>Ga0154760_1022_pt1 | contig 13073 bp, 12 predicted proteins | sample Rifle2008BG16ft_FD_105768 | JGI IMG/M metagenome (GOLD analysis project Ga0154760, IMG submission 105768) | Betaproteobacteria bacterium RBG_16_66_20
GTCGCCTCGCGTGCACGCCGCGCTCGGCAAGGTCGAGCGCCACCGGCTGGTGCCGCCCGAGCAGCGCGCTCTGGCCTACCGCAACCATCCGCTGCCGATCGGGCAGGGACAGACCATCTCGCAGCCCTATATCGTCGCGCTCTCGACCGACCTAATCGCACCCGAGCCGCACCACAGGGTGCTCGAGGTCGGCACCGGCTCGGGCTATCAGGCGGCAGTGCTGGCGGAAATCGTTGCGCGGGTCTATTCAATTGAAATCGTTCAGGCCTTGGCCGTTACTGCAGAAAAGTCTCTCAAAGAACTTCAATATCAAAACATCGAAATCAAGATCGGGGACGGCTACCAAGGCTGGCCGGAGAAAGGTCCGTTCGATGGCATCGTGGTCACTGCCGCCGCGCCGCGGGTGCCCGATGCGCTGGTCGCGCAGCTGAAACCGGGCGGAAAAATGGTGATCCCGGTCGGCGCGCCGGGTGAGACGCAGGAGCTGCTGTTGATAACGAAGGACAGGGACGGGAAAAGCAGGCAGAAAAGGATACTGCCCGTGCGTTTCGTTCCGCTGGTGCCCGGGAAGTAGTGCCTAGAAGCGGCGCGTGAGCGTCATGGTCTGACCCTCGCGCCGCATCTCCATGCGGTTGAGGAAGGTGTTGCCGAGCAGCGCGACGGTGAGGCCCTGCTCGATCACGATGGCATCGATGTTCTGCAGCTCGATGGCGCCGATGCGCACGCGGTCCAGGCGCACGACGTACATTGCCGTGGGCCCGCTCGCGGTCTGCGTGGTGCCGGGCCGCCCCTTGCGGTAGTCGATGCGCAGCCGGTTGGCGTCGCTGGCGGGAATCGCGATTGCCGTGGCACCCGTGTCCACCATGAACCGGATCGCGCCGCCGTTGATCTGGCCGTCGACCATGAAATGGCCGCCTGCCCCGGCCGACAGCGTCACGCTCTGGCGGTCGGCGCCCGATGCGCTGGTGCTGTAGGTCTGGCCGCGCACCAGCACGCGGCGCTTGCCGCCCGCCTCGATGGTGGCGCGGTCCTTTTCCACCGCGATTACGGTGAGGTCGCCCAGCTTCTGGCCCACCTTCACGGTCCTGGGGGCGCCGCCGTCGATCGCGAGCACCGCCGCCTTGTCGCCGAATACGCCGACCAGCGTCACTTCGGCCGCGATCGCTGCCGGCGTGGCGAGCGCCGTCAGGCCCAGAAGCAACGCGGCAAGGGCACTAGAATTGCGGGTCATGAGGCCGGTGGCGATTTTCAGGCACGCGCGCAGCGAGGGACCGGCGTATTTTGCCACTTACCTCGAACGCCGGGCGATTCCCTGGAAGCTGTTCCCGCTCGACGAAGGCCGGGCGGTGCCGAAGGACGTGCGCAAATTCTGCGGGCTCGCCTTCATGGGCGGACCGATGAGCGTCAACGACGAGCTGCCCTGGATCAAGCCGATGCTGGAGCTCGCGCGCGAGGCGGTGCGCAAGGACGTCCCGACGCTCGGCCATTGCCTGGGCGGGCAGCTGATGGCAAAAGCGCTCGGCGGGGAGGTGACCCGCACCCGGGTCAAGGAGATCGGCTGGGGCCAAGTCGAGGTCGGGGACAACAGCGTCGCGCGCGAGTGGTTCGCTCCGGTGGCCGCGTTCGAGGCCTTTCATTGGCACGGCGAGACTTTCAGCATTCCGCCGGGCGCGACCCGGGTTCTCGGCAATGCCCACTGCGCGAACCAGGCGTTCGCCGTTGGCAGGCACCTCGGCATGCAGTGCCACGTAGAGATGACCGAGGAACTGGTCCGCAACTGGTGCCGCGGCGGCGCCGACGAGATCCGCGACAGCAAGGCGAGCCCCGGCGTGCAGCCGGCGGCGAAAATCGAAAAGAACCTCGCCGCCCGGGTCGCCGCGCTCCACAAGGTGGCGGACCGGGTCTACGACCGCTGGACCGAAGGGATCAGTCGCGGAAGTTGATGAACTGCAGCGGCAGGTCGGTGACCGATTTGCGCACCAGTTGAATCGCCGCCTGCAGGTCGTCTTTCTTCGCGCCCGAGATGCGCACCGCGTCGCCCTGGATCGAGGCCGCGACCTTGAGCTTCGCGTCCTTCACCAGCTTCTGGATCTGCTTGCCCTTGTCCTGCGGCACGCCGACCTTGACGGTCACCGGCCGCTTCACCTTGTCGCCTGAAATCTTCTCCACCGCACCGAGCTCCAGGCAGCGCACGTCGATGTTGCGCTTGGCCATGCGGCCGCGCAGGACGTCCAGCACCTGGCCGAGCTTGAAATCGTCGTCGGCGAACACCGTGAGGACCAGTTCGGCGAGTTCGACGCGGGCGTCCGAGCCCTTGAAGTCGAAGCGGTTGCTGATTTCCTTGTTGGTCTGGTCGAGCGCGTTTTTCACTTCCTGGCGGTCCACCTGCGAGACGATGTCGAAAGACGGCATGCCGGCGTCCTAGCGGTTCAGGCGCAGCAGCTCGTCGACCCAGCGCTGCGTGATCGATCTGAGCCAATCGAAATCGGCCGGGCTCTCGTACATCGCGTAGACCGCCAGGTGCAATGCCTTGCCGCGCACCAGGAACAGCGTGGTCGTGGAAAAAAGGTATTGCGGCTTGCTTGATTCCCAGAACGTGGCGCCCGGGAGCGGGGGCAGGCGCGTGGCCTGCAGCACCGAAACCGCTGCGGGTTCCTTTTTGAGCTCCGCGATCAGGTGCAGCTTGCCGAAGGGCTGGGTCTCGAGGAACTTGATGATATCGGTGGTTTGAACCGGCTTGCCCAGATCGTGCAGCGAATCGGACACGAACAGGGCGAACTGCGCCGGCGTGACGCGCTCGCGCTCCAGCCCTTTCGGGGTCACCGCGATCATGTAGCGCTGAGCCTCGAGCTTCTCCCCCGAGGTGAAGCGCCGCACGTCGGCATCCGACAACGCGAACAGCAGGATCCGGTTCGAGGCGGCGGTCAGCGTTTCCGAGAGGTCCTGCAGGCGCGGCGAAGCGAGCTCGGTGGTATCCGTGAATCCGGGCGGCGCATCGAGCACGATGCGCTCGATCCCGAGCCGCACCGTGAACGGCGCGGCCGCGGCCGGCAACGCGGCGAGCAGCACAAGCGCGGCGAGCCATTGCATTGCCCTGAGCGCGTCTTTCATCAGGACATCTTACGCCGGCGCCGCGCCGCGATCCGCAGCCGCAGCGCATTCAGGCGGATGAAACCCTCGGCGTCGGCCTGGTCGTAGGCGCCGCGGTCGTCGTCGAAGGTCGAGATCCGCGGGTCGAAGAGCGAATCGGTCAGGGACTCGCGCCCGACCACCATCATGGTGCCCTTGTAGAGCTTGATCCGGACCTTGCCGTTGACCGGCTTCTGCGATTCATCGATCAGAACCTGCAGCAGCTTCCTCTCGGGGCTGAACCAGTAGCCGTTGTAGATGAGGCGGGCGTAGCGCGGCATCAGGTCGTCCTTCAGCGCCAGCACCTCGCGGTCGAGGGTGATGGACTCCATCGCGCGGTGCGCCTTCCACATGATGCTGCCGCCCGGCGTTTCGTAGCAGCCGCGCGACTTCATGCCGACATAGCGGTTCTCCACCAGGTCCAGGCGCCCGATGCCGTGCTTGCCGCCCAGGCGGTTCAATTCGGTCAGCACCCCGGCGGGCGAGAGCTTGCTGCCGTCGATGGCGACGATGTCGCCGCGCCGGAAGGCGAGTTCGACGACCTCGGGCCTGTTCGGCGCCTTCTCGGGCGACACGGTCAGGCGCCACATCGACTCCTCGGGCGCGAAATTCGGATCCTCGAGGATGCCGCCCTCGTAGGAAATGTGCAGCAGGTTCGCGTCCATCGAGTAGGGCGCGCCGCCGCCGCGTCTTCCGCGCGCGCGTTTCTTGAAATCGACCGGGATGCCGTGCTTGTCGGCATAGGCGAGCAGCTTGTCGCGCGACAGCAGGTTCCACTCGCGCCAGGGCGCGATCACTTTGACTTCGGGCATCAGCGCATAGGCGCCGAGCTCGAAGCGCACCTGGTCGTTGCCTTTGCCGGTGGCGCCGTGCGCGATCGCGTCTGCGTTGGTCTTTCTTGCAATGGACACCAGATGTTTCGCAATCAAAGGACGCGCTATCGACGTCCCGAGCAGATATTCGCCCTCGTACAAGGTATCGGCGCGGAACATCGGGAACACGAAATCGCGCACGAATTCCTCGCGCAGGTCCTCGATGAAGATGTTCTCCTTGCGGATTCCCATCTTGAGCGCCTTGGCGCGCGCGGGCGCGACTTCCCCGCCCTGGCCGATATCGGCGGTGAAGGTGACCACCTCGCAGCCGTAGGTATCCTGCAGCCACTTGAGAATGACCGAGGTGTCCAGTCCGCCCGAGTAGGCCAGCACGACTTTGCTGTGCTCCCCGGTCGCCGCTTTCCTGATTCTCTTTTTTCCGGTCATTTGGATTTCACTTTTCCCAGAAGCAAGAATTCGATCAGCGCCTTCTGCGTGTGCAGCCGGTTCTCGGCCTCGTCCCAGACCACGCTCTGCCGGCCGTCGATCACCTTCGCCGCGACTTCCTCGCCGCGGTGCGCCGGCAGGCAATGCATGAACAGGGCGTCCTTGCGCGCCGCCTTCATCATCTCGGGATCGACCTGCCAGTCCTCGAAGTCGCGCTTGCGCGCCGCGTTCTCGGCTTCGAATCCCATCGAGGTCCAGACATCGGTGGTCACGAGGTGCGCGCCTTTCGCCGCCTTCATCGGGTCGGCGAACTCCTCGAAGTGGGTGCCGTGCACGCCGGCGCGCTCGGGCTCGATTTCGTAGCCGGGCGGCGTTGAGACATGGACGTTGAAGTCGAACAGCTCCGCGGCCTGCAGCCAGGTGTTGCAGACGTTGTTCGAATCGCCGATCCAGGCCACCGTCTTGCCCCTGATCGAGCCGCGCTGCTCGATGAAGGTGTAGACGTCGGCGAGGATCTGGCACGGATGGTACTCGTTGGTCAGGCCGTTGATCACCGGCACGCGCGAGCTGCCGGCAAAGCGCTCGATGATTTCCTGCTCGAAGGTGCGGATCATGACCAGGTCGCACATGCGCGAGATCACCTGGGCGGCGTCTTCCACCGGCTCGCCGCGGCCGAGCTGGGAGTCGCGGGTGTTGATGAAGATCGCGGTGCCGCCGAGCTGGTGCATGCCCGCTTCGAAGGAAAGCCGGGTGCGCGTACTCTGCTTCTCGAAGATCATTGCGAGCGTCCGGTCCTCCAGCGGCCAGTAGCGCTGGTAGCGCTTGAACCGGTCCTTGATCCAGCGCGTGCGCGCGAACAGGTGCTCGTACTCCGTGCGCGACAGATCGCGGAACTGGAGGTAATGCCGCACGCGCGGCTTCTTCGCCGGGGCCATGCCGTCTCAGCGCGCCGCGGCGGTCTTTGGCTGCGCGGTTTCCTGCGCCAGAAACGCCTTGACCAGGGGCACCAGGCGCTCTACCGCCTCGCGCCCCTCGGCCTCGCTGATCACCAGCGCCGGCAGCAGGCGAACGACGTTGTCGGCGGTGACGTTGAACACCAGTCCGGCGTCCAGGCCCATTTTCACCAGCTCGGCACAGGGCCGGTCGAGCTCGATCCCGATCATCAGGCCCATGCCGCGAACCTCGACTACGCCCGCGACACCGCTCAGCGCGGCTCTGAGTCCATCCTGCATCGCCTGGCCGACGCGCTGCGCGTTGGCGAGCAGGCCTTCCTCTTTCATCGTGTCCAGGGTCGTGACCACGCCGCACATCGCGAGCGGATTGCCGCCGAAGGTCGAGCCGTGGTTGCCGGGCTTGAACACGCCCTTCGCGCGACCGCCGACCACGCAGGCGCCGACCGGCACGCCCCCGGCGAGGCCCTTGGCGAGCGGCACCACGTCCGGCAGGAAGCCGGCGTGCTGGTAGACGAACCATTTGCCGGTGCGGCCCAGGCCGCACTGCACCTCGTCGGACATGAACAGCCAGTCGTTGCGCTCGCAGATCTCCTTCAGGCCCCTCAGGTAGTCCAGGCGCGAGACATTGATCCCGCCCTCGCCCTGGATCGGCTCGATAAACACCGCCACCACGTTCTTGTTGTGCGCGGCGACCTGGCGTACCGCATCCAGATCGTTCAGCGGCACGCGCACGAAACCCTGCACCAGCGGCTCGAACCCCGCCTGGATCTTGCGGCTGCCGCCGGCGGAAAGCGTGGCGAGCGAGCGCCCGTGAAAGGCCTTCTCCATCACGATGATCGCGGGCTCCGCGATGCCGCGGTCGTGGCCGTACTTGCGCGCGACCTTGATCGCGGCCTCGTTGGCTTCCAGCCCGGAGTTGCAGAAGAACACCTCGTCGAGGCCGGTGATCTCCGCGATCCGGTCGGCGGCGGCTTCCTGCAGCGGGATCTGGAACAGGTTCGAGGTGTGGATCACGCGCTGGATCTGCTCGCTGAGCGCGCGCACCAGCCGCGGGTGGTTGTGCCCGAGCGTGTTCACCGCGATCCCGGCGAGCGCGTCGAGATACTTCCTGCCTGCCTCGTCCCACAGCCATACGCCCTGGCCGCGCACGAACGCGACCGGCTGGCGGGCGTAGGTGTTCATGACGTGGCTCATGGCGTGGCTCCTTTGCCGGTCCCAAATGCAAAACGGCGGTCGCAGAACCGCCGTTTTCAGGATGGTAGCAGGGGGGGCGGGGGCTGTGAAGAGCCGGGAGGCCCGCTATCAACGTCGGTTCAGGCCGTCAGCTTTTCGCGGCAATCCGCCTGCTCGCGACCGGCACCGCCCATCGTCCCGTGATCGTGCCGGGCGTGATAGCGCCCGCGCCGCCGGGGCGGGCGGCAAGCTGCCGCCCCGAAATCTCAACCCGTCACGGCCACAGTTTTCCTGCCGCCAGCGCGGCGAGGAAGGTTCCAAGCGGCCAGACCTCGATCCCGGCCGGGGTTCTGAGACGGCGCGCGCCGCCGTACACCAGGATCCGCCGCACGACGTCGGGCAGTTCTGCGATCGCCGCGAGCCCTGCGAGTTGCGCCGGCTGCAGGCGCGCCGAGGTCTTCACTTCGATCGCGAGCAGTTCGCGGCCGCGCTGCAGGAGAAAGTCGACCTCCAGCTGCCGCGCCTGGGCGGGCGCCCAGTAGTAGAGGTCGTCGAACAGCGCGCGTTCCTCGGCGTAGCAGCGCAACAGCGTGTGGATCCAGCCTTCGAGCAGATGCCCTCTTTCCTCGGCGCTCGGAGGGTCGAGTTGCTTCTTCACCGCGCGCACGATGCCGGGATCGATCCAATAGAGCTTGGGGTGCTTGCGCTCGCGCACTCGCAGGCGCGCCTCGTAGGCGCGCAGGCGCGACGCCAGCAGCGTGTCTTCGAGGATTTCAACATATCCGTCCACGGTGGTCCGCGCCGTGCCCGCGTCCCTGGCGATGCCGGCGATGTTGATGACCTGCCCGTGGAACAGCGCGGCCACCGGCAGGAAACGCGCGAACCCCGGCAGGTTGCGCACGATGGACTCGGCGCGGATCTCTTCGCGCAGATAGGTCTGGACATAGGCGAGCAGCGTCGCGCGCCGGTCGCTCGAGCGCCAGGTGAGCGGCAGGCTGCCGAAGCGCAGGACGGTCTCCAGATCGAAATCCGCGCCCAGTTCCTGCGGCGTCAGCGGGAACATCTGCTTGCGCAGGGCGCGGCCCGCCAGCAGGTTGGTGCCAGCCGCCTTCAGCTTGCGCGCGCTCGATCCGAGCAGCGCAAAGCGCAGCCCGCGTTCCTCGATGAAGCGGTGGACCTCGTTGAGCAGCGATGGCAGGCGCTGGATCTCGTCGACCACGACCCAGCTTTGCCGCGGCAGCGCGTTCAGTTCGGCGGCGAACAGGGAAGGGTCCGCGAGCAGACTGTGGTAGAGCCCCTCATCCAGCAGGTCGATGCGGTGCGCGCCGGCGAGCTTCTCCCGCGTCCACGTGCTTTTGCCGACCCCTCTGGGGCCAAACAGGAAGAAGCTCGAGCGCGGCCGGGAAAGCAGGCGCGCATAGTCGAATCTGGACATGTGGCCGTCATAATACCATGCAAAATGACGGCACCATAGGCAGGTCCGGCGCGCTGCCCTTGCCGCGGCGCGTCCCGGTCGCCGCCGCGGCCTTCAGCCGATGCGTTTCAGCGACTTCTCCTCGCCGGGCCTGAGCACGCGTATGCAGGGCTGATAGCCCTCGTGGACGATGCCGTGCAGCTCGGTGCGCTTCTGCGAGCGCAGCAGGTTGGCGAGGTACTCGCTGATCTTGGGCGTGATCAGCTGGCCGGGGACCAGCACCGGGATGCCCGGCGGGTAGGGCACGATGCCGTCGGCGCAGACGCGGTGCGCGAGCGAGCGGTTGACGCGCTCCCGGTCGTCGAACACGGGAAGGAGCTCGCCGCCGCAGTAATAGGCGTCGCGCGGCAGGTAGCGCAGCCTGGTGAACGCCGGGATTTCGGGCGTGCGCACCAGGCGCCGCGGCGCGCGCTTCTCGCGCGAGATTCGCATCAGCGCATCGTACAGGCGCGATACCTTCGAGCGCGTGGTGCCGATCGTGAGCAGCAGGGTGATGGTGTTGAAGGTGCTTTTCTCGATCTGGATGTTGAAGCGGTCGAACAGCTCCTTCTGCAGGTCGTCCACCGTGTAGCCGCAGCCCGATACGTCCACCGTCACCTTGGTGATGTCCAGGCGGATGCCGTCGCCGCGCACCGCCTCGGGCAGCAGGTCGGCGAGCTCCAGCACGCGGAACGCGCCGGTGGTGTTGATCTGCTCGCGCAGCTCTTTCGCCAGCCGCAATGTGCGCTGCAGCAGCTTGTAGCCCTCCATCACCGCCTGTTTCCTCGCCACGTCCAGGCTCGCGATCAGGCCGTACTGCGGCGAGGTGGAGGTGTGCATGTTGAAGTTCTCGCGGAACAGGTGCTCCCTGAAGTCCGGATCGTTGACGTGGATCATCGAGGCCTGCGAAAACGCCGACAGCACCTTGTGCGTGGACTGCGTCGCGTAGTCCGCGCCCGCCTCGAGCGCGGTGGGGCGGAACTCGGGGTGGAAGCGCGCGAAGCCGTACCAGGCCTCGTCGATGATCACCTTGATGCCCTTGGCATGCGCCGCGCGCACGATCGGCTCCAGATCGTAGCGCAGGCCGTCGTAGGTACAGGAGGTCAGGATCAGCGCCTGTGCGTCGGGATGTTTTCGTATTTCCCTCAACAGAGTTTTTTTCGGAACCGGGCCATAAAGCCCGTACTTCCTGTTCAACGCGGAATCCAGATAGACCGGGTGCGCGCCGGAGAGCACCACGCCGTGGTGCACGCTCTTGTGGCAGTTGCGGTCGAGCAGCAGTTTCTCGCCCGGCGCGAGCAGGGTCTGGAAGATGACCTTGTTCGCGGTCGAGGTGCCGTTGGTGGCGAAGAATGTGCGCCGCGCGCCGAAGGCCTTGGCCGCCATCTGCTGCGCCTCGGCGATCACGCCCCGGGGTTCCATCAGCGAATCCAGCATCGGCACCGAAACCGACAGGTCGGCATCGAACACGTGGTCGCCCATGAATTCGTAGAAATCGTTCACCCAGGGGCTGCCGCGCAAGCTCTCCCCCGAGGAATGACCGGGGGTGTGCCACTGGTCCTTCGCCATCCAGACGTAGGTTTTCAACTGGTCGGTGAACGGCGTGCGCGCCTTTTCCTGGATCTGCGCGTTGAGAATGCGGTAGATGCCGCGGTAGTCGCGTTCCTCGCGGTAGAAATAGCCGTCGACCGCCTCGGTGAACAGGGCGTCGACCACGTCGTCTTCCTTTTCCTGCGCGATCAGGATGTAGACGTCGAGCTCGGGGCGGAAGCGCGTGATCCGCTGCACCAGCTCGAGCGCCGACATCTGCAGTTTCTTCCTGCCGCCGTTCTTCTTTCCCTCGGCAAGCGAGTAGAGCTTGTCGTCCACCAGCACGGCCTGGATATCGCCGTCAGCCTCGATCGCGGCGAGCGCTTCCGTGGCGGTGGCGACGCCGCTGAAGGTGATGCCCAGGGGATTGTCGAGCGAGCGGGCGGCTGCGTTCAGCCCTTTGACGATCTCGCGCAGGATGAGCGGTTCGTCCTCGATAACCAGGATCCGGCTAAGGGGTTTGGCCATGCGGGGTCAGTATAATTCCGCATGCCCGAGGCCAAGCTCGGAGAAACTGCAGCCGCTGTCGCCGTCGTCGAGTTCGTGATTCAGGGGGTGACGCTGGACGGCAAACCGTTCCGGCCGAGCGACTGGGCCGAGCGGCTGTGCGGCGTGATGGCCGCGTTTGGCGGCGATCATCGCATGCAGTACTCCCCTTACGTTCATCCGGTAACCGCTGCGGGGCTGCGCTGCGTGGTGGTGGACGTGCGGCTCGAGGAAATCGAGCCGATGGCTTACCGTTTCCTGATCGGCTTTGCGAGCGAAAACGAACTGAAGACCCGCGACGGGCGGGTCGCAGACCGTACCGAGCTCGCCAGGCTGCAGCGAGCCGGAGACACCCATTAAACGGGGGAGGGGCCCTGTTTTCCCTCCTGGGCCATCGCCTTGATGGCGTGGGCGAGGCGGCTCTTCTGGCGCGCGGCGGCGTTGCGGTGCACGATGCCCTTGGCGGCAGTGCGGTCGATCACCGCCTGCGAGCGCACCAGCGCGGCTGCGGCGGCCTTCTTGTCGCCCGAGGCGATCGCCTTTTTGACATCCTTGATCGCGCTGCGCGCCGCGGTGCGCATGCTCACGTTGTGGCTGCGGCGCTTGACGGCTTGGCGCGCCCGTTTGCGGGCGGATTTTATGTTGGCCATGTGTTTGTTCCAGCTTCGAAAAAGGCGCGAATTCTAGCATGAACCTCCTCCGCGCCCTAGCGACCGTGAGCAGCATGACCCTGCTGTCCCGGGTCCTCGGCTACGTCAGGGACGTGTTCATCGCGCGGGTCTTCGGCGCGGGGCTCGCGACCGACGCGTTCTTCGTCGCCTTCCGCATCCCGAACCTGCTGCGGCGCCTGTTCGCCGAGGGCGCGTTCTCGCAGGCCTTCGTGCCGATCCTCGCCGAGGTCCGCAACCGGGAGGGGCCCGAGGAGACGCGGGCGCTGGTCGACAGCGTATCCACGGCGCTGTTCCTCGCGCTGTTCGCGACGGCCGCCGTCGGCATGGCGCTGGCGCCGTTGGTGGTCTACGTATCGGCGCCCGGCTTCGCCGCCGAACCCGGCAAATTCGAGCTGACCGTGGCGATGCTGCGGATCACCTTTCCCTACATCGCTTTCATCTCGCTGGTGGCGCTCGCCGCCGGCGTGCTCAACACCTGGAGCCGGTTCGCGGTGCCGGCATTCACGCCGGTGCTGCTCAACGTCTCGTTCATCGTCGGCGCGGCCTTCTTCGCCGAGCGCTTCGATCCGCCGGTGCTGGTGCTGGCGTGGGCGGTTTTCGTGGGCGGCCTGCTGCAGCTTGCATGGCAAGTGCCGTTTCTGGTCAGGATCGGGATGCTGCCGCGCTGGCGCCTGGATCTGAAGCATCCCGGGGTCAGGCGCGTCCTGAAGCTGATGGCGCCGGCGCTGTTCGGGGTCTCGGTGAGCCAGATTTCGCTCCTGATCAACACCATTTTCGCCTCGTTCCTCGTCACCGGCAGCGTGTCGTGGCTTTATTACGCCGACCGGCTGATGGAGTTTCCTGCGGGCGTGCTCGGGGCGGCCCTCGGAACGATCCTCCTTCCCAGCCTGTCGAAGCACCATGCCAGCGGCTCCCCCGGGGAGTACAGCCGGCTCCTGGATTGGGGATTGCGCGTGACCCTGCTGCTTGCGCTTCCGGCCGCGGCGGCGCTGGCCGTGCTCGCGATGCCGCTGATCGCGACGCTGTTCCACTATGGCCGCTTCAGCGCCGAAGATGCGTGGATGACGCGCGAGGCGCTGGTGGCCTACAGCCTGGGGCTCGTAGGATTGATCCTGGTGAAGATCCTCGCCCCCGGCTTCTACGCCCGGCAGAACGTGGTGACGCCCGTCAAGATCGGCGTCGTGACCCTGGTCGCGACGCAGGCGATGAACCTGGCCTTCATCGGCCCGTTGCGGCACGCCGGCCTTGCGCTGGCCATCGGCCTTGGCGCCTGCTTGAACGCATTGTTGTTGTACTTGATGCTGAGAAAACAAGACATTTACGCGCCGCAGCCGGGGTGGCTGGGGTTCGCGCTCAAGATCGGCGTCTCGGTTCTCGCCATGGCGGCCGCGCTGTGGTTCGCGATGGGCCCGGCGGCGGCGTGGCTGCAGGCGGGCTGGCAATGGAAGGCCGGCATGCTGGCGGTGCTGGTCGCGCTCGGGATCGCAGTCTACGGCGCCTGCCTGTTCGCCCTCGGATTCCGCCTGCGCGACTTTTCCATCCGGGGCGCGAACTGATGGCCGGCCTGGAGCGATTCGCGGAAATGCTCTCGCGCGAGGACGGCAAGATCGAGCTGGCGAGCGCCTGCCTGCAGATCGCGGAGGACGCCTACCCCGGCCTGGATGTGGACGGTTACGTCGGCGAGATCGAGCGCTTCGCGAAGCGGCTGCGCGCGCGCCTTGCGCCGGATGCGGCGGCCGAAGACCGGGTGATCGCGTTGAACGAGTTCCTGTTCGACGACCTCGGTTTCAGCGGCAACGTGGACAATTACTACGATCCCCGAAATTCCTACCTCAACGAGGTCCTCGACCGGCGCACCGGGATCCCGATCACGCTTGCAGTGCTCTACATGGAGATCGGCCGGCGCATCGGCCTGCCGCTGGAAGGGGTGTCGTTCCCGGGGCATTTCCTGGTGCGCCTGCCGCTGCGCGGCGGCACGCTGGTGCTCGACCCGTTCTCCGGCGGCGTGCCGCAATCGGAAGACGAACTGCGCGAGCGCCTGAAGCGCGTGATCCCGCGCGACGCCGCGGGCGGCGTTCCGGTGGCCGAGCTGCCGCTCGACCAGTTCCTCGAGCCCGCCAGCAACCGGCAGATACTCGCGCGCGTGCTGCGCAACCTGAAAGGGGTCTACCGCGAGAAGGACCATCCCGAACGCCTGCTCGAGGTGCTCAACCGGATGGTCATCGTGGCGCCCGAATCGGCCGCCGAACTGCGCGACCGGGGCCTCGTCTACCAGCGCCTGGAGTGCTGGCGCCCGGCGCTCAAGGACCTGACCGACTACCTCGAGCGCGAACCCGATGCCGCGGACCTGGACGAGGTG
>Ga0154760_1098_pt2 | contig 13054 bp, 17 predicted proteins | sample Rifle2008BG16ft_FD_105768 | JGI IMG/M metagenome (GOLD analysis project Ga0154760, IMG submission 105768) | Betaproteobacteria bacterium RBG_16_66_20
GCAACGTTCTTCTACGCCGCGTTCGTGATGTCGTTCCGCTACGCCAACTTCTATAAGCGCGAGTCACGCTGGAAGGTGGCGCTGGAGAGCTGGGCGATGATCGGCTTCATCACCTGGGTCTGCTACTTCACCGGCGGCCTTGCGAGCCCGCTGCTGAACACCTACCTGCTTCCGGTGGTCACTTCGGCGCTCACGCTCGGCAAGCTCACCACGCTGGTCGAAGTCGCACTGATCGCCGCCTGCCAGGTGTTCCTCGGCGGCAGCTTCTCGATGGAGAAGCTGTGGTCGCTCGCGTTCCTCGGCGGCTTCGCGGCGCAGATGGCGCCGGTGCTTCTGGTTGCCTACATTGTCACTATGTTCTCGGCGGACATCCGCTACGGGCTGAGCAAGGCCAAGCTGCTGTCGGAAACCGACGAGCTGACCGGACTGCTGAACATGCGCGGTTTCTCGATCGCGGCCAACCGCGCGTTCGGCCAGGCGCTGCGCTACGGCCGCGCCGCAAGCGTTCTGATGATCGATTCGGACAACCTGAAGGCGGTCAACGACGCCCACGGCCACGAGGCCGGCAACCGGCTGCTGCGGCAGATCACCCGCCTGGTGCATGCCGAGCTGCGCTACACCGACGTGCCGGCGCGCTACGGCGGCGACGAATTCATCGTGCTGCTGCCCGAGACGCCCCCCAAGGGCGCGCTGGAAGTCGCCGGCCGGATCCGGGATGCGGTTGCGAGCGTGCCGCTGGAACTGGACGGCAAGCGCGTCGCCTGCACGGTGAGCATCGGCATCGCCGGGCATCCGGCGGACGGCAATACCCTGGACGCAGTGGTTGCGCGCGCCGATCGCGCGATGTACCAGGCCAAACGGCAGGGCCGCAACTGCGTGGTGCAGTTCGACCTAGCGTCGGTTACCTGAGCGCAGCCAGCAGTTGCGGGAAGACTTTGGGCGTCGCGGCGACGATATCGCCGCTCTCGAGGTAATTCGCGTCGCCGGAAAGGTCGCCCACCAGGCCGCCCGCTTCCTGGACCATCAGCGCGCCCGCGGCCATGTCCCAGGGCGAAAGTCCCATCTCCCAGAACGCATCCATGCGGCCCGCCGCCACATAGGCAAGGTCGAGCGCCGCCGCGCCAGCCCGGCGAAGGCCGGAAGAGTTCTGCATCAGCTGCCTCATCTGCTTCAGATAAAGGTCCAGGCGTGTCAGTTCCTTGAACGGAAATCCGGTTCCTACCAGCGCGTCCTTGAGCTGCACGCACTTGGATACGCGGATGCGCCGGTCGTCGAGAAAGGCGCCGCTTCCCTTGGAGGCGGTGAACAGCTCGTTCTTCGCCGGGTCGTAGATCACGCCATGCCGGGTCGCGTCGCGCTGCTGCACGGCGATCGAGACGCAATACTGCGGAAAGCCGTGGATGAAGTTGGTGGTGCCGTCGAGCGGATCGATGACCCAGCGGTATTCGGATGCCGCGGACTTCGCCTGGCCGCCGCTTTTGCCCGGCAGGGCGCCCGATTCCTCGCCGAGGATGGCGTGGTCGGGATAGGCCTGGTGCACGATGTCGATGATCGCCGCTTCGGCGGCCTTGTCCACCTGGGTCACGAAATCGTTGGCGCGCTTGGAATGGATCTCGAGCTGGGTGCGGTCGAGCGCGGCGCGGTTGATGATCGAGCCGGCGCGCCGTGCGGCCTTGACCGCGATGTTGAGCATCGGATGCATGGGGCGCGTATTCTAGTATGGTGAGTCTGTCCCGCCTGCGAATCGTTCTGTGCCGGCCGAGCCACCCGGGCAACATCGGCGCCGCCGCGCGCGCCATGAAGGCCATGGGCCTGGCCGACCTGCGCCTGGTGGCGCCCGAGCGCTACCCGGCGCCCGAGGCGCAATGGATGGCCACGAACGCGGGCGATGTGCTTGAAAATGCGCGGCTCCACGGGTCGCTCGGCGAGGCGATCGCCGATTGCACGGCCGCTTTCGCGCTCAGCGCGCGTCCGCGCGAGTGGTCGACGCAGGTACTCGACGCGCGCGCGGCAGCGGCACGCGCCGTCGAACTGGGCGGGAAACTGGCGTTCGTGTTCGGCAATGAGAGTGCAGGGCTCACGAACGACGAAATGCTCGCCTGCCAGTACCTGGTGCACATTCCGGCCAATCCGGAGTTCACGTCGTTGAATCTGGCGCAGGCAGTACAAATTGTCGCTTACGAAGTTTTCATGGCCTCCGGTCATGTGTCATTGGAAGAAAAGAAAGAGAAACCCGCCACGGTGGCAGACCTCGAAGGGCTTTACGCGCACCTGGAGCAGGCGGCGACCGAGAGCAAATTCTTCGACCCGGCCTCGGGCTCGAAGCTGCCCACGCGCCTGCGGCGGCTGTTTTCCCGGATCGGGATGGAACGGGAGGAAGTGAACATCCTGCGGGGGCTGTTGAACGCATTGCAGGACCCGAAATCCAAATAGTTGATCGGACTACTCGGGCAGCCTAGAATGCCGTTCATGTTCAGACAGTTGCGTGAAGACGTCGCGAGCGTATTCGAACGCGATCCGGCGGCGCGGTCGACCTGGGAAGTGCTGACCTGCTACCCGGGCCTGCATGCGGTCTGGATCCATCGCCTGGCGCGCTGGTTCTGGACCCATGGGCTGCTCTGGCTGGGACGGCTGACTTCGCATGCCGGGCGCTGGGCCACGGGAATCGAGATCCATCCCGCGGCGGTCATGGGCCGGCGCGTGTTCATCGACCACGGCATGGGCGTGGTGATCGGCGAGACCGCGGAGATCGGCGATGACTGCACCATCTATCAGGGCGTCACGCTGGGCGGCACCTCGCTGTATCGCGGCACCAAGCGCCATCCGACGCTCGGCAAGGGCGTGGTGGTGGGCGCAGGCGCCAAGGTGCTCGGCGGCTTCACGGTCGGCGACGGCGCCAGGATCGGCTCCAATGCCGTGGTGGTGAAGGAGGTGCCGGCCGGCGTCAGCGTGGTCGGTATTCCGGGCCGCATCGTCGCCGAGGTCGAGGCGCAGCAGGAGAAGGCGCACTTCGCGGCCTACGGCGTGCTGCCGAACCAGGTGGACCCGTATGCCAAGACCCTGCAGTCGCTGGTCGAACACGCGCAGGAACTGGAGCAGACCGTTTCAGCTCTTACCGAGAAAATGCGCAGGATGGAACAGAAGCTCGCCGAACAGGCGGCCGATCGCTCCAAAGCCGAGCAGTTGAGGGCAATCAAGTGAATGAATAATAACGGTTTATATACTTGATTAGATCGCTCAGGATTTGCTATACTTGACTGATCTTATCGGGTATAGGCGAAGGCAGGCCAGACAGCCATGAGACTCACGACCAAAGGCAGGTTCGCAGTCACCGCGATGGTGGATCTTTCGATGCGCCAGACGCGCGGTCCGGTGACGCTCGCCGCGATCAGCGAGCGGCAGCGCATTTCCCTTTCCTACCTCGAGCAGCTGTTCGGCAAGCTGCGGCGCGCGAAACTGGTGACCAGCGTGCGCGGCCCGGGCGGCGGCTATTGCCTCGCCAAGCCGACCGGCAGCATCACGGTGGCCGAGATCATCACCGCGGTGGATGAACCGATCGACGCGACGCAGTGCGGCGGCAAGGAAAACTGCAACGACGACCGGCGCTGCATCACCCACGACCTGTGGGCGACGCTGAACGAGAAAATGAACGACTACCTGAGTTCGGTTTCGCTCGCCGACGTGGTCTCGCACCAGCAGGGCAAGCAGGTCGCGGTGATCCGGGACTTCCGTACCCCCGACAAGGTGGCCGCGTGACCAAGCCGGCGCTGAGTTTTCCGATCTATCTCGATTACTCGGCGACCACGCCGGTCGATCCGCGCGTGGCGCAGAAGATGATCCCGTACCTCACCGAGCATTACGGCAATCCGGCAAGCCGCTCGCACGCGCTCGGCTGGAAGGCCGAGGAAGCGGTGGAGGAAGCGCGCGAAAACGTGGCGGCGCTGGTGCGTTGCGACGCCAGGGAACTGGTCTGGACCTCGGGCGCCACCGAGTCGATCAACCTCGCGTTGAAGGGCGCGGCCGAGTTCTACAAGTCGAAGGGCAAGCACCTGGTCACGGTGAAGACCGAGCACAAGGCGACGCTGGATACGATGCGCGAACTGGAGCGCCGCGGCTTCGAGGTGACCTATCTCGACGTCGGCGCCGACGGGCTGCTGGATCTCAACCAGCTGGAGGGCGCGCTGCGCAAGGACACGATCCTCGCCTCGGTGATGTTCGTGAACAACGAGATCGGCGTCATCCAGGACATTGCCGCGATCGGCGAAATGTGCCGCCAGAAGGGCATCCTGTTCCACGTCGATTCGGCGCAGGCGACCGGCAAGTGCGACATCGACCTGCAGTCGCTCAAGGTCGACCTGATGTCGTTCTCGGCTCACAAGACCTATGGCCCCAAGGGTGTCGGCGCGCTATTCGTGAGACGAAAACCCCGCGTCAGGCTGGAGGCGCAGATGCACGGCGGCGGCCACGAGCGCGGCTTCCGCTCCGGCACGCTCGCCACGCACCAGATCGCGGGCATGGGCGAGGCCTTCCGCCTCGCGAAGCTCGAAATGGCGGCCGAATGCCACCGCATCAGGGTCTTGCGCGACAACCTGCTCGCCGGGATCAGGCAGATGGAAGAGGTGTTCGTGAACGGCGACCTGGTGCGCCGCGTGCCGCACAACCTCAACGTGAGCTTCAACTTCGTCGAGGGCGAGTCGCTGATCATGGCGGTCAAGGACATCGCGGTGTCCTCCGGTTCGGCCTGCACCTCGGCCTCGCTCGAGCCGTCCTACGTGCTGCGCGCCCTCGGGCGCTCCGACGAACTCGCCCACAGCTCGATCCGCTTCACCCTGGGGCGCTTCACGACGCAGGAAGAAATCGACTACACGGCCGACCACCTGAGGGCGAAGGTCGCGAAATTGCGCGATCTCTCGCCGCTCTGGGAGATGCACAAGGATGGCATCGACCTGAGCACGGTGCAGTGGGCCGCGCATTGAAATAGGAAACGGAGCACGCCATGGCATACAGCGAAAAGGTCATCGACCACTACGAAAACCCGAGAAACGTCGGCTCCTTCGACAAGGGCGACGAATCGGTCGGTACCGGCATGGTCGGTGCGCCGGCCTGCGGCGACGTGATGAAGCTGCAGATCAAGGTCGGCAAGGACGGCATCATCGAGGACGCGCGCTTCAAGACCTACGGCTGCGGCTCGGCGATTGCTTCCTCGTCCCTGGTCACCGAGTGGGTGAAGGGCAAGAAGCTGGACGAGGCCGCCGGCATCAAGAACACGCAGATCGCCGCCGAACTGTCGCTGCCGCCGGTGAAGATCCACTGCTCGATCCTGGCCGAGGACGCGATCAAGGCGGCGGTCGAGGACTACAAGAAGAAGCACCAGTAATCATGCCCGTTACGCTCACCGAAAAAGCCGCGAACCGCGTCCAGGCCTTCCTCGCCAAGCGCGGCAAGGGCGTGGCGCTGCGCCTCGGCGTGCGCACCTCGGGCTGCTCCGGAATGGCGTACAAGCTCGAATTCGCCGACGCGATCAACCCCGAGGACGCCCAGTTCGACAGCCACGGCGTCAAGGTCCTGGTCGACCCGAAAAGCCTTCCCTATCTCGACGGCACCGTGCTCGACTTTGCGAAAGAGGGCCTGAACGAGGGGTTCAAGTTCAGAAACCCCAACGTCAAGGACGAGTGCGGTTGCGGCGAGAGCTTCAACATCTGAGGGTTTGAAGAACCACTTCGAACTGCTCGGCCTGGCCCCGGCATTCGCGCTGGAGCCGGCGCTACTGGACCGTGCGTACCGTGAAATCCAGTCGAAAATCCATCCGGACCGCTTCGCGCACGCGGGCGAAGCCGAGCGCCGGGCCTCGATGCAGTGGACCACGCAGGTGAACGAGGCCTACCGCACGCTCAAGAGCCCGGTGCAGCGCGCAAAATACCTTCTCGAACTGAACGGCGTGGACGTCGCATTCGAGACCAATACGGCGATGCCGGCGGATTTTCTGATGGAACAGATGGAACTGCGGGAGAATCTCGAAGCGGCGCGCGATGTCGACGCGCTCGATTTGCTGCAACAGAACCTTTTGAATCAAAAACAAGCCCTCGAAGCGAGGATCGCGGATTGCGTCGATGCAAGGCATGACTACAACAGTGCCTCGGAGCTGGTGAGAAAGCTCATGTTCCTCGAAAGGTTTGGCGAGGAGATCGACGCCGCTCATGATCGGATTGACATGCAGGCCCCGGAGGCCTGATGGCGCTGCTCCAGATCTCGGAGCCGGGGCAGGCGCCCGAGCCGCACCAGCAGCGGCTCGCGGTCGGCATCGACCTTGGCACCACCAACTCGCTGGTCGCGACGATTCGAAGCGGCACCGCCGCAGTGCTGCCCGACGTGCAGGGCAGGGCGCTGCTGCCGTCGATCGTGCGCTACCTGCCCGGTGGGCGGGTCGAGGTCGGCTACGCCGCGCAGGCGCACCAGGCCGACGATCCGAAGAACAGCATCGCCTCGGTGAAGCGCTTCATGGGGCGCGGGCTGAAGGACGTCGCCTACGCCGAGAACGTGCCCTACGACCTGCTGGACTCGCCCGGCATGGTGCAGATCCGCACGGTCGCGGGGGTCAAGAGTCCGGTCGAAGTTTCTTCCGAAATTCTGAGAATTTTGAAAAAAAGAGCCGAAGAATCGCTGCAAGGCGATCTTGCCGGCGTCGTGATCACGGTGCCCGCCTATTTCGACGACGCGCAGCGCCAGGCGACCAAGGACGCGGCGAAGCTGGCCGGGCTCAACGTGCTGCGGCTGCTCAACGAGCCGACCGCCGCGGCGATCGCCTACGGCCTGGACAACGGTACCGAGGGCACCTACGCGGTGTTCGACCTGGGCGGCGGCACCTTCGACGTCTCGATCCTCAAGCTGTCCAGGGGCGTGTTCGAGGTGATCTCGACCAACGGCGACGCGGCGCTCGGCGGCGACGACTGGGACCACCGGGTGTTCTGCTGGATCAGCGAAGAAGCCAAGCTCGCGCCGCTCGCGCCGCGCGACATGCGCCTTCTGCTGGTCAAGGCGCGCGAGGCCAAGGAGTACCTGACCGGGCACGCCGAGGCGCGCATCACCGCCAAACTCTCGACGGGCGAGTTCGTCGACCTGACGCTCGACACCGAAACCTTCTGCCGCATCACCCAGCACCTGGTGCAGAAGACCCTGGCGCCCGCGCGCAAGGCGCTGCGCGACGCGCGCCTGGCGGTCGAGGACGTCAAGGGCGTGGTGATGGTGGGCGGCGCGACGCGCATGCCGCAGATCCAGCGCGCTGCCGGGGAATTCTTCCGCCGCGACCCGCTCAACAACCTCGACCCGGACAAGGTGGTGGCGCTGGGCGCCGCGATGCAGGCCCATGTGCTCGCCGGCAACCAGCCGACCGGAGGGGACTGGCTGCTGCTCGACGTGATTCCGTTGTCGCTCGGCATCGAAACGATGGGCGGCCTGGCCGAGCGCATCGTGCCGCGCAACAGCACCATCCCCTGCGCCAAGGCGCAGGAGTTCACCACCTACAAGGACGGCCAGACCGGCATGAGCTTTCACGTCGTGCAGGGCGAGCGGGAACTGGTTGCCGACTGCCGCTCGCTCGCGCGCTTCGAGCTGAAGGGCATTCCGCCAATGGTGGCGGGTGCGGCGCGCGTGCGCGTGACTTTCCAGGTGGACGCCGACGGCCTGCTATCGGTTTCGGCGCAGGAAAAGACCACCGGCGCGGAGGCCGCGGTGACGGTCAAGCCGTCGTACGGCCTGGCCGACGCCGACATCGAGCGCATGCTGCGCGACTCCTTCGAGCACGCCAAGGAAGACATGCACGCGAGGGCGCTGAACGAGCACCGGGTGGACGCCGAAAGGCTGATAGATGCGACGAGAGTTGGATTGCGTGAGGATGGGAGTTTGCTTTCCTCTCAAGAATTTTCTTCAATAGAAGAAAAGATAAAGACTTTAGAGCAAGTACTCAATACACCTGATCCGCGTGCAATCAAGCTAGCGAGCGACGCGCTCAACCGCGCCACCGAGGAGTTCGCCGGCCGGCGCATGAACGCGAGCGTGCGCCGCGCGCTGGCGGGAAAGTCCATCGCGAGCCTCGATGCCTAAGCTGTCGGTCCTGCCGCATGCCACGCTGTGCCCGGGCGGCGCCAGGATCGATGCGCCTTCCGGCGAGACGCTCTGCAACCTGCTGCTCGCGCACGGCATCGAGATCGAGCACGCCTGCGAGAAATCCTGTGCCTGCACCACCTGCCACGTGGTGGTGCGCGAGGGCTACGGCTCGCTCGATGCCCCCGAGGAAAAGGAAGAGGACCTGCTCGACAAGGCCTGGGGGCTGGAAGCGACCTCGCGCCTCGCCTGCCAGGCGCGGATGCGGGACGCCGACCTGGTGATCGAGATCCCGAAGTACACCATCAACTACGAGCGCGAAGGCGGCGGCAAGAAGTAAGGAACCCGATCATGAAATGGACCGATTCGCGCGACCTCGCGATCGCGCTGCTGGAGAAATTCCCCGATCAGGACCCGAAGAGCGTGAACTTCGTGGACCTGCGCAACTGGGTCCTGGCGCTGCCCGGATTCAGCGACGATCCGAAACGCAGCGGCGAGAAAATCCTCGAGGCGATCCAGATGGCCTGGATCGAAGAGGCCGACTGGGCGGACTAGGCCGGCGCCGCGGCCGGCGCCGTCGGGGCTTGCTCGACCTCGGCCAGGCCGGCCTCGGGAAACACCACCTCGCGCAGCAGGCGGGTGATGAAGAAGCTCTTGCCGGTGCTGCGCCCCACCACGGCGGCGCCGCGCTCCAGGCGGAAGCTGCGCGCCATCGCCGCCAGCACGCGGTCGATCGGGTTGCCTTCCTGGGTGCCGCTGCTGAAATAGACCCCGCGCAGCTGCAGGGGACGATGGTTCACCTGGGTGCCGAAGGCCTGCGCGAGGAACTCGCCGACCAGCGGGCCGATGGCATGGAACTGCTGCGGGAAACGGTAGATCGCCGCGCGCCGCTGCAGGTCGCGCTCCTCGTGCAGCCGGGCCAGCATCTCGGCCCCGAGCCGCCGTTCCAGCGCCGCGAAATCCCCGGCGTAGGGCTCCTCGATCAACGCCGGGTCGATGTCCTGATCGAAGGTGGTGCCCCAGACCTGCATGCGGCTGCCCGCATCCATGTCGCCGAAGAACTCCATGAAACCGGCCAGCAGGTCCATCTTGGTGACCAGCACATAGACCGGAAAGCGCTGGTTGAGTGCTGCGTACATCTCCGCCAGGCGCATCCTGACGTGGGCCGCGAATTTGGTGCGCTCGGCCTTGGTCCAGAGCATGAGATCGAGCACGCTGACGGTGACCAGGGCGCCGTTCAGCGGTTGCTGCGGGCGGAATTGCCTGAGCAGCGCCAGGAAACCGTGCCATGCCGCGGCGTCGGCCTTGCGGTCGCTTTCCTGCGTCGTGTAGCGCCCCGCGGTATCCAGCAGCACCGCTTCGTCGGTGAACCACCAGTCGCAGTTGCGCGTGCCGCCCACGCCCGGGACCGAAGCGCTGCTGTCCTTCGCGTAGAGCGGCAAGCGCAGGCCGGAATTGAGCAGCGCGGTGGTCTTGCCCGAGCCCGGTGCGCCGATCATCACGTACCAGGGCAGCTCGTCGACCGCGCGCGGCTTGCCGTCAGCGGAAGCGAAGCGGGCTTTCTCGAGGTCCGCGGCCGCCTGCCGGAAGCGCTCGCGCAGCGTTTCAAGTTCCTGCGCCACGCGCTCGCCGGCCGCCGGGTCGGCGCCGGATCCGGCGATCTGTTCCAGCAGGCCGCTCATGACGCGGGCTTCGCGGCGGGATGCAGGATGATGGTCACGCGGCGGTTCTTGGCGCGCGCGGCGGCCGTAGCGCCGGGCGCGAGCGGTTCGGCTTCCCCCTTGCCCTCGGCGCTCAGGCGCTTCGCGTCGCCGAGCGCCGGCGCCATGAGCAGCGCCACCGATCGTGCGCGCGCCGCCGACAACTCGGCGTTCGAGGCGAAGCGCGCGCTGTGGGTGGGCGATGCGTCGGCATGTCCGGCGACCAGGATCGGGCCCGGCGTGTTTTCCAGGGCCGCGGCGATTTTGCGGATCAGCGGCCGCAGCTCCGCCGCGGGCAGGGTGCTGCCGCTGGCGAATTGGCGCTCGTTGCGCAGGGCGATGGTGACGCGACCGGCGTCTTCCACGATCACCACCGGTTCGCCCTCGAGCGCTTTGGCGAGCAGCGCGCTCGCGCCGGCAGAAGTCGGTGGCGCAACCGGTGGCGGGCCCGGCGTGGCGGCGGCCTGCGCCGCCGTGGCCTTGGTCCCGGCTTTGCCGGCGAGGGCGGTCCTGGTTTCGTCCTCCAGCAGCCGCAACGCAAGCAGGTAGAACACGATTACCGCGCCCACGAATGCGGTGAGCGCGCTCCACACCGCGCGCCGCGGCAGGCGCGAGAGCAAAGAAGGCTCGCGCGCCGGCGCGGTTTCGGCCGCGCTCGCCTGAGCGGCAGCCAGCGCGGAAATCTGCGCCGAGACCTGCGCCGCCATCTGCAGCGCGGGCGCCGCCGCAGCCTCCGCGGTCGCGCTGCGCCAGCGCGCCGAAAGCCCGTCCGCGGGCCGCGGCCGCCGCCCGGATATCACGGTATACAACCCGTCGCGGACCTGCTCGAGCGCCTGCCTGCCGCCCTCGGCGTTGCGGTAGCGGCCTTCGAAGCCGAGCGCGAGGCAGATGTAGAAGAATTCGAGCAGATCCGCGTTGCCCTCGTTCTCCGGGCTCTGCCCGGCGAAGGCCTGGTCGAGCAGCTTGAAGAATCCCTCGCCGCCGCCGGATTCGCCCCGCATTTCTTTCAGCAATCCGTTCTCGGCCCACGCGACGCCCCAGGGCGTCGCCGCGGCCGATTCGTCCAGCAGCGCGCACAGCGCGTAGACCGCGACCTCGACCGTCGCGTCGGGGATTTCCGCGGACATCGCGCTCGCCTGCAGCGATTCGATCTGGTCGCGCAGGTTCGCGCGCAGCATCGCCGGGTCCGGATGCTTCAGGGTGCGGCGGATCTGCGGCACCGCGCCGAGGATCGGGTTGGCCATCGCGACCAGCGGATTGAGGCCGCCCAAGGTCGAAAGGTTGGCCTGGAGGATCTCGGGCGCGGATTTCGGCGCAAACGGGTTGCCGCGCACTTTCCCCGGGCTGGGAATCCGGACTGTCGCTTCCGGGTCGACGCCCAAGCGTTCCGCCGGGTTCACCGTGGCGTCCGGATCGAATGCCGGATTCTTGCCCGTCGCCTCCGGGTCCAGCGCGGCCAATGGCTGGGAGACGGTCGCGTCCGGGTCGAGCGCGGCCAGTGGCTGCGTGACGGTCGCTTCCGGATCGAGTCGCTTGGATTCCTCAGCCATCTCTTGTGGTGCTTCCCCCGAGACCGTCATTTTATGGGCGGAACAGCCCGGCGGCGAACTCGATTTTCTTCTGCGCCGCCTTCATCCGGGGGCTGGGGGGCGGGCTCGCGCCCCAGAGGTCGCTGTGGCCGGGCGGGTAGGCCCACTCCCCGCGTTCGCGCATGGGCGGCAACATCGGGCACCCCGAGGTCAACGCCCCGAAGACCTGTGACCATCCCGGCTGGCATGGGGCGAATTCTATTCCCGAACCTACACGCTCGGCATCCGGGCGCCGCAAATGCATCAATTTGTAAATCCTGTACACGCCTCTCGGCGCCTGCGGTACAAAGAGTCGTTCGCGTCATCGGGGCGGATGAGTGACATGCAGTTTCTGATTTTTCTCGTTCTTTTCACCGCCGCCGTTCCGGCTTCGGCCCAGATCTACCGCTGGGTCGACGCAAACGGCCAGGTCCATTTCTCGAATACCGCCCCGCCGCAGGGCGTGAACGCCACGGTGGTCGATCCGAACGCGAAGGAAGTACCTCCGGCGCCCGAGAGCTCCGAGTGCTACACGGTCCGCTGCCAGGGCGAGCGCATGGAAGAGCGCCAGCGCAAACGCGAAGCAGAGATCGAGCGGGCCGCGGTGGAGCGCGCCGTCGCCGCGCCCAAGCCGTACCGCGGGCTCGAATTCCGCAAGTACATCAGCATCCAGCGCGGCATGGGCGAAGGCGAACTGCTCGGCATCGCCGGCGAGCCCGACCTCAAGGCCGACCAGGGGATCGCGATTGCCGCGCCGGCCACCGTGCAGCTCGATCGGAACCTGAGCACCGCGGCGCGCACCGGGCTGAGGCTGGTCACCTATACCTACATGCCCACGCCCGCCGACCCGTTCACCACCACCATCACGCTGGTCGGCGGGCGAGTGGGCGAGATCGAAAGAGTGCGCAAGTTCTGAGCTACTTCCTCAGCTTGCCCCAGAGCTCGTCGAGGCGCGTGTAGCGGCCGCAGCCGGTCGAATAGAACTTGTAGCGCACCGGATTTTTCTTGTAGTAGTCCTGGTGGTATTCCTCGGCGGGCCAGAACTGCGTCGCCTTGACGATCGGCGTCACGATCGGCTGCTTGAAAGTCCTGAGCTTGTCGTACTTTTCCTTTGATGCCTCCGCGAGGCGCTTCTGCTCCTCGTCGTGCCAGAAGATGCCGGGCCGGTACTGCGAGCCGTGGTCGCAGAATTGCCGGTCGGTGTAGGTCGGGTCGTGGTTGACCCAGAACACGTCGAGCAGCTTCTCGTAGCTCAGCTTCGACGGATCGAACGTCACCTGCACCGCCTCGGTATGGCCGGTGGTGCCGGAGGAAACCATTTCGTAGCTCGGGTTCTTCGTTCGCCCGTCGGTATAGCCCGAAACGACCGAAAGCACCCCGGGCGCCTTCTCGAGGGCTTCCTCGCCGCACCAGAAGCAGCCCATGGCAAAGGTCGCCGTGGCGGGGTTCCGCTGGGCCTGCGCCTGAACCGCCACGCAAAGAAGAACAAGAATGAAAAAAGCCCTTTTCATCTGGAAACCTCCTCTAATACCGCGTCGATGACCGCTTGGTCGCGCAGGCACAGCCGGACCTTACTCAGCGCCGCGCCCCGGACGGCTGCAAGGTAGGCGCGCGCGCAGATGTGCGGCGGCACGGCAAAGATGCCGGCTGAGACCGCCGGAAAGGAAACCGAGTTCCAGCCGCGCT
>Ga0154760_1048_pt5 | contig 12990 bp, 11 predicted proteins | sample Rifle2008BG16ft_FD_105768 | JGI IMG/M metagenome (GOLD analysis project Ga0154760, IMG submission 105768) | Betaproteobacteria bacterium RBG_16_66_20
GCCGGTGCCGGCGGCGCCGGCGCCTGCCGCCAAGGCCCCTGAACCCGCCAAACCGGCCGCAGCGCCCGCGAAACCGGCAGCCGAGGCCCCGAAACCGGCAGCCGAGGCCCCGAAACCGGTTCCCGATGCATCCAAGCCGGCCGCGGAAGCGCCCAAGGAAGCCGCAAAGGAGGCGCCGAAAGAGGCCGCCAAGGAAGCGCCCAAGGAGACGCCTAAGAAAGCCAAGGCCGCGCCCTCAAAACCTGCCGCCGTCGAGCCGAATCCTCTCGATGAAGTCCTGGCTTTCCTGACCGATCCTGTATCGGGTGGCGGGCTCGCCGCCGTGCTGGTTCTGCTGGTCGGTTATTTCTTCTGGGCCGTGCGGCGCAAGAAATCGTCGCAGACCAAATTCCAGGACAGCGTACTGGGCGCCGCTACCGGTCCGGGCGCGGCCTCGGTATTCGGTGCGGCGGCCCAGCCGGCCGCCGAAGCGCCGCCCCCGGCGGCGGCCCCGGCCGTTTCCGAGGCATCGGTCAGCGGCGTCAGCGTGGCTGGCGCCGAGAGCGACGAGGTCGATCCGATTGCCGAGGCGGATGTCTACATGGCTTACGGCCGCGATGCGCAGGCCGAAGAGATCCTCAAGGAAGCGCTCGGCAAGGATCCGAACCGCGTTGCGGTGTACTCGAAGCTGCTCGAGATCTACGCCAACCGCAAGGACGCCAAGTCCTTCGAGCAAAGCGCACTCAAGGTCAAGGGTCTCACCCTCGGCGCCGGCCCGGATTGGGACAAGGCCATGGCGCTCGGCCACTCGATCGATCCGGGCAATGGGCTCTACGGCAGCGGCGGCGCCGCGGCCGAGGCGCCGGCGGCCCCGGCGGCAGCAGCTGCGGCGGTCGCGCCGACGCTCGACTTCGACATCGGCGGTGGAGATGCGGCGGCGGGCGGCGCCGACGCCAAGGCGGAATCGGCCGGACTCGACTTCGATCTCGGTGCCACCGGAGCGATACCGAAGAGCGACTTCGCGGCGGGTGGAACGCTGAAGATCGACACCAAGGACGTGCAGGGCTCCACCGGCGGCAGCGCGCTCGATTTCGATCTGGGCGGCGCGGCCGACGACGGCGAGAAGACGATGTTGCTCACGCCCGCGAAAAAGGCGGAGCCCGTGAAGGCGGATCCGGACGCGACCGTGGCCATGGATTTCGATCTCAATATCGATCTCGGCGGCGCCGCGACGGAATCCGCGAAGCCGGCGGAGACGCCGATAGACCTCGGCGGCCTGAGCCTCGATCTGGGCACGCCGGGCGGCGAAGCGCCGGGCGGCAGCGCCGACCCCAAATGGCAGGAAGTTGCCACCAAGCTCGATCTCGCAAAAGCTTACCAGGAGATGGGCGACAAGGACGGCGCGCGGGAGTTGCTGAACGAGGTGGTGAAGGAAGGCGACGCCGCGCAGCAGGGCCAGGCGAAGCAGATGCTTGCCGGCCTGGGCTAGCCGCGGCAACTATCGGATCGTAAACAAGTCTGACGAAGCCGCGGTGCGCGAGCAACCGCGGCTTTTTCTTTATGGCGACGAGAATCGCACTGGGTATCGAGTACGACGGCAGCCGCTTCCTGGGCTGGCAGACGCAATCCGGCGGCGGCACGGTGCAGGATGCCCTCGAGGCCGCGCTTTCCGGCATCGCGAACGAGGCGGTCGCGGTGACCTGCGCCGGCCGCACCGACCGCGGCGTGCATGCGCGCGCGCAAGTGGTCCATTTCGACACCAGCGCACAGCGCCCGGATTCCGCCTGGCTGCGCGGCGTCAATGCGCTGCTTCCGGAAGCCGTCGCGGTGCTGTGGTCGCGGCGCGTCGCGCCGGACTTCCATGCGCGCTATTCGGCCGTTTCGCGGAGTTACCGCTACGTGCTGCTAAACCGGCCGGTGCGGCCGGCGCTCGCCGCGCGCTACGCCGGATGGCACCACGCGCCGCTCGAGGTTGCAGCGATGCGCGAAGCGGCAGCGCAGCTGCTCGGCGAACACGACTTCTCGGCTTTCCGCTCGGCGGAGTGCCAGGCGAAAAACCCGGTCCGGACGCTGCACGCGATCGACATCGAGCGTGCGGGCGAGCGCATCGACTTCACTCTGCGCGCCAACGCCTGGCTGCAGCACATGGTGCGCAATATCGTCGGCACGCTGGCGTATGTCGGCATAGGCAAGCATCCACCGCGCTGGGCCAAGACGGTGCTGGAGTCGCGCGACCGGTCGCTTGCCGCGCCCACGTTCGGGCCTGAAGGTCTGTACCTGGAGGCCGTGGAATACGATCTGCGCTGGAATATTCCAACCACCGAAATTCAGAAGGCGGCCCTGCCGGTGGAATCGTGAGAACCCGGATCAAGATCTGCGGCATTACCCGCGTCGAGGACGCCCAGGCCGCGGCACGCGCGGGCGCCGATGCGATCGGACTCGTGTTCTACCCGCCGAGTCCGCGATTCCTCGGCCTCGACCGCGCGCGACGACTGGTAGACGCGGTGCCTCCATTTGTCAGTACGGTCGCGTTGTTCGTCAATCCCGCGGCCGAGGAGGTGCGCGCGGTGCTCGAACACGTTGGTCCCGCGATGCTGCAGTTCCACGGCGAGGAGACACCCGCATTCTGCGGCCAGTTCGGCGTGCCTTACCTCAAGGCGTGCCGGGTGAGGCCGGGGGCCGATTTGCTAGAATACCTGCGCCCGTTTTCCGGCGCGGCGGGATGGTTGCTCGACAGCCACGTCGAGGAATACGGCGGCGTCGGGGAAATTTTCGACTGGTCACTGGTTCCCGCCGAGCGCCCGCGCCCGCTCGTTGTCTCGGGCGGGCTTACGCGCGACAACGTGCGCGAGGCGATCCGGCGCGTGCGCCCCTGGGCAGTGGACGTGTCGAGCGGCGTCGAATCGGCCAAGGGCATCAAGGACGCGGACAGGATTGCCGCTTTCATCGCAGAGGTTAGACATGCAGATGTATGACTTGCCCGATGCGCGCGGACATTTCGGCCCCTACGGCGGCGTTTTCGTGGCCGAAACCCTGAGCCAGGCGCTGGACGAATTGCGCCTGGCGTATGAACGCTGCGGCAAGGATCCGGCGTTCATGGCCGAGTTCCATTACGAGCTGAAGCACTACGTCGGCCGTCCGAGCCCGATCTACCACGCCAGGCGCTGGTCGGGGCTGCTCGGCGGTGCGCAGATCTTTCTGAAGCGCGAAGACCTGAATCACACAGGCGCGCACAAGATCAACAACACCATGGGGCAAGCGCTGCTCGCGCGCCACATGGGCAAGAAGCGCATCATCGCGGAGACCGGTGCCGGCATGCATGGCGTTGCGTCGGCAACGGTGGCGGCCCGCTTCGGCATGAGCTGCGTGGTTTACATGGGGTCCGAAGACATCAAGCGCCAGACGGTGAACGTATACCGCATGAAACTGCTCGGCGCCGAGGTGGTGCCGGTCGAGTCGGGCTCGAAGACCCTGAAGGACGCGCTCAACGAAGCGATGCGCGACTGGGTCAGCAACGTGGAGGACACGTTCTACATCATCGGCACGGTGGCGGGACCGCATCCCTATCCGATGATGGTGCGCGATTTCCAGTCGGTGATCGGCGAGGAGTGCAAGCTGCAGATGCCGGAACTCACGGGGCGGCAGCCCGACGCGGTGATCGCCTGCGTGGGCGGCGGCTCGAACGCGATGGGAATTTTCTATCCCTACATCGGCGAGGAGAAGGTCAGGCTCATCGGCGTCGAGGCCGCGGGCGAGGGGCTTGCGACCGGCAGGCACGCGGCATCGCTCTGCGCGGGCAAGCCGGGCGTGCTCCACGGCAACCGCACCTACCTGCTGCAGGATGCGAACGGCCAGATCGTCGAGACGCACTCGATTTCGGCGGGTCTCGATTACCCCGGCGTCGGGCCGGAGCATGCCTGGCTGAAGGACCAGCACCGCGCCGAGTACGTGGCGGTCACCGACAGCGAGGCGCTGAAGGCGTTCAACGACCTGTGCCGCTACGAGGGCATCATTCCGGCGCTCGAGTCGGCCCACGCCGTGGCCTACGCGGCGAAGATCGCGCCGACACTGCCCAAGGACACGAACCTGCTGGTCAATCTTTCGGGGCGCGGCGACAAGGACATGCAGACGGTCGCCGAGAAAACGGGGCTCAAGCTCTGATGTCGCGCATCGCCGGGCGCTTCGCCGCGCTGAAGGCCGCCGGGCGCAAGGCGCTGATCCCCTATGTCACCGCGGGCGATCCGTTGCCCGCGAGCACGGTGCCGATCCTGCACGCGCTGGTGGAGGCCGGCGCCGACATCCTCGAGATCGGCGTGCCGTTTTCCGATCCGATGGCCGACGGTCCGGCGATCCAGCGTTCCTCCGAGCGCGCGTTGAAGAATGGAATCGGTCTCGCGGACGTATTGAAATTCGTAGTTGAATTCAGAAAGCAGGATCCTGAAACCCCGATCGTCCTGATGGGCTACGCCAATCCGATCGAAGCCATGGGCGTGCAGGTATTCGTCGCCGCGGCAAAGGCGGCCGGGATCGACGGCGTGATCGTGGTGGACTATCCGCCGCAAGAGTGCGTGCCGTTCGCCGCACTGTGCAGGAAGAACGGGATCGACAGCATTTTCCTGCTCGCGCCGACCTCGACGGAGGCGCGCATCCGGGAGGTCGCGCGCGCCGGCAGCGGCTATCTTTATTACGTCTCGCTCAAGGGCGTGACCGGCGTCAAGAGCGCGGATGTCGCGGATATCGCGATGCATCTTCCTCACATTCGCGCCGCCTCGAGCCTGCCGGTCGGGGTGGGCTTCGGCATCAAGGACGCCGAGTCGGCGCGCGCGATCTCGAAGATCGCGGACGCCGTGATCATCGGCAGCCGCATCGTGCAGGAGATCGAGAGCGCGGGTGCGGCGCACGCGGTGGCGCGCGTCAAGGCATTGCTCGCGCCGATACGCAAGGCATTGGACGCATGAGCTGGCTGCAGAAGCTACTGCCGCCCAAGATCCAGCGCGGCACCGGCCCGCGCAAGCAGGTGCCGGAAGGGCTATGGACGAAGTGTCCGGCGTGCAATGCGGTGCTCTACAGCACCGACTTGGAGAAGAACCTCAACGTCTGCCCGAAGTGCGGCGACCACCAGCGCATCGGCGCGCGCGCGCGGCTGGACGCGCTGCTCGATCCCGAGGGCCGGTTCGAGATCGGCGCCGAGGTGCTGCCGGTGGACAGTCTCAAGTTCAAGGACTCGAGGAAATACGCCGAGCGCCTGGAAGAGGCGCAGGCCTCGACCGGCGAGACCGATGCGCTCATCGTGCTGCAGGGTTCGATCAAGTCCCTGGGCGTGGTTTGCGCGGCGTTTGAATTCGAGTTCATGGGCGGATCGATGGGCTCGGTGGTCGGCGAGCGCTTCGTGCGCGGCGTGCGCGTCGCGATCGAGCAGAAGCTGCCCTACGTGTGTTTCACCTCCACCGGCGGGGCGCGCATGCAGGAAGGACTGCTGTCGCTCACCCAGATGGCAAAAACCACGGCCTCGCTCACCGAGCTCGCGCAACGCAAGCTGCCGTTCATTACCGTGCTGACCGATCCGACCATGGGCGGAGTTTCGGCGAGCTTCGCCATGATCGGGGATATCGTGATCGCCGAGCCGAAGGCGCTGATCGGCTTCGCCGGCCCGCGCGTCATCGAGCAGACGGTGCGGCAGAAGCTGCCCGAGGGATTCCAGCGTGCCGAATTCCTGCTCGAAAAGGGTGCGATCGACATGATCGTGGACCGCAGGCAGATGCGCGACAAGCTGCATACGCTGCTCGCGCTGCTGTTGGGAAAGCCCTCCGACAGCAGTTCGTGAGCGGAAGGCCGCTCTGTTCGTGAGCGCGCGGTCGCTCGCCGGCTGGCTCGAGTACATCGAGCGGCAGCACCCGCAGGCGATCGCCCTCGGGCTCGAGCGCGTTATTGAAGTATTTTCCAGATTGGAAATCAGCATTTCGTGTCCGATCCTTACCGTTGGCGGTACCAACGGTAAGGGCTCGACCTGCGCGATGCTGGAAGCGGTCCTGCGGTCGGCCGGCTATCGCACCGGTCTCTACACCTCGCCGCATCTGCTGCGCTACAACGAGCGCGTGCGCATTGCCGGCCGGGAGGCCGACGACGCCGCACTGTGCGAGGCGTTTGCCGCAGTGGAACGCGCGCGCGGCGCGGTACCGCTCACCTATTTCGAATTTGGCACGCTTGCGGCCTTTGTTCTGTTTTCAAAGGAAAATCTTGATGCCGCAATCCTGGAAGTCGGCCTGGGCGGCAGGCTCGACGCGGTGAACGTGCTGGACGCCGACTGCGCGGTCCTCACGAGCGTCGCAATCGACCACGTGGAATATCTCGGCGATTCGCGCGAGGCGATCGGCAGGGAGAAGGCGGGCATCTTCCGTTCCGGCAGGCCCGCAGTGGTGGCCGACCCGCAACCACCGAACGGCGTTCTGGAGGAAATCCGGCGCGTCGGGGCGCGGCCGATTCTGATCGGGCGCGACTTCGGCTACCGGGCCCAGGGAACCCAGTGGTCCTATTGGGGCCCGGCCGGCAAGCGCACGGGGCTGGCGCATCCCGCGCTGCGCGGCGCGATGCAGCTGCGCAACGCCAGCGCCGCGTTCGCCGCGCTGGACAGTCTTCGGGAGCGGCTGCCGATCGCGATGCAGGATGTGCGCCGCGCGCTTGCCGGGATCGCGTTGCCGGGACGTTTCCAGGTTCTGCCCGGACGGCCGCAGGTGATCCTCGATGTCGCGCACAACCCGGAAGCGGCGGCCGTGCTGGCGGCGAATCTCGCAGACAGCGGCTTTGCGCCCGAGACCATCGCCGTTTTCGGCATGCTCCGCGACAAGGACATCGCCGGCGTGGTGCGCGCGGTGGCGCCGCGAATCACGCGCTGGCACCTGGCGACGCTGCCCGGGCCGCGTGGGGCCGATGCTCGTTTTCTTTCCAGTATTTTTCTCGATATGCAGATCCAAACCCCCATCGTCGAACACGACACCGTGGCGGCGGCGCTCGCCGCAGCGCGAATCGAAGCGGGCGAGAGTGATAAAATCATCGTCTTCGGCTCCTTTCTCACGGTTGCCGGCGCTTATGGCTGAAAACGAAGACGTCAATACGCTGAAGCGCCGCGGCCGCCGCCGGCTGGTCGGCGCCATCGCGCTCGTGCTCGCGGCGGTCATCGCGCTGCCGATGGTGTTCGATTCCGAGCCCAAGGGCAGCGCACCGCCGGTCAGCGTGCGCATTCCGGGCGAGGACGAGACAGGATTTACCCCCAAGGTGACGCCCAAGACGCCTGCCGTGCAGGAGCAGAAAGCGCCCGAAAAAAGCGCCGCGGTGGAACGGGCGGTCGAGAAGGTGCCCGAGAAGCCGGCGCCCAAGATCGAAATTAGCGTCAACAAGGGATTGGAACAGCCCGCGCTGGCCGGAGAGCAGTTCATTGTTCCCGCGGGCGCGTACGTCGACCCCGCCGGCGTCATCGAGAAGCTGAAGGCGGCGAAGATCCCGCATTACACCGAGCCGATCGCGACCAAGCAGGGAATCGTGACGCGCGTGCGTGCCGGGCCTTTCGCCAGCCGCGACGCCGCCGAGAAGGTGCTGCAGCAGCTGAAGGGCCTGGGCCTGAAACCGGGCAACGTCGCCTCGAAATCCTGAGATGACCTGGCTCGATTACGCCGTGAGCGGCGTATTCGCAGCGTCCCTCGTGTTCGGCGCGTGGCGCGGGCTGGTGCGCGAGGTGATCTCGATCCTCGGGTGGGTAATCGCGTTTCTTGCCGCGAACCTGCTTGCCGGGCCGCTCGGCCCGGAGATGCCGCAGGCGATTCCGAGCCCGGAACTCAGGGTCGCTGCCGCGTACCTGGCAGTGTTCGCCGGTTCCCTCGCGGTGACTTCGCTCGTCGGGCTGCTGCTGTCAAAGATCGTCAAGGCGGTGGGGCTGGGCGGCCTCGACAGGCTGCTCGGCGCGCTCTTCGGCGCTGCGCGGGGGCTGCTGATCGTGGTGGTGGCCGCCTTGCTGGCGGGACTCACCAGCGCGCCGCGGCAGCCGTTCTGGCGCGACTCGGCGAGCGGCCCGCTGCTTGCGCAGGCCGCGCTCGGGTTGAAGCCGCTGCTTCCGCAGACGTTCGCGGAGCGCCTGCATTATGATTAGATCCCGGTCACGCCAGGAGTCCTCTCCGATGTTTCGAATTCTGGGCATTGTTGCTGCTTGCGCTTTTTCCGTTAACGCCCTCGCGCAGGAATATCCGACCCGTCCGGTGCGCATGCTGGTCGGCTATGCGCCGGGCGGCGGGATGGACACCATTGCGCGGGTGCTGGCACCGAAGCTGTCTGAAGCGCTCGGCCAGCAATTCGTGATCGAGAACCGTCCCGGGGCCTCCGGCAGCGTGGCCGCCGAGGCGCTCGCCAGCTCGCAGCCCGACGGCTATGTACTGATGGTGGCGGAAAGCGGCACGCTTGCGCTGCCGGCGGTGAATCCGAAGGTCACGTTCGACCCGCTGAAGCAGTTCGCGCCGGTCAGCGGCATTTGCATGCTGCCGATGGCGTTCGTGGTCAATCCCGCTTTCCCGGCCGAAAACACGCGCGAGCTGATCGCGGTTCTGAAGTCGAATCCGGGCAAGTACGCCTATGCGTCGCCCGGCGTCGGCTCGCTGCAGCATCTCGCCTTCGAGCTGTTCAAGCGCTCAGCGGGAGTGACTGCGGTACACGTGCCTTACAAGGGCGCAACGGCGATGATGCCGGACATCATGAACGGCCAGGTGCCGATCGGCGTGGTGAGCGCGCTCGCTGCCATGGGGCCCACCAAGGCGGCGAGGATCCGCACCCTCGCGGTCACCAGCCCGCGGCGGCTGCCGAGCGCGCCCGAGTGGCCGACCATGGCCGAGACGCTTCCCGGGTTCAGCGCCGCGCCCAACGTGTTCCTGGTCGCGCCGGCCGGCACCCCGGCCTCCGTGGTTCAGAGATTATCGGTTGCAACGCGCAGCGCCGTGACGTCCCGGGAGGTGGAAGAGAACTTCGCCAAGCAGGGCGCCACGTCGACGCCCGCGGACCCGCAGCAGCTCGGCGCGCAGATCGCCGAGGAGGTGAAGCGCTGGGCGGCGGTGGTCAAGGAAGCCGGTATCAAGGTCGATTAGTGCAGATCAAGGCGACGCCCCTCGACGTCCCGGTAACGCTCGATGCGGCGGGCATCGAGAAGAACACCTCGCTTTCGGTGTGCCTGGTGGAGATCCGGGCCGATGACGGAATGACGGGGCACGGCTTCACCGCCATCACCGAGGAGGAAGTCGTCGCCGCGGCGGTCAACCAGGTCATTGCGCCGGCGCTGCAGGACGAAGACCCGCTCGCGCACGAACGGATCTGGGAGCGTCTTTACTGGCTGCTCAGTCCGCGCGGGCAGACCGGCTACGCGAGCCATGCCATCGCGGCGGTCGACGTCGCGCTCTGGGACCTGAAGGGCAAGATCCTCGGCCAGCCGGTGTGGCGCTTGCTCGGGGCGGCGCGCTCGAAGGTGCCGGTCTATACGACGTTCGGCTTCGGCGCCTACAGCCGCGACGAGCTTGCCGCCGCGGCCAAGTGGTGGGCTGCGCGCGGGCACAAACGCCTCAAAATGGTGGTCGGGCATCACGCGCTGCAGCGTCGCGACGAGCCGCGGCCGCCCGCGGAGGTGATCGCCGAGGACGTGCGCCGCGTGCGCGCAGTGCGCGACGCGGTGGGCGCAGAGATCGAGCTGCAGGTCGACGCCAACTGCAGCCTCGACAGCTTCCATGCCACGCGCCTGGCGCGTTCGCTCGAGGAGTTCGGTATCAGCTTCTTCGAGGAGCCGGTGAAGGAGAACGACATTCCTTCGCTGCTGGCGCTGAAGCGGGAGACGCGAATTCCCCTCGCCGCGGGCCAGAACGAAGGCCTGGCATGGCGTTTCCGCGACCTGATGGTTGCGAGGGCCGTTGACCTGGTGCAGCCGAACGTGGTCATCGGCGGCGGCTTCACGCAATGCGTGAAGATCGCGGCAATGGCCTCGGCGTTCAATGTCCCGATGGCCAACGGCGGCGCGTGGGCGCACCACAACATGCACCTCCATGGCGGCCTTGCGCACGGCGGGCTGGTCGAATACCACTACCCGGCAGTGAAGGTATGCGAAGCCATCTACGGACCGCTGCCGGCGCCGGTTGATGGCTGGCTCGCGTTGCCCGAGACGCCGGGCCTTGGAATCGAGCCGAAGTCCGATCTGGTAAGAGAACTTGCGAAGCGACCAACGTCGCGCGGCAAGGGCAAAGCCTGACCTTCGCCGAGCGCATGCGTTATGATTAGGCCTTAGTCACACCGGGAGTTGTCACCGATGTGCGGAATTCTGGGCATTGTCGCTCGCTCGCCCGTCAATCAGCTGCTCTACGACGGCTTGCTGCTTCTGCAGCACCGCGGCCAGGACGCGGCGGGTATCGTCACAAGCGAGCGCAAGACGTTCCACATGCAGAAGGGCAACGGCATGGTGCGCGACGTGTTCCGCACGCGCAACATGCGCTCGCTGCCGGGCAATATGGGGATTGCCCACTGCCGCTACCCGACCGCCGGGTCGGCGTCCAATTCGGCCGAGGCCCAGCCGTTCTACGTCAATTCGCCGTTCGGCATCGTGCTCGGGCACAACGGCAACCTGACCAACTCCGACAAGCTCAAGGAGGAGATGTTCCGCCAGGACCTGCGGCACATCAACACCAATTCGGACTCCGAGGTGCTGCTCAACGTGCTCGCGCACGAGCTGGAGAAGGCTACGGTCAAGCTGCGGCTCGATTCGCAGACGATCTTCAGCGCGGTTTCGAACGTCCACCGCCGCGTTCGCGGCGCCTACGCGGTCGTCGCCATGATCGCCGGGCACGGCGTGCTCGCGTTCCGCGATCCCTACGGCATCCGCCCCGCAGTCATCGGCTACAACGAGACCGCGGACGGCATCGAGTACATGGTGTCCTCAGAATCGGTCGCGGTGGAGGCGCTCGGCTTCCGCGTCCTGCGCGACATCGTGCCGGGGGAGGCGGTTTTCATCGACGAGGACGGCAATTTCCACAGCCAGCAGTGCGTCGAGAGCTCGTCGCTCAATCCCTGCATTTTCGAGTACGTCTACCTGGCGCGGCCCGACTCGCTGATCGACGGCGCCTCGGTCTACGAGGCGCGCCTGCACATGGGCGAGAAGCTGGCGGAGAAAATCAAGCGCCAGTACCGGCATCTCGAGATCGACGTCGTGATCCCGATCCCGGATTCGAGCCGGCCCTCGGCGCTGCAGCTCGCGGCAGGCCTGGGCGTGCCCTACCGCGAGGGCTTCGTGAAGAACCGCTACATCGGCCGCACCTTCATCATGCCGGGCCAGGAGGTGCGCATGCGCTCCGTGCGGCAGAAGCTGAACGTGATCGGGATGGAATTCAAGGGCAAGAACGTGCTGCTGGTGGATGACTCGATCGTGCGCGGCACCACCAGCCGGGAAATCGTGCAGATGGCGCGCGAGTCCGGTGCGAGAAAGGTGTTTTTCGCCTCCGCCGCGCCGCCGGTGCGCTTCCCGAACGTCTACGGGATCGACATGCCGACCCGTGCCGAACTGATTGCCGCCCACCGCAGCGAGGACGAGGTCGGCACGGAGATCGGCGCCGACGCGCTCATCTACCAGGACCTCGAGGCGCTCAAGGACGCGGTCCGGATGACGAACCCGAAGCTCGCCGCCTTCGAGACCTCGTGCTTCGACGGGGTCTACGTCACCGGCGACGTGACCAGCGACTACCTGCACATCATCGAGACCCGCCGCGACGCCCAGCGCGATGCCGAGGAAGACGAGGGCGCGCAGTTGGATCTCAACCTGGCGGCGGCGGGCTGATTTTTTTGCTATAATTTCTTTACGCGCCGATTTGAGCCAGCTTGCGGGCGCGCTATAAATTCAGCTAAAGCGTGCCGAACCCCGGTCCGCTTAGTTAGCGAAAGGACTGGGTTTTTTTATGGCCAAACACAAGCTTTCCACTCTGGCAGTGCGCGCCGGCGTGGCACGCAGCCAGTTCAACGAACACTCCGAGGCGCTCTACCTCACCTCGAGTTTCGTGTTCGAGAACGCCGCGCAGGCCGCGGCCCGCTTCACCGGAAGCGATGGCGGCTTCGTCTACTCGCGCTTCACCAACCCCACAGTGTCGATGTTCCAGGACCGGCTTGCCGCGCTCGAAGGCGCCGAAGCCTGCGTCGCGACCGCCTCGGGCATGTCGGCGATCCTCGCCACCTCGATGGCGCTGCTCAAGGCGGGCGACCACATGGTCTGCTCGAACGCGGTATTCGGCGCCACGGTGCAGCTGTATTCCACGATCCTGTCGCGCTTCGGCATCGAGACCACGTTCGTTTCCCCGGCCAGGGTCGAGGAGTGGCAACGCGCCGTGCGGCCGAATACGAAGCTTTTTTTCCTCGAAACGCCCTCCAATCCGCTGGGTGAGATCTCCGACATCGCGGCGATTGCCGCGGTGGCAAAGAAGGCGGGCGCGGCGCTCGCCGTGGACAACGCCCTGTGTACGCCGGCGCTGCAGCGGCCGCTCGAATTCGGCGCCGACCTGGTGATCCATTCCGCCACCAAGTACCTCGACGGGCAGGGCCGGGTGCTCGGCGGCGCGGTGCTGGGGGCGAAAGGGCCCGCAATGGATGCGGTGTTCGGTTTCCTGCGCACCGCCGGGCCGTCGCTCTCGCCGTTCAACGCCTGGGTGATCCTGAAAGGCATGGAGACGCTCGAACTGCGCATGCTCGCGCAGTCGGAGCGCGCGCTGGAACTCGCGCGCTGGCTGGAAGGACACCCCAAGGTGGCGCGGGTGCATTACCCGGGCCTGCCCTCCAATCCGCAGCACGCGCTCGCGATGCGCCAGCAACGCGCCGGCGGCGCCATCGTATCGTTCGAGGTGAAGGGCGGCCGCGAGACCGCGTGGCAGGTGATCGACGCGACGAAAATGATTTCGATCACGGGCAACCTGGGCGATGTGAAGACCACCATCACCCATCCGGCGACGACGACCCACG
>Ga0154760_1142_pt4 | contig 12682 bp, 12 predicted proteins | sample Rifle2008BG16ft_FD_105768 | JGI IMG/M metagenome (GOLD analysis project Ga0154760, IMG submission 105768) | Betaproteobacteria bacterium RBG_16_66_20
GGGCGCGTGGTGCTGACCTCCGACAACCCGCGCGGCGAGGATCCGGCGGCGATCGTCGCCGCGATACGCAGGGGCGTGTCCGGCGACTGCGCCGTGGAACTCGAGCGCGCGACGGCGATCGCTTGCGCCATCGAGGCTGCGGCTGCGGCGGACGTCGTGCTCGTCGCCGGCAAGGGACACGAGGAATACCAGGAGATCGCGGGCAGGCGGCTGCCGTTTTCCGACGCCAAGGTCGCCGAGGCCGCGCTCGGCCGCCGGGGGGGGAAATGATGAGCCTCGCCGAAGCCGCCGGCGCCATTAGGGCCCGCCTGGCGGGAGCGGGGGTGGGGGCGTCGGAGTTGCGCTTCAATGGCGTTTCGACCGACACGCGAACCATCCGCAAGGGCGAGCTCTTCGTCGCCATCCGGGGCGAGCGCTTCGACGGCCATGACTTCCTCGCCGTTGCAAAACAGCGCGGCGCGGCCGCGGCACTCGTAGACGAGACGTTCGCGAGCGGCGAGCTGCCGCCGCGATTGCAGTTTCCCCTTCTGATCGCCGACGATACGCGGCGCGCGCTCGGGCGCCTGGGCAGGCACTGGCGGCTGCGCTTCGCGCCGGTGGTGATCGCGATCACCGGCTCGAACGGCAAGACCACCACCAAGGAGATGCTCGCCGCGATCCTGCGCCGTCACGCGGGCGAGGCCGGGGCGCTCGCGACGCGCGGCAACCTGAACACCGACATCGGCGTGCCGCTGACCCTGCTCGGGCTGCGCGCGAGCCACCGTTACTGCGCGATCGAGCTCGGCATGAACCATCCCGGGGAGGTCGCCGCGCTCGCCGCGCTCGCATGCCCGACGGTCGCGCTGGTGAACAACGCGCAGCGCGAGCACCTGGAATTCATGCATTCGGTGGCAGCGGTGGCGGCCGAGAATGCGAGCGTATTCGAGGCGCTTCCCGCCGACGGCGTGGCGGTGCTGAACGCCGACGATCCGATGGCGAAGGTCTTCAGGGAGATGGCGGGTGCGCGCAGGCGCATCGAGTTCGGCATCCGCTCCGGGGAGGTCACCGGCCGGTATTCGCTCGCGCCCCTCGCGAGCGAGATCGTGCTCACGACACCCTCGGGCGAGACCACGGCGAGGCTCGCGATTCCCGGCGAGCACAACGTGCGCAACGCGCTCGCCGCGGCGGCCTGCGCGCACGCCGCCGGCATTCCGGTGCAGGCCATCGGCGCGGGCCTCGCCGCGTTCCGGCCCTTCAGCGGCCGGCTGCAGGTGAAGCAGACCGCCACCGGTGCGACGCTGATCGACGACAGCTACAACGCCAACCCGGATTCGGTGCGTGCCGCGATCGACGTGCTCGCCTCGTGCCCGGGGCCGACCGCGCTGGTGCTCGGCGACATGGGCGAAGTGGGCGCGCAGGGGCCCGCATTCCACGCCGAAGTGGGGCGTTACGCCAAGGAAAAGGGCGTCGCAATGCTGCTGGCACTGGGTTCCGCAACGCCAGATTCGGTGATCGCGTTCGGGCCAGGCGCCGAACACTTTGCTGATGTGGAACAGCTGATCGGAAAAAAAATAGAAGCCAAGACCATTCTCGTCAAAGGCTCCCGTTTCATGAGGATGGAACGGGTGGTCGCTGCGCTGAGCGGCGAGAAAGCAATGGCCCGCTGATGCTGCTCGAACTCGCCCAGTGGCTCGCCAAGGACGTGCGCCTGTTCAACGTCTTCAACTACATCACGCTGCGCGCGGTGCTGGCCTGCCTCACCGCGCTCGCGATCTCGCTGATCCTCGGGCCGTACGTCATCCGCAAACTCACCGCCTACAAGATCGGCCAGTCGGTGCGCGACGACGGCCCCAGGTCGCACCTCACCAAGGCGGGCACCCCGACCATGGGCGGCGCACTGATCCTGCTCTCGATCGCGATCACGACGCTGCTCTGGGGTGACCTCGCCAACCGTTTCCTCTGGGTGGTGCTGCTGGTGACGCTCGCCTTCGGCGCCATCGGCTGGATCGACGACTACCGCAAGGTGGTGCAGCGCGACCCGAAGGGACTGTCGGCCAGGGCGAAGCTGTTCTGGCAATCGGTGTTCGGGCTTGCTGCCGCCTGTTATCTCGGCTGGCTGGCGCAGAGCACGCCGGCGCTGAACGCTCTGATCGTGCCGTTCTTCAAGTTCATCGCCTATCCGCTCGGCACCATCGGCTTCATCGTGCTTACCTACTTCGTCATCGTCGGCACCTCCAACGCGGTCAACCTGACCGACGGGCTGGACGGCCTCGCGATCATGCCCACCGTGATGGTCGGCGGCGCGCTCGGCATCTTCGCCTACGTCGCCGGGCACGCGGTGTTCTCCAAATACCTGGGGCTGCCGTACATCCCGGCGCGGGCGAGCTGGCGGTGTTCTGCGGCGCGCTGGTCGGCGCGGGCCTCGGCTTTCTCTGGTTCAACGCCTATCCGGCGGAAGTGTTCATGGGCGACGTCGGCGCGCTCGCCCTGGGCGCCGCGCTCGGCAGCATTGCGGTGATCGTGCGCCAGGAAATCGTGCTGTTCATCATGGGCGGCGTGTTCGTCGCCGAGACGCTCTCGGTGATGATCCAGGTGATTTATTTCAAGGCCACCGGCGGCAAGCGGATATTCCGCATGGCGCCGCTGCACCACCACTACGAGCTGGAAGGCTGGAAGGAATCCCAGGTGGTGGTGCGCTTCTGGATCATCACCATGATGCTGGTGCTGTTCGGCCTCTCGACGCTGAAGCTGCGGTGACCATGAACATGCGCCCGCCGTTCTTCAGCACGCCCGTCCGCCCGCAACCGATGGCGCTTGCCGGCAGGCGCGTGCTGGTGCTCGGATTGGGGGACACGGGACTTTCGGTTGTGAATTGGCTGAAAGGTGAAGGCGGGAACGTCCGCATCGCCGACACCCGCGCATCGCCCCCGCGCAGGGAAAGCCTTCATGAGGAAGAAATCGTCACCGGGAAATTCAAGGCTTCGCTGCTGAAGGACATGGATCTGGTTTGCATCAGCCCGGGTCTTTCTCTGCACGAGGAATTGATTCAAGCCGCCCTCACGAAAAATATTCCTGTCGTCGGAGATATCGAATTGTTCGCGTGGCAAGTTCGCGCGCGGGCCGGTGGCAAGGTGCTGGCGGTGACTGGGACGAACGGCAAAAGCACCGTCACCGCGCTTACCGGGCATCTGCTGCGGTCCGCGGGAATCGAATGCGAAGTCGCCGGAAACATCGGCCCGCCGGCGCTGGCGGCACTGGCTAAGCGAGGCAAGCAGCAACCCGCCGCCTGGGTGCTCGAGCTCTCCAGCTACCAGCTCGAGACCACCTGGTCGCTCGAGCCGGATGCGGCCGCGCTCTTGAACCTCTCGGAAGATCACCTCGACCGCTACGCCGGGCTGGCCGAATACGCCGAGGCCAAGGCGCGCGTTTTCATGGGCAAGGGGGCACAGGTGCTGAACCGATGCGATTCGGCGTCGATGGCGCTCGCCTTGCCTGACCGCGTCCAGGTCACGTTCGGGATGGATGCGCCGCCCGTGGCGGAGGATTTCGGCATTGCGAAAGTCGCCGGGCGCGCGTGGCTGGCGCGCGGCGGCGAGCGCATACTCGCCGTCGAAGAACTGCCGCTGTCCGGCGCGCACAACGCATCGAACGCGCTCGCTGCCTGCGCGCTTGCGCATCTCGCCGGCGCGCCGCTCGCCACGCTCGCGAACGGCCTGCGCAGCTTCCGCGGCCTGCCGCACCGCATGGCGCGCGTCGCGCTGCGCGGCGGCGTCGAATGGTTCGACGATTCCAAGGGCACCAATGTCGGCGCCACGGTGGCGGCGCTGAACGGCCTGTCCCGCAAGGCGGTCCTGATCCTGGGCGGCGAAGGCAAGGGCCAGAACTTCGCGCCGCTTGTTCCGGCGATCCGCGCGCGCGCGAAGCATGTGCTTCTTATCGGCCGGGACGCCGCGTTGATCGAGAAAGCGATCGCCTCCAGCGGCGTCGCCTCGGAACGAATTGAATCAATGGAAGAAGCAGTAGTGCGTGCGGCACAAGTCGCGGCGCCGGACGACGCTGTTCTGCTGTCGCCGGCCTGCGCGAGCTTCGACATGTTCCGCGACTACCGGCATCGCGGAGAGGCCTTTGCGGCAGCGGTCAAGGGGTTGAAGGACTAATGGCGAGTCTTGTTTTCGGCCAGGGCGGCAACCTCAGGACGGCGGGCGCGCCGGCCGTGGAATACGACCGTTCGCTGGCATGGGCGGCGCTGCTGCTGATGGCGCTCGGCCTGGTGATGGTTTATTCGGCTTCGATCGCGACCGCGGAGGCGAGCCGCTATTCCGGGCAGAACCCTGCCTACTTTCTTCTGCGGCATGGCGTGTTCCTCGCGATCGCGTTGAGCGCGGCGACCGCGGTATTCCTGGTGCCGATGCGTTACTGGCAGAAGGCTGCGCCCTGGTTCTTCGCCGGCTGCCTCGCGCTGCTCATCCTGGTGCTGATTCCCGGAGTCGGGCGCGAAGTGAACGGCGCGCGGCGCTGGCTCAATCTGGGCGTGGCCAGCGTGCAGCCCTCGGAACTGATGAAGCTCGCGGTGGTGCTGTATGCGGCCGACTACACCGTGCGCAAGCACGCGGTGCTCAAGAAATTCCGGCGCGGCCTGCTGCCGATGCTTGGCGTGATGCTCGCGGTCGCATGGCTGCTGCTGCGCGAACCGGATTTCGGCGCCCTGGTGGTGGTCGCGATGACCGCGTTCGGCGTGCTGTTCCTCGGCGGCATGAGCGGGCGGCACTTCGGCGCGCTGCTCGCGATGCTGGCGGTGGGCTTCGCGGCGCTGGTGCTGTCTTCGCCCTACCGCATGCAGCGCATTCTCGGCTTCATGGATCCGTGGTCCGACGCCTTCGGCCGCGGCTACCAGCTGTCGCACGCGCTGATCGCGTTCGGCCGCGGCGAGTGGCTCGGCGTCGGCCTCGGCGCGAGCGTGGAGAAGCTGCACTACCTGCCCGAGGCGCACACCGACTTCCTGCTCGCCGTGATCGCGGAGGAGCTGGGCCTCGCCGGCGTGGTGGTGGTGATCGCGCTGTTCACCTGGATCGTGCTGCGGGCCTTTGTCATCGGCCGGCAGGCGGCGATGCGCGAGCGGCACTTCCACGCGCTCGCGGCGCAGGGCATCGGCATCTGGATCGGCTTCCAGGCGCTCATCAACATGGGCGTGAACATGGGCCTGCTGCCCACCAAGGGACTGACGCTGCCGCTGATGAGCTTCGGCGGCTCGGGCCTGGTGGTGAACTGCGTCGCGCTCGCGATCCTGATCCGCATCGATTGGGAAAACCGCCAGCTGGCGCGGGGGCTCAACGCGTGATCACGAGCGCGGGACAAGCCGGCTTGGGCGGGACGATCCTGATCATGGCGGGCGGCACGGGCGGGCACGTGTTCCCGGGTCTCGCGGTCGCCGACGAGATGCGCGGTCGCGGCTGGAAGGTGGTCTGGATGGGCGCACGCGGCGGCCTGGAGGCACGCCTGGTTCCCGCGCGCGGCTATCCGGTGGCCTGGATCCGCGCCGCGGCGCTACGCGGCAAGGGACTCGCGGCCAGGCTGCTGCTGCCGCTCAACCTGCTGATCGGCTTCTGGCAGAGCGCAAGGGCGATCCTGTATCACAGGCCCGACGTGGTGCTCGGCATGGGCGGTTACGTCGCGTTTCCGGGCGGCATGATGGCCGCGCTCCTCGCGCGCCCGCTCGCGGTGCACGAGCAGAACGCGATCGCAGGGCTCACCAACCGCGTGCTTGCCGGCGTCGCGGACCGATCGCTGGCTGCGTTTCCCGATGCGCTGAAGAACGCCGAGTGGACCGGCAATCCGGTGCGTGCGGAGATCGCCGCGATCGCCGAGCCCGCCGCGCGCTACGCCGGCAGGAGCGGTCCGCTGCGCATCCTGGTCGTCGGCGGCAGCCTCGGCGCGCAGGCGCTGAACGAGATCGTGCCGAAGGCGCTTGGCTTGATGGCTGCGCCCGCGAGGCCCGTGGTGACGCATCAGGCGGGCGACAAGAACCTCGAAGCCCTGCGTTTGAACTATGCGAACGCGAACGTCGAGGGCGAGCTGGTTGCATTCATCGAGGACATGGCGCAGCGCTACGCCGCGGCCGATCTCGTGATCTGCCGCGCCGGCGCCATCACCATCGCGGAACTCTCGGCGGGCGGCATGGCGAGCGTGCTGGTGCCGTTGCCGCACGCCGTGGACGACCATCAGACCGCCAATGCGCGCTTTCTCTCGGACCAGGGCGCGGCGATCCTGCTGCCGCAATCGAGCCTGACGCCGGAAAAGCTTTCGGAATTGCTCGGAACGCTGGACAGATCGGCGCTTCTGGAAATGGCGCGCAGAGCGCGCGCGCTGGGGAAGCCAGAAGCGGCGCGCATCGTCGCCGAGCGTTGCATTGAGCTGGCCCGATGAAGCACAAGGTCAGGCATATCCACTTTGTCGGCATCGGCGGCTCGGGTATGAGCGGCATCGCCGAGGTGCTGGTGAACCTCGGCTTCCAGGTGAGCGGCTCGGACCTTGCCGAGAACGCGGCGACCCGCCGATTGGCGGGCCTGGGGGCGAGGATCGTCATCAAGCACGACAAAGCCAACATCGAGGGCGCCGATGCGGTCGTGGTATCGACCGCGGTCAAGAATGACAATCCCGAGGTGACCGCCGCGCGCGCGCGGCGCGTTCCCGTGGTGCCGCGCGCGCTGATGCTCGCCGAGCTGATGCGCCTGAAGCAGGGCATCGCGGTCGCCGGCACCCACGGCAAGACGACCACCACCAGCCTCGTGGCGAGCGTGCTCGCCGAGGGCGGGCTGGACCCGACCTTCGTGATCGGCGGCCGGCTGAACGCCGCAGGGTCGAATGCGCGCCTGGGCGCGGGCGATTTCATCGTCGTCGAGGCCGACGAGTCGGACGCGAGCTTCCTGCACCTGCAGCCGGTGCTCGCGGTGGTCACCAACATCGACGCCGACCACATGGAGACCTACCAGCACGATTTCGCGCGGCTCAAGCAGGCCTTCGTGGACTTCCTGCAGAACCTGCCCTTCTACGGCACCGCGGTGCTGTGCGTCGACGATCCGCACGTGCGCGAGATCCTGCCGTTCGTCTCCAAGCCTGCGGTGACCTACGGCACCGCGGCCGACGCCGCGGTCCGCGCCGAAGGCATCGAGCACGATGCCGGCCGGATGCGCTTTCGCGTGCGGCGCGACGAGGCGCCGCCGGTCGAGGTGACGCTCAACCTGCCCGGCCATCACAACGTGCTCAACTCGCTCGCCGCGATCGCGATCGGCATCGAGACCGGGGTCGCGGAGCAATCGATTCTGAAGGCGCTCGCCGAGTTCAGGGGCGTGGGGCGGCGCTTCCAGCGCTGCGGCGAGATCGCGCTCGATGTGGCCAATCCCGCGGGCGGGCGCTTCACGCTGGTGGACGACTACGGGCACCACCCTGCCGAGATGGCGGCGACGATCGCCGCGGCGCGCGGCGCGTTTCCCGGGCGGCGCCTGGTGCTCGCTTTCCAGCCGCACCGCTACAGCCGGACGCGCGACTTGTTCGAGGACTTCGTGAAGGTGCTCTCGACCGCCGACGCGCTCGTTCTCGCCGAGGTGTATCCGGCGGGTGAGCCGGCGATCGCCGCCGCCGACGGCAAGTCGCTTGCGCGCGCGGTGCGTGCCGCCGGCAAGCTGCAGCCGGTATTCATCGAGGACATCGGCCGCCTGGCGGAGAGCATCCGGCGCGTGGCACGCGACGGCGACGTCGTGCTCACCATGGGCGCGGGTTCTATCGGCAACGTCGCGGCGCAAATGGGATGAGGCATCCGAGCTAGCCATGGCCGAGACCATCAATTTCCAGGGACTGCGCGGCGAGTTGAAGCACGACGAGCCGATGTCGAAATACCTGACCTGGCGCGCCGGCGGCCCGGCGCGCCGCTTCTTTGCGCCGGCCGACCTGGAAGACCTGTCGGTGTTCCTGTCGCAATTGCCGCCCGATGAGCCGCTGCTGTTCGTGGGGCTGGGATCGAACCTGCTGGTGCGCGAGGGCGGCTGGCCCGGCACGGTGGTGTTGACCTACGCCGCTGCGCAGCGTCCGCGTCTCGAAGAAGGCCTGTTGTACGCCGAAGCCGGCGTCGCCTGTCCGAGGGTCGCCCATTTTGCGGCCGACAACAACCTCGGCGGCGCGGAGTTCCTCACCGGGATCCCCGGCACCGTGGGCGGCGCCCTGGCGATGAACGCGGGCTGCTATGGCGGCGAGACCTGGGACATCGTCGAGCGCGTGGTGACGATCAACCGGCGCGGCCAGCTGCGCCGGCGCGCGAAGGAAGAGTTCGAATACGGCTACCGCCACTGCGAACTGAAGACCGACGCGAGCAGCGACGGCGACGAGTGGTTCGCCTCGGCGCATTTCAGGCTGCCCGAGGGCGACGAGCAGGAGTCGCGCGCGATCATGAAGGCGCTGCTCTCCAAGCGGCGCGCGACGCAGCCGCTGCAGCTGCCCAATTGCGGCAGCGTGTTCCGCAACCCTGCCGAGGGCAAATCGGCGGCGAAGCTGATCCAGTTGTCGGGCCTGAAGCGGACCGAACGCAACGGCGCCCGGGTCTCGGAAAAGCACGCCAACTTCATCGTCAATCCCGGCGGTGCGGGAAGCGCCGCCGACATCGAATGGTTGATCCTGCACGTGCAACAGGTGGTCGAGGAAGAGACCCGGGTCCGCCTGGTCCCCGAAGTGAAGATCGTCGGGGAGCCGAAATGAGCGCAGCCGCCGGATTCGGCAAGGTCGCGGTGCTGATGGGCGGCCGGTCCGCGGAGCGCGAGGTGTCGCTGATGAGCGGCAAGGGCGTGCTCCGGGCCCTGCAGTCGAAAGGGGTGGACGCGCACGCCTTCGACCCGGCCGAGCGCGACCTGGGCGATCTCAGGCGCGAGGGCTTCGCGCGCTGCTTCGTCGCGCTGCACGGGCGCGGCGGCGAGGACGGCACGCTGCAGGGCGCGCTCGAAATGCTCGGCGTTCCCTACACCGGCAGCGGCGTGATGGGTTCGGCCATCGGCATGGACAAGTGGCGCACCAAGATGATCTGGCTGGCGGGCGGCTTGCCGACGCCGCGCTACCGCATTCTTTCCGCCGACGATGACTGGAGCGAGGTCGCGCGCGACCTCGGGCTGCCGCTGATCGTCAAGCCCGCCAACGAGGGATCGACGCTAGGCCTGACCAAGGTCGCGGCGGTTGCGCAACTGCCTGCGGCATACGATCTTGCGGCCAACAGTTACCACGACCTCGCGCTGGCCGAGCAGTTCATCGACGGCGCCGAATACACCGCCAGCGTGCTGGGCGACCAGGTATTGCCGCTGATACGCATCGAAGCGCCGCAGGGCAATTACGACTACCAGAGCAAGTATTTCGGCGACGACACGAAGTACATCTGCCCCTGCGGTCTGGATGCGCAGAAGGAGGCGTCCCTCAAGGTCTTGTCGCTCAAGGCCTTCAGGCTCGTCGGTTGCGCCGGCTGGGGCCGCATCGACCTGATGCTGGACGCGCAAGGCAATCCATGGCTGCTGGAAGTGAATACCTCGCCGGGCATGACCGGCCACAGCCTGGTGCCGATGGCTGCGCGCGCCGTGGGGATTTTGTACGAAGACCTTTGCGTGAAGATTCTCGAGGGTGCCCATGTGGGATAACCCGCGCCTGCTCAACACGGCGGCCAATGCGCTCATCGGGGTGGCCGCGCTGCTGTTCGCCTATGCGGGGCTGCAGTTGCTGTTGCGCTCGCCGTTGTTCCCATTGAAGGAAATCGTGGTGCGGGGCGAGCTGAAGAACGCCGCCGCCGCGGAAGTCGAGATCGCGGTGGACGGTGTTGGCGGGAATTTCTTCGCCGCCGACCTGGCCGCGGTCCGCGCCCGCCTCGAACAGGTGTCCTGGGTGCGGCATGTCGACGTGCGGCGCGTATGGCCGGACCGCATCGAGGTGAAGCTCGAAGAGCACGTCGCCTTCGCGCGCTGGGGCGACACGGGTCTGGTGAATACTTTCGGCGAGCCGTTCACGGCATCCATGGACGGGGCCGGCGAGGCGCGGTTGCCGCTGTTCGCCGGGCCCGCAGGCACCGAGGGCGAGCTGACGCGGCGCTACCGGCGCTTTGTCGAGCTGCTCGCGCCGCTGGGCGAGACGCCCGAGCGGGTTGTGGTCGGGATCGTCCTGACGCCGCGCTACGCGTGGCAGTTGCGTCTGGCAGACGGCCTCAACCTGGAACTCGGTCGCGACGGCGCCGAGCCGGTCGAGCAGCGGCTGGCGCGCTTTGTCGCCGCATATCCGGTGTCGCTCGGCCGCCTGCCGCGGCGCGCCGCTGCGACCGGTGCGGAAATCGAGCGCCATGTCGACCTTCGCTACCCGAACGGCTTCGCGCTGCGCGTCGCCGGCTGGAAAGGCTGAAGGATGGCGAAAGAGAACCGCAACCTCGTCGTCGGCCTCGACATCGGCACCTCCAAAGTGACCGCGCTGGTGGCCGAGATCGGGTCCGACGGCGCACTCGAGGTCCTCGGCATGGGCAACCACGAATCCCGGGGCCTGAAGAAGGGCGTGGTGGTCAACATCGAGTCCACGGTCGCCGGCATCCAGCGCGCGCTCGAGGAGGCCGAGCTGATGGCCGACTGCAAGATCGCCTCGGCCTTCACCGGGATCGCCGGCAGCCACATCCGCAGCTTCAACTCGACCGGCATGGTGGCGGTGAAGGATCGCGAGGTGAGCGCGGTGGACGTGGAGCGCGCGGTCGAGACCGCGAAGGCGGTGAACATCCCGACCGACCAGCAAATACTCCACGTTCTCCGTCAGGAGTTCATCATCGACGGACAGGAGGACGTGCGCGAGCCGGTCGGCATGTCCGGCGTGCGCCTCGAAGTGAAGGTGCACATCGTCACCGGCGCGGTGTCGGCGGCGCAGAACATCGTCAAGTGCGTGCGGCGCTGCGGCCTGGACGTCAACGACCTGATCCTGCAGCCGCTCGCCTCCTCGCGCGCGGTGCTCTCGGAGGACGAGCGCGACCTCGGCGTTTGCCTGGTCGACATCGGAGGCGGCACCACCGATCTCGCGATCTTCACCCACGGCGCGATCCGCCACACCGCGGTGATCCCGATTGCGGGCGACCAGATCACCAACGACATCGCGATGGCGTTGCGCACGCCGACCGCCGAAGCCGAGGCGATCAAGATCCGCCACGGCGTGGCACTGCGCCAGCTCGCCGACCCGAACGAGATGATCGAAGTGCCCGGCATCGGCGACCGGCCGCCGCGCGTGATGTCGCGCCAGACGCTCGCCGAGGTGATCGAACCGCGCGCCGAGGAACTGTTCTCGCTGGTGCAGCAGGTGCTGCGCGAATCGGGCTACGAGGAGCTGCTGTCCTCGGGGATCGTGCTCACCGGCGGCAGCTCGATGATGCAGGGCATGACCGAGCTGGGCGAGGAGATTTTTCATATGCCGGTGCGCATCGGCTCGCCGCGCTACTCGGGCGGCCTTGCCGAGGTGGTGCGCAGCCCGCGCTATGCCACCGCCATGGGGCTGCTCTACGAGGGCGTGTCGCAGCTGCAGCAGGGACGCGTGTCGAAACAGAACGGTTCGGTCCGGGCGGTGTTCGGACGGATGCAGGACTGGTTTCAGAGGAATTTTTGATGTTGGTCCAACTGGCAAGGAGAAAAAAATGTTCGAAATCGTGAATGAGCAGGCAGCAGGGCCGGTGATCAAGGTGGTCGGCGTCGGCGGCGCCGGCGGCAACGCCGTCGATCACATGATCGAGCAGGGCGTGGAAGGCGTCGAGTTCTTCGCCGTGAACACCGACGCGCAGGTGCTTTCGCGCAGCAGGGCGCGCAACCAGATCCAGCTCGGCACCAGCGGCCTGGGCGCGGGCGCCAAGCCCGAGGAAGCGCGCACGGTGGCGATCGCCGAGCGCGAGCGTCTCGAGGAAACGCTGGCGGGTTCGCACATGGTGTTCATCACCGCGGGCATGGGCGGTGGCACCGGTACCGGCGCCGGCCCGGTGCTCGCGGAAGTGGCGCGCTCGCTGGGGATCCTCACCGTGGCGGTGGTGACCAAGCCGTTCACCTGGGAAGGCTCCAAGCGCATGAAGATCGCCGAAGCCGGCATCGAGGAAATGGCGCCGCACGTCGACTCGCTGATCGTGATCCTGAACGACAAGCTGGAAGAGGTGCTCGGCGACGACGTCACGCAGGAAGACGCCTTCCGGGCCGCCGACGACGTGCTGAACAATGCCGTCGCCGGGATCGCGGAGATCATCAACCAGCCGGGCCTGGTGAACGTCGATTTCCAGGACGTACGCACGGTGATGACCGAGCAGGGCATGGCGATGATGGGCTCGGCGGTGGCGAGCGGCGTGGACCGCGCGCGCATCGCCGCGGAACAGGCGATCGCCTGCCCGCTGCTCGAAGGCGTCAATCTCGCCGGTGCGCGTGGCGTGCTGGTCAACATCACCGCCTCGCGGCACAGCCTCAAGCTGCGCGAGACCAAGGAAGTGATGAACACGATCCGCGCCTTCGCCGCGGAGGATGCGACCATCATCTACGGTGGCGTCTACGACGACGCGCTGGGCGAGGACCTGCGGGTCACCGTCGTTGCGACCGGCCTCGGCCAGCCGCTCGGCGTGCGCCAGCCCAAGCCGCAGCTGGTGGTGTCGCAGAAGACCGGGACCGACAACCAGCCGGTCACGATGAGC
>Ga0154760_1151_pt4 | contig 12523 bp, 11 predicted proteins | sample Rifle2008BG16ft_FD_105768 | JGI IMG/M metagenome (GOLD analysis project Ga0154760, IMG submission 105768) | Betaproteobacteria bacterium RBG_16_66_20
CGCGAGTGCTTCTATGTCTTCCGCTTTGGCGAAAAAACCCAGTTCATCGCGCAGCCACTGGACCACGGCGCCGCCGATGAAAACGCTGCCTTCGAGCGCGTATACCTTCTCGGTGTCGCGCGCATCGAGCGCGCGGCCGATCTGCGCCGCGGCGGTGCTGAGCAGGCCGTTGGCGGACTTCACCACGCGGTTGCCGGTGTGCAGCAGCAGGAAACAGCCCGTGCCGTAGGTGTTCTTCGCCATCCCGTGCCGGTGGCAGCCCTGGCCGAACAGCGCGGCCTGCTGGTCGCCCGCGATGCCGGTGATCGGCACGGGTGAGCCGAGCACAGAGGGCGCGATCATGCCGAAGGCGTGCGAGGATGGATAGACGTCGGGCAGGATCGCGCGCGGCACCCGGAGGAGTTGCAGCAGCTCCGGGTCCCAGTCGCCCATGTGGATGTTGAACAGCAGCGTACGCGAGGCGTTCGACGGATCGGTGACGTGGGTGCGGCTCTGCGACAGGTTCCAGACGAGCCAGGTGTCCACGGTGCCGAAAGCGAGCTCGCCGACCTCGGCGCGTCTGCGGGCGCCCGGGACGTTGTCGAGGATCCAGGCCACCTTGGTGCCGGAGAAGTAGGGATCGAGCACCAGGCCGGTCCGCTCCTGGACCAGGCTCTCGGCGCCGACCTCCTTCAGTTCCGCGCACTGGGCGGCGGTGCGGCGGTCCTGCCACACGATCGCGCGGTGGATCGGCTTGCCGGTCTGCCGGTCCCAGACGATGGTGGTCTCGCGCTGGTTGGCGATGCCGCAGGCGACCAGCTGCTCGGCCTTGAGGCCCGAATTCTTCAGCGCCTCGCGCATGACGTCGCGCTGCGAGCGCCACAGGTCGTCCGGATCGTGCTCGACCCAGCCCGGCTCCGGGTAATGCTGCTTGAATTCCTGCTGCGCCGCCGACACGGGCTTGCCGGTCTCGTCGAAGATGATCGCGCGCGAGCTGGTGGTTCCCTGATCGAGGGCAAGCACGTAACGCATCGGGAAATTCTAGCAAGGCCCGATGCTAGAATTCTCCCGCCATGAAAATACACGAATATCAGGGAAAGGAACTGTTCCGGAAATTCGGCGTCGTCACGCCGCGCGGATTTGCATGCTTCAGCGCCGATGAGGCGGTGGAGGCGGCAACCAAACTCGGCGGCAGCGTCTGGGTGGTAAAGGCGCAGATCCACGCCGGCGGCCGGGGCAAGGGTGGGGGCGTGAAGATCGCGAAATCCCTGCCCGAAGTAAGGCAGCACGCCGGGAAAATTCTCGGCATGCAGCTCGTCACCCACCAGACCGGCCCGGGCGGGCAGAAGGTGCGCCGGCTGCTCGTCGAGGAAGGCGCCGACATAAAAAAGGAGCTCTACGTCGGCATGGTGGTGGACCGCGTTACGCAGCGCGTCTGCCTGATGGCCTCCTCCGAGGGCGGCATGGACATCGAGGAGGTTGCCGCCCATTCGCCGGAAAAGATCCACAAGGTATTCGTCGATCCGACGACCGGGTTGACGGACGCGGACGCCGAAGATGTGTCGAGGAAGATCGGCGTTCCCGCTCCGGCGCTGAAGGAATCCAGCGAGCTTCTGCAAGCGCTTTACAGGTGCTTCGATGAGACCGATGCCTCGCTGGCGGAGATCAATCCGCTGATCCTGACCGATAAGGACCAGGTCATCGCGCTGGATTCCAAGCTCAACGTCGACGACAACGCGCTGTTCCGCCATCCCGAGATCGTCGCCATGCGCGACCTGGACGAGGAAGACCCGCTCGAGATCGAGGCCTCGAAGCACGACCTGTCCTACATATCCCTGGACGGCAACATCGGCTGCATGGTCAACGGCGCGGGACTCGCCATGGCGACCATGGACACTATCAAGCTGTTCGGCGGCGAGCCGGCCAACTTCCTCGACGTCGGCGGCGGCGCCACCGCGGAGAAGGTGACTGCGGCGTTCAAGATCATGCTCTCCAACCCGCAGGTGAAGTGCATCCTGGTCAACATCTTCGGCGGCATCATGAAGTGCGACACCATCGCCGCGGGCGTGGTGACGGCGGCGCGCGAGGTGAAGCTCTCGGTGCCGCTGGTGGTGCGCATGAAGGGCACCAACGAGGACCTCGGCAGGAAGATCCTCGCCGAATCGGGCCTGCCGATCATTACCGCCGGCAACATGGGCGAGGCGGGGCAGAAGGCCGTCGCCGCGGTGCAGGCAAGATGAGAGGGGCCGCATGAGCATCCTTATCAACAAGAACTCCAAGGTGGTCACGCAGGGGATCACCGGCAAGACCGGCCAGTTCCACACCCGGACCAGCCGCGCCTACGCGAATGGCAAGAATTGCTATGTGGCCGGCGTGAATCCGAAGAAGGCGGGCGAAAGCTTCGAGGGCATTCCAATATTCAAGAATGTCTCTGAAGCGAAACAACAGACAGGAGTGAACGTATCCGTCATCTACGTCCCTCCACCCTTCGCCGCCGCCGCGATCTGGGAAGCCGTGGAGGCCGACCTCGACCTCGCGATCTGCATCACCGAGGGCATTCCGGTGCGCGACATGGTCCATGTGCGCGAGCGCATGAAGAAGGAACGACGCAGGACGCTGCTTCTCGGGCCCAATTGCCCGGGCGTGATCACGCCCGAGGAGCTGAAGATCGGCATCATGCCGGGCCACATCCACATGCAGGGCCGCGTCGGCGTGGTGTCGCGCTCCGGCACGCTCACCTACGAAGCGGTCGGCCAGCTGACCGAACTCGGCATCGGCCAGTCCACCGCGGTCGGCATCGGCGGCGATCCGGTCAACGGCCTGAAGCACATCGATCTCCTCAAAATGTTCAACGACGACCCGGACACCGACGCGGTGATCATGATCGGCGAGATCGGCGGCTCGGACGAGGAAACCGCGGCGCAGTGGGTCAAGGGCAACATGAAAAAACCCGTGGTCGGCTTCATCGCCGGCGTCACCGCGCCGCCGGGCAAGCGCATGGGCCACGCCGGCGCCATCATCTCGGGCGGCAAGGGCACGGCGCAGGAGAAACTCGCGGTGATGGAGTCCTGCGGCATCAAGGTGACCAAGAATCCGGCCGAGATGGGCAAGCTCCTCAAGTCGGTCCTCAAGTAGCCTGCCACTGGCGCTCGAGAAGCCGATCCTGCCGTTCCCGAGTCTGCGGCAGCTTGCCGCGGACTTCGGTGGCGCCTACGCGGCGAGCGGGCTGGTCGCGTTCATCTTCGCCGCGAGCGGGCCGGTGGCGATCATCCTCGCTGTCGGCGCGCAGGGCGGCCTCACCGAGTCCGACCTGTCGTCCTGGATCTTCGGCTCGTTCTTCGTCAACGGCCTGATCAGCATCGCGTTCTGCCTCGTTTACCGCGAGCCGCTGGTGTTCTTCTGGACCATTCCCGGCGCGGTGCTTGTCGGTCCCGCGCTCGGGCACCTTTCTTTTCCCGAGGTGATCGGCGCCTACATCGCCTGCGGCGCGCTGATGCTCGCGCTCGGGCTCTCGGGCTGGGTGCGCCGCTGCATGGAGGCGGCGCCGATGCCGATCGTGATGGCGATGGTCGCCGGCGTGTTCCTGCGCTTCGGCCTGGATCTGGTGCGCGCGGTGCGCGACGACTTCTGGGTCGCTGCGCCGATGGTGGCGGCGTTCATCCTCCTGTCGTCGACGCAGAAGCTGGGACGGCTGATGCCACCGCTGATCGGAGCAATGCTGGTCGGGATTTCTTTCATCCTGTTCCAGAATAAATTCAATACGGGCGGAACGGCGCTGTTCAGTCTCACGCCCCCCAGCCTCTATGCGCCCGCATTCTCGTGGCAGGCAATGGTGGAGCTCGTGGTGCCGCTCGCGATCACGGTGCTGGTGGTACAGAACGGGCAGGGCTTCGCGGTTCTCAGCGCGGCCGGCCACAAGCCGCCGGTCAACGCCATCGCCGCGGCCTGCGGCGCGGGCTCGATGCTGACCGCGTTCGTCGGCTCGGTTTCCACCTGCCTCACCGGGCCGGTGAACGCGATCCTGTCGAGCGCGGGCGAGCGGCACCGCCACTACACCGGCGGCATCGTGGTCGGGATCCTTGCGCTCGGCTTCGGCCTGATGTCGCCGTTCTTCACGCGCCTGCTGCTCGCGACGCCGCCCGCGTTCATCGCCGCGCTTGGCGGCCTCGCAATGCTGCGCGTGCTGCAGACCGCGTTCAGCGTTTCCTTCGGTAGCGGCAGGTTCGCGCTCGGTGCGCTGGTGACCTTCCTGGTCACCGTCGCCGACGTGCCGATCTTCAACGTCGGCGCCGCGTTCTGGGGCCTCGTCTTCGGCTTCGCTATTTCGTGGCTGCTGGAACGCAGGGATTTTAGGGGCTAGACTGGGTTCCACGGCCGGGCATATCGCCTGCGAATCCGACGTCAGCCGCGTCCAGGTCTTCAAACGGGAGGAGCCATGAATGCATTTCCGATTCCGATCACCGCGATCTTCGCCAGCCTTCTTGCACTGATGCTCGTCGGTATCAGCATCCGGGTCACCGTCCTGCGGACGAGGAAGAAAATCAACCTGTTCGACGGCGGCGACGAGCAGCTGGGTCGCGCGATCCGCGTTCAGGGCAATTTCATCGAGTACGTGCCGATGGCGCTCGCCCTGATGGCGCTCATCGAATGGACCGGCGCCGGATCCTGGCTGGTCTACGTTGCCGGAATCGCGCTGCTGGCGGCCCGCGTGGCGCACGCGTTCGGGCTGTATTCGAGCGTCTTCCCGGCACGCGTCGCCGGAACGTCGATCACCTGGATCGTAATTGCGGCGCTGGCGCTTGTTCTGCTCGGCCGCGTCGCCTGAGATTCCGGTCCGTCAGGCGGGACGCACGGCGATCAGGAAGCCGAGCGGATCGCGCGTCAGCGCGACTGACACGATGTAGAGTACTGCGGCGAGCGCAAGAGCGAATGCAGTGATCCGGACCGTTTTCGTGCGACCGCGCTTCAGCGCCACGGTGCCGAGCACGATGTAGGCGATCAGCGCGAGCACTTTGGCGGTGAGCCAGCCTTCGACGAACGGGTATTGGCCAATCAGCGCCGCGAGCCAGAGGGCGCTTGCGAGCAGTAGCGTATCCACCACGTGCGGCGCCACGCGCGCGAAGCGCGTCGCGAGCAGCGGCGAATCTGCGAGCATCAGGATGCCGCGCAGCGCAAAGCCGGCTATGCTCAGAATCGCGCAGGCGATATGCGCCGCCTTGAGCCCGAGGTACAGCATCTCAGCGCGTCTCGGTCGCGAGGTCGGGTTCGCCGCACGACTTGAGGATCTCGGCGCGCACCGCGTCGCGCAGCTTCACCGCCGCCGCCCAGTCGCCGCCTTCGGCCGTGACCGGTGCGCCGAAGCTCACCGACACCGCGGCGCGGCGCAGGTACCAGGTGCCGTCGCGCAGGACCGAGCGGATGCCGCGCAGCGCCACCGGCACCACGGGAATGCCGGCCTGCGCCGCGGCCTGGAACGCGCCGGTGCGGAAGTCCATGAGTCCCGTGTTGCGCTTCAGCGTGCCCTCCGGAAACACGATCAGCGAGATGCCGCGCTTGGCGGCCTCGGCGAGCTCGCTCGCGTGCTCGGCGCTTTTCGCGACGTCGAAGCGCTCGATGAACTGCGTGCCGAAGCCCGCGAGCAGCGCGCGCATCAGGAAATTCTCCTGAAACTCGCGCTTGGCGACGAAGGCGTAGCCGCGGTAATCGAGCAGCGACAACAGCACGACGGCATCGAGGTAGCTGGTATGGTTCACGGCGAGAACCGCGGGGGCTCTGGTTTCGAGATTTTCCTTGCCGCGGACCGCGATCGGAATGCCGGCCAGAAGCAGGAACCACTTCGACACGGCTTGGCCGACATTCCAGCAGGTCCTGCCCGGCAGCAGCAATGCGGAAAAAAATGCGAAAGGAAACAGGAGGCCGAACACCGCATAGCCGCGCAGCGCGAACAGGGCGCCGCCGAGGGCGCGCAGGCCGCGGCGCAGCTGCGGCGCGGCGCCGGCGAGCAGCAGGCGCGCGAACTGCAGCCACACCGCCTGGAGTCTCACCGCGGAGGGCCCGCGTTCGTAGAACTCGCGCGCCGCGACGCGCCGGATCTTGCCGCTCGAGGTCTTCGGCACGGTGCCGGGCGGCGCGAGCACGATGTCGTCCGACGGCGCGCCGAGCAGGGTCACCGCGATCTCGTTGATCATGCGCTTCAAGTCGTCGTGACGCGAAGAGTCCTCGCCGCGCATCTCGGCGAGCACCACCACGCGCTCGGTGCCGCTGGCCGCGTCCTTGCTGCCGAAAACTGCGACGCAGCCGCGCCGGATCCCGGCGAGGTCGCCCACCGCCTGCTCCAGCTCGTAGGGGCTGATGTTGCGGCCGCCGCGGATGATGATGTCCTTCTCGCGTCCGGTGAGAAACAGCACGCCCTCGGAGAGGTAGGCGCGGTCGCCGGTGTTCAGCCATTCGCCCGCGAACAGGGTCTTGGTCGCTTCCGGATTGTGGTAGTAGCCCGAGGTCGAGGACGGGCCGCGGAACTGCAGCAGACCCTCGTGCCGGTCGGGCAGCTCCATCCCCGCCGCGTCCACAACGCGCATGTCGTGGCCGGGGATCGCCGTGCCGCAGCCGATCACGATCAACGGGGAGGCGTCTTCGGGTCTTGCCTCGATGGCTTCACCGGTTCGCGTGAAGCGGTCGCGGTCGAGACGGTCGGCGCGCCAGTGAACCCCCGGCGTGGTGATCGCGACGCCCACCGAGGATTCCGCCAGGCCGTAGGAAGGCGCGAGGCAGTTCTGGCGCAACCCGTACTTCGAGAAGCGTTTCTCGAATTCCACGATGGTTTCGGGGCTGACAGGCTCGGCGGCGTTGAACGCAAAGCGCCAGGAGGAAAGGTCGATGCCCTCCATGTCCTGGTCCGCGATGCGGCGCAGGCAGAGCTCGAAGGAAAAGTTGGGACCTCCCGACATCGTGCCACGATGGCGGTGGATCGCGCGCATCCAGCTCACCGGCCGCGACAGGAACGCAAGCGGCGACATCAGCACCGTCGGGAAGCCGAGCACCAGCGACGCGAAATTGGCGCCGATGAGGCCGAGGTCGTGGTACAGCGGCAGCCAGCTCACGAACACGTCCTGCGGTCCGGCGTTCACCGCTGCGCCCATCGCGCGCACGTTGGCCATCAGGTTCGCGTGCGACAGCACCACGCCCTTCGGGCTGCCGGTGCTGCCCGAGGTGTACTGCAGGAAGCCCATTTCGCCGGGCTTGCCGTGCACCGGGTCGAATTTCTCGCCGGAGGTCTTTTCCAGCTCGGCCGGCACCAGGACCAGCCGCAGCGACTCCACCTGCGCGCGCAGCAGGTACGCCAGCGCCTTCGCCTCGGGCACCGTGATCATGATCGCCGCGCCGGCGCTCTTCAGGATCCCGACATGGCGCGTCATGTGGTCTTCGATCGTCGTCAGCCGCGCCGGCGGATAGAGCGGTACCGGCACCCCGCCCGCGAGCAGCACGCCGTAGAACGAAAACAGATACTCCTTGCAGGTGGGCAGCATGATCGCCACCATCTGGCCGCGCTGCAGGCCCGCGCGCGTGAGCGCCGCCGCGTAGCCGATTGCGCCGTCCCAGAGCGCGCGGTAGCTGAGCGGGAATTCCCGGTGGTCCTCGTACATGAATACCGTCAACCGGTCCGGCTGGCGCTCGACGTGGTACTCGAGCGCCTCGGTCAGCGTGCGCGCCTGGGTTTCGGAGGGCGCGCGCACGCCCTCGGCCTGCACCAGGCTCGCCACGCTGCGGTCCGCGGCTTGCGGCGCGTGGCCGGCGCTCGCAAGCAGAAAACGCAGCAGGTCGCGCGGCGTTTCGCTCGTGGCGAGCGCCTGCTCGGGCAGGCTGGCGCCGAAATCCTTCTCCAGTCGCAGCACCAGTTCGACGCGAGCGAGGCTGTCCAGACCGAGTTCTTTTTCCAGCGAACTGTCGAGCGTGACGTGCGGCTCCACGTGCGGCCGCGCCTCGCGCGCCACCGCCGCCACGACTTCGAGCACGCGCTCGGGCTTGATCTGGATTGCGCGCTGATTCATGGCACTTGGGGTTCGCGGCGAGTGTACACGGCCCCCGGCGGCCGCAATGGCCCGCAGCCGGGGGCGACGATGCGGGTGCTGCGCCGCAATAATCCCGGGTTTTTGGCGCAGATCAAGATGACCCGCGTCGTTTCGTTGTCCGATGACAGGCATGCGGGAGCCGGTCGTTCGCATTCCCGCGCCGAGCAGGAGGTGCGTATGTCATTGATAACGGTTTTCGTCCTGGTGGCGGCGCTGTTCGCGGCAATTTCGCTTTTCGAGGGCGTGGCCTCGATGGCGCACGGCGGGGTGGAGGACCAGCGCGCCAGTCACTGGATAATGTTCAAGCGCGTCGGCTGGCAGGCGCTCGCGCTGCTGTTCATGCTGCTCGCGCTGCTCTCGAATCTGGCATAGCGCGACTGCGCGGAGGCTGAAGTTGAAACTCACAAGTGAATCGTTCGCGGACCTGGGGCCGATCCCGCCACGTTGCGCGTTTGCGGAGCCCGATTTCACGAGTCACATCCGGCTCTCCGCCAACAGGAATCCGCATCTTGCCTGGTCGGGGGTACCTGCGGGCACCCATTCGCTCGCGTTGATCTGCCACGACCCGGACGTGCCCTCGAGGGCGGAGGATGTCAATCAGGAGGGGAAGACGATTCCGGCGAACCTGCCGCGGGTGGATTTCTTCCATTGGGTGCTGGTCGACGTCAACCCGTTCGGCGGCCCGATCAAGGAGGGCGAGTTCTCCACGGCGGTGACAGCGAAGGGAAAGGCCGGTCCGCAGGCGGCGCGCGGCGCACGCCAGGGCTTGAACGATTACACCAAGTGGTTCGCCGGCGACAAGGCGATGGCGGGCGATTATTTCGGCTACGACGGGCCGTGCCCGCCCTGGAACGATTCCATCGTCCACCACTACATGTTCACGCTGTACGCGCTGAACATCCGGGAATGTCCGGTCTCGGGGCGCTTCACCGCGCCCGAGGTCCTTGCGGCGATCGAAGGCCGGATTCTCGACAGCGCGGTGCTCACCGGAAAGTACTCGCTCAATCTATCGGTACCGGCCTGAGGCGCGTGTAGACTTCCCCGCAGGGGGAATGCCGCCTGGCTTCGGAACCGCCTCAGGGAAATGCGTTCGCGCAGCTGCTCGCCGTAGCACGTGAAGTCTCGTTCATCAAGGGCGCCGAGCTGGTGCGCCAGGGCGAGGCCTCGCGCGGCGCGTTCCTGATCCGCAGCGGCGCCGTCCAGGCGCGCGTCGCGCTGCCGGGCGGCGGCACGCTCACCGTCGCCGAGTTCCGCGACGGCGACATGTTCGGCGAGATGGCGCTCATCGAGCGCGGCGTGTGTTCCGCCACCGTGGTCGCGCATTCCAACGTCGACGCCTGGTTCGTGGGGCGCGACGATTTCCGCGCCCTGGTCGCGAGCCGTGAAATCGCGGCGCTCGAGATCCAGCGCACGATCACCCGGACGCTCGCCGACAAGCTGCGCGCGCTCAACGAGCGCTTGCGCGAATACCCCGCGGTGGAAGACCGCCCCGCGACCGGGCCGCTGCCCGCGTCCGACCCGCTCGCCGGCGGGCCGCGCTCGCGCCGCGCTTCGTTCGACTGGAAGGCGTATCTCCCGGTGCTGCCGTTCTTCGAAGGCTTCGACGCCGGCGACATGGACGAATTGGCCGCCACCGGCAAAGTCCTCGAACTGCCGCGCGGCGCCTGGATCTTCGCCGCCGGCCTAAGTGCGGATGCCTGCTACGTGGTGTTGCGAGGGGCGGTCGAGATCTTCACGCGCAACGGCGTCAAGGATCGTCGCGTGGCGATTGCCGGCCCGGGGGAACTGGTGGGTTTCGTTGCACTGCTGAGAGGCGCCGCCCACGGCGGCAATGCCCGCGCGCGCGAAGCCTGCTGCCTCCTCGAAATCCCGCGCGCGGCCTTCGTCGAAATCTACAACGGCGCCTCGGGCGCCACCGTCAGCCTGCACCACGCCATCCACCGCAGCCTGATGCGCTCGATCGCGCGCACCAACACGCAACTCACCCGCCTCATCTCCCACGCGCGCCTCAGCGCCGCCGCCAACCAGGCCGCCGAACTTGAAGCCGCGCTGCATGGGCAGCTGTGGAGGGCGGAGGCGGCCGGGTAAATCTTTTCAGCAAGCCTGCCCGTTCGCCGGCAGGCAGCCGTCCAGCGCCTTCATCAGCTCCCGGAACTTTGGGTCTTGGGCGAGGAGCCGTCGCCCCACGATCCGCAGCCGGTCGACGGTTTCCCGGGGCAGCTCGAAAGTGGTCGGGAGGTTCTTGAACCAGCTGCGCTCCTCGGCCGAGGCGATGTACTCGAAGGCAACCTGGACCGGGTACAGCTCGACCTTGTGGGGCGCCGGGATGTCCAGCGCGCACTGGGGGCCCTGGCGGGCGGAGATCTTCCTGCAACCTTCCACCAGCCGCGCCTCCTCGTTGAACTGGTTCACGGTCGCGGTCAGCAGATCCAGCGTGTCGGCGGTGTAGTTGTCGAGCGGCACCGTGGCCGCGGTGGCCAGCGTGTCGATGAGCCCCGGAACGCTGGCGGCCTGGTCGCGATCCGTGGCCGGGCTGGTGGCGGCGTTTACTACGATCACCACCAGCTTGTCGATTTTCCGGTTGTTCATCATGCGCAGCACGCTCCACGGATGGTTCGTGGAGCTGATGGCGTCGAGCGGCCCGCGCAGGCCGATGTTGTCGGCGACGCCGCCGTCGGTGAGATGGATGTAGGGCCGCGCCGGCCCTTCGGCCGCCAGCGACAAGCGGTTCTCGGCGCGCGCCGTGCGCGACCGGTTTGCGCGCGAGGCGTGATCGTCCGCCGCGAGCTGCACCCAGGGCGGCTGGCGGTAACCGCAGGAGCCGGCGTAATTCCGGAAGGTGAGCGCGGTCAGGCCTCCGGGAAACGCCGACGAGGAGGCCGCCGCGCGCGCGAGCGGTACCCCGGCGAGATCGGAACACATCAGGTCGAACTGGTCCTGGATGAATGCAAACTGCGTGCCGGTGGTCATGTCGGTGGCGTTGAGAACAACGAAAGGCCGCCGGTTGCGCGCGATCACGTCGGCATAGGTGCCGCCGCCGAACACCTCGCGGTCGTAGAACTCCGCGGCCAGGTCGCTGCGCCCGTAGGCCGGGGCGGCGAGCTTCAGCCAGTTGGCCGGCGACAGGACCTGCCCGATCAGGTCGCTCTGCACCCGCCGGTAGAGAAACCGGTCCTGGAACTCATCGAAGATCTTCCCCCCGCGCAGCGCGTAGTACGCCGCCGGGAAGCTGCCGCCGGAGATTGACGAGATGACATCCACCTCGTCGAGCAGCGCCACCTTGCGCCCGCGCCACGCGATGACCGTGTCGCGCAGTGCTTCGAGCACGCCGTAGGCCAGCGCCGCGGCGCGCGTGCCGCCGCCGGAGAAGCTCACGATGACGAACAGCTCGTCCGAGTTGTCGCCTTGATCGAGCCGCTCGAAGCGGTAGCCCGTGTCCGGCGCGTACTTCGCAAGCGGCGGATTGCCGGGCGTGAACGATGCGCACGCCGCCAGCAGCAGCGCACAGCCGGCGAGCGCCAGGCGCGCGACGATTACCGCGCGCATGGTCAGGCGTCTTTCCGGTAGAACGCGATCTCCAGCGGCTCGAGCACCGTGGTGTCCTGCACCAGGACCTTGCGCGAGCTGGGCCGGTAGTTTTCCAGGTTGCCCAGCTCGAAGATGTGGCTGCCGGCATCGACCCGCAGCACCTCGTTGGTGCAGCCATTCTGCTCGCCGTCGATGTAGACGAGACGATTCGTGGGAAACGTGATTTTCACGTACTCCATGGCCCATCCCCCGGAGAATGCGGTGCAGCCAATCTAACCCAGCTCAGCTTCCTGTGAGCGGCCCGGTCCTGCGATTCGGACGGCCGGATAACTCTTTTTCCAGAACAGCAAACCTTGGAAGGATTTACGCAGACTTTCTTCCCAGTCAATCGAGCAGCCGCACCGCGACGCGAGGCCGCCCATTTCGGACTTCGGCGAACAGCGCGCCGTATTCGGGGAGTTCGACCCAGGCCGACGTGTCTTTCGTCAGTGGCTCGGAGGCGATGATGATGGAGTCGGCGTTCTCGGCGCCGCCGGTCATTTTCCATTCGCCGTCGTGCAGGCTGTAGTCGCGGCCGAGGGTGTACCAGAGGCTGAGGAAGGTCAGGTTCGCTTCGTGCACCTTGGCGGGGTCTGCGGTGCGGTAGCAGCCGAAGTCGAAGCAGTAGCGCAGCGCGGCGAGCTGGGTGCCGTTGGCGAAGAACAGGTTGACCGAGGAGGAGAGCGCGATGCCGAGCTTGGCGCGCGCCTCGCGGATGATCCCGAGGGTGTCCGAAATGGCGGAGAAGATTTCGCTTTCGCTGAAGTTTGTCTTTATTTCCTTGAACTGCGACAACAGCAAGGCGTAAATCCATTCGCTGTCGGTGGTGCCGTGCACCTGCGCCGCGAACTCGGGCTTGATGTGCGCGAGGAGCAGGGGCTTCATGCGCGCGAAGTCTGCCAAGTCGC
>Ga0154760_1020_pt5 | contig 12498 bp, 12 predicted proteins | sample Rifle2008BG16ft_FD_105768 | JGI IMG/M metagenome (GOLD analysis project Ga0154760, IMG submission 105768) | Betaproteobacteria bacterium RBG_16_66_20
GGCTGGGCGGCCGCCCGCACCGCGAGACGCTCGGCTGGATCGCGCGCAGCCACGCGCTGGTGGTGAGTTCGGTCATGGAAGGCGGCGCCAACGTGATCTGCGAAGCCGCCCGCATCGGCACGCCGGTGCTCGCCTCGCGCATGTCGGGCAATGTCGGCATGCTGGGCCGCGGCTATCCTGGTTATTTTCCGCTCTTCGACGAGAAAGCGTTGAGCAGGTTGATAAGAAGATGTCTTGAAGAAAAGAAGTACTACCAGATATTGAAGCGTGCGCTCGCTGCTCGCCGCCACCTATTCACGCCGTCGGCCGAACGCGCCGCGCTCTCGAGCGTGATCAGCGAGGCGCTGCGGCGAAGGGCGTAGAATTTCCCGCCATGAAACATGCGCCCCGCGTCAGCGTGCCGGTGGATGCGTCGAGCCTGCGGGCGTTCGATGCGATTCTCGATACGCGCTCGCCCGCCGAGTTCGCCGAGGACCATGTCCCGGGCGCGATCTCCTGCCCGGTGCTCGACAACGAGGAGCGCGCGCGCGTAGGCGCGATATACAAGCAGCTGTCGCCGTTCGAGGCGAAGAAGCTCGGCGCCGCGCTGGTCGCGCGCAACATCGCGCGCCATATTGAAACGGCCTTTGTTGGCAAGCCCAGGACCTGGAAACCGCTGGTCTACTGCTGGCGCGGCGGCAAGCGCTCGGGCGCGATGGCGCACGTGCTGCGCGAGATCGGATGGGAGGCGAAAACGCTGGAAGGCGGCTACAAGGCCTACCGGCGCTACGTGGTCCAAGCGCTCGCCGATCTGCCGCCGAAATTCTCCTTCAGGGTGATCCATGGGGCCACCGGCAGCGGCAAGAGCCGCGTGCTCCGGGCGCTGCGGGCGGCAGGGGCGCAGGTGCTCGACCTGGAAGACCTCGCCGCGCACCGCGGCTCGGTGCTCGGCAACCTGCCCGGCCGGCCGCAGCCGTCGCAGAAAATGTTTGAAAGCGTGCTGTTGAAGGCGCTAGGCACTCTTGATTTCTCAAGAGAAATTTATGTTGAAGGCGAATCAAGAAAAATCGGCCAGCTGCAGGTACCCGAGGCGCTGATCGAGCGCATGCGCGCGAGTGATTGCGTGCTGCTGCAGGCCGGCCTCGAGACGCGCGTTGCGCTGCTGCTCGACGAGTACCGCCATTTCTTCACCGATCCGGCGGCCCTGGGTGCGCAGCTGGACTGCCTCGCCGGGCTGCACGGTCGCGAAAAAGTCGCTGAATGGAAGGCGCTCGCCGCCGCCGGCCAGTGGCCGCAACTGGTCGCGCGCCTGCTGGAAGAGCACTACGACCCGGCGTACCGGCGCTCGGCGGCGCACAACTTTCCGCGCCTCGCCGAGGCCGAAGTTCTGCTCTTGGATTCGGCCGAGGATTCGGCCTTCAGCCGCCTCGCCCGCGACCTTTATCGGGCGTGCAACGGTACACCGGCAGCCCGAGCCCAATCATTGCCTGCATGAAGGCCATGATCGGCCGCATGGTCGGCCGGAGCTCCGAGAGCGTGTTTCCCCGGCCTGCGCCTGTGCTGACGCTTGTTCGCTTCGGCGTAGCCGGTATCAATCGGGCAGCGTGAACAACTCGCGATCGCCCTCGAGTCCCTTGAGCGGGTGCCGGCCTACGGAGACGAGCCGACCGGGGTAACGGGCTGCGAATGCCGCCGAGGTGAGGGTCGCCTTTTTCAGCTCCTTGGTCATGCTCTCGACGCGTGCCGCCTCGTTCGCCGCCGGCCCGATCACCGTGAATTCGAGACGCTGCGGAATGCCGATGTTCCCGTAGGTGACCGTCCCGAGGTGCAAGCCGATGCCGAAACGCAGCGGCGGCCGGTCAGGGTGCTTGTCGTTCATCGCCTTGATGCGATCCGCGGCCAGTTTCGCCGCGCCGATCGCGCGCTCGCAGGCCTGCGCGCCGTCATCGATGGCACGCTGCGCATCGTCCGCCGACTTCGCGATCGGGAAGATGGCGAGCACGGCGTCGCCGATATAACGCAGCACTTCACCGCCGCTTTCGAGCACTGCTCCCGCCATGCACTCGAAAAAGCGGTTCAGGTGCCGCAGGTAGGCGCTGCGTCCCATGCTGTTGGAAAGCGGCGTCGAATCGCGAAAGTCGCAGAACCAGATGACCGCATGGATCTGCTCGCTGTCGCCGTGCTTCACCAGGCCGTCAAGCACGCGCTTCCCGGTGTTTCGGCCGAGGTAGGCCTCGAGCAATCCTGTCGCGGTGCGCCGCAGCGCGTGCACCTCGAATACGCGACCGAGCATCGGCAGCACCTCGTAGACCTGGCCGAGGTGCGCGGTGCCGAAACCGCCGTTGCTGAACGAGGTCAGCGACATGACGCTGATCTGGCCGTCGGAGAAGCGAAACGGCATCGCGACGTAATCGGTTGCGCCTTCGTTCCGCAGGTCGCGCACCACCGGGAAGTCGAGCTTGCAGTCAGGATCCTCGATGCGCCGGCGCACACCCCCGGCGCCGCGAATGATCAGCGCAAAGGGGCTGTCGGCGAATCGCGGCAGGTGCAGGATATCGTGCGGCTCGGAGACGACCTTCACGCCCGGCGCGTCCTCGCGCCATACCAGCACCGTCGCGAAGATTTGCGGATGCAGGGTCGGGATGATCACCGTGCTTCGCGCCACTGGTATTCCGGTGCTGCGCAGAAAGTTGAAAAACTGCTCGGCCAGCTCCGCGCTCGAAGACGCCTTCCACGCCTCCTTGAGCAGCCAGTTGGCGAGCGGATTGCCATGCATGCCGCGCACGTCGGTAACGAGGAGAGGCGCCTCCTCGTCACCCTCGTACAAGGCGGAAATCTTGTTGCGGTAGAACGAGAGATAGCCGCGGATTTTCTCCGCTTCGCGGTAGGGCTCCTCGTATGCCCAAACAGCGTTCTCCGCCACCTGGTCGCCCACCTTCAGATTCCAATAACTCGCATTCCCCTTGAACGGGCAATGGGTCTGGAAATCGGTCTTGTGCAGCAGCTCCACGCGGACCTCGTCGGCCGGAAAATAGTAGGCTGGCGGCATTCGCGTTTCATGCACGATGATCGCGCGTGAAGAGTCGACGATCTGGGCACCATTGAACTCGACGCGAATCCGCTTTGCCGACGGCACGAAGCGGATTTCATAATCCTGCGGCTCCGGCGAGGAAGCGAGGCCTGAAGTCGGCCTTGATGTTGGCGCGTCTTTTCCCCGCATATTCAACCTCCGTTCAAATGGGCGGCCGATTCCCTCAGTTCAACCCGGCGAGCACGCGCACGTGCTGCACCACGCTGCGGCCGAGCGCGGAGAGCGCGTAGCCGCCCTCGAGCATGGAGACGACGCGGCCCTGCGCATGCCGGTCGGCAATCGCCTGCACCTGCTCGGTGACCCAGCGGTAGTCGGCGTCCTTCAGCTGCAGCATCGCCATCTCGTCCTCGATGTGGGCGTCGAAGCCCGCGGAGAAAATCACCAGCTGCGGGCCGAATTCGTCGAGCGCCGGCAGCCAGCGCTTTTCCACCGCTTCGTGAAAATGCTTCGAGCCGGCGCCCGCCGGCAGCGGCACGTTCACCATGTTCGAGGCCGGGCTCTCGGTACCGCTGTAGGGATAGAACGGGTGCTGGAAGGTCGAGGCCATCATCACGTGCGGATCGCCCTCGAAGATTTCCTCGGTGCCGTTGCCGTGGTGCACGTCGAAGTCGATGATCGCCACGCGCTCAAGCCCATGGGCGTGCACCGCGTGGCGCGCGGCCACGGCGACGTTGTTGAAGATGCAGAAACCCATCGGCCGCGCGCGGCAGGCGTGATGCCCCGGGGGTCGCACCGCACAGAATGCAGAACTTATTTTTTTCTGTAACACGAGATCGACAGCCAACACGGCGGCGCCAGCGGCGCGCAGCGCCGCGTTGAGGCTGTGCGGATTCATCGCCGTGTCCGGATCGAGGTGCACCGTGCCCGATTCGGGCGCGGCTTCGCGGATCGCGCGCACGTACTCCATCGGATGGACGCGCGCGAGCTGCTCGTCGGTTGCGAGCGGCGCTGCGTATCTTTGCAGGTGACTCTCGACGCCGGAGGCGATCAGCTGGTCCTCGATCGCGCTCAGCCGCGCCGGCTGCTCGGGGTGCCCCTCGCCCATGTTGTGCCTGAGGCAATCCGGGTGCGTGATGTACGCGGTCGTCGTCATAAGGCCATGAATCATAACGTATCAGGCGCCCTGTACCGGGTACAATGCGGCGATGCTGCTGAAGCGACAAATCCAGGCCGCCGGGCCGTCTCCGGTCGCACACATCATCGAGGCGGCAAGCCAGATCATCCTCGGCAAGGAGGCCCAGATCCGCATGGCGCTCGCCTGCATACTGGCGCGCGGGCACCTGCTGATCGAGGACATTCCGGGCGTCGGCAAGACCACCCTCGCGCACGTGCTGGCACGCTCGCTCGGGCTGAATTTCCAGCGCATCCAGTTCACCAGCGACATGCTGCCCGCGGACATCATCGGCGTTTCGGTCTACGAGCGCGACACCAGCAGCTTCAAGTTCCATCCCGGCCCGATCTTCGCGCAGGTGATCCTCGCCGACGAGGTCAACCGCGCGACGCCGAAAACGCAGTCGGCGCTGCTCGAGGCGATGGAAGAGCACCAGGTCACCGCCGAAGGCGAGACCCGCAAGCTGCCGCAGCCGTTCTTCGTCATCGCGACGCAGAACCCCTCCGATCAGGCCGGCACCTTTCCGCTGCCCGAATCGCAGCTGGACCGGTTTCTCATGCGCATCGAGCTCGGCTACCCGGACCGCAATGCCGAGCGCGCGCTGCTTTCCGGAACGGACCGCAGGGACCTGCTCGCCGGGCTGGATGCCTGCATGGCGCCGGGCGAACTGGTCGAGCTGCAGGGCAACGCCCAGCGCGTGCACGTCGCGCCCGCGCTGCTGGATTACGTGCAGGCGATCGTCGAGCACACCAGGCGCTCGCCCGAGTTCGCCGCCGGGCTCTCGCCGCGTGCCGCGCTCGCGCTGCTGCATTCGGCGCGTGCCTGGGCGCTGATCGAAGGCCGCGACAAGGTGATCCCGGAGGACGTCCAGGCGGTGCTGCCCGGCGTCGCGGGCCATCGCCTGCGTCCCGCGCACGACGCCACGCGCCGCATCGACGTCGGCGCGCTGCTTCTTGCGGCGGTGCCGATCCCCTGATCAATACCACCAGCCACCCTGCCGACGCGATCCAGCCGCGGCGGGACCTGCGCTGGTTCACGCCGGCAAGAATCGCCTTCGTCCTGCTGTCGGCGGCGCTGCTGCTCGGGCTCGGCTACCGGACCTACCACGCGGTCGAAGGCTCGCTGCAGGAACTGCGCGCCGCGACCATGAAGAGCCTGCTGGATGCCCAGGTGAACGCGCTGCGCGTCTGGGTGCGCGAGGAGATCGGCGATGCCGAGCGCATCGCGCGCGAGCCTGCGGTGCGCGCCGCGATCGCGGATCTGGCCGCGGTCGCGGAACGCAGGGGCGCGACGCGGGCGGAGTTATGCGCCGGCCCGGCCCGCGAGCGCGTCGAGGAAGTATTGCGCCCGCTGCTGCGCGAAGTCGGCGACTCGACTTTCAACGTCACCTCTGCCTCTGGCAGGCTGATCGCGACGCGCTACCCGGAATACTGCGGCCTGCAGGTAAGCGCGCGGTTCCTGCCGCTGCTCGCACCGGTGTTCGGCGGCGAATCGCGCTTCATCCGCCCGTTCCGCGACGCCGACCGTGTCGCTTCGCCGCCGCGGCTGCGCCAGGGCGAGGCCTTCGGCTGGATCGCCACCCCGGTGCGCGGCCCCGGCGAGCGCGTCATCGCGACGCTAGGCATCGCCGAGCCCGCGAACGGCGTGCTGTCCGCGATCCTCGCCGCGGCGCGCCCGGGCGAAACCGGCGACCTGTTCGCGTTCGACGAGCGCGGCGAACTCCTCACACCCAGCCGCTTCGGCTCGAACAGCCGCTTCGCCCTGCCCGGTGTGCGGCCCGAAGCGCGCGAGGGCGTCGCCCTGGAGGTCTACCGCGGCGACCGCGGCGCGGAGCTCGTCGGCGCCTGGCGCTGGCTGGAGGACTTCGGCCTCGGGGTGGCGATCGAGATCGAGGCAGAGGAAGCCTACGCGCCGCTGCGCTACCTGCGGTCCGCGTTCGGCATCGTGTTCGGCGCGCTGGTGATCGCGGTCGCCGCAGCCCTCTACTCGGGCCTCTCGGTGCTGCGCCTGCGCGGCGAACTGGGCGGGCAGCGCAAGCTGGGCGCCTACCGGCTCGAGCGCCTCATCGGCGAGGGCGGCCTGGCCAACGTCTATCTTGCGCGCCACGACCTGCTCAAGCGCCCCTGCGCCGTCAAGCTGCTCAAGCCGGCGCGTGCGAGCGACGAAATGATCGCGCGCTTCGAGCGCGAAGTGCAGCTCGCGAGCCAGTTGTCGCATCCGAACGTGGTCGAGATCTACGACTACGGGCGCAGCACCGACGGGCTGTTCTATTACGCGATGGAGTACCTCGACGGCGTCAATCTGGGCGAACTCGTTGCCCGCGAGGGCGCGGTCCCCGTGCCGCGAGCGATCCGCATCCTGCACCAGGTCTGCACCGGCCTCGGCGCCGCGCACGCGGCCGGCCTCGTGCATCGCGACATCAAGCCCGAGAACGTCATGATCACCCCGCGGGGCAACGAGCCGGACACGGTCAAAATCCTCGATTTCGGCATGGTGAAGAAAGTCGACACGGAACACAGCCGCGACCTGACGCGCGGACTTCGCATCTTCGGTACCCCGCTCTACATGGCGCCGGAGCGGCTGCGCAACCCCTCCGACGTGGATGCGCGCACCGACATCTACGCCCTGGGCGCGGTCGCCTTCTTCATGCTCTCCGGAAGAAAGGTCTTCGAGAGCAGCGACGACCTCGAGCTGACCAGCCGCATCCTGAACGAAGAGCCGCCGCGGGTCTCGCAGGCCGCGCCGCAGCCGATACCGGTGGAACTCGACCTGCTGGTGCAGGCCTGCCTCGAGAAGCGGCGCGAAGACCGCCCGCAACGCATCGGCGACCTGATCGAGGCGCTGGACGCGCTCGCCGCGGAAAACCGCCCGCCGGGCCCGTCTGCCTGAAGCCTGCCTACTGCCCGGGCGCGATCACCTGGATATGCTCGCGGCAGACGTTGAGGAACGGTGCGGCAATGATCTGGCGGCCGCCCAACTGCAATTCCCAGACTTCGGCATCCGTGACGGCGATGAATTCCTTCGCCTCGGCCATGTAGTCCGTGATCCTCGCGCCGGGAATCAGGTCGATATACCCCTTGATGCGGTAGGAGCCGGTGAATATCGTGACTCTGGTGCGGTTCGGGTCTGGGTGCATCGTTCGCTCCGTGTGCAAGATGAATGTAACTCAGGCCAGCCAGTCTAGCGCGAATGGCGGTCCCGGCATCAGGGCCGCCGCCCGGCCTTCACCGCAAGGAATTCGCCGTTGCCCACGGGCACGAGACTCGTAGTGAATTGCGGATCCGCTTCGACGAGCGCGATGAAAGGCGCCATTTGTTCCGCATGCGAGGTGGCATTGTCGACGACCAACAGGCCGCCGTACCGCAGCACCCGCTTCAGTTCCGGCCACCAGCCGGGATACTCCGGGCGCTCGGAATCGAGGAAGATCAGGTCGAAGGCGGCATCAGGAGAGCGCTTGAGCACCTGGCCCGCGTCGTCATGCACGAGGGAAATGCACGCCGCAAGGCCGGATCGGGCGAAGTTGGCCGACGCCATCCCCAGCTTCAGTTCGGACCATTCCACCGTCGTGACCGACCCGCCGGTGGCGCGGGCAGCACTCGCCAGCCAGAGCGTGGAGTAGCCGTTCGAGGTCCCGATCTCGAGAATTCGCCTGGCATCCGTGGCTTTCACGAGAATCGCCAGGAACTCGCCCGTATCCCGGGTGATATTGAGCATCCGCCGCGGGCGGTCGCTCGTCATCGCGTCGTTCCGCTGCCCGAATTGCTCGAGCTCGGCCAGCAATGCGGCGAGCGGCTCCGTCATTTCGCTTCGTGCATGATCACGATCAACTCACGTCCCGCCCTGTTGCTCGCGTCGCGCGGCCCGAGGTGAAGCGGCTTGGGCGCTGAGCGCTCCCATGTCGACCAGGGGTTCGAAAACTTCCCGATCGGGAAGTTTTCCTGGGATAGCCTGACACCCCGACCCGCCTCGCTCCGCGACATGAGGCTCTATGCGTCGGTTGGTCGAAGTCCATTGCGCTTTAACGTTCGCAGCCACGGGCGCGCGCCCGTAGGCAGATGCATCCCACCGCGCTCCCGCGCGCGTCCCGGTGCGCTGCGGGGTTATGCCGCAGACGCGAGACGATCTTCCCAACCGGGAAAGACGAGCACCGCCGGGTGGCACTTGAGGGCTTTCGCGAGCACCTTTGCGCGCTCAACACCTAGGCGGACACGATCGTTCTCGATTGCGGAAAGAGTGGCCTGCGGAATGCCCGTGCGCTCCGCGAGCTGGTTCTGGCTTAAGCCTTGCAGCTCGCGAACGATCCGTACGGACTCGCCGACCGACACGCTGATGCGCTTCTTCGCGGGGCGGAACTGGCTCATTTACGGCCTCCGATAATCATGCGGGGTGATCGAATCGACCTGAAATAACTGCTGGTCCGGTACGGTCTGGTAGATAACTCGCCATAGCAGCCCCAGGCGGCAGGATCGATGACCGTCCCACTTTCCCGACAGTGCTTCATCGTTGAAGCCTCTGATCTGCCGCAGCCCGGGCGGCCCGGACAGCATGGCGATGTCCTTCCACTTTTCGTACCGTTTGAGGATCTCCCTGGGCGCCGAGGACAGCTGTTTGTCGACGCGGCGGTGCTCCTCAATGTGCCACATACCGCATTGTGCCTATACCAAATATGGCATGTCAAGGCGCGCCAGATGTTGCGGCATAACGACTAGACGATCAAGCCGACGGTCGCAGCGGTGAGGCAGGTGGCGAGCGTGCCGGCGACGATGGACTTCAGGCCGAGCGAAACGATTTCCGGGCGGCGCTCGGGGCACATGGTGCTCATGCCGCCGATCATGATGCCGAGACTGCCGAAATTGGCGAAGCCGCACAGCGCGTAGGTCATGAGCAGGCGGCTGCGCTCCGAGAGCGCGGGCATGTTCGCGAGCTCGATGTAGGCCACCAGTTCGTTCAGCACGGTCTTGGTGCCGAGCAGCATGCCGGCGGCCTGCGCCTCGGCCCAGGGAATGCCTGCCAGCCAGGCGAGCGGCGCGAGCGCCCAGCCGAGAATTCCCTGCAGCGTATAGGGAGAAATTATCAAATTAAGAAGTGTAACCAAGGCCACGAACACGACCAGCATCGCGATGATGTTGACCAGCAGCTGCGCGCCGTCCAGCGTTCCGCGGGTCAGCGCGTCCATGCTGCTCGAGGACTCGGACTTGAGCTCGAGATGGCCGCCGGTCGCCTCGCCCTCGGGCGGCACCATGAGGAACGCGACCACCAGCGCCGCGGGCGCCGAGACGATCGATGCGATCAGCAGGTGCGCCACCGCGCCGGGGATGACTTTCCCCAGGATGCTCGCGTAGAGGAACAGCACCGTGCCCGCAATCGAGGCCATGCCGCCCACCATGATCGCGAACAGCTCGCCGCGCGAAACGCGCCCGAGCCAGGGCCGGACGAACAGGGGCGCCTCCACCATGCCGACGAACACGTTCGCCGCGGTGGACAGGCCGACCACGCCGCCGACGCGCATCGCGCGCTCGAGCAGCCAGGAAATGGCGCGCACCACCCTCTGCAGCACGCCCCAGTGGAACAAAAGCGCCGAGAGCGCGCTCATCACCAGCACGATCGGCAGCGCGCGGAAGGCGAGGATGAAATTCGAATTCGCATCGGTGACGGCAAACGGCGCCGGACCGCCCCCCAGGTAGCCGAACACAAGCGCGGTTCCTGTCTGGGTTGCTTTTTCGATTAAAGTCAAGACATCATTGAGCGCAACGAAGACCTCCTTGGCAAACGGCAGCTTGAGGAGCAGCAGCGCGAGGACCAACTGCAGCGCGAGGCCGGCCCAGACGGCGCGCCAGGGAATCGCCTTGCGCTTCTCGCTGAAAATCCAGGCCAGCAGCAGCAGTCCGGCAATTCCCGCCAGACCCTGGCTCACGAAGAAAAAATCCCCGCGGTCGTCGCCTGGATCCCCTCGGCCGCCGCGGCGGGATCCTTCGCATCGCGCACCGGCCGGCCGACGACGATGTAGTCGGCGCCGCTTCTGAAAGCCTGCGCTACGTCCACGGTCCGCTTCTGGTCGCCCATGTCGCCTCCCGCCGGACGGATGCCGGGCGTTACGACAAGAAGCTTGTCGCCATATCTTGATTTGATTCCGGAAGCTTCCAGGCCGGAGGCAATGACCCCATCGCAGCCGGCAGCGAGGGCACCGCCCGCGCGTTCGAGTACCAGTTGCCCGACCTCGCCCCGGTAGCCCATCTCCTCCAGGTCGCTCTTGTCGAGGCTCGTCAGGACGGTGACGGCGAGGATCTTCATCTCACCCTTCTCCCTCGCCGCGGCCTCCATGATGGCGCGGTTGCCGTGCACGGTGAGGAAGCTGAAGCCGCGGCCGCGCAGGTTGGCGACCGCGCGCCGCACGGTTTCCGGGATGTCGTAGAGCTTGAGGTCGGCGAACACCTTGTGGCCGCGCTGCAGCAGCCAATCGGCGAGCTCGTAGTAGCCGCCGGCGGTGGAAAGCTCCAGGCCGATCTTGTAAAAACAGACGGCGCCACCGAGTTTGTCCACCAGCAATCGCGCTTCGGCGACGGTGGGCACGTCGAGCGCGACGATCAAACGCTCGCGTCGAGGAATGGCGCGGGGAATTTCGCCCATCGTGGGGCGCTATGATACAGGGATGACCGAGATCTCCCTAAAATTAAAGGCATGAACATGGTCAAGCACACCGGCGGCTGCCACTGCGGGTGCGTTCGCTTCGAGGTCATGGCGCCGGCAAACATCGAGGTCGGCGACTGCAACTGCTCGATGTGCAGCAAAACGGGCTACCTGCACCTGGTGGTGCCGGCGTCGCGCTTCAGGCTGATCTCCGGCGGGGACGCACTGACGACATACCAGTTCAATACCAAGACGGCGAAGCACCTGTTCTGCTCGCATTGCGGCATCAAGTCCTTCTATGTGCCGCGCTCGCACCCGGATGGCTTCAGCGTCAATGCGCGCTGCCTCGACGAAGGCACGGTCGAAGGCATGACCTTCCGGAAAGTGGACGGCAGGAACTGGGAAAAACACTATCCCGCGGGCCGCGGGACGTATTCCGACGGCTGATCAGTAGTACTGCCGGATGTAGCCGTAGGCCCGGTCGAACAGGTCCTCGTCGGTATGCAGCTTGTATCGGAGGAGGGTCTTGCGCAGTTCACGCTGCACCAGGCGCTCGCCCTGCGAGGTCCGCTGCCAGTCGGGAAAGCGCACCTTCTTCACGATGTCGTCGATGTCCGCGACGATGCGCTCGACAACGATGTGGGTATTGCCGTTCTTCGCCTCGGTGAACAACTCCGTGAGCGCCTCTTTCGCTCGATCACGCTCTTCTTTCTGATCCACCTGCTTCTCGGCCTCGACCACTTCCTTGGCGAGATCGAGAATCTGCTTGAGGAACTCCAGGCTCGTCAGGAACCCCTGCTCGTGGCGTTCGCGGATCTTCTCCAGTCGCTCGCCGAGAGCCGTAAACTTCGAGTTGCCGAGGTGCTTGCGTAGGCGCGCCACCAGCTTGATCTCCACTTCGCGGGCCCGCTTGCCGGGGTCCTTGTCCTTCAGTATCTCCTCCAGCACTTGGGCATCCAGCACCAGGGTTTCGACGTCGTCGCGCACCGATTCGAGGTGCACGTTCTCATTGATCAGTTCGACGGTTTTCGCGCCGAGCGCGTGCCACAGGAGTTTTCCGTTGCCGCTTGGCGGCTTGACCGACTCATAGACCTGCGTGAGCCATTTGTAGTCCGTCTGCCAGGGGGCAAGGCAGGGATCTGGCGACAGCGCCTCCCAGATCGTGCCGAGCACCGAGTATTCGGCCGCAAATTTGTCGCGCGTGGCGTTGTCGGGCAGGCGCTGCTGCGCCGCTGAGAGGCCTTCGTAACCGCCGACCTTGCGGTCCACGCCCTTGAAGAAGGCGATGCACTTCTGCATCTGTACCGGGAGCGCCTTGCGCAGCTCCTCGATGTTCGAGACTACCTGCTGCACCGCCTTTTCGTCGAAGTCGAGCGCGCGCGCTACGTCGTCGAAAATGCCGATGTAGTCCACGATCAGGCCATGAGTCTTCTCCTGCCCGTAAGTCCGATTGGTGCGGCAGATGGCCTGCAGCAGATTGTGGTCCTTCATCGGCTTGTCGAGATACATCGCCTGCAGGATCGGCGCGTCGAACCCGGTGAGGAGCTTGGAGGTGACGATCACGAACTGGAGCGGATCTACCGGGTCGCGGAAGCGATCGAGGAGATTCTCTTCCTCATCTTTGTTGCGCGAGTGGACTTTCCATTCTTTCGGGTCGCCAGGCGCCGCGTGCATCACGATCGCGCTCGCC
>Ga0154760_1081_pt3 | contig 12468 bp, 15 predicted proteins | sample Rifle2008BG16ft_FD_105768 | JGI IMG/M metagenome (GOLD analysis project Ga0154760, IMG submission 105768) | Betaproteobacteria bacterium RBG_16_66_20
AGGGTCCCCAGCGGCGCGCTGTCCGGACCTTCATTCGCGCTGGAGGTGGCCAAGGGCCTGCCGTGCGCGCTGACGCTCGCTTCGGCCGATGCGGCATTCGCCGCGGATGCGGCTGCGCAGCTGCACGGCGGCCGGCTGCGCGTCTATCACTCCGACGATCTGGTCGGCGTCGAAATCGGCGGCGCGGTGAAGAACGTGCTCGCGATCGCCGTGGGCATCTGCGATGGCCTCGGCCTCGGGCAGAACGCGCGCGCGGCGCTTGTCACGCGCGGGCTCGCGGAGCTCGCGCGCCTCGGCGTGGCGCTCGGCGGGCGCGCCGAAACCGTGATGGGGCTCACCGGCGCGGGCGATCTCATCCTCACCGCGACGGGGGATCTGTCGCGCAACCGGCGGGTCGGATTGGAGCTGGCGCGCGGCAGGCCGCTCGCGGCGATCATCGCCGACCTCGGCCACGTCGCCGAAGGGGTGCGTTCGGCGCATGCGACGCTCGCTCGCGCGAGTCGCTGCGGCGTGGAGATGCCGATCACGACTGCGGTGGATGCGGTGCTCGGCGGCCGCCTCACGCCGCAGCAGGCGGTCGAACTGCTGCTTGCGCGCGACCCGCGGGCCGAGTAGCCGCGCAGCCGGCAGGCATCAGACACTGCCCGGGAAACCAAGCTGGCGCCAGGCTTCGAACACCGTCACCGCGACCGCATTGGACAGATTCAGGCTGCGGTTGCCGGGACGCATCGGAATACGCAAGCGCGCTTCCGGCCTGAATTCGTTCAGCAGTTGATCCGGAAGGCCGGCGGTCTCGGAACCGAAGACGAAAGCATCGCCTTTCTGAAACCGGGTATCGAATACGCTTTTTCCGGCCCGCGTTGTCACCGCAAAAAGACGCTGGCCATTCAAAACCGCCAGGCAGGAGTGCCAGTCGGCGTGCACGCGCACGCTCGCGTACTCGTGGTAATCCAGGCCGGCGCGCTTGAGTTGCCGGTCAGCCATCGAAAAGCCGAGCGGCTCGACCAGGTGCAGGCGCGCGCCGGTGTTGGCGGCAAGGCGAATCACGTTGCCCGCGTTGGGCGGGATCTCCGGGTGGACCAGGACAATGTCAAACATGCGAGGGGAAAGTTCTCGCCACCACCCAGTTCACCACGCGCGCCGCGCCCGCGCGCTTCAGCGTCGCCGCGATCTCCTGCAGCGTCGCGCCGGTGGTCATGACGTCGTCGAGCACCGCGACCCTTGCGCCCGCCAGCAGGCGCGGGCAATGGAACGCAGCGCGCACGTTGGTCGCGCGCGCCGCCGGGGGCAGGTCGGTCTGCGCGGGCGTATCGCGCGTGCGCTCGCAAAGCTCGGGCGCGAGCTCGACGCGCGCCGGGCGCGCGACGTGGCGGGCGATCTCGAGCGCCTGGTTGTAGCCGCGGCTGCGCAGTCGCTCCGGCGACAGCGGCACCGGGACCACGCAGTCCACGTCTGTGTTCGATACACATTCCGAAAGAAGATTGCCGAGAAAGGGCGCCAGCGCCAGTTCGCCGCGGAACTTTAGCGCCTGCACCAGCGCATCGGCGGGAAAACGGTAGGCGAGCGCTGCGGTGGTCGCGTCGTAGGCCGGCGGCTGCGTGAGGCAACGGCCGCAGACCGCGCCTGCGGGCGCGGCGAGCGCGCAGCGCGGGCAGAGTTCCGTCCCCAGGCGCGGAAGATCGGCGTCGCAGGGGCGGCACAGGAGGCCTTCGGCCTTTCCCCTGCAAAGAAAGCAGCTGTCGCTGAAAAACACGCGCCCGATGCACCGTCCGAGGTTGGCCAGCATTGGGAATATTGTGCGCTAGACTGCTTTCATGTGGAACGTCGAAGCATTGTCGCGCGATCTGGCCGCGGGCAGGACGAGCAGCCGCGAACTGCTTGAGCAGGCGTTGGCACGGATCGCCGATCCGGCGGGCGAGGGAGCGCGCGCTTTCCTGAAGGTCTACGCGGAATCGGCGCGCGCCGATGCCGATCACGCGGACCGCCTGCGCAAGGCGGGCGTGGTGCGTTCGGCGGTGGACGGGCTGCCGGTGTCGGTGAAGGATCTGTTCGATGTCGCCGGCGACGTCACCCGCGCCGGCTCCAGGATTCTCGCCGCTGCGCCAGCGGCGCAGGCGGATGCGCCCGCCGTTGCCAGACTTCGCGCCGCGGGCGCCGTGATCCTCGGGCGCAGCAACATGGTCGAGTTCGCATTCGGCGCGGTCGGATCCAACCCGCATTACGGCACGCCGAAAAACCCCTGGGATCGCAAGACCGGCCGCGTGCCGGGCGGCTCGTCTTCGGGCGCCGCGGTCGCGGTGGCCGACGGCATGTGCGTGATGGGCCTGGGTTCCGATACGCGCGGCTCGATCCGGCAGCCGGCGGCGCTCTGCGGCATCGCCGGTTTCAAGCCGACGGCGCGGCGCGTGCCGCGGCAAGGCGCCTTTCCGCTTTCCTACACCCTCGATTCGATCGGGCCGCTCGCCAGCACGGTGGCGTGCTGCGCGGCCTACGACGCGGTGCTTGCGGGCGAACCGGACGCCGACCTGCCGGCGCTACCGGCAAAAGGCCTGCGGCTGCTCGTGCCGCGCTCGAGCGCGCTCGAGGACCTCGATCCGCAGGTGGCGCGGGCTTTCGACGCATCGCTCGCCGCCCTCGCACGCGCCGGCGCGGCGATCAGCGAGCAGCAGGTGCCGGCGTTCGACCGCCAGGACGAATATTTCAGGAACGGCGGCTTCGCCGCCGCCGAGGCCTACGCGATCCACCGCCGCTGGAGCGCGCGCAGCGCCGAATACGATCCGCGCGTCGCCAAGCGCGTGGTCCTGGGCAAGGACATCGCGGGCTGGGAATACGTCGAGCTCGGCTTGATGCGCGAGGCCTATATGAAGGAGATTGGCGCGCTGATGGCGCCATTCGACGCGTTCCTCGTCCCGACCACTCCCTGTATCGCACCCACGATCGCGGAGGCGGGGGAGAGCGATGAAACTTACTTCCGCTGGAATGCGCGCATCCTGCGCAATACCGGCCTCGCGAATTTCCTCGACGGCTGCGCGGCCACGCTGCCCTGCCACGCCCCCGGCGAGGCGCCGGTGGGACTGATGGTATGCGGCGTGGCGATGTCCGACCGGCATGTCCTTGCCGCGGCGCGGACCGTGGAAGGCGTGATTGCCCGCGGCAACTGAGCGGCCGGCGGCGCCGCAGCGCACGGGCTGCGCGATCGACGCGCGCGCCGCGCGGCGCCGGTTCGAGCGCGCCGCAGGCAGCTATTCGCAGGCCTGCAGGCTGGAAGCAGAGATCGGCACGCGCATGCTCGAGCGCCTCGATTACGTGAAGCTTGCACCGCGGCGCGTGCTCGACGCCGGCAGCGGCCCCGGCCGCGATGCGCGCCGCCTGGCGAAGCGCTATCCGGGAGCGCAAGTCGTCGAACTGGATATCGCGCGCCGGATGCTGCGTCAGGAGCACGGGTTTCTGTCGCGCCTGTTTGCACGGAGCGAGAGGCATTCGTTGTGCGCGAATTTCGAACGCCTGCCGCTCGCCGGCGCAAGCGTCGACCTGGTCTGGTCGAACATGGCGCTGCACTGGGCGGCGGAGCCGCTCGCGGCGCTGCGCGAATTCCATCGCGTGCTGGCGGTCGACGGACTGCTGATGCTCAGCACGCTCGGGCCCGATACGCTCGGCGGACTGCGCGCGGCGGCGGGCGCGGCGCGCGTGCATGCGTTTGCCGACATGCACGATCTGGGCGACATGCTGGTCGCCGCCGGCTTCTCCGAGCCGGTGGTGGACATGGAACGCCTGACGCTCCTGTACGCCGACGGCGCGGCGCTGCTCGCGGACTTGCGCGCGAGCGGCCAGACCAATGCGCTCGCGGCGCGTGCGCGCGGCCTTTCCGGACGGCGGTTTCTCGCCGCGCTCGAGGAAAAGCTCGCGGCGCAGCACCGCGACGGCAAGCTGCCGGTCGGCTATGAAGTGGTATACGGCCACGCCTGGAAAGCGGCGCCGCGGCGCGGAGCGAAGCAAACCGAGGACGGACGCAGCATCATGCAGTTCGAGCGCCGTCGCTGAAGCCGCGGCAGCGCGCGGCGAAACGCGAGTGATTTCATCATCTTCCCTGTTGAGCGGGGGGCCTGCCTGTGGTAATGTTGCGCGGCTTTTTTTCAAGCTCGCGAGACTCGCGATACTAGGGGAATCAACGATGAAGGCATGCAAGCCGGCACGCGGCATCGCAACCCGGGCGGCGCAGCTGCTCGCCGTGATATCCGGCTGGGCGCTTTCGGGCCTGGCGCTGGCGGCGGAATGGAACCTGCGGCCCGCGGGCAGCAAGATAGCCACCGAGATTCACGACCTGCACGAGTACGTGATGATCCTGTGCACCGTGATCTTCGTCGGCGTGTTCTCGTTCATGTTCTGGTCGGTGTACGCGCACCGCAAGTCGAAGGGCCACAAGGCGGCGCAGTTCCACGAGAACACCACCATCGAGATCCTCTGGACCGTGATCCCGGCGATCATCCTGGTCATCATCGCCCTGCCCGCGACCCGGGTCGTGATCGCGCAAAAGGACACCTCCAACCCCGACCTGACGATCAAGGTCACCGGCTACCAGTGGAAATGGGGCTACGACTACGTCAAGGGGGAAGGCGAGGGCATCAGCTTCATTTCGACCCTGGCGACGCCGCGCGAGCAGATCGAAAACCGCGCCCCCAAGGGCGAGCATTACCTGCTCGAAGTGGACAATGAATTGGTAGTGCCGGTGGGTAAGAAGGTGCGCATTCTCACCACCGCGGCCGACGTGATCCATTCCTGGTGGATGCCCTCCTTCGGCGCCAAGCAGGATGCGATCCCCGGTTTCATCCGCGATATGCATTTCAGGGCCGAACAGACGGGAACCTTCCGCAGCCAGTGCGTCGAGTTGTGCGGCAAGGAGCACGGTTTCATGCCGATCGTGGTGAAGGTCGTCACGCAGGACGAGTACGGCAAGTGGGTCGGCGACAAAATGAAGCTGATCGCGGCGGCCGCCGACGATCCGAACAAGCAGTACGCGCTCGACGAGCTCCGGACGCGCGGCGAGCAGGTCTACGCCAAGAACTGCGTCGCCTGCCATCAGGCGACCGGCAAGGGCATGCCGCCCGCATTCCCGCCGCTCGATGGCGCCAAGATCGTGCTCGGACCGAAGGATGAGCAGATCAGGATCGTGCTTAACGGCCGCCCGAAGACCGCGATGGCGGCGTTCGGCGGCCAGCTGAACGACGTCGAACTGGCGGCGCTCGTCACTTTCACGCGCAACAACTGGAGCAACAAGACCGGCGAGGCGATCCAGCCCGCCGAGGTGAAGGCTCTCAGGAAGTAGACCGCAGGGAAACCGCTCGGAGAAACCCATGAGTGCAGTCATCGATACCCACGGCCACGCCCACGACCACCATGGCGGCTACGGCGGCGTGATGCGCTGGATCACCACCACCAACCACAAGGACATCGGCACGCTTTACCTGTGGTTCAGCTTCATCATGTTCATGGTCGGCGGCGTGATGGCCTTGGCGATCCGGCTGGAGCTGTTCTCCCCCGGCATCCAGTTCTTCAACCCCGACCTGTTCAACCAGTTCACTACCATGCACGGCCTGATCATGGTGTTCGGCGCCATCATGCCCGCGTTCGTCGGCTTCGCGAACTGGCAGATCCCGATGATGATCGGCGCGCCCGACATGGCGTTCGCGCGCCTGAACAACTGGTCGTTCTGGCTGCTGCCGTTCGCCGCCTCGCTGCTGGTAATCTCGTTTTTCACGCCGGGCGGGGCGCCGGGCGTCGGCTGGACGCTGTACGCGCCGCTCACGGTGCAGATGGGCGTCGGCATGGACCTCACGATCTTTGCCGTGCACCTGCTCGGCATGAGCTCGATCCTCGGCTCGATCAACATCATCACCACCATCCTCAACATGCGCGCGCCCGGGATGAACCTGATGCGGATGCCGCTTTTCTGCTGGACCTGGCTGATCACCGCCTACCTGCTGGTGGCGGCGATGCCGGTGCTCGCGGGCGCGGTGACCATGTCGCTCACCGACCGCCATTTCGGCACCTCGTTCTTCAATGCCGCGGGCGGCGGCGACCCGGTGCTCTACCAGCACATCTTCTGGTTCTTCGGCCATCCCGAGGTCTACATCATCGCGCTGCCCGCCTTCGGCGTCGTGTCGCAGGTGATCCCGGCGTTTTCGCGAAAGCCGCTGTTCGGCTACGCCTCGATGGTGTACGCGACCTCGGCGATCGCGATCCTGTCGTTCATCGTCTGGGCGCACCACATGTACACGGTCGGGATGCCGGTGCAGGGGCAATTGTTTTTCATGTATGCGACCACGCTGATCGCGATTCCGACCGGGGTCAAGGTGTTCAACTGGGTCGCGACGATGTGGCAGGGCTCGCTCACCTTCGAGACCCCGATGCTGTTCGCAATCGGCTTCCTGTTCCTGTTCACGCTCGGCGGCTTCACCGGCCTGGTGCTGTCGCTGGTGCCGATCGACATCCAGTTGCACGATACCTACTACGTGGTGGCGCACTTCCATTATGTGATGGTGGCGGGGGCCCTGTTCGCGGCTTTCGCCGGGATCTACTTCTGGCTGCCGAAATGGACCGGCCGGATGTACGACGAGACCCTCGGCAAGTGGCATTTCTGGCTGACCATGATTTTCTTCAACATCACCTTTTTCGTGCAGCACTTTCTGGGCCTTGCCGGCATGCCGCGGCGCATCCCGGACTACCCGCTGATGTTCGAGAGCTGGAACAAGGTGAGCTCGATCGGCGCCTTCGGCTTCGGCTTGGCGCAGCTGCTGTTCCTGTACGTCGTGCTGAAGGCGATCCGCAGCGGCGCGAAAGCGCCCGAACGGCCCTGGGAGGGCGCCGATTCGCTCGAGTGGACGCACCTGCCGACGCCGGTGCCCTACCACACGTTCGAAACGCCCCCGGTGCTCAAGTAGCAACCCGGACCTAGAGACCCTTGCAAAGCAGATGCTTGTGAGCCGCAACCTCAAGACTGCGCTGCTGCTCGCCGTGGTCTCGTTCACGACCTTCATCGGCATCATCGCGAAATACTGGCTGCTGAATGGCAAATGAGCTTCTAGCCGGCAGGCGCGAGCGCGACAACCGGCGCCTGTTCACACGGCTGTCGGTGGTCGCGGTGGCGATGTTCGGCTTCGGCTTCGCGCTGGTGCCGTTCTACGACCAGATCTGCCGGGCGCTGGGCATCAACTCGCTGGTCGAGCGCGGCGAGATTGCGGCCAATTCCCAGGTCGACAGGACCCGGCTGGTGAGCATCGAATTCGACGCCAATGCCCACGGCATGCCGTGGCGCTTCCAGCCGGCGGTGCGCCACATGGAAGTGCACCCGGGCGAGCTGGTGCAGGTCGAATACGAGGTCGCCAATGTGCGCGGCGCGCCGGTCACCGGGCAGGCCGTGGTGAGCTACGGCCCGGCGCTCGCCGGACGCTACTTCCGCAAGCTGGAATGCTTCTGCTTTACCCAGCAGACGCTCGCCGCGGGCGAGAGCCGCAGGATGCCGGTGAGCTTCGTGGTGGACGCGTCGCTGCCGGGCGACATCAATACGATCACGCTTTCGTACACCTTCTTCGAGGTCGCGGGCCTTGGGGGAAAGAGTTAGTGGAGGCCGCGGTGCAGAAGGCGTCGTTCCTGGCGACCGTCAAGACGGTGCTGGCGGGCGCAATCGGCATCCGCCGCAAGGCCGACCATGAAAGTGCGCCGCTCAAGCCGGCGCATGTCATCGTCGCGGCGATCATATTCGTGCTGCTTTTCATATCCACGTTGCTCGCGATCGTGAAGATCGTGCTTAGCTAGGCCCAGGGAGAGAACAAGATGGAACAAGGCGCATCCACCACCACGCGGCAGGCGCACTACCACGTTCCGCAACCGATGCCGTGGCCGATCATGGGCTCCACGGCGCTGTTCTGCATGGCGCTGGGGGCGGTGTTCGTGATGAACGCATCGAGCGGCGGCTGGGTCGGCTTGGCCTTCGGCGTCATGCTCCTGCTCTACATGATGTTCCGCTGGTTCGGCGACCTGATCCGCGAGTCCGAAGGCGGCAAGTACGGCGGCTGGGAAGACCTGTCGTTCCGCTGGGGCATGAGCTGGTTCATTTTTTCCGAAGTCATGTTCTTCGCCGGCTTCTTCGGCGCGCTGTTCTGGGCGCGCGTCATGTCGGTTCCCGATCTCGCCAGCCTCGAGCACAACACCTATCTCTGGCCGGGCTTCACCAGCCACTGGCCGTCGGCCGGCCCGGGTTTCGAGGAGAAGTTCTCGCCGATGGGGGCCTGGGGCATCCCGGCGATCAACACGCTGCTGCTGCTTTCCTCGGGCGTCACGGTGACGATCGCGCACTGGGCGCTGAAAGAGGGCAAGCGCGCGATATTGAACCTGTTCCTGTTCTTCACCATCGTGCTGGGGGTGCTGTTCCTCGGCCTCCAGGTCTATGAGTACGCGCACGCCTATTCGGAATTGAACTTGAAGCTCAGCACCGGCGCCTACGGCTCGACCTTCTTCATGCTCACCGGCTTCCACGGCTTCCACGTCACCTGCGGCGCCATCATGCTGACGGTGATCTTCTTCCGCTGCCTGTCGGGCCACTTCAAACCGGACCATCACTTCGCGTTCGAGGGCGTGGCCTGGTACTGGCACTTCGTCGACGTGGTGTGGCTTGGCCTGTTTATTTTTGTTTACTGGTTATAGGCGAACGGCAAACCAGCCGAAGTAGTAGCCTCCCATCAGGAACAGGAACAGCGCGAGCGACAGGCCGACCCGGATCGCGAGCGCCTTCACCATGCGCTTGGAGCCGCTGCGGTCGTGCATCATGAAAAACATCGCCGAGCCCAGGCTCGCCACGATCAGCAGCAACACCGCGATCACCACATAACGCATCTCACCGGGCAGTTTAGCGCGACCCATGAAGCCCGGCTCCGGCAGTTTTCCTCCACGGCTGCGGTTGCGCTTCCGCCCGCCCTGGTGGGGCGTGCTGCTCGCCGCGATCGGCTGTGCCGCGGGCGTCGCGCTCGGCAACTGGCAATCGGGCCGTGCCGCGGAAAAGCGCGCGCTCGCCGCTACGCTCGTCAGCGTGACGCTGCGCGGCACGCTGGTGCCGAAGTACACCGTGCTGCTGGACAACAAGGTCTACCGCGGCCAGCCCGGCTACCATGTGGTTCAACCGCTGCGCCTTGCGGGCGGTACGCACGTGCTGGTCAATCGCGGCTGGGCGGCCGCCGGCGCGAGCCGCGAGCAGCTGCCGGAATTTCCTACGCCGGCCGGCGAAATTTCCGTTACCGGCCTGCGGCTCGAGCGCTTTGCGCGCGTCTACGAGGCCGCGGCGGCGAAACCGGAAGGAAAAGTCTGGCAGAACGTGGCAATCGAACAGTTTGCCGCCTGGTCCGGGATCGCGCTCGAGCCCTGGGTGTTCGAGCAGCATTCCGCCCTCGACGACCAGCTGGTGCGCGACTGGCCGCGCGCGGATCTGGGCATCGAGAAGAACGAGATGTATGCGCTGCAGTGGTACTCGCTCGCGGCGCTGTGCGTGATTCTGCTGTTGGCACTGAATTTGAGGCGTGATCACCTTGCTTCCAGCTGATCCGCTAAAGCGCGGGCGCGCGAAGCTTGCGCTGCTGGCCGCCTTTTTCCTCCTGCCGGTCGCCGCCAGCTGGCTCGCCTGGTGGTTCGAGCTCGTTCCCGGGGCGCAGGGCAACTACGGCACGCTCATCTCGCCGCGCCCGGTGACGCTGCCGCCGGTCGGCGCGCTGAAGGGCAAGTGGGTGCTGGTGCAGTTCGACAGCGGCGCCTGCGACGCGTGGTGCGAGCGCAAGCACTATTTCATGCGCCAGGTGCGCCGTGCGCAAGGCAGGGAGATGCAGCGCGTGGAGCGGCTCTGGGTGGTCACCGATGCGGTGCCACCGCGCCCGGAACTGCTGGTCGCGATCGAGGGCACGGTGGTTGCGATCCAGAACGGGGCGCTGGCTGCTTCGTTTCCCGCCGAAGGCTCGGTGACCGAGCACATCTACCTGGTGGATCCGCTCGGCAACCTGATGATGCGCTTTCCGCGCGAACCGGACCCCGCGCGCGTGATCAAGGACCTGCAGCGCCTGCTCAAAGTGTCGGGTTTCGGCTGAGAGCCGCGATCGCTGCGTGCTAAAATTTTCCGCCGTGTCCGCCGAATTTCTCTCCGAATCCACCGCCAGGACGCTCAGCAGCCGCATCCGGGCCGTCGTCGCGCTCACCAAGCCGCGCGTGGTGTCGCTGATCGTATTCACCGCGGTGATCGGCATGCTGCTCGCGACCCCCGGCATGGTGCCTGTGCAGATCCTGCTTGCGGCGACAATCGGAATCGCGCTGGTCGCCGGTTCGGCGGCGGCGGTGAACTGCCTGGTCGAGCGCAAGATCGATGCGCGCATGCAACGCACCAGCTGGCGGCCGCTGCCGCGCGGTGATCTGACCCCGATTCAGACCGTGATATTCGCCGGCGCCGTCGGGGGTTTCGGCCTCTGGGTGCTGGCGCACTACGTTAACGCGCTCACCATGTGGCTGACGCTCGGGACCTTCGTTGGCTACGCGGTCGTGTACACGGTGATCCTGAAACCCCTGACGCCGCAGAATATCGTCATCGGCGGCGCCGCCGGGGCGATGCCGCCAGTGCTGGGCTGGGCCGCGGTCACCGGAGACGTGACAACCGAGGCAATGCTGTTGTTCCTGATTATCTTCGCCTGGACGCCGCCGCATTTCTGGTCGCTCGCGCTCTACCGCACCGAGGACTACGCCAGGGCGGGCGTGCCGATGCTGCCGGTGACGCATGGCAAGGACTACACGGGGCTGCAGGTGCTGCTCTACACGCTGATCCTGTTCGGCGTTTCGCTCCTGCCGTACGCCGTGCGCATGAGCGGCTGGCCATACCTGGCGGCGGCAGTCGTGCTCGGCCTTGTCTACATCGGTTACGCGGTGCGCATTTACGTCGCCTGCAGCGAGCGCCTCGCGCGCAGCTGTTTCCGCTACTCGATCGTGTACCTCGCCGCGCTGTTCGCGGCGCTGCTCGTTGACCACTATCTGGCGCTCTAGCCTCCTCCTGCTCGCGCTGCTGCTGGCTGCATGCAGCCCGGATGCGCCGAAATTCCGCAGCACCGACATCACCGGCGCCGATTTCGGCCGCGAACTCGCGCTCACCGGGCACGATGGCAAGCCGCGAACGCTCGCCGATTTCCGCGGCAAGCTGGTGGTGCTTTTCTTCGGCTACACCTACTGCCCGGACGTCTGCCCGACGACGCTCGCCGAAATGGCGGGCGTGATGAAAGCACTCGGCAAGGATGCCGAGCGCGTGCAGGTGCTTATGGTCACCGTGGACCCGGAACGCGACACGCGCGAGGTGCTGGCGCAGTACGTTAACGCGCTCACCATGTGGCTGACGCTCGGGACCTTCGTTGGCTACGCGGTCGTGTACACGGTGATCCTGAAACCCCTGACGCCGCAGAATATCGTCATCGGCGGCGCCGCCGGGGCGATGCCGCCAGTGCTGGGCTGGGCCGCGGTCACCGGAGACGTGACAACCGAGGCGATGCTGTTGTTCCTGATTATCTTCGCCTGGACGCCGCCGCATTTCTGGTCGCTCGCGCTCTACCGCACCGAGGACTACGCCAGGGCGGGCGTGCCGATGCTGCCGGTGACGCATGGCAAGGACTACACGGGGCTGCAGGTGCTGCTCTACACGCTGATCCTGTTCGGCGTTTCGCTCCTGCCGTACGCCGTGCGCATGAGCGGCTGGCCATACCTGGCGGCGGCAGTCGTGCTCGGCCTTGTCTACATCGGTTACGCGGTGCGCATTTACGTCGCCTGCAGCGAGCGCCTCGCGCGCAGCTGTTTCCGCTACTCGATCGTGTACCTCGCCGCGCTGTTCGCGGCGCTGCTCGTTGACCACTATCTGGCGCTCTAGCCTCCTCCTGCTCGCGCTGCTGCTGGCTGCATGCAGCCCGGATGCGCCGAAATTCCGCAGCACCGACATCACCGGCGCCGATTTCGGCCGCGAACTCGCGCTCACCGGGCACGATGGCAAGCCGCGAACGCTCGCCGATTTCCGCGGCAAGCTGGTGGTGCTTTTCTTCGGCTACACCTACTGCCCGGACGTCTGCCCGACGACGCTCGCCGAAATGGCGGGCGTGATGAAAGCACTCGGCAAGGATGCCGAGCGCGTGCAGGTGCTTATGGTCACCGTGGACCCGGAACGCGACACGCGCGAGGTGCTGGCGCAGTACGTCGCCGCCTTCGACCCGCGCTTCCTGGGGCTGTATGGAGACGCCGCGGCGACGCAGCGCGCGGCGAAGGAGTTCAAGATCTTCTACGAGAAGCGCCCCGGCGCGACGCCCTCGGCATACAGCGTCGACCACAGCGGCCAGAGCTACGTGCTCGACGACAAGGGCAATCTGCGCCTGTTCGCGCGCCACGACCGCATCGCGGCCGACCTCGCCGACG
>Ga0154760_1100_pt1 | contig 12422 bp, 13 predicted proteins | sample Rifle2008BG16ft_FD_105768 | JGI IMG/M metagenome (GOLD analysis project Ga0154760, IMG submission 105768) | Betaproteobacteria bacterium RBG_16_66_20
ATGCGCTTCATGTCCTCGCGCTCCCTGGCGCCGGCGCGCACCTTGATCAGCATCAGTTCGCGTTCGAGGTGCTCGGCCTCCGACAGGTCGACGACCTTCACCACGTCGACCAGCTTGTTCAACTGCTTGGTGATCTTCTCGATCACCTCGTCCGAACCCTTGGTCACCACGGTCATGCGCGACATCGAGGCGTCCTCGGTCGGCGCCACCGTCAGCGATTCGATGTTGTAGCCGCGCGCCGAGAACATGTTCGAGATGCGCGACAGCGCCCCGGCCTCGTTTTCGACCAAAATCGAGATGATGTGCCGCATCAGCGCTCTTTCGTTACAGATCCTCGGAGAGGATCATCTCCGTGATCCCCTTGCCGCCGGGAATCATCGGATAGACGTTTTCCGTCTGGTCGGTGAGGAAGTCGAGGAACACCAGGTCCTTCTTGCGCTTGAAGGCCTCGCGCAGCGCCGGTTCCACATCGGCCGGCTTGTCGATCAGCACGCCTGAATGGCCGTAGCCCTCGGCGAGCTTGACGAAGTCGGGCAGCGCGTCCATGTAGGATTCCGAATACCGGTTGCCGTGGAAGAACTGCTGCCACTGGCGCACCATGCCCATGTACTTGTTGTTCAGGTTGATGATCTTGATCGGCAGCCGGTACTGCTTGCAGGTCGAGAGCTCCTGCAGGCACATCTGGATCGAAGACTCGCCGGTGACGCACGCCACCGTGGCGCCGGGGTTGGCCAGCGTCGCGCCCATCGCCGCCGGCAGGCCGAAGCCCATGGTGCCCAGGCCCCCGGAGTTGATCCAGCGGCGCGGCTTGTCGAACTTGTAGAACTGCGCCGCCCACATCTGGTGCTGGCCGACATCCGATGTGATGATGGCCTCGCCGCCGGTCACTTCGTAGAGCTTCTCGAGCACGTACTGCGGCTTGATGACCTTCGCGGCGTGGTCGTACCTGAGACAATCGTTGCCGCGCCACTCGTCGATCTGCTTCCACCAGGCCTTGATGTCCTGGGGTTTGCGGTCCTGCAGCAGCTTGAGGAAATCGTCCAGCACATCGGGAATGTTCCCCACGATCGGCAGGTCCACCCTGACGCGCTTGGAGATCGAGGACGGATCGATGTCGATATGGATGATCTTGCGCGGGTTCAGCGCGAAGTGCTCCGGGTTGCCGATGACGCGGTCGTCGAATCGGGCGCCGATCGCGATCAGCACGTCGCAGTGCTGCATCGCCATGTTCGCCTGGTAGGTGCCGTGCATGCCGAGCATGCCGAGGAACTTCGGATCGGTGCCCGGATAGCCGCCCAGGCCCATCAGGGTATTGGTGACAGGAAAGCCGGTGAGCTTCACCAGTTCCCTGAGCTGTGGCGCGGCATTCGAGAGCACCACGCCGCCGCCGGTGTAGATCATCGGACGCCTGGCCTCGAGCAGCAGTTGCGCCGCTTTCTTGATCTGCCCGGCGTGCCCCTTCTTCACCGGGTTGTAGGAACGCATCGACACCGTTTCCGGGTAGTGAAACTCGCACTTGTGCGTGGTGACGTCCTTCGGGATGTCCACCAGCACGGGCCCGGGGCGGCCGGTGGTAGCGATGTGGAACGCCTTCTTGATCGTGACCGCGAGGTCCTTGACGTCCCGCACCAGGAAGTTGTGCTTCACGCAGGGCCGCGTGATGCCGACCGTATCGCACTCCTGGAATGCGTCTTCGCCGATGGCGTGCGTCGGCACCTGACCGCTGATGATCACCATCGGGATCGAATCCATGTACGCGGTCGCGATCCCGGTCACCGCGTTGGTGAGGCCGGGCCCGGAGGTGACGAGGCACACGCCGATCTTGTTCGAGGACCGCGAATAGCCGTCGGCGGCGTGCGCCGCGCCCTGCTCATGGCGCACCAGCACATGGCGCACCTTGTCCTGCTTGAACAGCTCGTCGTAGATCCAGAGCACCGCGCCGCCGGGGTAGCCGAACACGTACTCGACGCCCTCGGCCTGCAGACAGCGGATGACAATCTCGGCGCCGGTGAGTTCTTCGGTCTTGACGCGGTCCATGACGTAGTGGCCCTGTGAACGCAGATGCAGTGCGGAAAAGCTTTGAAGATTAACGGCTTGCCGCGATGCGGTCAAGCCGGAAGGCTGCAGTTTTGCGGCGTGGTTTGATAACATGTTTCGAAGGAGCCGGACCACCGGCCGGGAGGAGAGAAACTGGCGTCACGCAGTGAGCTGTCGGCGTTCCTCGCGGGCGTCGAACGCCGCGCCTTCAAGCAGGCCGTGTTCGCCGTCCGGGACGAGGAGGCGGCGCTCGACATCGTGCAGGACGCGATGATGCGGCTCTCCGAACGCTACGGCGATCGCGCGCCCGAGGAGATGCCGCCGCTTTTCCAGCGCATCCTGCAAAACGCGATCCGGGACTGGTTCCGGCGGCAGAAGGTGCGCTCGACCTGGGTAACGCTACTTTCCTCGCTTGCCCCCGGACGCGGCGACGAGGACGAGCAGGATCCGCTGGAAACTTTGCAGGCGGCCGGCGACTCAAACCGTGAGGAATCGCCGCCGCATCGCCTGGAGAGATCGCAAGTTATTGAAATAATTGAGCAAGAGATATCCCGGCTGCCGGCGCGTCAACGCGAGGCTTTCATCATGCGTTACTGGGAGGAGCTGGACGTCGCGGAGACCGCAAAGGCCATGGGTTGCTCGGAGGGCAGCGTGAAGACCCACTGCTCCCGGGCGGCGCACGCTTTGGCGGCTGCGCTGCGTGCCCGGGGCGTAACGCCCTGAACACCGTCCGGAAAAAATGACGACCATGAACGAGATCAAATTCGCCAACAAAATCCGCCAGGCCCTGAACGAGGGGGCACGGGTTGATACGCGCATCGCGGAACGGCTCCGCGCAGCGCGCGAGCGCGCGATCGCGCATCGCAAGCCGGAGCGCGAGCCGGCGCTCGCCTGGGCCCGCAGCACGGCCGCCGGCGTGATCGGCGGCTTCGGCGGCTTCGGCGGCTTTTCGGTCCGGCTGCTGCTGCCGGCGGCGCTGCTGGTCGCCGGCCTGGTCGCGATCTACAGCTGGCAACGCGAGCAGAGCGCCGTCGATATCGAAGAACTCGACGCGCAGCTGCTGACCGACGACCTGCCGATCGACGCTTACCTCGATCGGGGCTTCGAAGCCTGGCTCAAGAAGACCTCGTCCAAGTGATGCACGGCCTCGCGCCCATGATCGCCCTGGTGCTGCTGACGGCGCTCGCGGCCGCACCGCTCGACGCTGCGCCCAAGGACAAGGGTCCGCAATGGGCCTCCCTTACCGCCGACCAGCAGCAGGTGCTCGCGCCCCTCGCCGGCGAATGGGGCAAGCTCAGCCGCGAGCAGCGGGTCAAGTGGCTCGGCATCGCCAAGCGCTATCCGGCGATGAAACCCGAGTCGCAGAAGCGCGTTCAGACCCGCATGCAGAATTGGGCCAAGCTCACCCCGCAGCAGCGTGGACAGGCGCGCGAGCAGTATCGCAACATCGGCAAAATTGCGCCCGACCGCAGGGAACAATTGCGCCGTCAATGGGCCGAATACCAGTCGCTGCCGCCGCACGAAAAGCGCATGTTCGATGTCCCGCCGAGCTACCTGCCCCCGGCCGAGCGCAGGCAGCGCGCCGCCACGCCGAAGAAAAAGCCGCGCCCCGCGTACGTCCTCCCCGCGCCGCTGTGAGCGGCCGCAGGCCCGCCGCGGCGCCGGCCGCCGGGGTTCGCTCCGACACTGCGCCGGGCATCTTCCGGCGCCTCGCCAGCATGCTGTATGAGGCGATCCTGCTGTTCGCGGTCGCGTTCCTCGCCACCTGGCTGTTCCAGTTCGCCGCGGGGACGATCCGGATCGAAGGCTGGCGCATGCACCTGCTGCAGCTGTTCATGCTCACCGTGTTCGCCGCGTATTTCCTCTGGTGCTGGCTGCGCGGCGGCCAGACGCTCGCGATGAAGACCTGGCGCATCCGGCTGGTCGCGCGCAAGGATCACGGGCGGCTCAGCCCGCAGGCCGCCCTGCTGCGCTTCATGTACGCACTGGTGCTGGTGCCGTCCCTGATCGGCATCGCCTGGGCTTATGTCGACCGTGACCGCCAGTTCCTGCACGACCGGCTCGCCGGAAGCCTGCTGATCCACGTACCCGCAGCCTGGCAGGACTAGCCCCTGATACGCACCCAGTACGGGCGCAGGCGCTCGATCCACAGCATCATCAGTATCGCGGTGGCGAAAAACAGCAGGCTCGGCACCGCCGCCGCCGCCACCGGCGGCCATTCCTTGAGCAGTCCGACGTGCGAAAAGAGGCTGTTCAGCATGTGGAAGAAAATTCCCAGCATGATGCCGAGGAATACCTTGATGCCGACCATGCCCGAGCGTGCGTCTATGTACGCGAACGGCAGCGCGAGCGCCATCATCACCAGGGTCGCGAGCGGATAGAAAAGCTTTTTCCACAGCGCGATCTCATAGCGCTCGGTCTTCTGGCGGTTGCCGGCGAGGTGCTGCAGGTATTTGTAGAGCTTCCATGCCGACATGCGTTCGGGTGCGACGATCAGCACGTTGAGCAGGTCCGGGCTTACCGCCGAGCGCCACTCCGCCTCGGGAGAACGCGCAACCGTCGGCCCGCCGGGCCCGAACAGGGTCTGCGACACCTCGACCAGCCGCCATTTGCCCTCGCCGGCATACTCGCCGCGCTCGGCCGCGGTCACCTGGCGCAGCCGGTAGGCGGCGTCGAATTCGTAGATCCGCACGCCGCCGAGAGAGTGCGCCTCGCGCGCTTCGCGCACGTTGATGAACGAGCGCTCGTCCTTGAACCACAGGCCGGAGGAAAGGTCGCCGCCGATCAGCGACTGCATCGCCTGCATCCGCACCTTTTGCGCCAGCTCCTCGGTGAAGGGCGCGATCCATTCGCCGATGGCAAAGGTGGCGACCACGAAGGCGAGCCCGACCTTCGCCAGCACCCCGCCGGCGCGCAGCGGCGAGAGGCCGGCCGCGCGCATCACGGTGTACTCCGAGTTGCTCGACAGGTGCGCGAGCACGTAGAGCGTGCCGATCAGCACCGCGACCGGAAACAGCTCGTAGGCATGGCCGGGAACCCAGAGCGCGACCACCGAGAAGATCTGGCGCAACTGGTAATTGCCGTTGCCGAGGTCGCGCAACTCGGCGATCAGGTCGAAAAAGGCGAACAGCGCGAGAAAGCCGAGCAGCACGAAACCGACCGCGCCGTAGATCTGGCGCGCGAGGTAGCGCTCGAGGGTCGGTATCCCGCTCAACGGCGCCTCATTTGCGCCAACTTGAACGGCGGCTCATTTGCGCCACGGCAGCCGCAGCAGCGACATGCGCTGCGCGAACAGCACCAGCAGCACGACCAGCATGACCGCGTGCACCAGCCACCAGCCGGTCGAGAACGCGAACCTGCCCTGTGCCACCCGGGCCTGGCTCACCGAGAGCAGGTTCGAGTACACCATGTAGGTCAGCAACGCGAACAGCAGGTTCACCGAGCGGCCGGCGCGCGGATTGACGAAGCTCATCGGAATCGCGAGCAGCGCCAGGATCAGGGCCGAGAGCGGCATGCCGATGCGCCACAACAGCTCGCCGAGGTTGCTGCGGGTCGGGCTCTCGACCAGCCCGAGCGTGGAGGTGCTCTTCTGCGTCGCCGCCGGCTCGTCGCCCTCCTTGGACTGGATGCGCGTTGCGTAGCGCTCGAATTCCATCAGCCGGAAATCCGCCGCGCCAGGGGTCCCCTCGTAGCGGTACCCGGAGCGCAGCACGAGGAAGCGGTCGCCATTGGGCGCGATCTCGCTGAAACCGCGCTCGCTCATCATGACCCCGGTGCGCCGGTGCTGGGTCGAATTCACGAACACGTTCTGCACCAAGCTCTTGTCGCCGGAGATGGATTCGACGAAGAACACGCGCTCGCGGCTGCGCGACTCGCCGAAGGCGCCCGGCTCTACGCGCGAGATGTCGTCGCGCGCATCGACGCGGCTGCGGTACTGCTCGCTCTTTTGCGCCGCCCAGGGCGAAATGAAGAACGACAGCGCCGCGATGACCAGCACCAGCGGCGCCGCGAAAATCAGCACCGGCCGGATCCACGCCGCGAGCGACAGGCCGGAGTTGAACCAGATCACCATCTCGGAATCCCGCCAGCTGCGGTTGAGCGCGAGCAGTACCGTAATGAACAAGGTGAGCGACAGCAGCACTGGCAGCAGGTTGAGCGCCGAGAAACCGAGGAAAGCGACCACCGCGTCCGATGGAATCTTGCCGCCCGCGGCCTGCCCGAGAAGCCGGATCAGGCGCGTCGTCAGCGCGATCAGGAACAGCGAAAGGAACACGGCGACGGCCAGGTTGGCGAATTCCCGCAGCAGCGTGCGGAGGAAGATCATGCGATACTTGCAGTGAAATTCATGGGAGAAATCCGGTGCAATTTAGCATAAGGACGCAATCGCCAGAGAAGTGCAAGACCGGTTGCCTGGTGCTCGCGGTGCAGGGCGGAGAAAACCTCACGCGCGCAGCGCTGGCCGCTGACAAGGCGGCCAGGGGCGCGTTGCGCCAGGCACTCGCCGGCGGCGATCTGCCGGAGAAAGCCGGTTCGACGCTGCTGCTGCGGGGAGTTCCAGGCCTCGCCGCGGAGCGCGTGCTGCTGCTCAGGCTGGGTGAGCGTGACAAGTACGACGCCGCCGCGTTCCGCGAGGCGGCGCGCGGCGCGGCCACGGCGCTCAAGGCTCTCGGCGCCAAGGACGCGGTGCTTTTCGTCACCGATCTCGCGGTCGGCGGCCGCGGCCTGCCCTGGGCGGTGCGGCAGGCGATTCTCTGCATCCGCGAAGTGTTTTACCGCTTTGACCAGCTCAAGACGCAGAAAAAACCCGCCGCAGCTGCGCTCGCCGCGGTAACCCTGGCCATCACCGGCGCACCCGTAACGCTCCAGGCGCAGGCCGCGCTCAGGGAAGCGGTCGCCACCGCCGACGGCACCGACCTCGCGCGCACGCTCGGCAACCTGCCGCCGAACCTGTGCACGCCCTCCCATCTCGCCGACGAGGCGAAGAAGCTCGCGCAGCAGTACAAGCTCGGCATCGAAGTGCTCGAGCGCCGCGACATGGAGAAGCTCGGCATGGGCGCGCTGCTGGCGGTGACGCGCGGTTCGCACCAGCCGCCCAAGCTGATCGTGCTGCGTTATGCGGGCGCCGCGAAGAGCAGGAAGCCGCTGGTGCTGGTCGGCAAGGGCATCACCTTCGACACCGGCGGCATCTCGCTCAAGCCCGGCGCCGAGATGGACGAGATGAAGTTCGACATGTCCGGCGCCGGCAGCGTCCTCGGCGCAATCCGCGCGCTCGCCGGCATGCGCGCGCCGGTGAACGTGATCGGCGTGGTCCCCGCCTGCGAGAACATGCCCGGCGGCGCAGCCACGCGGCCCGGCGACGTGGTGACGACGCTTTCCGGACAGACGGTCGAGATCCTGAACACCGACGCCGAAGGCCGGCTGATCCTCTGCGACGCCCTCAGCTACGCCGAGCGTCTGGAACCCGAGGCGGTAGTGGACATCGCCACGCTCACGGGCGCCTGCGTGATCGCCCTCGGCCACGTGGCGACCGGCCTCTTCGCCAATGACCAGAGACTCGCGGACCAGATCCGCGCGGCAGGCGAAGATGCCTGGGACCGCGTCTGGCAGATGCCGTTGTGGGAGGACTACCAGGAGCAGCTGCGCTCGAACTTCGCCGACATGGCGAATATCGGCGGGCGCCCGGCGGGCAGCGTCACCGCGGCCTGCTATCTCGCGCGCTTCACGCGCAAGCTCAAATGGGCACATCTCGACATTGCAGGCACCGCCTGGCGCAGCGGCCGCGAGAAGGGTTCGACCGGCCGGCCGGTGCCGCTGCTGGTCCGGCTCGCGCTGCGCAGGGCGGGCCGCAGGGCTTGATCCCGGGGCCGGCCTTGACATGACCGCGATCGACTTTTACTTCAACGCCGGCGACCGCCTCGGCGTCGCCTGCCGGCTGGCGGGCAAGGCGCTGCAGCAGAATATGCGCGTCCTGATCTACGCGCCGCAGCCGGAGCTGGCGCAGAGAATCGACCGCATGCTCTGGACCGCGCAGGCGGTCTCCTTCATTCCGCACTGCGCGGTGCACGATCCGCTGGCGGCGAGTACCCCGGTGCTGATCGCCGGCGGCGACGGGCTGCCGCCCGGCCCGGCCTGCGAAGTGCTGCTCAATCTAGCCGCCGATTGCCCGCCTTTCTTCGAGCGCCACGAGCGCCTGCTCGAAGTGGTGGCGCGGGACGACGAAGACAAGCGCGCGGGCCGCGCGCGCTACGCGTTCTACCGCGATCGCGGCTACGCGATCCGCAATCACGACCTGCTCGCTGCCGAGGCCCGGGAATGAGCGAGAGCCGCGATCCCAACCCCCTGGTCAAGCGCGTCGATGCGCTGATGAAGCGACAGCAGGAAGAATCACAGCGCGCGGTCGAAGAAGTGCCGCTGCTGACCGAGATCGTCGCGCACGAAAGCGACGCGCAAGTGCCGGCAGCGGCGCGGGGCGAGGAGACGCTCGCTGCGGACATCGAGCGCGTGCTGGTGGTGCGCCTGGTGCCCGAGCTGAACAAGCAGATCGCCGGACTGCGCGCCGAGCTTGAAAAGGAGCTGCGCCGCTCGGTGCGGGAAGCCGTCGAGCACGCGCTTGCCGCGCGTAAGGCAAAGCCGGATAAGTCCTGAAATGGCGTTGGACAAGAGCTTCGATCCGCACGCGGTCGAAAGCCGCTGGTATGCGCGCTGGGAGTCGGCGGGCTGGTTCGCCGCGCGCACGCGCAGCGATGCGCCTGCATACTGCATCCAGCTGCCGCCGCCCAACGTCACCGGCACGCTGCACATGGGGCACGCGTTCCAGCAGACGCTCATGGACGCGCTCATCCGCTACCACCGGATGCGCGGCGACAACACCAACTGGGTCGCGGGCACCGATCACGCCGGCATCGCCACCCAGATCGTGGTCGAGCGCCGGCTGCAGGAAGAAGGCAGGTCGCGCCACGACCTCGGGCGCGACAAATTCATCGAACGCGTCTGGGCATGGAAGAAGGAATCCGGCGCCACCATCACGCGCCAGATGCGCCGCCTGGGGGCCTCGGCCAACTGGAGCTTCGCGGACACCGAGGGCCAGAAGGCCGGCTACTTCACGATGGACGCGCAGATGTCGCGCGCCGTGGTCGAAGTGTTCGTCCGGCTGCACGAGGAAGGCCTCATCTACCGCGGCAAACGGCTCGTCAACTGGGACCCGGAACTCGGCACCGCGGTGTCCGACCTCGAGGTGGACAGCGAGGAGGAGGACGGCAAGATCTGGGAAATCCGCTATCCGCTCGAAGACGGCAGCGCATCGGTGGTCGTTGCGACCACACGCCCGGAAACGATGCTGGGCGACGTCGCCGTCGCAGTGAATCCGAAAGACGAGCGCTATGCAGCTCTTGTCGGAAAACGCGCTCGGCTTCCGTTGACCGGCCGATCAATCCCGATCATCGCCGACGACTATGTCGATCGCGAATTCGGCACCGGCTGCGTCAAGATCACTCCGGCGCACGACTTCAACGACTACGCGGTCGCGCAGCGGCACAAGCTGCCGATGATCCAGATCCTCACGCTGGAAGCAAAGATCAAGGGCACGGCCTATGACGGCCTCGAGCGCTTCGATGCCCGCAAGAAGGTCCTCAGCGACCTCAAAGCGCAGGGATTTCTGGTCTCGGAAAAGCCTTACAAACTGCGCGTGCCGCGCTCGGGCCGCACCGGGGTGATCGTAGAGCCGATGCTCACGGATCAATGGTTCGTGAAGATGGACGGCATGGCAAAGCGTGGCCTGGAAGTGGTCGCAAATGGCGACGTGAAGTTCTTCCCGGAGCACTGGACCTCGACCTACAACCACTGGCTGGAGAATATCCAGGACTGGTGCATCTCCCGGCAGCTGTGGTGGGGCCACCAGATTCCCGCCTGGTACGACGAACAGGGAAATGTCTTTGTAGGCAGGTCTGAGGAAGAGGTTCGACAGAAAAACAAAATAAACTCCGGCCTGAAAAGAGATCCTGACGTACTGGATACCTGGTTCTCGTCGCAACTGGTGCCGTTTTCCTCGCTCGGCTGGCCGGCGAAGACGCAGGACCTTGAGACCTTCCTGCCTTCCTCGGTGCTGGTCACCGGCTTCGACATCATTTTCTTCTGGGTCGCGCGGATGATCATGGCGAGCCTGCACTTCACGGGCAAGGTGCCGTTCCGCCACGTCTACATCAACGCCATCGTGCGCGACGCCGAGGGCCAGAAGATGTCGAAATCCAAAGGCAACACGCTCGACCCGCTCGACTTGATCGACGGCATCACGCTCGAGGAGCTCATCGCCAAGTCGACGGTCGGCCTGCTGCGCGCCGACCACAAGGCGAAGATCGAGAGGTACGTCCGCTCGCATTACCCGAACGGCATCCCGTCCTTCGGCGCCGACGCGCTGCGCTTCACCTTCGCCTCGCTCGCCAATTTCTCGCGCACGCTCAATTTCGACCTCGGCCGCTGCGAGGGCTACCGCAATTTCTGCAACAAGCTCTGGAACGCCACGCGCTTCGTCCTCATGAACACCGAGGGCCGGGACTGCGGGCAGGATGAAAACGCGGCGGTCGAACTGTCAAGCTGGGACCGCTGGATCGTGAGCACGCTGCAGCGCACCGAGAAGGAAGTCGAGGAGGGATTTGCCGAATACCGGTTTGACAATGTCGCCGCTGCAATCTATCGCTTCGTTTGGGATGAATACTGCGATTGGTACCTGGAACTTGCGAAGGAACAACTCAAGTCGCCCAGGGCGGGGGTACAACGAGGAACTCGCCGGACACTGGTTAGAGTGCTCGAAACCGTGCTTCGCCTGGCACATCCCATAATTCCTTTCATTACCGAGGAACTGTGGCAGGACGTTGCGCCGCTCGCCGGCAAGAAAGGCGAGACGGTCATGCTCGCGCCCTACCCCAAGTGCCAGCCCGAGAAAATCGACGCGGCGGCGGAACGCGAAGTCGGATTGGCAAAGGATCTAGTAAACGCCGGCCGGAACCTTCGGAGCGAGATGAAGATCCCGCCGCAATACCGCGTGCCGGCCTACATGACTGCCAATCCGTCCATGACGACAACGCATGCATTTTCGGCCCTGGTAAGAACGTCTGAACTTCATATCGTCGACGATCTTCCCAAGCTGGATTCCCCGGTAGCCGTAATAGGCCCACATCATGTGATGCTGGAAGTCAAGGTCGATGCCGCGGCCGAGAGCGAGCGCATCAAGAAGGAGATCGCAAGGCTCGAAGGCGAGATCGCCAAGGCGCAGGCGAAGCTCGGCAACGCGTCGTTCGTCGACCGCGCGCCGGCGAAGGTGGTCGAACAGGAGCGCGCGCGGCTCGCCGGCTTCGAGGCGACGCTCGCCAAGCTGCGGCCGCAGCTCGACAAGCTCGCCGCCCGCGGCTAGCGGCGACTCAGTAGCGGCCCGGCTGGTAGCCGGGTTCCGAAACAAAGGGCGGCCTGCGGCCGACCAAGGCTTCGAGGAACGTCAACTCCGCGTCGGTATGGTTCTCCACCGGCGCGCTCATGATCATCTGCGGCGCGCCCATGCCCATCACGTAGCGCGGCTGCTCGTGGTGCTGCGTGCGGACCGTCTCGCGCGCCGACGGATCCATCGCCGAGGCGATCTCCGCCTCCCCGTAGCAGGTGCAGACGTAGGTGCGCGCTTCCTCGGCTTCCAGGTACACCGCCGTGCCACGAATGCCGATAGTGGCGGTGGAGGTGCGCAGCGTCTTGGGTTCTCCCGGGGAAAACACCGAGAGCACCGCGCCCGTGACGATGCGCAGGCCCGAGAGCACCAGAGCGCCGGCCGTTCCCTGCGCCTCGATGCGCGAGTTCGAGCGCACCAGGAATGCGTCCTTTCCGGTCACGAATACCACCTCGCTTGCGGCGCCGGTGGTCACGACGTCGCCCGCCTTGACGTCCATGCCTTCCTTCGCCGGCGCGCCGTTGACGCGTACATCGCCGCGCACGCGGTGCACGCCCTTCTCCACCGAGCCGGCGGCGAGCGCCTGTCGAAGTACCGCAAACTGCGCGGCCATCTGCGCCGCGAGCGCCGCCGCGCCGACCCGGCTCAGCCACCGCCTTCTATCTCGCCGCATCCGCTTCCTCCGCTGCCAGCGCATCCGCGATAGACGCATGTTCGGTCGCGGACGGCCAGGAGTTCTCGAACTCCCAGCCGTGCTGCGCCTCGATGCGCTCGCGGAATGCCGCCTCGAGGTCGCGTTCCACCCACTTGTCGAGCGCCTCGGGCAGCCGCGGCAGGAAACTGCAGGCCACGACCGCGCAGCCGCCGATCGCTTGCGCGCCGCTCTCGCCGATCCTGCGGCCGTTCAGGCAGAGGGCGTCTTCATCGAAGTAGGCGCGAACGCCAAACTGGCGGTAGG
>Ga0154760_1094_pt1 | contig 12189 bp, 11 predicted proteins | sample Rifle2008BG16ft_FD_105768 | JGI IMG/M metagenome (GOLD analysis project Ga0154760, IMG submission 105768) | Betaproteobacteria bacterium RBG_16_66_20
GGACCACGCTCGGCCACTTCGCCGACTGGATCTTCTGCCTGGTGCGTACCGATTCCAGCCTGTCGAAGCGGCAGGAGGGCATCTCCTTCCTGCTCATCGACATGAAGACGCCCGGCATCACGGTGCGGCCGCTGATCCTGATGGACGGCGGGCACGAGGTGAACGAGGTGTTCTTCGACGACGTCAAAGTGCCGGTCGAGAACCTCGTCTACGAGGAGGGCAAGGGCTGGACGGTCGCCAAGTACCTGCTCGGGCACGAGCGCATGAACACCGGCCGCATCGGCGCCTCCAAGCGGGAACTCGCCAAGCTGAAGGAGATCGCCGGCCGGCAGAAGGGCGACGACGGCCGGCCGCTCGCCGGGGATCCGCGCTTTCGCGACAAGCTGACCCGGGTCGAGGTCGAACTGATGGCGCTCGAGATCACCAACCTGCGTTTTCTCGACCAGATGCGGCGCAGCGGGCAGCCGCCGGGCGCGGACGTCTCGATGTTGAAGATCAAGGGCACCGAGATCCAGCAGGCGCTGACCGAGCTCTCGATGCAGGCCGCGGACCCGGGCAGCCAGGAAGAGTTTACGGGCTTGGCAAAGCGATACGCCAACATGAGAAAAACGACGATCTATGCCGGCTCGAACGAAATTCAGCGCAACATCATCGCCAAGATGACCCTGGGGCTCTGAGCGTGAACTTCGACTACAACGAAGAACAGCAGCTCCTCGCCGATTCGGTGCGGCGCTTCCTCGCCAAGGACTACGATTTCGAGTCGCGCAAGAAGATCGTCGCCTCCAGGGACGGCTGGAGCCCGGCGGTCTGGGCGACGATGGCCGATATGGGCCTCACCGGGCTGCCGTTCTCGCCCGATTACGGCGGCTTCGGCGGCGGCGCGGTGGACCTGATGGGCGTGATGGAGGCCGCGGGCGACGCGCTGCTGGTCGAGCCCTACCTCGCCACCGTGGGTCTGGGCGCGCAGTTCGTCGCGCGCGCCGGCAGCGATGCGCAGAAAAAGGCCGTCCTGCCGCAGGTGGTGGAGGGCAAGCTCAAGCTCGCTTTTGCGCATACCGAAAAAGGCGCGCGCTACAACCTCGCCAAGGTCGCCGCGCAGGCGAAGAAAGCCGCCGGCGGCTGGGCGATCACCGGCGAGAAATTCGTCGTCCTCGGCGCCGCCGCGGCCGACAAGCTTGTGGTCTCGGCGAACACCGACAAGGGTTTGTCTTTGTTTCTAGTTGAAAAAAATGCAGTTGAAGCAAAAGCCTACGTCACCCTGGACGAACAACGGGCGGGCGACCTGGTTCTTTCAGGCACGCCGGGCGAGCTGATCGGCACCGAGGGCGGGGCGCTGCCGGTGATCGAGGAAATCGTCGACTTCGCCACCGCACTGGTCTGCGCCGAGGCGGTAGGGGCGATGAAATTCGCCTGCGATACCACGCTCGAATACCTGAAGACGCGCAAGCAGTTCGGCGTGCCGATCGGCACCTTCCAGGCGCTGCAGCACCGCATGGTCGACATGTACGTCGCCCAGGAGCAGGCGCGCTCGATGGCCTGCCTCGCCTGCAGCAAGGTGGATGCGCCCAGCGATGCGCGCGACCGGTCGAGATCCGTGTCGGCGGCCAAGATCAAGATCGCGGATGCCTGCCGCCACATCAGCCAGGAGGCGATCCAGCTGCACGGCGGCATGGGCATGACCGAGGAAATGAAGGTGAGCCACAGCTTCCGCCGCCTTACCATGATCGCGCAGCAGTTCGGCGACGCCGAGCATCATCTCGCACGCTTTGCGGCTCTGTCTTATTGAATTTATTTTGAAATTTCGGATATGACTGCAAATAAAGCGTGGACACTTGCCAGCTATCCCTCGGGCTGGGTCACTGAAGCGAACTTCAGGCTGATCGAATCGCCCGCGCCGTCGCCGAAGGACGGCGAAGTGCTGGTGAAGAACCTGTGGCTGTCGCTCGACCCGTACATGCGCGGGCGCATGAGCCAGCAGAAGAGCTACGTCAAGGGCGTCGAGGTCGGCGAGGTCATGACCGGCGAGACCGCGGGGGAAGTCGTCGAGTCGAGGCATGCCGGCTTCAAAGCCGGCGACAAGGTGACCGCACCCTCGGGATGGCAGCTCTACTGCTGCCTCAAGGGCGAGCTGCTGACGAAGGTCGATGCATCGAAGGCGCCCCTGTCCTATTTCCTCGGCTGCCTCGGCATGCCGGGGCGCACCGCGTATTTCGGGATGAAAGAAATCTGCGCGCCCAAGCCGGGTGACACTGTCGTCGTCTCCGCCGCATCGGGCGCCGTGGGCAGCGTCGTCGGGCAGCTCGCCAAGGCCTGGGGCTGCCGGGCGGTGGGGATCGCGGGCGGCAAGGAGAAGTGCGGCTACGCCGTCAAGGAGCTCGGCTTCGATGCCTGCGTCGACTACAAGGCGGGAAACCTGTTCGACGGCCTGAAGGCCGCGTGCCCGAACGGCGTCGATGCCTACTTCGAGAACGTGGGCGGCGAGATCCTCGATACCGTGCTGCGCCTCATGAACCTGCGCTCGCGGATCACGATCTGCGGCCTGATCTCGGACTACAACGCTGCCGAGCCCTACGGCGTGAAGATGTTCCGCTCGATCCTGGTCAACCGCATCAAGATGCAGGGCATGATCGTGTTCGACTGGTTCGAGCGCTATCCGGAAGCCAACCAGGCGCTGCTCGAGCTGGTGGTCGCCGGCAAGCTCAAGTACCGGGAATCGGTACTCGAAGGCATCGAGAACGCGCCCAAGGGGCTGATCGGGCTCCTCAAGGGCCAGAATTTCGGCAAGCAGCTCATCAAGCTCGCTTGATCCTTTCGAAACTCGCTTAACCCTGGGGTAAATCCATGATCGAGCTCTACACCTGGCCGACTCCGAACGGCCACAAGATCCACATCATGCTGGAGGAGACGGGCACGCCTTACAAGGTGCACCCGGTCGACATCGGCGCCGGCGACCAGTTCAAGCCGGAATTCCTCAAGATCTCGCCGAACAACAAGATGCCGGCGATGATCGACACCGACGGCCCCGGCGGCAAGCCCTTCGCGCTCGCCGAGTCGGGCGCGATGCTGTTCTATCTTGCCTCGAAAACCGGTCAGTTCCTGCCGCAGGACCTGCGCGAGCGCTGGCAGGTGATGCAGTGGGTGATGTTCCAGATGGGGCACGTCGGCCCGATGCTCGGCCAGGCGCACCACTTTCTCGGCTACGCGCCGGAGAAGATTCCCTACGCCATGAATCGCTACAAGAACGAGGCCAACCGCCTCTACGGCGTGATCGACCGGCGGCTGAAGGAATCGAAATTCCTCGCCTGCGGCGAATACACCATCGCCGACATGGCGACGGTTCCCTGGCTGCGTTTTCCGGAGCGCCAGGGGGTCGAGATCGGCGAGTACCCCGCGCTCAAGCGCTGGCGCGACGCGATCCTCGAGCGGCCGGCGGTGCAGCGTGCGCTGCAGGTGCTCGCCGACCGGCGCCGCCCCGAGATGACCAAGGAGCAGAAGGAAATCCTGTTCGGCGCGACCCAGTACGCGAGGCGCTAGTTGCGTCCGGCCGTCGATGTCAATGGCGTGCGCTATCGCTGGCCGGCGAGGCCGGTGGCAGTGGTGTGCATCGACGGCGGCGATCCGGCCTACCTGCGGCAGTGCCTGGACCAGGGCGCGATTCCGAACATCGCGCGCTTCATGCAGCAGGGCTTCAGCGTCGTCGCGGACGGGACGGTGCCGAGCTTCACCTGCCCGAACAACATGTCGATCATCACCGGGACGCCGGCCTCCAAGCACGGCATATCCGGCAACTTCTATCTCGACACCGGGACCGGCCGGGCGGTCGTGATGACGGGGCCCGAGCTGCTGCGCGGCGACACGATCCTGGCGCGCTTCGGCGAGGCCGGCGCGAAGGTGGCTTCGATCACGGCGAAGGACAAGCTCAGGAAGCAGCTCGGCAAGAACCTGGATGTCGCCCGGGGCAACGTCAGCTTCTCCTCGGAGTTCGCGAGCCGCTGCACGCTGCGGGAGAACGGCATCGAGAACGTGCTCGATCTGGTCGGCATGCCCCAGCCCGGCATGTACTCGATGGAACTTTCGCTGTTGGTCCTCGAGGCGGGGATCAGGTTGCTCGAAAGGGACCGGCCGCACCTGCTCTACCTGTCGCTGACCGACTGGGTGCAGCACAAATACGCGCCGCATGAGCCCGAGGCGATGCGCTTCTACCGGGAGCTCGATGCGCGCGTCGGGCGCCTGGCCGAACTCGGCGCGATCGTCGCGTTGACCGCCGACCACGGCATGAACGACAAGTCGAACGCCGCCGGCAAGCCCAATGTGATCTGGCTGCAGGACATCCTGGACGCGAGGTTCGGCAAGGGCGACACCAGGGTGATCTGCCCGATCACGGATGCCTTCGTCGCGCACCATGGCGCGCTCGGCGGCTTCGTGCGCGTCTGGTGCAGGGGCAAGGCGACGCCGAGGCAGGTCATCGACGCGATCCGGGGCATCGAGGGCCTCGAGTCGGTGCTCGACCGCGAGACCGCGTGCCGCGTGCACGACCTGCCGCCCGACCGCGAAGGCGACGTGGTGGTCATTTCGACGGCGGAGGTCTGCGTCGGCGCCGCCGAGGCGGACCACGACCTCTCGGGGCTGGAAGGCCACCGCCTGCGCACGCACGGCGGCGTGTCCGAGTCGAAGGTCCCGTTCATCCTGAGCGTGCCGCTGAACGACCAGTACAGGCTGAAGGCCGGGGCGGCGACCTTGAAGAGCTACCAGATCTTCGACTTTGCTCTGAACGGCACGGTGGCATAGGACCGAATCGCGATGCTGAATCTGAGCGGCAAGGTGGCCTGGATCACCGGTGGCGGCAGCGGCATCGGCCTTGCGGGCGCGCTCGAGCTGGCGAAGGCGGGCGCGCATGTCGTGATTTCAGGACGCACGGCGAGTACCAACGAACAAGCCCTTTCTGAATTAAACAAATCCGGAAGCGCGGAGGCGACGCTTCTCGACGTTTCCGACAAGAGGGCGGTCGTCGCTACCGTCGCCGATATCGAGAAACGGCACGGCCGCATCGACATCCTGGTCAACAGTGCCGGCATCAATATCAGCGGTGCCAAGCGCGATTTCGCGACCATGGCGACTGAGGGCTGGGATGAGGTGGTTGCAGTCAATCTGAACGGCCTGTTCTACTGCTGTCATGCGGTCCTCCCGGGCATGCGCAGGCGCAAGGACGGCCTGATTGTGAACATCTCGTCGTGGTTCGGCCGCTACGCGAACAAGCTCGGCGGGCCGGCCTACAACGCCACCAAACGCGCGGTAATCGCGATCAGCGAGTCGATCAACATGGAGGAGTTCGCGCACGGCATCCGCGCCACTTCGATCCTGCCGGGCGAGGTGGCGACGCCGCTGCTGGAAAAGCGCCCGCTGCCGCCCTCGACGGAGGAGCGCGCGCGCATGGCGCAGCCAGAGGATTTCGGAAAAGCGATCCTGTTCGTCGCGACGATGCCGGCGCGCACCTGCGTCAACGAGCTGGTGATCGCGCCGACCTGGAACCGTTTCTACCCCGGCGGCCTGGAGGCGCCGAAGTAATCGCGCTCTTCTGGCGCGTCACGCTGCCGTTCCTGGCGGGCTATTTCGTCTCGTACATCTATCGCTCGATCAACGCGATCATCGGGCCGGACCTGGCGCGCGATTTCGGCCTCTCGGCGGCCGGCCTGGGATTGCTCAGCGGCGTCTATTTCTTCTCCTTCGCGCTGTTTCAATTGCCGCTGGGCGTGCTGCTCGACCGTTATGGTCCGCGGCGCGTGAATGCGACGCTGCTGATGGTCGCGGCGGGCGGCGGCCTGTGGTTCTCGCTCGCCGGTTCCGCCACCGAACTTACGCTGGCGCGCGCGCTGATCGGCCTGGGCGTCTCGGGCTGCCTGATGGCCTCGTTCTCGGCCTTCGCGCTGTGGTATCCGGCCGAGCGCCTCGCGACCATGAACGGCATCGCCTTCGCCTCCGGCATGCTCGGCGCGATCGCGGTGACGGTCCCGCTGGAGGTCGTGCTGCGCGTGCTGCACTGGCGCGAGGTGTTCTACGGCGTCGTCGCGCTGACGGTGGCGGTGAGCCTGGTCTTGTATTTCGTGGTGCCCGAAAAGGCGGCCGCGCGCCGCGCCGCGCCGCTCCCGGTGCAACTGCGCGAATTCGCTTCGCTCGCACGCGATCCCGCGTTCTGGCGCATGGCGCTGTGCATCGGCTCCAGCCAGCTCGCGGCGGTCTCACTTGGCACCCTCTGGGTGGCCACCTGGCTGCGCGACGTCGCCGGCCATACCCAGGCCGAGGTGGCGCAGGTGCTGCTCGCCTTCAACCTCGCGATGATCGCGGGCTATCTCGGCTTCGGCCGCATCGCCGACGGCATGACCCGGCGCGGCCGCAGCACGCTTCCGCTGCTCGCCGGCGGCGTCGTCGCGGCCTCGATCTGCCTCGGGCTGATCGTGCTCGGGGTGCGCACCGGCGCCATCGCGCTGTGGTGCGGCTTTTTCGGCTGCACCACCGCGGTGGTGCTTTCGTACTCGCTTTTTTCGCGGCGCTATCCGAAAGAGATGGTCGGCCGCGTGAATTCGGCGCTGAACGTCGCGGTGTTCGTCGGCATGTTCAGCGGCCAATGGGCGGTCGGCCTGGTCCTCAGCCTGTGGCCGCAGACTGCCATCGGCTACGCGCCCGAGGCCTACGCCTGGGCGCTCGGCGGGCTATGGCTGATGCAGGCGGTCGGGCTTGCCTGGCTGTGGAGCGGGCGCCGCCTATTTAGGTGATCGGGTGCGGAAAGTCCCGATCGCCTTCGCCACTAGTTCGCCGGCGTCGCTGCGCGCTTCGCCTTCGCAGAAGACGGTGGTCTGCCCGGCCTTCAGCACCCGGCCCTCGGCGCGCAGGATCCCTGTCGTCGTGCCGATGAACTGAGTACTTAGATCAATGGTCATAATTGACCGCGGCGGGTCATATAGTGTTCGCGCGGTCATCGACAGGGTGATGTCGAGCAGCGCGAGGATCGAGCCGCCGTGCGCGGTGCCCCAGCTGGTCATGAATTCCGGCCGGATGGCCATCGACAGGCGCGCCATGCCCTTTTGCAGCGCGTCGACCTTGATCCCGAGGTGCTGCGAAAACGGGATCTTCTGCATGAAAGCGGCCATTTCCTGCGGCAGCCCGGTCATATCAGCAGCGCGCCGCCGTCCACGGCGATCGCCTGTCCGGTGATGTGGCGCGAGGCTTCCGAGGCGAGCAGCACCGCGAGCCCCTTGAGGTCTTCCGGGCCGCCGAGGCGGCGCGTCGGCGTCGCCTTGCGCACCATCTCGCCGGTGGTGTCGAGCGTGGCGTGCGTCATCTTGGTGGGGAAGAAGCCCGGGCAGATCGCATTCGCCGTGATGCCGTGCTCACCCCATTCGGCCGCGAGCTGCCTGGTCATGCCGACGACGCCGTGCTTGGTGGCGTTGTAGGAAACGGTGCGCACCACTGCGGGGTCGCTCGCGTTGAGCCCCGCGACCGACGCCACGTTGATGATGCGGCCCCACTTCGCGGGGATCATCGCTTTCTTCGCCGCCTGCTGCGACATGATGAAGTTGCCGATGAGATTCAGGCCGACGAGCTTGTCCCAGGCCTCCAGCGGATGGTCTTCGGCCGGCGCACCCCAGACAGTGCCCGCGTTGTTCACCAGGATGTCGACGCGGCCGAATCGTCCCAGGATCTGGTCGAAAACGCCCGGAATCGTGTCGCGCTTGCCCAGGTCGCAAACCCAGGCGTGGGCCTCGATGCCCTGCTTTGCAAGCGCTGCGACAGCGCTTTCGAGCTCATCCTTCTTGCGGGCCGTCAGCGCGAGTTTCGCGCCCATTTCGCCCAGCGCTTCGGCAATCTGCAGTCCCAGGCCGCGCGAGCCGCCGGTGATGATCGCGCTGCGGCCGGTGAGATCGAACAGCTTCTTGACACTCATTGGTGCTCCCTGGTTAACGAGCCTCGAATGCTAGTATGCGAGGCCCCATGCGTGCAACGACTCGACGTCCTTACAGTCGTGCCGAGCTCGAGCGGTTGATCGCGCCGAAATCCATCGCCCTCGTCGGCGCCTCGCCGCGCGCCGGCTCGTTCGGCATGCGCACGCTGGAGAATCTGGCGCAGTACCGGGGCGAGATCTTCGCCGTCAACGCCAAGTACGACCGGATCGGCGAGCGCCCCTGCTATCCGTCGCTGAAGGCGCTGCCGCGCGCGCCTGATTGCGCGGTGCTGGTGGTGCCGCGCGACGGCGTCGAGGCCGCGCTCGAGGAGGCTGCGGCCTGCGGCGCCGGCTCGGCCATCGTATATGCCTCGGGCTACGGCGAAATGGACCATGCAGGGCGCGCCGCTGCGCAAGCGCGCCTTGCGAAAATCGCGCGCGCCGCGGGGATGCCGATGCTCGGCCCCAATTGCATGGGGCTGGTGAACAACGCGCTGCGCGCGGGCATCACCTTCATCCCCGAATATGCGCTTACGCCGCACCGCAGCGGGCCGATCGCGATCGTCAGCCAGTCGGGCGCGCTGGGCTACTCGCTCGCGCAAGCGGTCGAGCGCTCAGTCGGCATCCGCTACTGCTTTTCCGCCGGGAATTCGGCCGACGTGGATGTGGCCGACCTGGTCGCGGCGGTTGCCGAGGACCCGGAAGTGCGCGCCATCGCCTGCCTGTTCGAGGGCGTGCCGAGCGCGGCGCGGCTGCTCGAAGCGGGCGAGGTTGCGCGCCGCGCCGACAAGCCCGTGGTGGTGTTCAAGCTCGGCATCAGCGAAGGCGGCGCGGCGGCGGCGCGCTCGCACACCGGTTCGCTCGCGGGCTCGGCGGCAGCGTGGCACGCGCTGTTCGAGCGCGCGGGTTTCATCCGCGTCGACGACTACGAGGCGTTGGTCGAGTACGCAAGGCTGTTCTCGTTCGCCGGCCCGCCGGCGGCGCCCGGCGTGGCGGTGATCTCCGGCTCCGGCGGCGCCGGCGTCATGGCTGCCGACAAGGCGGCGCGTTACGCCGTTCCGATGCCGCAGCCCCTGGAGGCGACCGGCAAGGCGCTGCGCGCGGTGGTGCCTGAATTCGGCGCCGCGCGCAATCCCTGCGATCCGACCGGGCAGGTGCTGAGCAATCCGGAATCGTTCGGACAGTGCTGCGATGCCATGCTGGGCGACCCGCAATACGGCGCACTGGTGCTGGCGATGACCGTCGCCACCAAGGAAGTTGCCGCCCTGCGCACGCGGCAGATTGGCGAACTCGCGCGCAAGCAGGACAAGCCGATCGCCGTGGTCTGGGTTTCCGAATGGCTGCAGGGCCCGGGCACCGAGGCCTACGAAAGCGACGAGCGGCTGGTGCTGTTTCGCTCCATGGACCGCTGCTTTGCCGCGCTCGCCGCCTGGCACGCGCGCGCCGCCGCGGTCCCCGCAGCGCCTGTCACGCGCCTGTCATCTGCCCAGGCCGCGGAGGCGACGCGGTCGATCCTTGCGGCGGCGGGCGGGAAGCTGACGGAAGCCGGGAGCAAGCGCGTGCTGGCCGCCTATGGCATTGGCGTGGCGCCGGAGCGCGCGGCTGCGAGCGCCGAAGCCGCGGTGGCGGCAGCGCGCGATACCGGATTCCCGGTGGTGCTGAAAATCGATTCGCCGCAGATCCCGCACAAGACCGAGGCGGGTGGCGTGCGGCTCGGCCTTGCCGACGAGGGCGCAGTGCGCGCCGCCTATGGCGAGATCGTGGCCGCGGCAAGGCGCTACGCGCCCTCTGCCGAGATCCGCGGCGTGCTGGTGCAGCCGATGGCGCCGCGCGGCGTGGAAATCATCGTCGGCGCGCGCGTCGATCCGGAAGTCGGACCCATGGTGGTCGTGGGCTCGGGAGGCGTCCTCGCGGAACTGCTCGCCGATTCGGCGGCCGCGCTCGCGCCGGTATCCTTCGCCCAGGCGAGGGCGCTCCTCCTACGCCTGCGCGGCATGAAGCTGCTCGAGGGCTATCGCGGCACCCCGGCGGCCGACATCGACGCGGTCTGCGAAGCGATCGTACGCATCTCGGAATTCGCCGCCGATTTCGCGGACCTGGTCGCGGAGATCGACGTCAATCCGCTGCTCGCGTGCCCCGACGGCGCGGTCGCGCTCGATGCGCTGATTGTGATGCGTGATCGATAGGCCCGGCTGTTCGAATTGTGGTTGACGGGGCAGGCCGAAGGCACCGAATATCCGCCATGGCACGCGCTCTTTAAGGGATCGCCCATGCAAATCGCGTTTTACGCACCGCTCAAGCCGCCGAGCGGCGCAACGTCCACGGACCATCAGGATTCGGCCCGTTTTCTGATGGACGCTCTGGGGCGCGCCGGCCATGCCGTCGAGCTGGTCTCGACCTTCCGCAGCTATGAGGAGGAAGGCGATCCGGAGCGCCAGCTTGCGCAGCGCGATGAGGGCGCCGCGCTCGCCCAACTCCTCGCCTCACAATGGCGCAGCGGAAGGCGCTCGCCGCGGCCCGATATGTGGTTCACCCACCATGTCTACTACAAGGCTCCCGACTGGCTGGGGCCGTTCGTGACCGCCGAACTCGGGGTTCCCTATGTCATTGCCGAAGCATCGCACGCACCGAAGCGGGCGGGCGGTCGCTGGGCGATCGGTCACGATGCCGCCGCCGACGCCATTCGCCGCGCCGATCTCGTGCTTTGCCCTACGCGCCAGGATGTCGTTTGCGTCGAACCACTGGTGTTCAATCGCGAGCGGGTCGTACGGCTGCCCCCGTTCCTTGATCCGGCGCCGTTCCGCCGCGCGGCCGGGATGCGCGAGGCGTATCGCAGCGCAATTGCCGAAACCTACCGGCTCGATGCCGATGTGCCGTGGATCATGGTTGCATCGATGATGCAGCCGGGCGACAAAGTCGCGTCGTACCGGGCGCTCGCTGCGGCGCTCGCGTGTTTGGGCGATTTGCCTTGGCACCTGGTCGTCGCCGGTGACGGTCCGGCGCGAAACGAGATCGAGACGGCCATCAGCGCCGCGCTGCCGGGGCGCGCCTGCTTTCTCGGCAAGCTTGCGCTGGCCGAACTTGCGCCTGTTTTTGCTGCATCCGATCTGTACGTCTGGCCCGCGATAAACCAGGCCTACGGAAGGGCGATGTACGAAGCCCAGGCGGCAGGCATCGCGATCGTTTCGTGTGCGCTGCGCGGCGTACCCGACTCGGTTGCGGAGGGCCGAACCGGGGTGCGCGTCCCACCTAGAGACGCCGAGGCATTGGCGCAGGTTGTGCGTGCGCTTCTGCTGAATCCTTCGCGCCGCGTGGCCATGGGCCGTGCCGCGATGGCCTTCATTGACGCGGAGCGCAGCGTGGACGCCGCGGCGACCCGGCTCGATCGCGCGCTTGCACAGGTCTTCGGCGGCCCCGGGTCCCCTTCCGCAGCGGCGCCGCGGCGCTGATCTATTCGACGCCGCCGTTCACCGGATCACCTCATCGGCCCGTACCAGCAGCGATTGCGGGATCGTGAGACCCAGGGTCTTGGCAGTCTTAAGGTTGATGACCAGTTCGAATTTGGTCGGCTGCTCCACGGGCAGGTCGGCGGGCTTGGCGCCTTTCAGGATCTTGTCCACAAAAATGGCGCCACGGCGAGCTGAGGACGGCGCCAAGCATGCTTGCGGTGAACGTTCGCCGGTCGATCACTTAATCACCTCTGTTACCCGGAGGACAACGGACTGCGGGATCGTCAGCCCGAGTGCTTTGGCGACCTTCAGGTTGATGACCAGCTCAAAAGTTGCCGGTCGCTCCACGGGGAGGTCGGCCGGCTTCGCACCCTTCAGGATCCTGTCGACGAAGTATGCGGCCCGCCGGTGCATCCCCGCGTAGCTCGGCCCAAAGGACATCAAGCCGCCCGCCTCGACCAACTCCCGGTACGCGTACACCCCGGGCAGGCGGTGTTTGGCCTCGAAGTCCACGATGAGGGCGCGATTGTGCAGGAACAGACGATCCGCCAACACGAGGAGTGCGCCTGGCCGCTCTCTGAGAATGGCTGCGAACGTGGCCGGGAACTCCTCCGAGACTCGCACCCCGAGGAGCTGCAGCTTGATTCCCATCACCTGAGCGGCGGCCCGCGTTTCCTTCAAGGAACCGACATGAAACGGATTGTCCGGGTTCCACAGCACGGCGATGTGCGAGACGTTGGGAATCACTTCCCTGAGCAGCTCCAACCGTTTCCCTTCCAGTTCCGGCGCGATCGAGGACAACCC
>Ga0154760_1076_pt1 | contig 12113 bp, 12 predicted proteins | sample Rifle2008BG16ft_FD_105768 | JGI IMG/M metagenome (GOLD analysis project Ga0154760, IMG submission 105768) | Betaproteobacteria bacterium RBG_16_66_20
AGACCTCCGCGGTGGTCGGCTGGAACTGGATCAGCTGCATGAGTTCGGTCTGATAGACGACCTTGCCCGGCGTGGTGGCGACGTTCTTGCCGAGCTGGAACGCATTCTCGTCGGTCATGCTGATGCGCAGGTTGCCGCCGCCCTTCTCGATGTCCGAGAGCAGGTTGTTCAGGCCCTTGAGCAGGTTCTGGCCGCCGCTCGAGACCGTTTCGCGCAGCACCTGCGGGTTGGTGAGCGCGAAATTGGACGGCGAGAGCGCGTCCACATACTGGCGGGTGAAGAACGCGACCTTCTTCTCCGACTCGGCGGGCATGCCTTCGACGCTCGCCACCGCGTGCTGGATCTGGCGCGAGGCGATCAGGTAGGTCTGCTTGATGTAGTCGAACAGGAAGTTGGAACTCCAGTCGTCGTCCTTGAAGCGGCCGTCGCCTGTCGCAGGCGTCGCCGTGGGGAGCGCCTGCATGCCCATCATCTTCATCCAGCTCGATTGCCAGAGATGCATGTAGTCGGCCATCAGGTTGGCGGAGAACGCGGTGAGCACCGCCGGATTCGCCAGCATCCTCGAGTAAAGGTCCATGTAGGCCTTGGCGATGCCGAGCTCGTCGCCCGCCGCGGACGCGACGCTCGAGGCGAAGTCCTTCTTCGCGAACTCGCCAAGGAGCTTCGCCGAACGCTCGGCAACCTCGTGCAGTACGCGTGCGGTTTCCTCGGTACCGGGGGAATTCTTGTTCACCTCCATTGCCTCTCCTCTAAGCGGGCGCGAACCGGGCCACACCGTCGCCGCCCACGGTACGCGCGAGCCGCCCTGCGTAGTATAGATAGTGCAGGTGCGCGATCGCCTCGCCCATGGCGAAGAAAATCTGGTTGTTGTCGAGCTTGCGCCGGAACAGCACTTCCAGCACCTCGGCCGCGCTGCGCGGCGCGGCGGCGCAGGCCGCTTGCAGTTCCGCCAGGCGATCTTCGTGGTGCGCCTCGAGCTGCGCGATGCGTGCATGCGCGCCGCGGAAAGGCAGTCCATGCGAAGGCAGCACCAGCAGGTCGGCCGGCAGCGCGCGGTAGCGCCGGATCGAATCCAGGAACAGGCGCAGCGGGTCGGACCAGGGATCGACCGGCCTCACCGAGACGTTGGTCGAGATACGCGGCAGCAGCATATCGCCCGAGATCAGGATGTTCAGCGCCTCGCAATGCAGCGACGCATGCTCCGGCGCGTGCCCGTAGCCGACAATGACCCGCCAGCTGCGGCCGCCGATGGAGATCTGCTCGCCCTCGAACAGGCGCCGGTGCGAAAACGGGAAGTCAGGCACCAGCGCGCGGTACAGATCGCCGCGCTTCAGCAGCGAGTTGCCGCGCGCCTCATCCAGCCCGTTGGCGCGAAACAGCGCGATCTGCGACGCCGTGGAGTAACCGGCGGCGCCGTGCCGCGCGGCATGCGCCGTGAGGTACTCGCCGCGCGTCATCCACAGATCGGCGCCGAAGCGTTGGCAGAGCCAGGCCGCGTTGCCCGCGTGATCCGGGTGGTAATGCGTGACCAGCACGCGCCGCACCGGCCTGCCGGCAATTTTCTCGACGAAGATTTTTTCCCACAACGCGCGCGTGGCTTCGTTTCCGAGGCCGGTATCAATCAGCGTCCAGCCAGCTTGCTGCGGCGGGCCGTCCTCGAGCAGCCAGAGGTTGATGTGGTCGAGCTGAAACGGCAGCGCCATGCGCACCCAGTGCACGCCGGGCGCAACCTCGATCGCGCCTGCGGGCGCGGGGGGGCTGGCGTATGGATAGTCGGGCGTGGACATGAGACCAAGATGCGTGCGAAGCCGAGTGCGAAGATGAGGGAGAAGCTGGGCTAGAATCGTTACACCCTATCATGCAGCAAAGCGAAAAGGAACGCGCCGAGTTTTCGATCGGCGAGCTGGCCGTCGAATTCGACGTCACGCCGCGCGCGATCCGCTTCTACGAGGACCATGGACTGCTTGCGCCCAAGCGCGCCGGCCAGCGCCGCATCTATTCGCCGCGCGACCGCACGCGCCTGAAGCTCACGCTGCGCGGCAAGCGTCTCGGCCTGACGCTATCCGAGATCCGGGAACTGATCGACATGTACGAGCCCGGCCGCGACGAACGGCCGCAGCTCGCGCGCTTTCTCGCGGTGCTCGAAGCGCACAAGGCGAACCTGCTGCAGCAGCGGGCCGACATCGAAGCGCAGCTCTCCGAGCTGCAGGCTTTCGAGAAGCGGATCCGGCGCCAGTTGAAGCACAATTGACGTTTACGTAAACGTCAAGTAGGGTCACGCTTTATATGGAGTTCCCCTTTCTCAGGTTCGGGCACGGCGAGACCATCGAGATGCTGCGCGCCTCGGTGCGTGATTTCGCCGCCAAGGAGATCGCGCCGCGCGCCGCCGAGATCGACAGCAGCAACCAGTTCCCGGCGGACTTGTGGCGCAAGCTCGGCGACCTCGGCCTGCTCGGCATCACGGTGGAGGAGGAACTGGGCGGCGCCGGCATGGGCTATCTCGCCCACATCGTGGCGATGGAGGAGATCAGCCGGGCATCGGCCTCGGTGGGCCTATCCTACGGCGCGCATTCCAATCTCTGCGTCAATCAGCTGCGCCGCAATGGCAGCGATGCGCAGCGCAGAAAGTACCTGCCGAAACTGATCTCCGGCGAGCACGTGGGTGCGCTCGCCATGTCCGAGCCCGGCGCGGGTTCGGATGTGGTCGGCATGCGGCTGCGCGCCGAGTCGCGCGGCGGGCACTACCTGCTCAACGGCAACAAGATGTGGATCACCAACGGCCCGGACGCCGACGTGCTGGTGGTCTACGCAAAGACTGATGCGAACGCCGGACCCCGCGGCATCACCGCGTTCGTGATCGAGAAGGGAATGAAGGGCTTTTCCACCGCGCAGAAACTCGACAAGCTCGGCATGCGCGGCTCGAACACCTGTGAGCTCGTGTTTCGGGATTGCGAAGTTCCGCAAGAAAATATTTTGAAAAAAGAGGGTGGAGGCGCTGCAGTTCTCATGTCCGGTCTGGATTACGAGCGCGCGGTGCTCGCGGGCGGGCCCCTGGGCGTCATGGCCGCCTGCCTCGACGTGGTGCTGCCCTACGTGCACCAGCGCAAGCAGTTCGGCCAGCCGATCGGCGAATTCCAGCTGATGCAGGGAAAGCTCGCCGACATGTACGCCACCTTTTCGGCCTGCCGTGCGTACGTCTATGCGGTCGGCCAGGCGCTGGACCGGGGTGAAACCACGAGGAAGGACGCGGCGGGCGCAATTCTCTACGCCGCAGAAAAGGCGACCTGGATGGCGGGCGAGGCGATTCAGGCCATGGGCGGCATGGGCTACATCAACGAGACGCCCACCGGGCGGTTGTGGCGCGACGCCAAACTCTACGAGATCGGCGCCGGCACCTCCGAAATCCGGCGTTGGCTGATCGGCCGCGAACTGTTCGCCGAGACGCAATGAACGGCATGATAGAAACATACCGGGGTGTGGTGTATCCCTGGCACTGCGACCACATGGGGCATATGAACGTCATGTGGTACGTGGGCAAGTTCGATGAGGCGACCTGGAACCTGTTCGCGGGAATCGGCATCACGTCCGCGTTCCTGCGCGAAACGCATCGCGCCATGGCCGCGGTACAGCAGGACATCACCTACCGCCGCGAGCTGCTCTCCGGCGACGTGGTCGCGGTGCGCTCGGGGATGCTCGAGATGCGGGACAAGGCCGCGAAGTTCGTGCACGAGATGCGCGATGCGCAGAGCGGCGAGATCGCGGCGGTGTGCGTGCTCACCGCGGTTCACATCGACAGCAAGACCCGCAAATCGACCGCGTTTCCGCCGGATTTCATCGCCCGCGGCCGCGACCGGCTCTGCAGCTACGAGTTCGCGCGATGAAGCTCGCAACACAGAAGAAGGAGTAAGCCATGGCATCCGATCCGATTGTCATCGTTTCCTGCGCCCGTACGCCGATGGGCGCCTTCCAGGGCGAATTGAAGGGCTTTGCGGCGCCCGAACTGGGCGCCGCCGCGATCCGCGCCGCGGTGGAGCGCGCCAAGCTCAAGCCCGAGGAGGTGCAGGAAGTCCTGATGGGCTGCGTGCTGCCCGCCGGCCAGGGCCAGGCGCCCGCGCGCCAGGCGGCGCTTGGCGCCGGGCTTGCGCTCTCTGCCGGCTGCACTACGGTCAACAAGATGTGCGGTTCCGGAATGAAAGCCGCGATGATTGCGCACGACGCGCTGCTCGCCGGATCCGCGGACGTGGTCGTCGCGGGCGGCATGGAGTCGATGACCAACGCCCCTTACCTGCTTCCCAAGGCGCGCGCGGGCTTGCGCATGGGCCATGGCCAGGTGATCGACCACATGTTCTACGACGGCCTCGAGGACGCCTACGAAAAAGGCCGCCTGATGGGCACTTTCGCCGAGGAGTGTGCCGGGAAATATCAATTCTCCCGGGAACAGCAGGACGAATTCGCCATTACCTCCCTGAAGCGCGCACGGAAGGCGAACAAGGAAGGCTGGTTCGCCTGGGAAATCACCCCGATCGCGATCAAATCCGGGAAAGAACAGAAATTCGTGGAGATGGACGAGCAGCCGTTCAAGGCCAACCTCGACAAGATTGCCACGCTCAAGCCCGCGTTCCGCAAGGACGGTACGGTCACGGCGGCAAATTCGTCATCCATCTCGGACGGCGCCGCGGCGCTGGTCATGATGCGGCGCTCGACCGCGGACAAGCGCGGCCTCGCACCGATCGCCGTCGTCGCGGGCCATGCGACCCACGCGCAGGAACCGGGCCTGTTCACCACCGCGCCAGTAGCTGCGATCGCGAAGCTCTTCGAGCGCACCGGCTGGAGCGCCGACAAGGTCGACCTCTACGAGATCAATGAGGCATTCGCAGTGGTCACCATGGCGGCGATGAAGGACCACCGCCTGCCGCATGACAAGGTGAACGTGCACGGTGGCGCCTGCGCGCTCGGGCACCCGATCGGTGCCTCGGGCGCGAGGATTCTGGTCACGCTCATCGGCGCGCTGCGCAAATACGGCGGCAGGCGCGGCGCGGCCTCGCTGTGCATCGGCGGCGGCGAAGCAACTGCCATGGCGATCGAACTTGCATGAGCGGCAAGCCTTCGAAACGCGCGCTGGCCCAGTTGCTGGGCCGTTCGCGCTTCATGCGCGCATACGGATTTCAACTGGTATCCGCGGACGACGACAGCTGCACCATCTCGATGCCTTTTCGCCGCGCGCTGGAGCGGCCCGGCGGGACGGTAAACGGCCCCGCCTTGATGGCGGCGGCCGATTGCGCCATGTGGATGGCGATCAAGCGCCACATCGGCATCGAACACGACGCGGTGACCGCCGAATTGAACACCGCGTTCCTCAATGCGGCGCGCCGCGAGACGGTGTACTGCACCGCCCGCATCCTGAAGCTCGGCAAGCGCATGATCTACGGCACCGCCGAATGCCATGACCGCCGCGGCAAGCTGTTCACGCATCACAGCGTGACTTACGCGCGCATTTGAACGCTCCCTTGAGATGATACTCGCCGACCATCACGAGCAGCTTCGCGACGCGGTGCGGCGCTTTGCGCGCGAGCGCTTGGCGCCGAACGCGGCGCGCTGGGACCGCGACAAACACTTCCCGCGCGAGGAAATCGCTGCGCTTGCCGCGATGGGATTGTGCGGCGTGACGATCGCGGAACAACACGGCGGCGCGGGAATGGACAGCACCGCGCTCGCACTCGCCTGCGAGGAGATCTCGGCAGGCGACGGCGCGACCTGCACCATCGTGATGGTGAACAACCTGGTCGCCAACATCCTCCAGGGCTATGGCAGCGAGGCGCAGAAAAGGGAGTTCCTCGCGCCGCTGGCCAAAGGCGACCGGCTCTGCGCGTTTTGCCTGACCGAGCCGCACGCCGGGTCGGATGCGTCCGCGATCACCACGCGCGCCGAGAAATCGGGCGGGCACTACCTGCTGAACGGCGTCAAGCAGTTCATCACATCGGGGAAAAATGCGGACCTCGCGGTGGTGTTCGCGGTGACCGACCGGGCCGCTGGCAAGAAAGGCATCAGCGCCTTCGTCGTTCCGACCTCGACGCCGGGCTACACGGTCGCCCGGATCGAGGACAAGACCGGGCAGCGCGCCTCGGATACCGCGCAGATCGTGCTCGATAATTGCAGGATTCCCGCGGCCAACCTTCTGTCCACGGAAGGCATCGGCTACCGCATCGCGCTCGCCAACCTCGAATCGGGCCGCATCAATGTCGCGGCACAGGCCACCGGCATGGCGCGCGCCGCGCTCGAAGCCGCGCTCGCCTACGCGGCGGAGCGAAAGAGCATGGGCAAGACCCTGCTCCAGCACCAGGCGGTGAATTTCCGGCTCGCCGACATGGCGACCGGCGTCGAGGCCTCGCGCCAGCTCTACCTGCACGCCGCGCAGCTGCGCGACACCGGCGCGCCGTGCCTGAAGGAAGCATCGATGGCGAAGCTGTTCGCGTCCGAAACCGCGGAAAAGGTCTGCTCGGACGCGATCCAGATCCACGGCGGCTACGGCTACGTATCGGACTTTCCCGTCGAGCGCATCTGGCGCGACGTGCGCGTGTGCCAGATTTATGAAGGCGCGAGCGACATCCAGCGCCTGGTGATAGGACGCGCTCTTGAAGGCGCGTGACGGACGCGCCCGTGAAGGCGCGTAGCGGACGCGCAGCGCAGACCCCGGATTGTCGGTGATCACGAGCCAGCTAGACTAGGGGTGCCGCGATGGCAGAGTACAAAGCAACGATCGAATGGCAACTCGCCGGCGAGTTCCGGTACGAAACCTATTCGAGGTCTCACAGCATCGATTTCGGCCGCGGGATCCGGCTGGCGGGCAACGCCGCGGCCGACAACATTCCGAAGACCGTGGCGGCCGCGGCCGGCGTGGATCCCGAGCAGCAGTTCGTCGCTTCGCTGTCTTCCTGCCACATGCTCTGGTTCCTGCATCTCGCGAACCGGAAGAAATTCGTCGTCCAGCACTACCTCGACGAGGCCTCGGGCGTGCTGGGCAAGAGCGCCGACGGCAGGGAGGCGATGACGCGCGTCACGCTGCGCCCGATGGTCACGTTCTCGGGCGCGCCGCCGACTCCCGAGCAGTTCGCGCAACTGCACGAGATGACGCACCAGCGCTGCTTCATCGCCAACTCCGTCAAGACCGAAATCGTCCTTGAGCCCCGCATCGCCTGAGGTCCCATGTCCGACAACCTGATCGTAGAGAAACGCAATATGGTCGCCATCGTGACGCTCAACCGTCCCGAGGTGCGCAACGCTTTCGACGATGTCTTGATTTCGAATTTGACCAAGACATTCTTGGAATTGGAGAAAGACGAAACAGTCAGGGCCGTGGTGCTGGCCGGCGCGGGCTCGGCGTTCTGCGCCGGTGCGGATCTCAACTGGATGAAGCGCATGGCCGGCTACGGCTACGAGCAGAACCTCGCGGACGCAAGCGCGCTCGCCGGAATGCTGCGTACCCTCGACCGGATGTCCAAACCCACCATCGCGCGCGTACACGGGCCGGCATACGCGGGCGGCGTCGGTCTGGTCGCCGCCTGCGACATCGCGATCGGCTCGCATGAGGCGGAGTTCTGCCTCAGCGAGGTGAAGCTCGGCCTTTCCCCGGCCACCATCAGCCCCTATGTGGTGCGCGCGATGGGCGCGCGCCTCGCGCGGCGTTACTTCCTCACCGGGGAAGTCATCGACGCGGGCGAAGCCCGCCGTCTGCGGCTGCTCTCGGATGTCGTGCCGAAAGAAGAACTCGCCGGTGCGGTCAACGCGCTGCTCGGCCATCTGGTCGCCGGCGGACGCGAGGCGCATGCCAGGATCAAGGACCTGATCCGGGCCGTAGCCGCCGGACCGGCCGACGATGCAATGATCGCCGACACCGCCAAACGCATCGCGGAGATCCGCGTCTCGCCCGAAGGCAGGGAAGGCATCGCCTCGTTCCTCGAGAAGAGGAAGCCCAACTGGGTGAAGCAGTTCGAAGCGGTTGGCGTGAAGCCGTCGAAACCGAAGAACTAGCTTGTGCCGCAAGATCCCGAGGCGCCATGAACCTGCCGAAGCAAGTCCGCATCGTCGAGGTCGGCCCGCGCGACGGGCTGCAGAACGAGAAAGCCGAAGTGCCGACCGCGGTAAAGCTCGAACTCATCGAGCGGCTCGCCGACGCCGGGCTGCGCGCGATCGAGGCGACCGCGTTCGTCTCGCCGAAGTGGATTCCGCAGATGGCGGACCACGGCGAAGTGCTGGAGCGCATCCGCCGCAAGCCCGGTGTCTCGTATCCGGTGCTGACGCCCAACCTGAAGGGCTTCGAGGCGGCGCGCGCCGCGGGCGCGACCGAGGTGGCGATTTTCGGCGCCGCGTCGGAAGCGTTTTCGAAGAACAACATCAATTGCTCGATCGCCGAATCGCTGGAACGCTTCCGTCCCGTCGTGGATGCCGCGATTGCGGCGAACATCAGGGTCCGAGGCTACATATCCTGCGTGGTCGGCTGCCCCTACGAAGGCGATGTCAAGCCGCAAAAGGTGGCCGAGGTGGCGCGCGCGCTCTTCGACATGGGCTGCTACGAGATCTCGCTGGGCGACACCATCGGCGTCGGCACACCCGGAAAAATCCAGGCGATGATCGAAGCCTGCGCAACGCGTGTCCCGGCGGACAAGCTCGCCGGGCACTACCACGACACCTACGGCCAGGCGCTCGCCAACATCTACGCCTCGATGGAGCTCGGCGTCGCGACCTTCGATGCATCGGTCGCTGGACTGGGCGGCTGCCCCTACGCAGCCGGCGCCTCGGGCAATGTCGCTACCGAGGACGTCGTCTACATGCTTAACGGCCTCGGCATCGAGACCGGGATTGATCTGGACAAGCTGGTCGATACCGCGATCTGGATATCTTCCCTATTGAAAAGAGATTCAGCATCAAGAGTCGGGCGTGCCGTCGCAGCAAAAAGATCGAAATGAAGATTACGGATACGAAAAATACTATTCCTCAGGCCGCGCGGCGCGTCCGCTGCTGGTTCGCGACCAGCAGCGCGAGCACGCAGGAAGCAATGCGGCTCTCGACCGAGTCGCCCCGATTGGCGAGCACGATCGGCACGTGCCCGCCGAGCACGACGCCGCCGGAAATCGCGTCCGACAGGTGCTCGAGCTGCTTGGCGAGCATGTTGCCGGACTCCAGGTCGGGCGCGAGCAGGATGTCGGCGTAGCCCGCGACCGCGGACTTCAGCCCGGCAGTGCGCGCGGCGATCAGCGACACCGCGTTGTCGAAGCCGAGCGGGCCGTCCAGGATGCCGCCGGTGATCTGGCCCCGCTCGGCCATCTTGCATAGTGCCGCGGCATCGAGCGTCGCGCGCATGCGCGGGGTGACAGTCTCCAGGCCCGCGAGCACCGCGACCTTGGGCTCGGGCACGCCCATCAGGTGCGCGAAATCGATGGCGTTCTGCACGATGTCGACCTTGTGCGCCAGCGTCGGCTCGATGTTCACCATCATGTCGGTGATGAAAAGCGGCCGCGGGTAGCTTGGCACGTCGATGTAGAGCACGTGCGACAGCCGCCGCGCGGTGCGCAGGCCCTGCGGCGCGATGACCGCGCGCAACAGTTCCTCGGTCGTCAGGCTGCCCTGCACCAGCGCCTCCACATCTTCGTCGCGCGCCATCTCGACCGCGTGCGCCGCAGCGGCATGGCTGTGCGGCAGGTTGACGATGCGCGTCGCGCCGAGCTTGAACCTGTGCTGCTCGATCAGAGCGCGCAGGCGCGCTTCGGGGCCGATCAGCACCGGCTCCAGGAAGCCCGTGTCACGTACCGAGAAGGCCGCCTGCAGGGAGCTGACGTCGCACGGGTGCACGAACGCAGCCCGCACCGGCCTCAGCCCCCGCGCCCGGCCGAACAGGCGCCGGTAGCGCGCGTCGCGGTCGGAGATGGTGATCTCGGGCATCGCCATGCGCGCGCGCTTGATCTTCTCGGTCGGCGCCAGCACCTCGGCCTCGCCGCCGATCACCTTCAGGCCATCCTGGTTGGTGCAGAGGCAGTCGAAGATCATGTGCTTGTTGTGCGCGAACTTCTGCGTGCAGGTAAGCGTGATGGTGATGGTGTCACCGACCTTCACCGGGCGCGAGAAATTGAGCGTCTGGCTGACGTAGATGGTGCCGGGGCCGGGGAACTCGGTGCCGAGCACCGTGGAAATCAGCGCCCCGCCCCACATGCCGTGGGCGATCACCTCGTGGAACATCGACGAGCGGGCGTACTCGGGATCGACGTGCGCCGGGTTGACGTCGCCCGACATGATCGCGAACAGCTGGATGTCTTCCGGGCGCAGGGTGCGCGTCAGCACCGCCTGGTCGCCGACCCGGATCTCCTCGTAGGTGCGGTTCTCGATGAATTCGGACAGTTCTTCGACTACGGGCGCTGCGGTGGGGTCGTTCATGGCGATCGCAAGGTCGTTTCCGCCCAGTATAGACGTCACGACTCTAGTCTTTTTTGCGCTGCAGCACCACCCCCCTTGCACAACCCTTCGGGGCAATATCGGCGGCGCCTCTCAGAGGTTGCCGAAGTCCCCATGCCGCCCCTTGCCTGAAGCAAAGCGCGCCGCGCCTGCGGCGCCGTCGGCGTGGAACGCGGGGACGCCGTTGTACCACTCCTTGCGCATCGCCTCGCGCAGCGACAGCCCCTGCTGCATGTAGACCGAGCGCCGGTCGGCGCGGGTGCAGGCTTGCGGAAATCTTGCGATTTCTTTCGCCATGGCTTCCGCGTTCTCGCGCGACCTGCCCTCCGGCACGACCTGCTCGCACAGGTTGATCCGCAGCGCCTCTTCGGCCGGGACCTTTCGTCCTGTGAGAATGATCTCCAGAGCGCGTCCCGTGCCGACGATGCGCGGCAGGCGCACGGTGCCGCCGTCGATCAGCGGCACGCCCCAGCGCCGGCAGTAGACGCCGAAGTACGCGGATTCCTCCATGACACGCACATCGCACCAGAGAGCCAGTTCGAAACCTCCGGCCACCGCCGGCCCGGCGATCGCCGCGATGACGGGCTTGTCGAGCTCGAGCCGCGTCGGCCCCATGGGCCCGCGCGGCAGCTGCCCGTTGGGCGCGGCGCGCTCATCGAGCGGATAGGCGATGTCGTCGAGCGCGCTGCTGTTGTTGGCGGCGTGCTTGAGATCGAAGCCCGCGCAGAATGCACCGCCCTCGCCCCAGAGCACCGCCACCGCAGCTTGCGGATCCCGATCGAAGGCGACGAAAGCCGCCACCAGCGCTTCGGCGCTGGCCGGGTCCATGGCGTTGCGCGCCTGCGCGCGCGAATGTATGACGGTCCAGACATGGCCATTTTTCTCGACCCGCACGCTCATTTGCGCCTCCGCCCCGAAGTCTTCGCTGCGGGAATCGGCCTGCCGCCATCGCGCCATTGCACCGCCTTGTGAAAACCATGCCGCTCGGCATATTCCTTGAACCAGACGCCTTCGGGCGAATGGCGCGTGATGCCGTCGAACAGCGTCGCGATCATCTGAGTGCTGGCAAGCCCCATGTTCTCGTATGCTTGGTTGATCATGAGCTTCTGCATCATCAGCTGGTTCTTCGGCACGCCCGCCATGCGCCTGGCGAGCGCATTCACCGCCGCGTCAAGGTCCTTCGCGGGCACCGCGTCGTACACCAGGCCCATCGCCTTGGCCGCCCTGCCATCGACCGTGTCGCCGGTGAGCAGCATGCGCTTCGCCTTCTCCGCGCCGAGCCGGTACACCCACATCGCGGTGGTCGGACAACCCCAGACCCGTGCCGGCATGTAGCCGATCTTCGCGTCCTCGGCCATGATCACGATGTCGGCGCACAGCGCGATATCGCTGCCGCCGGCCACCGCGTAGCCGTGCACCTTGCAGATCACCGGCTTATAGCTGCGCCAGAGGGAGAAGAAATCGTCGGTGTTTGCCTTCATGCCGCGGTAATCGCGCATCGGGTCCCAGGGCATGCCCTGGGTCCAGCGATTGGTGCGATCACCCTCGGCGAACTGCTTCAGATCGTAGCCGGCGCAAAAAGCGCGCCCGGCACCCGCCAGCACGATGACATGGGCTCGGTCGTCGTCATTGGCCGCCTCCACCGCGCGCCGGATTTCGCGCGGCATCCG
>Ga0154760_1086_pt6 | contig 12055 bp, 13 predicted proteins | sample Rifle2008BG16ft_FD_105768 | JGI IMG/M metagenome (GOLD analysis project Ga0154760, IMG submission 105768) | Betaproteobacteria bacterium RBG_16_66_20
GCGCCAAGCCGGGAGACCTGCCGATTGAGCAGCTCGACCGGCTTCACTTCGTCATCAACCTCAAGACCGCCAAGGCCCTTGGCCTCACGATTCCTCAATCCGTGCTGGCGCGGGCGGACGAGATCATTCGGTGATGGCCCGCGCCGATCTAGCGGGTCCGGGCGGCTTTGACGAACTCGAGCGAGACCTGAAACAGCGGTAGATCCTTCTCGTACTCGGCCGCCTCGGCACGGTCGATCTGTATCCATTCCCTCGAACTCGCGATGCCGCCGGGCTGAAACGGGACCACGTTGTCCCTCGAGAACTGCAATTCGGTCGCGGTGGCGACGGGCAGGCGCAGTCCGATGCCGTGGCCGCTGATGCAGGCGAACATCCTGTCACTGACGAAGTACGCGTCAAGGCCATTGATTTTTCTTGCGCTGACGCCCGGGAGTTTGAGAAGCAGCGCGTCGATCTGCGCCTTGCGGGTGGACTCGGGTGCGTCGGGTTTCATGGGGTCAGCAACTGCTCCATGTAGCGCGCCAGCAAATCCACCTCGAGATTGACTTTGGAACCGCGCGCGAGACGCCCGAGCGTGGTGACTTTCAGGGTATGCGGAATGAGGTTCACTTCGAACCTGGACCCCCGGACGCGGTTCACCGTCAGGCTCACGCCATCCACGCAGACGGACCCTTTGCGCGCGATGTAGCGGGCGAGGTTCTTTGGCGCCTCGAAAGTGTAAACGCTGCCCTTCTTTCCGACCACCCGTCCGACGCCGTCCACATGCCCGGTCACGAGGTGGCCGCCGAGCCGGTCGCCGAGCGCGAGCGATTTCTCCAGGTTGACCGCGCCCGGCCGGTCGAGGCCCGCGGTCACGCTCAGCGTTTCGCTTGAGACGTCAAAACTGAGTCTTCCTTTCGCCTTCTTCACCACCGTCAGGCAGCATCCTTGCACGCAGATGGAGTCGCCGATGCGCACGTCCGCGAGCGGCAGCCGGCCGGCCTTTATCCGCAGCGGATTGTGCTTTTCGATGCGGCCGACGGCCTGGACGATACCGGTGAACATCAGAGCCTCGCGAGAATGCGGATGTCGTCGCCAATCCGATCCAGCGACGTAATTCTGGTCTTTATCTTTTGCTCCAGAGAGGAAATTCCGGAGAGCGCGAGCATCCCCTGCGCTTCATCGCCGAGGAAACTCGGGTTGAGGTAGACCAGGAACTCGTCCACGCAGCCCTCGCGCGCGAGCGAGCCGTTGAGGCGGAAACCAGCCTCGACCTGCAGCTCGTTCACGCCGCGGCGCGCGAGTTCTTCCAGCATCCGGGGAAGTTCGACCTTGTTGTTCTTGTTGGGAAGTGTGACGACTTCCGCGTTCAATTTCCTGGCGTTTTCAACCCCGCAAAAGATCAGGGTATTCCCGCCCTCGAGAATCTTCGCCTTCTCCGGTATCTCCAGCCGGCTATCCACTACCACGCGCAGCGGCTGCCTCGATGTTGCCACGTCGCGCACGGTGAGGCGCGGATCGTCCGCCTTCACGGTGCCGATGCCGGTGAGGATCGCGCAGGCGCGCGCCCGCCAGCGGTGCCCATCCTTGCGCGCCTCCGCGCCGGTGATCCACTGGCTGCGGCCGTCGGCTAGCGCGGTGCGCCCGTCCAGCGTTGCCGCGATCTTCATGCGCACCCAGGGCCGGCCGCGCGTCATGCGCGAGACGAACCCGATGTTCAGCTCCTTCGCCTCGTCTGCCATCAGCCCGTGCTCGAAGCCGATGCCGGCGGCAGCGAGTTGCGCGCCTCCGTGCGCCGCCTGCGGATTCGGATCGAGCATCGCCGCGATCACTCGGTTGATCTTATTTTTTTTAATAAAATCAACACAAGGAGGCGTGCGCCCTTGATGGCTGCAAGGTTCCAGGTTGACGTACATTGTCGCCCCCGCGGCACGGGATCCGGCCTTGTCGATGGCGACCACCTCGGCGTGCGGACCGCCGGCCTTTTCGTGCCAGCCTTCGCCAACGACGGATTCGCCCTGCGCGAGGACGCAGCCGACGCGCGGATTCGGCGTCGAGGTAAAAAGGCCCTTCTGCGCAAGCGCGAGCGCCCGCGCCATCATGGCGTGGTCGAACGCGGAAAAACGGGTCACTTGCGTTTGCGGCGCGGCGACTTCACTTCCTGCACCGCCTCGCGGAACTCCTCCGGCGACTCGAAGCTGCGGTACACGGAGGCAAAGCGGATGTAGGCGATCTTGTCGAGCCTGGCGAGCTCGCGCATCACCAGGTCGCCCACTCGCGTCGTCGGGATTTCCCTCTCGCCCAGCGAGCGCAGCTTTTCCTCGATCCGGTCCACCGCGGCGTCGATCTCCTCGGTCGCCACCGGGCGCTTGCGCAGCGCGAGCATCATGCTGCCGACCAGCTTGTCGCGGTCGAAATCGGTGCGGCTGCCGCCCTTCTTCACCAGGCGCGGCATCCTGAGTTCGACCCGCTCGTAGGTGGTGAAGCGCTTGTCGCACTTGGCGCAGCGCCGCCGCCGCCGGATCACGTTGGTGCCCGGGTTCGAGCGCGTGTCCACCACCTGCGTGTCTTCGTTGGAGCAGAACGGGCAGCGCATGGCGGGAGCCTAGGCGTACACCGGAAACCTGGCGCACATGGCTTTCACCTCGCGCGTCACGCGCCCGAGCGTCACCGCGCCCTTCGGGTCTTCCAGTACGTCGGCGATGAGCTGCGCGAGCCGTTCCGCTTCCGCTTGGCCGAAGCCGCGCGTGGTCATCGCCGGCGAGCCGAGCCGGATCCCCGAGGTGACCATGGGCTTTTGCGGATCGTTGGGGATGGCGTTCTTGTTCACCGTCATGTGCGCGCGGCCGAGCGCGTCCTCCGCGTCCTTGCCGGTGATGTTCTTCGCGCGCAGGTCGACCAGGAACATGTGGCAGTCGGTGCCGCCGGAAACGATGCGCAGGCCGCGCCCGGCGAGCGCCGCGGCCAGGGTGCGCGCATTCTCGACGACGCGGGCCTGGTACTGCCGGAATTCGGGCTTGAGCGCCTCGCCCAGCGCCACCGCCTTGGCGGCGATCACGTGCATCAGCGGACCGCCCTGCAGTCCCGGGAAGATCGCCGAATTGACGGCCTTCTCCTGCTCCGGCTTGCCGACGATCAGCCCGCCGCGCGGGCCGCGCAGGGTCTTGTGCGTGGTGGTGGTGACGAAATCGGCGATCCCCACCGGCGAAGGATACAGGCCGGTGACCACCAATCCGGCGTAGTGGGCGATGTCGGCCATCAGCAGCGCTCCGGCCTTGTCGGCGATGGCGCGAAAGCGCCGCCAGTCGATGACGCGCGAGTAGGCGGAAGCGCCGGCGACGATCATGCGCGGCCTGTGCTCGAGCGCGAGGCGCTCGGCCTCGCCGTAATCGATCTGCTCCTTCGCATCCAGGCCGTAGGACACGACCTTGTAGAGCTTGCCCGACAGATTCACCGGCGAGCCGTGGGTCAGATGCCCGCCGTGCGCGAGCGACAGGCCGAGGATCGTCTCGCCGGGCTTGAGCACCGCGGTGTAGACGGCCTGGTTGGCCTGCGAGCCGGAGTGCGCCTGGACGTTCGCCCAGGGCGCGCCAAACAGCTGCTTCGCGCGCTCGATCGCGATCGTCTCGGCGATGTCGACGTATTCGCAGCCGCCGTAGTAGCGCCTGCCGGGATAGCCCTCGGCATACTTGTTGGTGAGCAGCGAGCCCTGCGCTGCGAGCACCGCGGGGCTGGCGTAGTTCTCCGAGGCGATCAGCTCGACGTGGTCTTCCTGGCGGCGCGCCTCCTGGCGGATGGCGCTGCAGATTTCCGGATCGGACTGCTCGAGCGTCTGGGCGGCAAACATTGGGTCGGCGGAGGGGAAAACGCAATTTTACCAGCGCGCCACCCGCGGCCTGCACGCCTCCTGGCTTGCTCGGATCAGACGCTCTCGGCCTGGACCGTGAAGCGAACCGAGTGGTCGCCATGCTTGGTGGCGTTCTTGCCCAGGCCGATCCAGCCCCGCCCTCCCAGCACCGCCTCCTCGCGCCGCAGAAGCACCTCGCTGGAATGCTCGTCCACCAGCAGGAAGGTGCCGTTGCTCGACAGGTCGGTGAGCACGAAATGCCCGTCGCGCGCCTGCACCCGGGCGTGGACGCGCGAGGCGAACAGGCTCACGATCACGATGTCGTTGCTGTCGTCGCGCCCCATCAGCAGCGCCGGCCGGTTCTGGTTGACGATGAATATGTTGCCGCGGTAGATCAGCTTGAGCGACATCTGCGAGGCATGCGCCAGGTCGGCGCGCGTGAGATTGGTCTCGGTGACCGCCGGGTCGTAGCGCCAACTCACATCGCATACCGGCACTTCTTCGGCCTTGCCCTTGATGCGCGTCGCGAACAGCGCCCGGCAGCGGGTGCGCAGCCCGGGCGAAAGTGCTTCGACGGTCTGCGCGGAGGTCAGGATCTGCTCGGGATTCGCGAGCGTCACCAGGCGCGCGCAAACGTTCATGGTGTCGCCGAAAACGTCGCCCTTGGACAGGATCACCGGCCCGTAGGTGAAGCCGATCTTGATCTGCAGCCGGTTGCGGGCGCCCTGGGAACCGGAGTGGACCGAGGTCTGGATCTCGCATGCGGCGCGAAACGCGTTGTCCGGGTCCTCGAACACGCAGACCATGCCGTCGCCCAGCGTCTTGAGGACGGCGCCGGAATACTTCGCGACGATCTTGTCGAGACGGGCGAACAGGCCGTTGATCAGCGCCAGCGCGACCGTGTCGCCGAGCGACTCGTAGATTTTGGTGCTGTCCGTGACGTCCACGAATAGCACCGCCCGCTGCGCCGATTCCACGCCGATCCTCGTACCGGGGATGGACGGCTATTCTAGACGACGCTCGGCGGCGCTAGGTCGGAGGGCGTATCGATGTCGCGCATCACGCCCGGATCGCCGACCGGGACTTTCATTATTTTGTCCTGATGGCCTTCCAGCAGGCGTCTTGCGCCTTCATCGCCCTTCATCGCCTCCAGCTGCGCGCGAAAGGTCCCCGCGATTCCCACCGGGTGCCCGCGGCGAGCGCGGAAAAAAGGCGCGGCGAACGGCGCTCCCGCGGCGAGCGCCGCGCGCACGGCCGCGATCGTGCTTGCGCGGATGAAGGGCATGTCGGCGAGCGCGACCACGAAGCCCTCGGCGTCCGCCGCCGCCCGCACCGCACAAGCGAGGCTCGCGCCCATGCCCTCAGCGGCGTTCTCGCATACCACCACCTTGCAGCCCTCCCTCCGGAGAAGATCCGACAGCAGCGTCGCTTCGGGACGAACGACGACAAAAACCTTCTCTCCGAAAACAGCTCTCAGGTGGCGCGCCGCCTGGATCGCGATCGGCACATCGTGCGGCAAAGGGTGGAGCAGTTTGTCGGAACCGAAGCGGGTCGCCGAACCCGCGGCAAGAAGAATCGCGACGACGTTCAAGCTTTGCCGGAGGCAGCGGGCGCGACTTCGCAGGCCGACGGATCGAAGCGCGGCGCGGGTTTCGCCGCCCAGCTCGGCTCGGTGACGCCGTGGCGCACCGCGGTCATCTCGGCGAGGATCGCGACCGCGATCTCGGGCGGGGTCTTGGAGCCGATGTACAGGCCGACCGGACCGCGCAGCCGCGCGATCTCGCCGTCCGAGAGGTCGAATTCCTTCAGGCGCTTGCGGCGCGCGCGTTGTTCTTCTTCGAGCCGATGGCGCCGACATAAAACGCGGCGGACTTGAGCGCTTCCATCAGCGCGAGATCGTCGAGCTTCGGATCGTGCGTCAGCGCCACCACCGCGCTGTGGCCATCCAGGTTCGCCGCCGCGACCACATCGTCGGGCATGCCGCGGTCGAGCTGCACGTCCTTCAGGTCCCAGCCGTCGGCATATTCCTGGCGTGGATCGACTACCAGCACGTGGTAGTCGAGCATGTGCGCCATTTCTGCGAGGTAGTGGGTAAGCTGGCCGGCGCCGATCAGAATCAGCCGCCAGCGCGGCCCGTGCACCGTGGTCAGCACCTTGCCGTCGAACTCCAGCACGTCCTGCCAGGTCCCCGGCGCCATCGACACGCGGCCGCTGTCCAGCTCGAGGCGGCGGCGCACCAGCTGCTGCTTCGCGATGGTCTCGAGCAACTCGCCGAACGCGCTTTTTTCGGTCACCGGCTCCAGCACCACAACCAGCGTGCCCCCGCAGGGCAGCCCCCAGCGCGTCGCCTCTTCATTGGTGACGCCGTAAGTGATCACTTGCGGCCGGTCTTTCGCCACGGCGCCGGCGCGCACTTTTTCGATCAGGTCGTCCTCGACGCAGCCGCCGGAGAGCGAACCCACCACCTGGCCGTCGTCGCGGACCACCACCAGCGCCCCTACCGGGCGCGGCGCCGATCCCCAGGTCTTGACGATGGTGCCGAAGGTGACGCGGTGGCCGGCCTTGCGCCAGGCTTCGGCGCTGCGCAGCACTTCGATGTCGACGCTATCCATGGGCATGATTGTACTGCTGCCCGCCGCATGCCGCACCGCAACATTGCCGCCACGGAAACCGTTAGCTAGGATGTGCGTCCCCTAGGCAGGTCGCACGATTCCAAGAACCCGAAGGAGGCAGCATGGCGGTCAAGGTATCCCTCAAAGTCAACGGCAAGTCGGTTTCGGCGGAGGTGGAGGAGCGCACGCTGCTCGTCACCGTGATCCGCGAGAATCTGCGGCTTACGGGCACGCACGTCGGCTGCGACACCGCGCAATGCGGCGCCTGCACCGTGAGCATGAACGGCAAGGCGGTGAAGTCCTGCTCGATCCTCGCGATGCAGGCCGAGGGCGCGGAGGTCATGACCATCGAAGGCGTGGCCAAGCCCGACGGCACGCTGCATCCGATGCAGGCGGCCTTCAAGGAACACCACGGCCTGCAGTGCGGCTTCTGCACCCCGGGCATGGTGATGAACGCGATCGACTTCGCGAAGAGCCATCCGAATCCGTCGGAGCAGGAAGTGCGCGAGGCGCTCGAGGGCAACCTGTGCCGCTGCACGGGTTACCACAACATCGTGAAAGCCATCGGCGCAGGCGCACGGGCCATGGCGGCCAGCAAGTAACCGGAGGCAACCATGAACGCACCGCTGATCGGCGCCCGCATCGAGCGCAAAGAGGACTACCGCTTTCTCACCGGCGCGGGCCAGTACACCGACGACGTCGAGCTGCCGCGCCAGAGCTACGCGGCATTCGTGCGTTCGCCGCACGCGCACGCGAAAATCAGGAAGATCTCCCTCGACAAAGCCAGGCAAGCGCCCGGCTTCATCGCCGCCTACACCGGCGAGGATTTCGCCGCGGCCAAGCTCGGCGGCCTGCCCTGCGGCTGGCTGATCACCGACGTCAACGGCCAGCCGATGAAGGAGCCGCCGCATCCCTGCCTCGCGCAGGGCAAGGTGCGCTACGTAGGGGACCAGGTCGCCATCGTGGTGGCGGAAACCAGCGAACAGGCGCGCGATGCCGCCGAACGCGTGAACGTGGATTACGAGGTGCTGCCCGCCGTGGTCGACGGTTCCAAGGCGCGCGCCAAGGGCGCCCCGCAACTGCACGACATCGCGCCCGACAACACCTGCTACGTCTGGGCGCTGGGCGACAAGGCCGTGACCGACGCGGCATTCGCCAAAGCCGCGCATGTCACGAAACTCGACTTCATCAACAATCGCCTGATCCCCAACGCATTGGAGCCGCGTGTGGCGAACGGCTCGTATTCGCGCGCCGACGACAGTTACACGCTCTACGTCGCGAGCCAGAATCCGCACGTCGAGCGCCTCCTGATGACCGCGTTCGTGATGGGCCTGCCCGAGCACAAGGTGCGCGTGGTCGCGGGCGACGTGGGCGGCGGCTTCGGCTCGAAGATCTACCTTTACGCCGAGGATGTCGCGGTCACCTGGGCCTCGAAGCAGGTCAACCGGCCGGTGAAATGGACCTCGGACCGCTCGGAGGCCTTCCTCTCGGACGCGCACGGCCGCGACCATCACACGGTGGCCGAGCTGGCGCTCGACAAGGACGGCAAGTTCCTCGCGATGCGCGTGAAGACCACGGCCAACGTCGGCGCGTATCTGTCGACCTTCGCCTCCTGCGTGCCGACCATCCTCTACGCGACGCTGCTCGCCGGGCAATACAAGACCCCGGTGATCCACTGCGAAGTGACGGCGGTGTTCACCAACACCACGCCGGTGGACGCCTACCGCGGCGCGGGCAGGCCCGAGGCGACCTACGTCGTCGAGCGCCTGGTGGAGACCGCGGCGCGCGAGATGAAGATCGACCCGGCCGAAATCCGCCGCCGCAACTTCATCACCGCGTTCCCGTACCAGACGCCGGTCGCGCTGATGTACGACATCGGCGACTACAACGCCACCATGGACGCGGCGCAGAAGCTTGCCGATGTTTCTGGCTTTTCAAAAAGAAAAGAACAGTCAATCAAGAACGGGAAACTGCGCGGTCTCGGCTACGCGGCCTACATCGAGGCCTGCGGCATCGCGCCCTCGGCGGTCGCCGGATCGCTGGGCGCGCGCGCCGGGCTGTTCGAGGCGGGCGAAGTGCGCGTGCACCCGACCGGCAGCGTGACGGTGTTCACCGGCTCGCACTCGCACGGCCAGGGGCACGAGACCACCTTCGCGCAGGTGGTCGCCGACCGCCTCGGCATGCCGATCGAGAACGTGGACATCGTGCACGGCGACACCTCGAAGATCCTGTTTGGCATGGGCACCTACGGCTCGCGCTCCATCGCCGTGGGCGGCACCGCGATCGTGAAGGCGCTCGACAAGGTCATCGCCAAGGGAAAGAAAATCGCCGCCCACCTGATGGAGGCCGCAGAGGCCGATGTCGAATACGACCGCGGCGTGTACACGGTCAAGGGCACGGACAAGAAGAAAATGTTCGGCGAGGTGGCGTTCGCGGCCTACGTGCCGCACAACTATCCGCACGACAAGCTCGAGCCCGGCCTGAACGAAAATGCATTCTACGATCCGTCCAACTTCACCTTCCCTGCCGGCACCTACGTGTGCGAGGTCGAGGTGGATCCCGAGACCGGGGTGGTAAGAATCGAGAAGTTCACCGCGGTGGACGACTTCGGCAAGATCATCAATCCGATGATCGTCGAGGGGCAGGTGCACGGCGGCCTCACGCAGGGCATCGGCCAGGCGCTCACCGAAGGCTGCCGGTACGACGATGCGACCGGCCAGCTGCTCACCGGCTCGTTCATGGACTACTGCATCCCGCGTGCGACCGACGTACCCTCCTACCAGGTGGACACGCGCGAGACGCCCTGCACCCACAACCCGCTCGGCGTGAAGGGCTGCGGCGAAGCGGGCGCGATCGGCGCGCCCGCGGCGCTGATGAACGCGATCACCGATGCACTGGGCGTTACAGACATGCCCATGCCGGCGACACCGCAGACGGTGTGGCGCACCCTGCAGAACAAGAAAGCGGCCTGATCAAGGAATCCGGGAGAAAACCATGCATGCATTCAAATACCACCGTCCATCCAGCCTGAACGACGCCGCGGCGCTCATGAAAGGCGATGCCAAGCTGCTCGCCGGCGGCCAGACGCTCGTTCAGACGATGAAGCTGCGCCTCGCCTCGCCCTCGGACATCGTCGACCTCGGCACCATCAAGGACCTCGCCGGGATCAAGTCCGACGGCAAGAGCGTGACCGTCGGCGCGATGACCCGCCACGCGGATGTCGCGCATTCGGCCGACGTGAACAAAGCGATCCCCGCGCTCGCCGCGCTTGCTGCCATGATCGGCGACCGGCAGGTGCGGGCGATGGGCACGATCGGCGGTTCGCTCGCCAACAACGACCCGGCGGCGGACTACCCGGCGGCGGTGCTGGCGCTCAATGCGACGATCACCACCAACAAGGGCAAGCACGAGGCCGACAAATTCTTCAAGGGCATGTTCACGACCGCGCTGGGCGCGGGCGAAATCATCACCGCGGTCTCGTTCCAGGTACCCAAGCGCGCCGCCTACATGAAGTTCAAGAACCCGGCCTCGCGCTTCGCCATCGTCGGCGTCTTCGTTGCCGACTTCGGCGGCAGCGTGCGCGTCGCGGTGACCGGCGCCGGCCCCGTGGTGTTTCGCCAGGCCGAGATGGAGAAAGCGCTCGCCGCGAAGTTCGCGCCCGAGTCGGTGGCGAACATCAAGGTCAAGCAGGACGGCCTCAACAGCGACATGCACGCCAGCGCCGAGTACCGCGCGCACCTGGTGACGGTCATGGCGAGGCGCGCAGTGCAAGCCGCCCTGAAGTAAGGAGCGCTAGATGCCGCGTTTCAAACCTTAAGGTTTTCCGAGGGGGATGAGGGAAGGGAAGCCCGCTTCGGCGGGCTTTTTTTCCTGCTCGATCAGTCATGGGGACGATCTGGAAAGCGGTGCGGTCTGCTGTCCTGGCCGCTTGTCTCGGCACCGGCGGCGCGGCCGTCGCCGCGCCGCACGAGATCAACGTCTTCAGCGACGAAATGGAGGAGCCGGGCGAAATCGGCCTGGACATGCACGTCAACTACGCGCGCGGCCGCGTTACACCCGATTTCGCGAGCGAGATCCCGCCGGACAAGGCCTTGCGCCTGATGCCGGAGGTCGTCTTCGGGCTGCGCAAGGACTGGGAGGTCGGCCTTCACCTGCCGATGCAGCGCGACCGCGACGGCGGGTTCCACGCCGACGGCTTCAGGATACGTCTCAAGCACATGTTCCCGAAGGCGAAGGCCACCGCGTTCTTTTCGGGCGTCAACATCGAGTATGGCCACGACCGGCCGCACCTCTCGGCAGATCGGCACAACTTCGAACTGCGCGGCATCCTCGGCTGGCGGACCGATCACTGGCTGGTGGCGGTGAACCCGATCCTCTCGTGGGTGCTCAGCGGCGAGAACAAATCGAGCCGGCCCGACTTCGATGCCAGCCTGAAGATCGCGCGCGAGCTGCGCCCGGGCCTGGCGTTCGGGATCGAGTATTACTCGGGGTTCGGCGCGCTTGCCAATTTCGCGCCGCGTAACGAGCAGGATCGCATGCTCTACTTCGCGGTCGACTACGAGGGCAAGGGCTGGGGCATCAACTTCGGGATCGGCACCGGCCTCACGCCAGCCTCCGACGACCGCGTGATCAAGTCCGTCATCAGCATCCCGTTCAAGTAGGCCGGGGCCAGGCGGGCTTTTTTCGCCTACTCGATCACCCGGTCGGCGCGCAGCAGCACGGATTGCGGGATCGCCAGACCCAGCGCGTTGGCGGTTTTCAGATTGACAAAGAGCTCGAAGCGCGTCGGCCGCTCGATCGGCAGCTCCGCCGGATTCGCCCCTTTGAGGATCCTGTCCACGTAGGAGGCCGTGCGCCGATAGAGGTCCGGTCGGTGCGGCCCGTACGAAATCAATCCACCCTCGTCCACGAACTCGCTGTAGCCGTACATCACCGGCAGCCGCGCTTGCGCCGCCAGCGTGACCACCTGCTTGCGGTGACCCCAGAGCACCGGGTCGTCGAACACGATGAGCGCTTGAGCGCCTTCCCTGGCGATCCTCTCGAACGCCTGCCCGATCTCGCCGGGATTGCGCGCATTCAGGGTGTGAACCTGGATCTGCATGCCTTTCGCGGCACTCAGAGTTTCCTGGAGAAACACGGCGTGGCTGGAATTGTCGGGATTGTTGAGAACCGCGGCGCGCCGGATCTGGCGCGTGACCTCTACGAGCAGGCTCAGGCGCTTGCCGCTGAGCTCCGGCGTAAGAAGGCTCAGGCCGGTTATGCGCCCGCCCGGGCGCGCCAGACTGTCGACCAACCCGATGCGCGACGGATCCGCCACTGCGACCATGACGATCGGTATCGACCCGGCTCCGGCCCTAGCGGCAAGATTTGCCGGGGTCGCGGCGGCAACGATCACATCCACCTTGAGGCGCGCCAGCTCCGCCACCAGCGCCGGCATGCGCTCGTGATGCCCATCGGCCCAGCGCGGCTCAAGCACGACGTTGCGCCCCTCGACATAGCCCAGCTCGCGCATCCCCTGCCGGCAAGCCTCCCAAAGATGCTCGCCCTGCGAGCGGATGAACGAAAAAAGATAGCCGATGCGCGGCACCTTCGCGGGCTGCTGCGCACGCGCCAGCGG
>Ga0154760_1102_pt7 | contig 12040 bp, 13 predicted proteins | sample Rifle2008BG16ft_FD_105768 | JGI IMG/M metagenome (GOLD analysis project Ga0154760, IMG submission 105768) | Betaproteobacteria bacterium RBG_16_66_20
CGGGTCCTGTCCAGCACCGTCATGGCGGTGGCGACCATGCTGCCGACGTCACCCGCGCTCGCCGGGAGGATCAGGGTGTTCGAGGTCTTGGCAAGATTGGAGAAAGCAGCCACGTACTCCTGCGCCACCTTGAGGTTGGCCGCATCCATGCCGCCCTTGTCGCTGATTGCTTCGGCCACGGCCCTGACCGCCGCGGCGTTCGCCTCGGCGATCAGCCGCAGCGCGGTCGCTTCGCCCTGCGCCCGGTTGATCGCGCTCTGCTTCTCGCCCTCGGACTCTAGTATCGCCGCCTGCCGCTTGCCGTCGGCGACGTTGATCGCTTGCTGGCGCTCGCCCTCGGACTTGGCGATCAGCGCGCGCTTTTCGCGCTCGGCGGTGATCTGCGCCTGCATCGCGCGCAGGATCGATTCCGGCGGCGTGATGCTCTTGATCTCGTAGCGCAGCACCTTGATGCCCCAGTTGCGCCCTGCCTCGTCCAGTGCGGCGACGATGCTGCGGTTGATGTCCTCGCGCGACTCGAAGCTCTTGTCCAGTTCCATCTTGCCGATCACGCTGCGCAGCGTGGTCTGCGCGAGCTGGGTGATCGCGGCGATGTAGTTCGCCGAGCCGTAGGAAGCCAGGCGCGGGTCGGTCACCTGGTAATAGAGAACCCCGTCCACCGCGAGCTGGGTGTTGTCCTTGGTGATGCAGACCTGCTCGGGCACGTCAAGCGGCACTTCCTTCAGCGAATGCAGGTAGGCGACCCGGTCCATGACCGGGATGATCAGATTCAGCCCCGGGTCGAGCACCGCATGGAATTTCCCGAGCCGCTCCACCACATAGGCGAACTGCTGCGGCACGATGCGCACGCCCTCGATGACGAAGACGACCACCAACGCGATGAAAAAGATCCACACCGCATAGCGCTCGGTCGCCGGAAAGAATGCCGCGGCGATCCAGACCGCGACTGCGATGATCAGCTTGATGAACATGGCTTGCCCTCCTGGGCGTTGCGTTGCTGCCGCTGAAATCCGCGTCACCGCCTCAAGCGGGCCGGCGGGTCGTGACTTTGAGCGTGTTGCCATGCGTTGCGAGAACGTAAAGGATGGCCCCGGCCTCGGGTGATTCTTCGCCCTCCACCAGCGCATCCCACGAGGCGCCGCGGTAGCTCACGCGCGCCAGGCGCGCGCCCCGGTCCACCCAGTTCTCGAAGTTCGCGGGCTGGCCGGCGTCCACCTGCGGCATTTGCTGGGTCATGTTGCTCGCGCGGTAAACGTGCACCCCGTAGCAGCCGAGGGCCGCGATCGCCGCCGCGACGATGACCTGCACCGGAAAGCCTTGGCCGAGCCAAGCCGCGAGCGCGGCGCCGAAAGCCGCGATGCCCAGCACCAGCAGGTAGAACGTGCCGGTGAGCAGCTCGACGATGACCAGCGCCAATCCGATGATCGCCCAGGCCAGATCTTCTTCCATGGCGCCTAATTTAGAATCACTTGGCCATGGACGCAACCAAACTTGCAAAAGAGCTCATCGACCTGCACGAGCGCCCGCGGCTGGTGCCCCCTTTCAGCGCGCGTTATCCGGGCCTTACGCCGGAAACGGGCTATGCCGCGGCGCGCGGGCTGCACGCCCACCGCGTGGCACAGGGGTGGAAGCTCGCCGGCCGCAAGAACGGCTTCACCAACCGCGGCATCTGGGAGCGCTACGGCGTGAACGGGCCGATGTGGGGCGCCGTTTACGACCGCACGCTGATCTACGCGCAGCACAACCGCGCCACCGTGCCGCTCGCGGGGCTTGAGCAGCCGCGCATCGAACCCGAGATCTGCTTCAAACTGAAATCCGTGCCGCCGCTGACCAGGAACCCCGCCGCGCTCCTCGAGGCCATCGAGTGGGTGGCGCACTCCGTCGAAATCGTCCAGTGCCACCACCCGGAGTGGAAGGTGACGCTCGCCGATTGCATCGCGGACAACGCCCTCCACGGCAGGCTGGTCGTCGGCACCCCGGTCGAAGTCCACCGCATTTCCGGCCTCGCGGCCGCGCTGCCGTTCCTGAAAGTGACCCTGCGGCGGGGCGGCGAAGTCGTGGACCAGGGTATAGGCGCGAACGTGCTCGACAACCCGCTCCTTTCTCTGGCATTTCTTGTGGCAATTCTTGCGGGACAAAGGGAATCACCACCGCTCGTAGCCGGCGAAATCGTCAGCACCGGAACGCTCACCGATGCGCACGCGGTGCAGGCGGGCGAAACCTGGAGTACGGACCTGCATGGTTTTGCCCTGCGGGGTCTCACCCTGAACTTCGAATAAAAGAAAAGAATGAAACGACCTCTCGAAGGCATCACGGTAGTCGGCCTGGAGCAGGTGATCGCGGGGCCGTTCTGCACGCGCCAGCTCGCGGAACTCGGCGCGCGCGTGATCAAGATCGAACGGCCCGGCGGCGGCGACGCGGCGCGCGGCTATGACCGAACGGTAAAGGGGCTTTCATCGCATTTTGTCTGGGTGAACCGCTCGAAGGAAAGCCTTGCGCTGGACGTCAAGCACCCGGATGCGAAACCCATCCTCGAAAAACTGGTTCAAAAAGCAGATGTCTTCGTCCAGAACCTCGCCCCGGGAGCCGCCGAGCGGCTTGGACTGGGTGCGGCCGAATTGCGCGCCAAGCACCCGGCGCTCATCTGGTGCGGCATCTCGGGCTACGGTCCCGCCGGACCGTATGCCGAGAAGAAGGCCTACGACCTGCTGGTGCAGTGCGAAGCGGGCCTGCTTTCGGTGACCGGCACGCCCGGGCAGCCCGCGAAGGCGGGCATCCCGGTCGCCGACATCGCGGCGGGGATGTACGCGTTCTCCTCGATCCTCGCCGCGCTGTACCGGAAAACGCGGGACGGAATCGGGGCGACGCTGGATATCACCATGTTCGAGTCGCTCGGCGAATGGATGGGCTTCCCCGCCAACTTCACCGCCTACGGCGGCGAGGCGCCGCCGCGCTCGGGCGCGCATCACGCCACCATCGTCCCCTACGGCCCGTTCAGGGCGGGCGACGGCGGCACGGTGTTCCTGTCGATCCAGAACGAACGCGAATTCGGGCGGTTTTGCGACGCGGTATTGCTGAATTCTCCGCTGAAAACCGATGCGAGATTTTCGAACGGACCTGCTCGGGCGCAGAATCGTGACGCGATGCATGCCGAAATAGAAAAGATTTTCTTGAAACTCAAAGCAGGAGAAATTCTCGAAAGACTCGAAAAAGCAGAAATCGCAAACGCAAGACTGAATTCCATGCAGGAGTTCTGGGATCATCCGCAGCTCGAGGCGCGCGACCGCTGGCGCGAGGTGGCCTCCCCGGGGGGACCGATCAAGGCGATGAAGCCGCCGTTCAACCTGGACCGGTTCGAAGCGCGCATGGACGCGGTGCCGGCGCTCGGCGAGCACAGCCGAGCGATTCTTTCGGATCTGGGTTTTACTTCAAGGGAAATTCAACAAATGGAAGAATCCGGCATCATTCAACAGGGAGGCAAACCGTGAACCTGGAACTCTACTTCGCGCCCGGCGCCTGCTCGTTCGTGCCGCACGTCACGCTGGAAGCCATCAGGGCCGCCACCGGCCAGGGCTTCGAGCCGAAACTGGTCAAGCTGCACAAGGGCGAACACCAGACGCCCGAGTACCTGGCGATGAACCCGAACGGCCAGGTGCCGGTGCTGGTGGTGGATGGCAAACCGCTCACGCAGATCGTCGCCATCTGCGACTACCTGGACCGAAGCTTCCCCGAAGCCGGGCTGCTGCCCGCCGAACCCTGGGCGCGGGCGCAGGCGCTGTCGCAGCTTGCGTGGATGAACAACACCGCGCACCCGACCTTCACGCACGTGTTCCGCGCGGCCGAATTCGCCGAAAGCGAAGCGGCGCAGGCGGAGGTGAAAAAGCTCGCCGCGGCGCGGTTCCGCAAGCACCTGGAGCGCATCCAGGGCTGGATCGCCGGCGCCAAGACCTACTGGTACGGCGAGCGCATCACCAGCCACGACGCCTATGCCTTCACGCTGCTGCGCTGGGGCGGCTATGCGGGCATCGACCCCAAGTCGCTGCCGTCGTACCTCGCCTATGTGGAGCGCGTCATGGGCGCAACGCCGGTGGCCGCGGCGCTGGAGCGCGAGCGCATCAGGCTGGACACCTATAAGGCAGCCTGATCAGGCGTACCGGGCGGGCTTGCCTAGTTGAACTTCAGGGTATTGCCTTCCTTGTCGGTGAACCTCTGCATCAGGATCAGGACGCCATCGACGAGATTCCAGACGATCAAAGCGCCCAGCGTCGCCAACGCCAGCAGCGCCAGAGGCACAGCCACACTCCCGGATGCGTCCGCTTTGAGCTGAAAAGCCACAAGGACGGGGAAAACACAACAGAGCAGCTGCACCACACCGGTCCCGATCTTACCGACGTAGTACCGGTGTGCACCGATAAAGCCGAGGATGACACACAGCACTAGCGCAACGACGTTGCTCTTGTCGCTTGTCCCATCCGCCACCGGTACTCCCGAGCGCCTTTTCCGCAACGTCCGCAAAAGCTGTTGAAAACTCAGGGCTTCTTGCCGACCTCGATGCCGGCCGCGCGCGCGAGGTCCCGATGGACCCGCGTCACCCGCTCCACCTCGCCCTTGGCCGGGAAGCGCTCGTAGAAACCTTCGTCCTTGAACTGCTTGCCCATTTCCGCCCAGGGCGCGAGCCGCTGCTCCCAGCGCGCGAGGCGCCCCGCCTCGGGACCGTCGTCCTCGCGCGCGAGGTCGGCGCAGACCCGGATCATCGCCTTGATGGTGACCGGCCGGGTGACCATATAGCCGTCCGTGCCCCAGACCGCGTCGCCGAACACGTTTTTCGCCGCCTTGAAGAAATCGCGCACTATGGCGTAGTAGCGCGGCACTTCACGGGAGCTGCCGCCGGCGAGCTGGATCGAGCGCCACTTGCCGCGCACCCAGCGGTGCAGCTCGTTGAACAGTTCCGCCTGCAGCACCCACTTGTCGCGCTGGCTGCGGCCGCCGAGGCGGTTGATGCGGTAGCGCAGCGGGCTGTCGCCCTCGCTGTAGAGCTTCTGCACCAGGCGCGCGGCGAACTTGCGGTCCGGCGCCGCCCAGGACACCTGCTCGTAGAGGTCGATCAGGTGGCTCTTGTTGATGCGCGTCGGCGTCGAATTGATGATCACGAACATTTCGGCGGCGAAGTCTTCGCTCCGGCCGTCGAAAATGATGCAGGGCACGCTGATGGTGGCCGCGTCCTGCGGCCGCTCCTGCATGTAAAAGTAGAGCGCGGCGAGACGGTGCTGGCCGTCGATGATCAGGTACTTGCTGTCCGGGTCGGCGAGGTGGCCATGCCCGGAGCCGTCGCTGTCGGCGCGGAACTGGAGTTTTTCACTGGTGTACAAAAGGACTGTGCCCGGAATCGCCGGCTGCGAAACCGCGGTTTCGTAGAAGTTGGTGAGCTGGCGCACCTTGGCGCGCGACAGGGCGCGCTGGAAAGCGCTGTCGGTGCGCTCGATCTTGGAGATGAACTGCGCGACGTCGTCGTCCTGCGAGATGCGCGCCGCGGCGATCTGCTCGCCCTCGCCGTAGAACCGGCTGATGAAGCGCACCTTGGCGAGCAGATCCTTCGCCCGGTAACCGGCAAAGTAGAAGATCCCGTCCTTCTGGCGAATCTGTGTTGCGTGCATCGCCTCTCCCTGGGCCCCCGCCTGCCCCTCCGGCAGGCGGTGCCGGGGCGAAATATACCCGATTCAGCCTGCACAGGCCGGGAGCATCAGGGCCTGCAGGACCTCGCTCGTGGCGCGGTTCTGCACGAAAGCGACCACTCCCGAGTGCCCGGGTACGGCCTTGGGCAGCAGGGGCAGCGCGCTGCGTTGCGACAGCTTTCCGCCCTTGAATTCGAACGGGCCCAGCCACTGCAGCACCACGAAATCGTGGGACAGGGTCTTGCCGCGGTTTTCCCCCGCCCGCACCTCGGAAACGAGCTTGTTTTCATAGGCTCCGAGGAAGAGGGCAATCTGCGCGCCTGGAGACGGATCTTCCAGCTGCGCTGCCGCCTCGACTTCGAAAACATCGTTGCGCCGCGTGTCCAAGGAGAGCGAAATCCGGGCCTTTGCCGGGCGGGCATTGATTTTCGCCACCGCCTGCGAGAAGGCGTCGTGCGGGTTACTTCTGTCACGCCAGCCCCGGAAATCCCGCCCCTGCAGCAGCACCTGCGGGGTATAGACCATGGCCGCGCGGGCGAGCCTCGCCATCTTGCGCTGCCGCGCCGAATGCGCCTGCCGCGCGTAGGGGTCCTTCCAGCCGATGTAGTCCCAGTAGTCCACGTGCAGGGCGATGGGCACCACGCGCTCGGGGGCGAAGCCCCTGGCTCGCAGCGACGAGAGCCAGCGGTCCGCCGGCGGGCAGCTGTCGCAGCCCTCGGAGGTATAGAGCTCGACCAGGGCGGTGGTCGTCTGGGCGGACTGGGCGGTGCACTGCATGGCCTGGGCGGGACCCGCCAGCAGGGCCGCGGCAAGAAAGATCGATGAAAGACGCCATTTCATGGCCGTTGGTCGAAACACTCCCGTGCAGCTTACGCCCGGGACCCATAATGGCGCGCCGCCGCATGCTGCCCGCCTCTCACTTCCCCTTCTTCCTCGCTTCGTTTGCCTGGAACTACGGCCTGGGCATGACCTGGCTGGTGGTGCCGCTGTACGCCTATTCCAAGGGCCTCTCGGGAGCCGAAATCGGCGTGCTGTTCTCCGTGCCCTCGATCGCGCAACTCGCCATCAACCTGATCGGCGGGGCCTACGTCGATCGCTTCGGCGGCAAGCGGATCATGCTCGCCTCCTCCGTGCTGCTGGCCGCGGGCGCCGCGGCGATGCCCTTGGCGCAGGATTTCTGGTCGCTGTTCGCAGCGCAGTCGATCCTGGTGCTCGCGCGCGCCACGTTCTGGCCCGCCAACTGGTCCATCGCGGCCGAGCTGCCCGGGGGGCGCGGCGTGCAGGCGGGGCGGCTGAACGCGACCACCAACCTGGGCCAGATCCTCGGCAACGGTTCCTGCGGCTTCATCCTCGCGTTCGGCGGTTTCGATATGTCATTCATGGTGCTCGCGGCGATGGGCCTCGCCGCGCTCGCGCTCGGCACAGGCACGCCGCAGCCGCGCAGGAACCCCTCGGGCCAGACCCTGTTCGGCAACTATCGCGTGCTATTCGGCATGCCGGTGCTCTATTACGGCGCGGTGTGCGCCTACCTCTCGGCGCTGCCTTACTCGCTTGGGATGTCGTTTTATCCGCTGCTCCTCAAGCACCTGGACTTCGGCGCGGAGGCCTCGGGCGTGCTGCTCGCGCTGCGCGCGGTGGGCGGCATCGGCGCGGGGCTGGCGGTCGCGCGCTTCGTCAACACCGGGCCCGGCAGCCCCTGGCCGGTGGTCGCGGGCGCCTTGGTCGCGGTCGGTGTCGGCCTGCAGCCGCTCGTCAGCCACTGGAGCGCGGTGGGCGCGTTCCTGTTCGCTCTGGGCGTAGGCTCGAGCATCATGAGCATCTACTTCCAGGTCACCATGGCCGAAGTCGTGTCACCGGAGATGCGCGGCTCGGCGATGGCGCTGGGCGGCCTCGGCTGGGGCCTGTCGCACCTCAGCACGCCGCTGCTGATGGGCTTTCTCGCCGACCGCTACGGCATCGTCGCCGGTTTCTACGTCCTCGGCGGGCTGTCGCTCGGCGTGGTCGCGATCATCGCCTCGCTCAGGCGGCGCGCGTTCGCGCGCACCAAACTCGCAAACGGATTTGCCGCATGAAGCTTTCCATCCTCGACCAATCGCCCATCATCTCGGGGCACAGCGCGGCGCAGGCGATCGCGGAGACGCTCAAGCTCGCGCGCCGCGCCGACGAACTCGGCTACCACCGCTACTGGCTCGCGGAGCACCACGCCATCGCGGCGCTCGCCGACCCCTGCCCCGAGATCCTGCTCGCGCGCCTCGGCGCCGAAACCAGGCGCATCCGCGTCGGCACCGGCGGCGTGCTGCTGCCCTACTACAGCGCGTTCAAGGTGGCCGAAGTCTTCCGCATGCTGGAAGCGCTCTATCCGGGGCGCATCGACCTCGGCATCGGCCGCGCGCCGGGCGGCGACCAGCGCACCGCGCGCGCCGTGGGCGGCGGTCACTTTCCCGACGCCGAGCAGTTCCCGCAGCAGGTCTGGGAGCTGGTCGGCTGCCTCGACGGCACCCTCCCCGAGGATCATCCTTTCGGAAAAGTGCGCGTCCAGCCCGAGGGCCGCCTTGCCGGCCGCGTCGCGCCCGAGGTCTGGCTGCTCGGCTCGTCGGATTACAGCGGCCTGCTCGCCGCGCAGCTCGGCCTGCGCTTCTCGTTCGCGCATTTCATCAACGCGCAGGGCGGCGACGCGGTGATGCGCGCCTACAAGGAGCGTTACCAGACTTCGGGGCGCGAGCCGGAACCGCATACCTCCGTATGCTGTTTTGTCATCTGCGCGGAGTCGGACGCGGACGCCGAGCGCCTCGCCCGGGTGGTCGATGTGCGGCGCCTCGACATGGCCTACAACCTCGATACTCCCGTGCCTACGCAGGAACAGGCCGAACAGCGCGGCTTCAATGCCGAGGAACGCGCGCACATCCAGTCGCAGCGCGCGCGCCTGGTACACGGCAGCGCCGAAACCTGCAAGGAAAAGCTGCTGTCGGTCGCCGAGAAGTTCTCCGCCGACGAACTGATGGTGCTCACCATCACCGGCGACTACGCCACGCGGCTGGAATCCTACGAGCTGCTGGCAAGGGCCTTCGCCCTGGCGGGCTGATTTACTTCCGTGAAATCTCGAATGATCAGTTCGAGATTTCACGGTAAAATCCGGGCCATGGACCGTCCCCGCCATCTGGCTGCCGTCGAGACCGCGCTGCGCCGGGCGCCCGTCGTGGCGATCCTCGGCCCCCGGCAGGTCGGCAAGACGACGCTCGCGCTGGCGCTGGCGCGGCGCCGCGGGCGCCCCGCGACCCGCTTCGACCTCGAGGACCCCGAGGATCTGCGGCAACTCGCCGATCCCAAGCTCGCGCTGCGCGACGCACGTGGCCTGATCATTCTCGATGAGATCCAGCGCCGCCCCGGCCTGTTCCCGGTGCTGCGCGTGCTTGCCGATCGCCGGCCGGTGCCCGCGCGCTTCCTGGTCCTGGGCAGCGCCTCGCCGGAATTGCTCCGGCAAAGTTCCGAGTCGCTCGCGGGCCGCATCCACTACCATGAGCTGACGCCGTTCGGGCTCGACGAAACCGGGGCCGCGCGTGCCGAGCGCTTGTGGCTGCGCGGCGGCTTTCCACGCTCCTACCTGGCCCGCAGCGACGCGCAAAGCGCGGCCTGGCGGCGCGACTTCATCCGCACCTACCTCGAACGCGACGTACCTCAATTCGGCCCGCGGCTCGCGGCCGAAACGCTGTACCGCTTCTGGAGCATGTTGGCGCACTACCACGGCCAGATCTGGGGCTCGAGCGAGTTCGCGCGCTCCTTCGGCATGAGCGACGTGTCGGTGCGCCGCTACCTCGACCTGCTGAGCTCCCTGTTCCTCGCCCGCCAGTTGCCGCCCTGGCACGAGAACCTGGGCAAGCGGCTGGTGAAGTCGCCCAAGGTCTACGTCCGGGATACCGGCCTGCTGCACCAGCTCCTCGGCGTCGAGACCCAGGCTTCGTTGCTGCGGCACCCCAAGCTCGGCGCCTCCTGGGAGAGCTTCGCGCTCGCCGCCGTTGAAGCCCGCCTCGGCGCGCGCCGCGGCGAATCCTTCTTTTACGCGACCCACGGCGGCGCCGAACTCGACCTGCTCGTCGTGCGCGGCCGCCGCCGGCTGGGGTTCGAATTCAAGCGCACGGTGGCGCCCGAGCTCACCAAGTCCATGCGCGTCGCGCTCGCCGATCTGCGCCTGGAGCGGCTCGACGTGATTCACGCCGGCGAGCGCAGCTTTGCGCTCGCCGAGCGGGTGCGGGCAGTGCCGCTTGCACGCGTCCTGCAGGACATCCGGCCGCTTGACTGATGTACGTCGCGGCCGCGGCCATCACGCCTCGTCATCGCCGCCGTAGTCCAGCGGCCAGTGCCCGGCCAGGCACTTGAAGACGCCTTGCTCGAAATCGCGCGAATAGTAGGTCCAGTTCGGCTGCAACTTCGAAAGTCTGTTCAGGCGCTCGAAGCGGATGTTCACCAGGCCCACCGCGAGCTCGGCATCGGCATAGATTTGCAGTTGCTTCCCGGCATCCGGATCGGAGCGGTAAAAGAGCCACTCGCGCCGGAACGCTTCCTGCATCCGCGCCAGTTCCTGGCAGCGCGCCTCGTCGCGCAGCCAATCCGAATGGAGATCGCCGTCGTGCACCGCGATATAGGCGGTTTCCCGGGTCGAGTAGAACTGTTCCAGCACGAAATAGGCGCTCGACAGGTCGCCGTTGCGCGCTCCGGTGAACCAGCCATAGGCATCGCGGCCCGAAGCAAGGTAGGCAACCGCGCAGCGCAAGCCGACGCCGCGTGGTGCATAGGCGAGGAAGATTCGTGCCGCCGGCGTCGACGGGGCCATTCAGGCCGTTATTGGACTCTGCGCGGCAGTACCGCATATTGAGCCGGATCAAAGCGCGATGCGGCAAGGAGGGAGTACCGTCGTCGGCGTGGAAAGAATCTGGCTGGATTCCTATCCGCCGGGAGTTCCGGGCGAGATCGACGCCCGCGCCTGCACCTCGCTTAACGAGTTGTTCGAGCGCAGCTTCCGGCGCTTTCCCGACCTGCCCGCATTCGCCAATCTCGGCACGACGCTGACCTACGCGCAACTCGAGCGGCTGTCGAGCGCTTTCGGCGCCTGCCTCGGCGGCCTCGGCCTTGCGCGCGGGGATCGCGTGGCGATCATGATGCCCAACCTGCTGCAGTACCCGGTGGCGATGATCGGCGCGCTGCGCGCCGGGCTCACCGTGGTGAACGTCAATCCACTCTATACCGCAGGCGAACTCGAGTACCAGCTCGCCGACTCGGGGGCAAGCGCGGCGGTGGTGCTCGAGAACTTCGCGCACACGCTGCAGGCGGCGCTGCCGCGCACACGCGTGCGGCACGTGATCACAACCCAGGTGGGCGACCTGCTGCCGCCGGCCAAGCGCTGGCTGGTGAATTTCACCGTCAAGCACCTGAGGCGCGGGGTGCCGCCGTGGCGCATTCCGCAAGCCACGGGATTCCGCGAGGCGCTGCAGAAAGGCCGCGACCGCCCCTGCGAAGCCGTGCGCGTCGGCCCCGACGACATCGCGTTCCTGCAGTACACCGGCGGCACCACCGGCCGCCCGAAGGGCGCCATGCTCAGCCACCGCAACATGGTCGCGAACCTGGAGCAGACCATCGCCTGGATCGGCAGCACCCTCAAGGAGCGGGAGGAGACGATCATCACCGCACTGCCGCTCTACCACGTGTTCGCGCTCACCGCCAATTTCCTGGTGTTCGTGAAGCTCGGCGGCCGCAACGTGCTGATTACGAATCCGCGCGACGTTCCCGGTCTCATCAGGGAAATGAAAAGCCACCGCTTCACGGTCATCACCGGTGTCAATACCCTGTTCAAGGCGCTGCTCGATGAAAACGCCTTCGACGCCGTGCGCGCGGCAAACGCCGGCGCTCTCAAGCTGGCGATCGCGGGCGGCATGGCCGTGCAGCGCGCAGTCGCCGAACGCTGGCAGCAGGCCATGGGGGTGCCGCTCATCGAGGGCTATGGGCTCACCGAGGCATCGCCCAATGTCTGCGTCAATCGCTTCGACGCGCGCGAATTCACCGGCAAGCTCGGACTGCCGCTGCCCTCGACCGAGGTCGCCATCCTCGACGAGCGCGGCGCGGCGCTTGCCCTGGGCGAGGTGGGCGAGATCTGCGTGCGCGGACCGCAGGTCATGCGCGGCTACTGGAACGCGCCCGAGGAGACCGCCGGCGCGTTCACGCCGCAGGGATGGCTGCGCACCGGAGACCTCGGGCGGATGGACGAGCACGGCTACGTCGAGTTCGTCGAACGCAGGAAGGACGTCATCGTGGTGTCCGGCTTCAAGGCCTATCCCACCGAGATCGAGGCGGTCGTGATGCGTCACCCGGGCGTCAAG
>Ga0154760_1086_pt8 | contig 12021 bp, 11 predicted proteins | sample Rifle2008BG16ft_FD_105768 | JGI IMG/M metagenome (GOLD analysis project Ga0154760, IMG submission 105768) | Betaproteobacteria bacterium RBG_16_66_20
CGCGCCAGTGATCGAGCGCCTGGCGCGCGGCGAGGCGGTCGACCCTGCCCTGTATTACATGCGCGCCACGCCCTGGTTCGAAACCTCGGCCGCGCGCTACGCGTGGCTCAACCGCACCGTCTGCGTGGCGAGCGGCGCGCGCCGCGCCGCGGCGGTGGAACTGGATTTTTTCGAAGTCAAATGAGCGGGCCGCTGAAAGTGGGGTTGGTCTCGGCGAGCGACCGCGCCGCCGGCGGCGTTTACAGGGACGAGGGCATTCCGGCGCTGAAGGACTGGCTCTCGAAGGTCGTTGCATCGCCTGCCCTGCATTTCGAGGAAAGGCTCATTCCGGATGAACAAGCGGTCATTGAAAGAACATTGAAAGATCTGATTGATGAAAACGGCTGCCACTTGGTGCTCACCACCGGAGGCACCGGCCCGGCACCGCGCGACGTCACGCCCGAAGCCACGCTCGCGGTGGCGGACAAGGTAATGCCCGGTTTCGGCGAGCAGATGCGCGCTGTGAGCCTGAAATTCGTTCCCACCGCAATCCTTTCGCGCCAGGTAGCCGTCATCAGAGGGAAAGCCCTTATCATCAATCTGCCCGGGCAGCCGAAGGCAATCAAGGAAACGCTCGACGGCGTGTTCGCCGCGGTGCCCTATTGCATCGACCTGATCGGCGGGCCCTACATTGAAACCGACGAGGCATTGGTAAAGGCCTTTCGTCCGAAATCCGCGCTGAAGGGCAAACCCTGAATATTGAAACCATCGAAATCGAAACCGCTGCCAATCCGGCGGCCGCGGTGATCTGGCTGCACGGCCTGGGCGCCGACGGCCACGACTTCGAACCGATCGTGCCGGAATTCGGCCTGCCCGATTCGCTGGCGGTGCGCTTCGTGTTCCCGAACGCGCCGCTGCGGCCGGTGACGATCAACATGGGCATGCGCATGCGCGCCTGGTACGACATTTTTCAGCTTGGCGGCGGAGCCGAGGACGAAGCTGGAATTCGCAGTTCCCAGGATTTACTGGAAAGCTTGATTTCCAGGGAGGTAAAAAGGGGAATACTGCACAACAAGATCGTTCTCGCCGGGTTCTCTCAGGGCGGCGCGATCGCGCTGCAGACCGGACTGCGCCATGCCGAGCGGCTTGCCGGCGTGCTGGCGCTTTCGACTTATTTGCCCTTGTCGAAGACGCTGGAAAAAGAACGCGCAGCGGCAAACAGCGACCTTCCCATCTTCATGGCGCACGGCGAGTACGACGACATGATCCCGTTGGACCGCGCCGCGCGTTCGCGCGACGCGCTGCAGGCGCTGGGTTATGCGCCGGAGTGGCGCGAATATCCGATGCCGCACTCGGTTTGCCCCCAGGAGATCGCGGACATCGCGGCCTTCCTGCTCAGGATTCTCTGACCATCTCCCGGAATCGCGCGATCTCGTAATCCTCGCCGCGCTCGGTGACCGCCTGCGGAATGTAGACATGGTGGCGCTCGCCGCGCGCAACCTCCAGATTCTGCGCCGGGGCGAATACGCCCGGCCGCAGCACGATGCGCGCCTCCACGGCTTCGCCGTCCTTCAGCAGTACGCCCTGCTCCGAAACGCCTTTCGCGCCGCTCACGCCGAACCGCGACAGCAGCGGCGTCTTGGACAGGGTCTCGATGCCGACCCGCGCCTGTTGTCCCGTGGTCTTGTTCACCCTGCGCACCAGGCCCAGCACCCAGTTGCTGCCGCCCTCGGGCTGCAACGCGAGCAGCGCGCCGACCCGCAGCCAGTCGCCTTTGAGCTGCGGCACCACCGCGCCGAAACCCCCGGCGCTGACGTTCTCGACGATCCAGCTCTCCGAATTCTGGTTGTCGAAGTCCAGCGAGTCGCCGCCGCCGAGCACCGCGACCACGCCGTCATAGCCGTGCGTGACCGAGAGGCGCGATTTTACCGGGTGGCGCTGCGCTTTGCGCTCGGGCGCATGCGGCGACCAGTACATTTCCAGGTGGCGCAACACCTCGAGCGTGACCTGCGGCTCGTGGCTGCCGCCGGGGTTGAGCTCCGGCGGCAGCTGGCCGCCAACCAGGACGCGTTCGGCCAGATCGTGCACCTCGGTGAGCGCCGCACCCGCACCGAAGCAGCGCAATCCCGGACCGGGCTGCGGTGCGCGCGACAGGCGCGCCGGGGCCATTGCCTGCGCAAGGTCGATCCAGAACGCCAGGCCGGGCGCGGGTGCATCGGCGAGCGCGAAGCGGGGCGCAAGCGCCGCGATCAGCCGCTCGGCCAGTTCGACCTCCAGCGGCAGCAGGCCGTCGGGCGCGCTGGCGCTGAACATGGCGCCCTTCAGGAACTCCAGTTGCGGCGTGGAATCGCCGGCGACGCCCGGATAGACCGCGACGCTCGACTGCGTGAGCTGTTTCACTTCGGCAAATGCGTAGACGCTGTTGAACACGCCCCAGCTGGCGAGGTCGATCGGCCCATAGCGCATGTGCATCCACTTGACCTGCTGCGCGAAGCTGCGCAGCGTCCTCACGAGGAGCATCGGCAGCAGGCTCTTCGCGGCATCCACGCCTTTGTGCCCCTGGACGAACTGGTCGACGCTGCGCGCGTAGGCGTAGCCCGCCTGCTTCCAATAGCCGTGGAGCGCGGTCCAGAGCCGGTTTTCCTGGAAGCGCGACGGCCGGACCGCCGCGAAGTAGTCCTTCGCGAGCTTGCGCACGCGCGGCTGCGCGGCGTCATCGAGCATCAACAGCAGATGGATCCGGCTCTCCGGCTTGAAGCCCTCGAGCGCCGCGACCGACTCCATCCAGTGCATCAGCTCATCGAGCGCCTTGACCGGATCGTCCGCCGGCAGCGCGTCCAGAACGCGCTTCGCCTCCTTCGGGTCGGCCAGGGGGTGGTCCGGCTTGGCGCCGCCGAAAAGCTTCATCGTGGGTTACCTCCGCAAGGCGTGCATGATCCTATGTTCGCCAGGCTTTATCAATGCGTCCGACCCCGGCAGAATAGGCACTGTCCTGGCCCGCCTCCCCATGCGCTTTCTCATCGTCGACGAGTCGAGCGAGTCCCGCCTTGCGCTCGCGGGCATGCTGCGCGCGCGCTGGCCCGAGGCGCAGGCCGACGAATGGGACCCGCGCCAGCGCGGCGATCCTGCCGCAGCCCTCGCCCGCGAGCGCTACAGCGCGGTGCTGCTCGATTCGCAACCCGCAGGCGAAGACGGCCTGCGCTGGCTCGCGCAAATGCGCCGGCGGCCGCAAGCCCCGCCGGTGGTGCTGATCGCGGATCATGGCGACACGCATGTCGCCATCCAGGCGATGAAAGCGGGCGCCGCCGATTTCCTGCGCCGGGCCGACCTCACGCCGGAGCGCCTCGCGCGCGCGCTGGAGGATGCGATGCGCGAACACGAGGTGCGCCGCCAGGAGAGCACCGGCACGCACGCGCCCTTCGCGCGCACGGTCCCGCTGGACCTGCGCCGCATCGGCGCCCCGCTGCGCAACGATGCGCTTTCAATCCCCGGCTATCGATCGCTGCGCATGATCGGCGAGGGCGGCATGGCGAAAGTCTACCTTGCCGAGCGCATCCAGGACGGCATCCAGCTGGTGCTCAAGGTGCTCGACCCGGGCCTGCGCCGCGACAGCACCTTCCTGCAGCGCTTCGTGCGCGAGTACCAGCTGATCGTCTCGATCGAGAACGAGCATGTGGCGCGCGTCTTCGAACATGGCTTCGCGGGCGAGCAGCCCTACATCGCGATGGAATACCTCCCGGGCGGAACGCTCGCCGCGCGCATCCACGAGGGCATCAGCTCGCTCGCCGCGCTGCGCCTTACTTCGCAGATCGCGAAGGCGCTCGATGCGATTCATTCGCGCGACATCGTGCACCGCGACCTGAAGCCGCAGAACATCATGTTCCGCGAAAGCGGCCGCCCGGTGATCGTGGATTTCGGGCTGGCGAAGGACCTCGACGCGGATTCGAACCTGACGCGCTTCGGCGAAGTCCTGGCGACCCCCCGCTACATGAGCCCGGAGCAGTGCATGGGCCAGCCCGCGGACGCGCGCTCCGACCTCTACAGCCTGGGGGCGATCTTCTACGAGATGATCGCCGGGCAGAGACTGTTCGGCGACGCGGGGCCGGCCGACCTGGTGTACCTGCACGTGCACGGCGAGATCCCGCGGCTGCCCGCCCACCTGGCGGGCTACCAGACGATCGTCGACCGGCTGCTCGCGAAGCGGCGCGAAGACCGCTTCCAGAGCGCGCGCGAGCTTTTCGCTACCATCGCGGTATGAAATACGAATCCGGGGAACGGCAATACCTCGACCTGCTCGCGCAGCTGCTCGCCGAGGGCGCACGCAAATCCGACCGCACCGGAACCGGAACCCTCTCGGTGTTCGGCCGGCAGATGCGCTTCGCGCTCGAGGCGAGCTTTCCGCTGCTCACGACCAAGAAGCTGCACCTGAAGTCGATCATCCTCGAGCTGCTCTGGTTCCTGCGCGGGGACACGAATGTGAAATGGCTGCAGGAACGCGGCGTCACCATCTGGGACGAGTGGGCGGACGAGAACGGCGAGCTCGGACCGGTCTACGGCTACCAGTGGCGGCACTGGAAGACGCCCGACGGGCGCGAAATCGACCAGATCAGGCAGGTGATCGACTCGTTGCGCGCCAAGCCCGATTCGCGGCGCCACCTGGTGAGCGCATGGAACCCGGCGGACGTGGACCGCATGGCCCTGCCGCCCTGCCACGCGCTGTTCCAGTTCTATGTCGCCGACGGCAAGCTCTCCTGCCAGATGTACCAGAGGAGCGCGGACCTGTTTCTCGGCGTGCCTTTCAACATCGCCTCGTACGCGCTCCTCACGCTCATGGTGGCGCAGGTGACCGGCCTCAAGCCCGGCGAGTTTGTGCTCACCCTGGGGGACGCGCACCTCTACCTCAACCACCTGGAGCAGGCGCGCGCGCAGCTCGCGCGCACGCCGCGTGCGTTTCCGCGCATGCGGCTCAATCCGGAGGTGCGGGACCTGTTCGCGTTCCGCTACGAGGATTTCACCCTCGAAGGCTACGACCCGCATCCGCCGATCAAGGCCCCGATCGCCGTTTAGAACCCTCCCTTCATCAGGTACTGCACCGCATACAGGGCACCCGTAGCGGCGAATCCGTACACGAACAACTCGGAATGGCGGTTCCTTGCGCCGATTGAAACCCATCCTCGTGTCAGCCAGGCGCACAGGGCGATGATCAGAAGCGCGAGGACCGCGGCCATGCCGCCCGCAAGGCTGCGGCCGAAGATCGGCGCCAGCCAGCCGTCCGGCGCCACCAGCCTGTACACCGTGCCGCCGACGCCGAGCATCACCAGCGCCGCAATGGCAAATCCGGCGATCGCACGGAAAAAAATACCGCTGTCGCTAAGGGGCTTGGTCCTGACCTGTTCCATGGGTAGCTCCAGGATTGGCTTCAGACAATTTCTTGCAATCGCTGTGCCAGTTCCGGAAAAACCCCTGCTGACAGCGGCTTATGCCTTCAGCGTGACGGATTTGCCCCTCTCGTACCGGCACCGAAACGTCGCCTCGCAGCGACAGTTTCAGCCCGAATTGATGGAACTGCTTGAAGCGCCGGGACTTGGCTCGTCGCCGCGCGGCGACGGCTTGAACGCCGACGGCGCGAGCGCGTGGCGATCGAGCAGACGGTAAAACTCGGTCCGGTTGCGTCCCGCCAGCCGCGCGGCGCGGGTGACGTTGCCCTCGGTGATCTTGAGAATCCGCACCAGGTAGTCGCGCTCGAAAGCGCGGCGCGCCTGATCGAGCGGCGCAAGCTCGGGCTCGGCCGCGTCGAGCGCTTTGCGCACCTGCGCTTCGGCAATCCAGTCGATCGAGCACAGAGCGACGACCTGCTCGACCACATTGAGCAGCTGCCGCACGTTGCCGGGCCACGGCGCCGCGACCAGCAGGTCCATCGCTGCAGGCGCGAGTGCGAGCCGCGGCCGGCGATAATCGCCGGCGAAGCGCGCAAGAATATGCGCTACCAGCAGCGGGATGTCCTCGCGCCGTTCGGCAAGGGTGGGCAACGCGAGCCTGACGACGTTCAGCCGGTAGTACAGGTCTTCGCGGAATTCACCGGCCGTGATGCGTTCCTCAAGCCGGCGGTTGGTGGCGGAAATCACGCGCACATCCACTGCGGCTTCGTCGCTTGCGCCCACCGGGCGCACCATCTTCTCCTCAAGCGCGCGCAGCAGCTTGACCTGCAGCGCGAGCGGCATGTCGCCGATCTCGTCCAGCAACAGCGTGCCGCCCTCGGCGGCCTGGAAAAGTCCCTGGCGGTCCTGGATCGCACCGGTGAATGCGCCCTTCCTGTGGCCGAACAGCTCCGACTCGAGCAGGCCCTCGGCGATCGCACCGCAATTCACCGCCACGAACGGCGCGCCTGCGCGTCGGCTTGCGCGATGGATCGCGCGCGCCAGCAGCTCCTTGCCCGTCCCGCTGGCGCCATAAATGCACACTGAGGCATCGGAGCCCGCGACGCGTTTCGCCTGCGCGAGCAGCGCTTCCATCAGCGGCGAGCGGGTTACTATTGCGGCCCGCCACGCCTCGGCGTGGGCGGCGGCGACGGAAGCGCGCGCCGAAACGCCCACGTTCTGCATGCTTGCGATATTCATTCTTTTATAATCCACGTAAAATTTAGTCAGCACGAGGACGTATGTCACAAATCGGCGGGCCGGGCCCACCGCCCGTCGCCCCGGGTACTACGCGCATCTATCTGATCGCCGCGGTCGCGAAAAACGGCGTCATCGGTGCCCGCGGCAAACTGCCCTGGCACCTGCCGGAGGACTTGCGGCACTTCAAGAAGCTCACGCTCGGCCACCCGGTCATCATGGGCCGGCGCACCTGGGAATCGCTCGGCAGGCCGCTGCCCGGCCGCGACAACATCGTGGTCACGCGCACGACAGGCTACGAGGCGCCTGGCGCGAGCGTCGCCGCGTCGCTCGCGGCCGCGATCGCGCTATGCAGCGGCGAACCGGTCGCGTTCGTGATCGGCGGCGCGGAAATCTACGCCGCGGCGCTGGCGCTCGCCGATGGCCTCGTGCTCACCGAAATCCAGCAGGATTTCGAGGGCGACACGCACTTTCCGCAATGGGATCGCAGCGCCTGGCGCGTTTCCCAAAAAGAAACGCACACCGCGGCTGACGGTGTGCGTTTCGATTTCGTACTTTACGAACGAGCCTAACGCCTGGATTCGAAAATCCGCACCTCGGGCAGCGGGAAGCCGTTGAATTCGCTCGCGTAGGCGGTGGTGTAGGCGCCCGCGTTGCGGATGTAGATGAAGTCTCCTTCCTGCAGGTCCGAGGGCAACAACTCATCGCGCAGGATCACGTCTACCGAATCGCAGGTAGGCCCGGCGACGTGCCAGGGGACGTCCGGCCCGGAGCGGTCGGTGCGGAAATGCAACTTCAAACCCTCCTCGGCTTCCGTCAGACCGCCGAACAGGCCCGCATCCCAGTGCATCCAGCGCTTGCCGCCGCGCGTGGTGGTGCCGATCACGCGGCACACGAAATAGGCCGCATCCGACACCAGGTAGCGGCCCGGCTCGGCGACTACGCGCACCTCGGCGGGAAACGCCTTGAGGGCTTCGTTCACCACCTCGCCGATGATCTCGATCGAGGGAATCGGCTTCACATGGCGCACCGGAAATCCGCCGCCGATGTCGAGCATGCGGGGCTTGAGGCCCGCCTTCGCCATGGTATCGAACAGGCTGCGCGCCTTCTCGATGCCGACGCGCCAGTTTTCGGGATTGCGGCACTGCGAGCCGACGTGGAAGGTCACCCCGGCGAGGTCGGCGCCCAGCTTGGCCGCGCTGGCGATGATTTCGCGCGTCTCGGTGGCGCCGGCGCCGAACTTGCCCGACAGCGGCCAGTCGCTGCCGATATTTGGCGTTGCGACACGCAGGTACATCCTGGCGTCCGCCTTCAACTCGTGCACCCGGCGCAGCTCATCGACGCTGTCGACCACGAACCACTCGATGCCCCTGGCCGCGGCATAGCTGATCGCCTGGCGCGACTTCATCGGGTTCGAATAGAACACCTCCGCCACTTTCGCGCCAAGCGCAAGCAGCAGGTCGAGCTCGGCGGTCGAGGCGATCTCGAAGCTGCAGCCCTCCTGCAGCAAAGCCTTGATCACGCGCCGGTCGGGATTGGCCTTCACCGCGTAATGCGGCCGCACGCGCGGCATGGCGGCGCGCAAGCGGCGCACCTTTTCGCGCACGATGGCATTGTCGAGGATCAGGAACGGCCGCGAATACTTCTGGCGGGCGGCCTGGCGCACGATCTCGAAGTCGAGGCTGACTTCGGGGTGCGTGTCGAAGAGCTGTTCTTGCGGTAGCGCTGTCTGTTTGCTGGTGCGGCCGATGCTAGTGGGGCGTACGCCCATCAACGTCTCCTCGCGAACTAGGTTTCAGGAAGATCAGCCATGCCGGCAACCGAACCTGAGTTCCTGATGCTTGTCATGATGACCTTCTTCTTGTTCTTGAGTTAAAAGCGAATTTTTGCGAATTATAGGGTTACCCCCCCCTGAGTCAAGGGTTTTGTGACATTTTTTCGATGCTTTGTCAGAGAGAGCCGCGAAAACGCGGGCGTGAGAAACCACTATAGGTAGTAAGGCTGGACAGTTCACCCACTAGGTATCGCGGGCCTAGATCCGGGGCAGCGTGACGCCCTTCTGCCCCTGGTATTTGCCGCCGCGGTCGCGGTAGGAGGTCTCGCAAACCTCGTCCGACTCGATGAAGATCACCTGCGCCACGCCCTCGTTGGCGTAGATCCGCGCCGGCAGCGGAGTGGTGTTGGAAAATTCGAGCGTCACGTGGCCTTCCCACTCGGGCTCGAGCGGGGTCACGTTGACGATGATTCCGCAGCGCGCGTAGGTCGATTTGCCCAGGCAGATGGTGAGCACGCTGCGCGGAATCCGGAAGTACTCGACGGTCCGCGCAAGCGCGAAGGAATTGGGCGGGATGATGCAAACATCGCCCTTGAAATCGACGAACGATTTCTCGTCGAACACCTTGGGGTCGACGATGGTGCTGTTGATGTTGGTGAAAATCTTGAATTCGCTCGAGCAGCGGATGTCGTAGCCGTAGCTGGAGGTGCCATACGAGACGATGCGCTTGCCGCCGACCTCCTTGACCTGTCCCGGCTCGAACGGCTCGATCATGCGCTGCTCGGCCGCCATGCGGCGGATCCATTTGTCAGACTTGATGGTCATGTTGCCTTTCCCCTGCCCTTCCGACGGCGGTCACGAAGCGGAATTGGCAAACGCCCCTTCGTCAACTCAGGCAGCCATGCCTTTGGAACGCCAACCCTCCGCATACGACGTGCGCGCAACCACGGAGTATGGCACGGGGCTGACAATCGCCCGGATTTCAATCTGCTGGTGGCGTTCGACCGTCGGTTTTTTCGTGCCGCCGCCTTCCTCGCCCCAGACGAGCTTGACCTCGGTGCCGACCTCGATGTCCGGATTCACCACGGCAAGCGAGAGGTACGATCGCTCGTTGTAGCTGTAGCCGGCGAACATCGACATGCCAACCGTCTTACCGTCTTTCAGCAGCTTGTCATACGATGCAGACGTGTAGTTCGACAGCGGCATGTCGATGTATTTGAAGGGATCGCCCTGCTCGAGCATCGATCTGAAAGACTTGACCACATCGTCGGCGTTCCAGGCGAGCGTCACCTTCTTGCGATGCGGCTTGCCGGCCATTTTCTCCAGGGCTTCCCTGCCGATGAAGTCATGGTCGAACTTGACGAAAATCCCGTAGCCCAACTCGTACGGTGACAAGTAGTAGTCTTCGATGTTGCCGGAAACGAAACTGCCGCCAATCGAGCCCGTACCCTCGTAGCTCGAAGCCGGCAGCCATTGCCGGTAGGCCTTCATCTTCTCGCCGGAATAGACCGCCGGAAGGGGCGACGGAATCCACCCCGACTCGAGCGTGTTGGTGGCGTAGGCACGGGCCCCGACCTCCTTGAGGCCAAAATCCTTGCCGGCGTCGACGATTGCGGCCCGGATTTCCTCGCGCTCCTCGTAGGGCCCCCAAACCTCCAGGCCGGGAGCGCCGGCCATGCCATGGCGCAAGGCGCGCACCTTGCGGCCCGCGATGTTGATGACGCCCATGTTGAAGAACTTGATGTCCGGGACCGGCCCGCGGTTCAGCTTTTCGATGACCTGCGGCGCATTCGGCCCCTGGATCTGGAAGCGGTAATTCCTGCGAACCACCGCTTTGCCGCGCGCATTGGAGGGCGATCGGTCGTCCTTTTCCGTCTTGACCTTGTATCCGCCCGTCTCGGCATGGAATTGAATCCAGCTGGCCGCCGGCGCGCGCCCGACAAACACCAGCTTGTTCTGTTCCAGGTGAAACAGGATGCCGTCGCCGATTACGTAGCCATCGTAGCTGCACGGAGAAAATTGCTTGGCTCTGTTGACCGGAAACTTTGCGAAGCTGTTGGTCCCCAGATAGGAGAGCATTTTGAGGGCATCGGGGCCTTCGACATACTGTTCCACCATGTGATGGCACTGGTCGAACAGAATCGCGGTCTCGCGCCAGGCGCGTTGCTCGTCGCGCCAGTTTGAAAATTCGCCCGGGACCACCGGATAGACATAGGCACCAATCTGCGAATTGCGGAGCATGGCCACCGGATTGCCGACGGCGGTCAGCAATTCCTCCAGGTTTCGATAACTCATGTCCTAGTCCTCCTCCGATAAGAAAACAAACGCCTCTGGTGCTGCGCCAGACGGTCTAGCCGAATAATTCAGGGAACGGGGAACTCCAAGCGAGCCGCGGCGTGATTGTGATGGTATCTGGCGGGGATTTCAACAGGCGTTGCGTCGCACAACCGCGCTCATGTCGGGTCGCGGGCCATGGTGGGACGCTGCCCGCGGAGGTGGGACGGCCCGTGCCTCTCCTATTTCGCAACTTTGGTCGGACTTTGGTCGTTATAATCCGGACTCCGATAGGTTCGTGGAGACCTCAAATGCTAAAACTGTTGATCGGAATCGGGAGCCTCGCCGCCGCGCTGCTCGCCGCCTCGCCGGTGTACGCGCAGGGTGCCGTCAGGATCGGGCTGATCATGCCCTACTCCGGGCAGTTCGCCGATACTGCCACCCAGATGGACAACGCCATCAAGCTCTACGTCAAGCAGCACGGCGATAACGTCGGCGGCAAGAAGATCGAATTCATCAGGAAGGATACGGGCGGCATCGCGCCTGATATCGCCAAGCGCCTGGCGCAGGAACTGGTGGTGCGCGACAAGGTGGACATACTCGCGGGCTTCGTGCTCACGCCGAATGCGCTCGCCGCATCCGATGTCTCGGCGGAAGCGAAGAAATTCATGGTGATCATGAACGCCGCGACCGCGATCATCACCACCAAGTCACCCTATTCGGCGCGCACTTCGGTCACGGTCCCGCAGCTGAACGAAACCTTCGGCGCCTGGGCCTACAGGAGCGGGCTGCGCAAGACGTACACCATGGTCTCGGACTTCGGCCCGGGCCATGACGCGGAAAACGGCTTTCAGCAGGGGTTCAAGAATGCCGGCGGCCAGATTGTCGGCTCGGTCCGCTTCCCGGTCGCGAGTCCCGATTTTTCGGCCTTCGTGCAGCGCGCCAAGGATCTGAACCCGGAAGCGATCTTCGTCTTCGTGCCCGGCGGCGTGCAGCCGGCGGCGATCGGAAAGGCGTTTGCCGAGCGCGGTATCGACCCCGCGAAGACCAGGATATTGGGGCAAGGCGAACTGACCGATGAAGGTGCGCTGAAGAGCATGGGCGACGCCGGCCTGGGCATCATCACCGTGTTTCACTATGACTACAATCACGCCTCCGCAGCGAACGCCGCGTTCGTCAAGGCCTACAACGCCGATTACGCGCGCAACCCGGACATCTTCTCGATCGGCGGTTACGACGGCATGCACCTCATCTACGAAGCGCTGAAGAAGGCCGGCGGCAAGACCGACGGCGATAGCCTGATCGCCGCGGCCAAGGGCATGAAATGGGAAAGCCCGCGCGGCCCGGTTGCCATCGACCCCGAGACCCGCGACATCATCC
>Ga0154760_1139_pt2 | contig 11947 bp, 10 predicted proteins | sample Rifle2008BG16ft_FD_105768 | JGI IMG/M metagenome (GOLD analysis project Ga0154760, IMG submission 105768) | Betaproteobacteria bacterium RBG_16_66_20
GAGGTGCGCCGGGTCGAGTTCGTCGGCCCGCAGGTCGGCGAGGAGCTGGCCGAATACGGCGCCCTCGCGCTGCTGGTGACCGCGATCGGCATCGTGCTGTACCTGTGGCTGCGGTTCGAGTGGCGCTTCGGCCTGTCGGCGATCATCGCCAACCTGCATGATGTCGTGATCATCCTGGGCTGCTTTGCCCTCTTCCAGTGGGAGTTCTCGCTGCCGGTGCTCGCGGCGGTGCTTGCGGTGCTCGGCTATTCGGTGAACGAATCGGTGGTGGTGTTCGACCGCGTGCGCGAGAACTTCCGCAAGATGCGCAAGGCGAGCGTGCCCGAGGTGATCGACAGCGCGATCACCGCCGTGATTTCGCGCACCATCATCACCCACGGCTCCACCCAGGCGATGGTCACCACGATGCTGCTGTTCGGCGGGCCGGCGCTGCACTACTTCGCGCTCGCGCTCACCATCGGCATCTGCTTCGGGATCTACTCCTCGGTGCTGGTGGCAAGCCCGCTGGTGATGTGGCTCGGCGTGGACCGCACCCAGTTCGTGCGCCCGGCCAGGAAGGACCGCGGCAAGGACGAGCACGAAGGAGCAGTCGTCTAGCTTTCCGCTATCTCAGGATCTGCACCAGGTTGGAGTAGTCGTCGCTCCAGGTGCGCCAGCCGGCCTGCTCCTCCGGCGCTTCGGGCGACGCTTCCTCGATCTCCGGTGCTTGCAGCGCCTTGGGATCGCGCGACACCAGCACCCAGTCGGTCGTGGTGTGGTCGTCGTCGCCCTCCTTGCCCTTGTCCGAGACCAGCACCGCGTGCGCGCCGTGCTCCTTGGCGAGGCGCGCGACCACCGGCACGAGGCTCAGGAAGCGGTTCGAGACGTGGAACGCGACGATGCCGTCGGGCTTCATGTGGCGCAGGTACGCGGCGAGCGCCTCCCTGGTGATCAGGTGGATCGGGATCGAGTCGCTGGAGAACGCATCCACCGCGAGCAGGTCGAAGCCCTGCGGCGGCTCGCGCTCCAGGCTCAAGCGCGCATCGCCGAGCACCACCTCGTGCGCGGCCTCGCTGTCGGCGAGAAACGTGAACTGCGAGCGCGCCACCGACACCACCCGTGAATTGATCTCGTAGAAGCGGAACCGGTCGCCCTTGCGGCCGTAGGCGGCGAGCGTTCCGGCGCCCAGCCCGATGACGCCGACCCGCACCGCGCCGCGCGCCTGCCTCGCGGCCAGCGCCGCGCCGACGCCCGAACTCGCCTTGTAGTAGGTCGTCGGCCTGCGCCTGCCCTCGGCGGTCATGTCCTGTTCGCCGTGCATGATCACGCCGTGCACCAGCCGCCGGTAGTGGTAATCGCTGCCGGGCGTGCCGTACTCCTTCACCCGGATTACGCCGTAGAAGTTGCGCGCCGAGGCGAGGACGTCGTTCTGGAAGCGCGTGCCGTCGTAGGCCGCGCTGCCCGCCACCGCGAGCAGCACGCCCAAGCTCGCCCAGCGCGCCACCCGGTTCACCGGCGCGAAGCGCACCGCGGCGAGCAGCGCCAGCGCGGCGAGCGCAAGCCCGAGTTCGTAGTAGGCGTTGAACGCGAGGGGCGCCACCACCGCGACCAGCAGCCCGCCGATCGCGCCGCCCGCGGCGATGGTCAGGTAGAACGCGGTCAGATGGCGCGCGGCCGGACGCGCGCGGTACAGCTCGCCGTGGCAGAACATGCAGGCGACGAACAGACCCGAGAGGTACATGCCGAGCTGCATCCAGAGGTCGAACTGGTAGCTCGTGTCGACCAGCAGCCAGGCCATGCCGGCAAGCCAGACCAGCACCGCGGTCCAGAATATCTCCACGCGGTACAGGTTGCCGCCCAGCATGCCTCCTTCAAAGGCGATGATGAAGGTGAGCAGGTACAGCGTGAGCGGCGCGAGCCACAGCAGCGGGATCGCGGCCACGTTCTGCGTCACGTGGTTGGTCACCGCGAGCAGCATCACCGATCCGGTCGCCGAGAGCGCGAGCCACAGCAGATAGTCGCCGCGGCGCGGGGGCGAAATGTCTTCTTCCTGTTTGATTTCTTGCCGTTGATTCGTTGCGGAAACAGACCAGGACAGCGCGACGCACAGAACCGCGAATGCAGCGAACAGCAGCGACCACCAGATCACCTGCTCGCGGTTGCCGAGGAACGGCTCGACCGCGAGCGGATAACCGATCAGCGCGAGCAGCGACGCGAGGTTCGACACCGCGAACAGGCGGTACGGATCGATGCCGGGCCGCGCGCGCGCGAACCAGGCCTGCAGCAGCGGGCTGGTGGAGGCGAGCAGCAGATACGGCAGCCCCACGGTTGCGGCGAGCACCAGCAGGATGTAGGAGATCGGCTCCTCCGTGCCGAGCGGCTTCCAGCCTTCCGACGGGGCGATCGGCAGCGTCGCGAGCGCGAGGCCGAGCAGGACCGAATGCAGCACCGCCTGCGCGCGCGGCGCGAGCCTCGAGTCGACCGCGTGCGCGTAGGCGTAGCCGGCGAGCAGCAGCGTCTGGAAGAACAGCATGCAGGTGGTCCACACCGCCGCGGTGCCGCCGAACCAGGGCAGGATCTGCCGCGCGATCAGCGGCTGCACCAGGAACAACAGAAACGAAGACAGAAAAATCGTCGCGGCGTAAATCATCCGCGACTCAGATACGCTTGGCGAGCCGCGCGGCGAGACCGGTGTAGGACGAAGGCGTCAGCGCGAGGAGCCGCTTCTTTGCGTCCGCGGGGATCGGCAGCGCGCGGATGAACGCGGCGAGCTTGTTGCGGTCGAGCCTCTTGCCGCGCGCGAGCGCCTTCAGCTTTTCGTAGGCGCCCGCGACCCCGTGACGGCGCATCACCTGCTGCACCGCCTCGGTGAGCACCTCCCAGTTGGCATCCAGGTCTTCGCCGATGCGACGCGGATCGGCCTCGATCCTGCCGAGGCCGCGCAGGCACGCGGTGTAGGCGAGCAGCGCATGCCCGAGCGCGCCGCCCGCGTTCCGCAATGCGGTCGAATCCGACAGGTCGCGCTGCCAGCGCGACACCGGGAGCTTCTCGGAGAGATGGCGCAGCAGCGCGTTGGCGACGCCGATGTTGCCTTCGGAGTTTTCGAAGTCGATCGGATTGACCTTGTGCGGCATGGTCGAGGAACCGACCTCGCCCGGCCTCGCCTTCTGCCGGAAATAGCCGAGCGAGACATAGCCCCAGAGGTCGCGGTCGAGGTCCAGCAGCACGGTATTGGCGGCCGCGTAGGCGTCGAACAGTTCGGCGAACGAATCGTGCGGCTCGATCTGGGTCGTGTAGGGATTGAATTCCAGTCCCAGCCCCTGCACGAAGCGTCCGCAGAAGCGCTCCCAGTCGAAATTCGGGTAGGCGACGGTGTGCGCATGGTAGTTGCCGACCGCGCCGTTCATCTTGCCCAGCAGCGGCACCACCGCGATCCGGGTGCGCGCGCGCCGCAGGCGGTGCACGAAGTTGGCGAGCTCCTTGCCAAGCGTGGTCGGCGAGGCCGGCTGGCCGTGGGTGCGTGCAAGCATCGCGAGGGCCGCGTGCCGCTGCGCGGCCTCGCGCAGCACGGCGATGATCTGGTCCAGCTTCGGCAGCATCACCTGCTCGCGCGACTCGGTGAGCATCAGCGCGTAGGCGAGATTGTTGATGTCCTCGGAGGTAGCGGCAAAGTGGATGAACTCGAGGGCGCCCTGCACTTCGCGGTTCCTGCCCAGGCGGGCCTTCAGCCAGTACTCGATCGCCTTGACGTCGTGGTTGGTCTCGGCCTCGATGTCTTTTATTTGTTGCGAATCATTTTCGGAAAAATTCGCGAGCAGCTGTTTCAGCCCGGCCAGGGTGGCCCTGGAAAACGGCTTCAGTTCGGCGATCGCCGGTTCGGCGGCAAGCGCCATCAGCCACGCGAGCTCGACGCGCACGCGGTAGCGGATCAGCGCGTATTCGCTGAAGAACGGCCTCAGGGGATCTGCGGACCTGGCATACCGGCCGTCGAGCGGCGACAGCGCGGTGAGCGGGGAAGCCATGCGCTTATTATATAATCCGCGCCCGTCATGAAACTACTCGGCTCCGTTACCAGCCCCTATACCCGCAAGGTGCGCATCGTCCTCGCGGAGAAGAAGATCGACTGCGACTTCGAAATCGTGGACGTCAATCCGCCGGAGAACCCGGTCAACGCCCACAACCCGCTCGGCAAGATACCGGCGATGATCCTGGACGACGGCACCGCGCTCTACGATTCGCGCGTGATCGTCGGATTCCTCGACGCCGTCTCGCCGCTCTCGCGCCTGATTCCGGAGGACAACCGCGAGCGCGTCGCGGTGCGCCGCTGGGAGGCGCTCGCCGACGGCTCGCTGGACGCGGGCCTGCTGCTGCGTTACGAATCGCTGCGGCCGAAGAAGGAGCAGAGCCAGGCCTGGGCCGCAAAGCAGGCCGGCAAGCTCAAGCGCGGCCTGGCGACGATCGCCGCCGAGCTGGGCGACAAACCCTGGTGCCACGGCGACCGCTACACGCTGGCCGACATCGCGCTCGGCTGCTGCCTGGGTTGGGTCGAATTCCGCAAGCCCGGCGGCATCGAGTGGCGCAGCGAATACGCGAACCTCGCGCGCCACTACGACAAGCTGATGGAGCGCCCCGCGTTCGCCGACACCGCCCCGAAAGCATAGTGGCGTCGCCCCCGCGAAGGCGGGGGCCCATCGTCGAAAACCCAGGTTCCCGCTTTCGCGGGAACGACGGCGAGCCTCAACTGATCACCGCACCGCCCAGGCACACCGCGCCGTCGTAGAGCACCACCGACTGGCCCGGCGTGACCGCCCATTGCGGCTGGGCGAATTCCACCGCGATTTCGCCGTCCGCCGAGCGCGTCACGATGCACGCCGAGTCGGCCTGGCGGTAACGCGTCTTGGCCGAATGCGTCGAGCCTGACGCCGGGGCGCCGGCGATCCAGCTCGCGTCCTCGGCCTTGAGCGAGCGCCGCAGGAGAAGCTGGTGATCGTGGCCCTGCACCACGATCAGGGAATTCGAGCCGGGGTCCTTCTGCGCCACGTACCAGGCGTCTCCCGCGCCGCCGATGCCTATGCCCTTCCTCTGCCCGATGGTGTAGAACGCGAGCCCGATGTGGGTTCCGATCCGCAGGCCTTCGGGCGTCATGATCGGCCCGGGCTCGCGCGGCAGGTAGCGGTTGAGGAACTCGCGGAACGGCCGCTCGCCGATGAAGCAGATGCCGGTCGAGTCCTTCTTCGCGTGGTTCGGCAGGGCCGCCTCTCGCGCGATGCGGCGGACCTCGCCTTTCACTCGATTTCCTATTGGAAAAATGACCTTCGAGAGCTGAGCCTGCGTCAGCCGGTGCAGGAAATAGCTCTGGTCCTTCTCTGGATCCGCTCCCCGGTGGAGCTCATACAGACCGTTCTTCTCAAAGACCCTCGCGTAATGCCCGGTCGCGATGCGCGTGGCGCCGAGGTCCATCGCGTGGTCCAGGAATGCCTTGAACTTGATCTCGGCATTGCACAGCACGTCCGGGTTGGGCGTGCGTCCGGCCTGGTATTCCCTCAGGAACTCGGCGAACACGCGCTCCTTGTACTCGGCGGCGAAATTCACCGCCTCCAGCTCGATGCCGATCACGTCGGCCGCCGCCGCGGCGTCGATCAGGTCCTCGCGCGTCGAGCAATACTCGTCGTCGTCGTCGTCTTCCCAGTTCTTCATGAACAGGCCGACGACGTCGTAGCCCTCGCGCTTGAGCAGCAGCGCGGCCACCGCGGAGTCCACCCCGCCCGACATGCCGACGACGATCCTTTCACCCATGGGTCTTGGACAGCAGCTCGAGGGAAAAATTGCGGCCGGCGAGGTAGTCGTCCAGGCATTGCTGCACCAGCGGCGAGCGGTGCATCGAGGAGCGTTCTGTCAGCTCCGCCGGAGTGAGCCAGTGAAGCGCGACGATCTCCTTGTCCAATGCCCTGGACTGGTCGATTCCGGAAACGGCACCCGAAAAACAAAAGCGCAGGAAAGTGACATCGGCGGGCGCGTAGCGCCAGCGGTAGATGCCCACCAGCGCGGTGGGCACAAAGCGGTGCGCCGTTTCCTCGAGCACCTCCCGGGCGCAGGCCGCGACCAGGGTTTCTCCGGGGTCGAGGTGGCCGGCGGGCTGGTTGAGCACGCGCCGCCCGTCCTGGACCTCCTCCACGAACAGGAAACGGCCGCCGCGCTCGACGATGGCGGCGACGGTGACGCTGGGCCGCCAGTCGGTCAAGTCAAGCCACCTTGCGGGTGTTCTCCCGGATGAAATCGGCCATGCGCGCGATGCCCTGCTCGATCGCCTGCCTGGAGGCGGCGTAGGAGAAGCGCAGGTGCTGGCCTTCGCCGGGCACGCGCGCGCCGAAATGGATGTCTGCGAGCACCGCGACGCCGGCTTCGTTCAGCAGCCGCTTGCGGAACTCCTCGGAATCGGCGGCGCCGACCATGCGGCAGGCTTCGGTGACGTTCGGCCAGGCGTAGAACGCGCCGCCGGGCGTCCTGCAACTGATGCCGGGGGTTTCATTCAATATTTTCACGATTAAATTTCTTCTATCAAGAAAACTCTGCTTCATCATTTCGGCTGCATCCTGCGGCCCGTTGATCGCCTCGAGCGCGGCCCATTGCGAGATCTGCGAGGCGCAGGATTCGGTATTGGTGATCCAGCGCGTGAACGCGGGCGCGAGCCTGGGGTTCGAGGCAAAACCGATGCGCCAGCCGGTCATCGCCCAGGTCTTGGAGGCGCCGTCGGAAATGATGGTGCGTTCGTACATCCCGGGCAGCTGCGCGATCGAGAAGAACTCGCCCGAGTAGCACAGGCGCGAATAGATCTCGTCCGCATAGACCCAGATTTGGGGGTGCTTTTGCAGTATCGAACTTACAGCTTGCAATTCTTTTCTCGAAAGCAGACCACCCGTGGGATTGTGCGGATAGTTCAGGATCAGCAGCCTGGTCCTGGGCGTGATGAGCTTTTCGAGTTCGGCCGGGTCGAAGGCGAAGTCCCGGTCCTCCTTCAGCTGCACCGGCACCGGTATCGCGCCGCAGGCGGTGATCTGCGACTCGTAGATCGGGAATCCCGGGTTGGGGTAGATCACCTCGTCCCCGGCCCCATGGTCGGTGGTGGAGAGGATCGCGTAGGCGATGAAGGGCTTGGCGCCGGCGCCGATCACCACGTCTTCGGGCCGGATCGGCAGGCCGCCGCGCATGCCTGACATATAGCGGGCCGCCGCCTCGCGCAGCGGATCTATCCCGGCCGAGGGCGTATAGCCGTGCTTGCCCTCGCGGATCGCCCGGATCGCCGCCTCCTGCACGTGCACGGGCGCGGGGAAGTCGGGCTGGCCGATGCAGAAGCTGATGATGTCCTTGCCCTGGCGCGCGAGCGCGTTGACTTCGGCGAGCACCACGAAGGCATTCTCGGTGCCGAGGGACTGCGCGCGCTGGCTGATTTCCGGCATTACGGGCATCGCTGGTCCGGGGGGAAAAGCGGTATTTTATCCGGCACTTTATCCGGGTTATGCCGCCTTGACCGCCCGGTAGCGCCCTTCCAGCAGCTGGACGCGGAAGATGCGGCCGCCCAGCACGTCGGGCATCGCATGGCGGGGATCGCCCGGGAGCGAAATGTAGGCCCGCCCGTCCTCGTTCCACACCAGCGGCATCAGCACCGGCGGCGGGCGCCGCGCCGCCGCTGCCGCGAGCGCCGCCTCCACCGTGCGGTGGACCGCGAGCGCATCGATGCTCTTCGCCGTGGCCGGGGGGAGCAGCATGTCGCCTTCGGCCCAGCGTTCCAGCGCCTCGCCCGGGGTGATCCACAAACCCTCGGTCGCCTCGTGGCCGTCCACGCGCGCCTCCTGGCCTTCGGGCGCGCGCGCGAGGAAAAACCGCGCATCGAAGCGCTTGGGCGAGATCTCGGGCGTCACCCAGCGCACCCACGGCACGAGCGCCTTGGCGTCCAGATGCTCCACCAGCGTCGAAAACAGCGCGCCTTTCGCGACCGCGCGGCGGGCGTCGTCAGCGCCCCAGCCCGCCGCGAGGCGCCCGAGCAGCAGCCCGGCCTCCTCGAAGGTCTCGCGGATCGCGGCAACGAACAGCCCCGCGGCGTGGGCCGCGGGCAGCGCCTCGCCGAGCCGCGCATGCAGGTCGGAGGCTTCGGCCGAGAGCAGCGCGCAGGTGGACGGAGAGCTGTCGGCCTTGTCCAGCCGGCCCCCCGGAAACACGTGTGCGCCGGCCATGAAATCCACCGTGCGGCTGCGCTTCACCAGGTAGACCTCGAGACCGCGCGCGCCGTCGCGCAGTACGACCACGGTTGCGGCATCGCGTGCTGGAGCGGGTGTCTTCACGGGCGGGGAGCGGGGCGCAGGAAGATGGGGCGGCGTGGTTCCTGGAGGGTCGCGCGGATTGTATCGGAGTAACATTCGGGTACAAAAAAATTACCTGATTCCTTTTCTCCATGCTCGTCAACTGCGCCGCCTACCAGGACGGCAAGAAGCTCGCGGATATCGCGCAGAGCCAGATCCACGACTACCTCGCCAGGCCGGGTTGCTTCGTGTGGGTGGCATTGCTCGACGCCACCGATGCCGAAATCGACGAGATGAGCAGGGAATTCCACCTGCACCCGCTCGCGGTCGAGGACGCGCGCCACGGCCACCAGCGGCCCAAGATCGAGGAGTACGGCGACGAGCTGTTCACCGTGCTGCACGTGGTGGAAGCCGCGGGCGAGGATCTCCGGGTCGGCGAAGTGAGCATCTTCACCAGCCCGAGCGGCGTCCTTTCGATCCGCAACCGCACCGAGCTGGGCCTCCAGAGCGTGCGCACCCGCTGCGAGCGCGAGCCCGAGCTGCTGCGGCACGGCGCGGGCTACGTGCTCTACGCGCTGATGGACAAGGTGGTGGACCGCTACTTCCCGCTGCTCGATGCGCTCGAGACCGAGCTCGAGGCGATCGAGGAGCGCATCTTCGCCAACACCTCGCCGCGCGCCAACATCGAGGCGCTGTACTACGTCAAGCAGAAGGTCACCACGCTCAAGCATGCGACCGCGCCGCTGATGGATGCCGTGGGCAAGCTCTACGGCGGCCGCGTGCCGCAGGTCTGCCACGGCCTGGGGGAGTATTTCCGCGACGTCTACGACCACCTGGTGCGCCTCAACCAGTCGCTCGATTCGCTGCGCGACACCGTCGCCACCGCGATCCAGGTCAACCTCGCGATGATCACCATCGGCGAGAGCGAAGTCACCAAGCGCCTGGCGGCCTATGCCGCCCTGGTCGCGGTGCCCACCATGGTCGCCGGCGTGTACGGCATGAATTTCGAGCACATGCCCGAGCTGAAATGGGTCTGGGGCTACCCGTTCGCGCTGTTCGTGATGACCGCGATCGACATCGTGCTGTTCCGGCGCTTCCGCAAGGCGAAGTGGCTGTAGCGCGGGGTCAGGCGCCGAGCCGCAGCTCGGCGCGCACCGCGTCCCATGCGACGCGGACCAGAGACGATTCGGTTCTTGCGATCAATTCCAATTCGATCAGGCGCGACACGTCGGTATGCACGTTCTTGTAATCGCGTTGCAGCTGCTTTGCCAACGCAAGAATCGTCAGCGGTCCGGCGGCTTTCAATTGCTTCAACAGCTCCCACCGCGCGGGTGTCAGATGCTTCATCAGCAGCGGCAGGTCCGCGAAGGACAGCACCGCCAGCGGCGCCGGCGCGGCGCGGCCCGAGGCGAGGTGCCAGGCCGCCTCGAAGCGGTCGAGCGCGTCGGCCTGCGCGCTAACCCTGACGTAGAGCGTCTTCGGCATCGCGCTCGAAGTCGTACCTGAGCTGTTCGACCGACTTGAATTCGTAAGCGCTTGCACGCCCGCGCAGCGTCCTGACGTGCTTCCTGCCCTCGCCTTTGTATTCAACGAGCAGATTTTCCTGACTGCGGAAGGAAAGGCTGTAGCGCTTACCGTGCAGAAAAGAAATCTTCGTGGAAAAACCATTCCCCAGAACAACGCACTCTTCGAACATATGGCTTTATACACCATAGCAGACATGGCGTAAAATGCCCTTCCATGGGCTCCCGGGACCGCTTCTTCAACCTTTACCGCCAGGGTTTCGTGCGCGTCGCGCTCGCCACTCCGCTGGTGCGCATCGGCGATCCGATGGCGAACGCCGCGGCGACGCTCGCCCTGATGCGCGCGGCGGCGAAGAGCAGGGCCGTCGTCGCCGTGTTCCCGGAACTGGGGCTGTCCGCGTACAGCTGCGAGGACCTGTTCCACCAGCAGGCGCTGCTGCGCGCATCCGAACAGGCGCTCGCCTGGCTGCTCGCGCGCTCCAGGCGCCTGCCGCTGGCGGCTTTCGTCGGCCTGCCGGTGGTGGCCGACGGCCTGCTCTACAACTGCGCGGCGCTGGTCTGCGGCGGGCGGCTGCTCGGCGTGGTGCCCAAGACCTACCTGCCGAACTACCGCGAGTTCTACGAACTGCGCCAGTTCACCCCGGGCGGGGATCTGGCGAAGGATATCGTTCTCGCGGGCCAGAGCGCGCCTTTCGGTCCCCTGATCTTCAGGCTGAGGGAAAATGCGAGACTGCGGCTGTTCGCCGAGATCTGCGAGGACCTGTGGGTGCCGGCGCCGCCCTCCTCCTATGCCGCGCTCGCCGGGGCGACCGTGATCGCCAACCTGTCGGCCTCCAACGTGGTCATCGGCAAGCACCAGTACCGCCGCGAGCTCGCCGCCAACCAGTCGGCGCGCTGCATCGCCGCCTACCTCTACAGCGCCGCGGGCGCGGGCGAATCCACCACCGACCTCGCCTGGGACGGGCACGCGATGGCCTACGAGAACGGCTCGCTGCTCGCCGAGTCGCAGCGCTTTTCGAGCCGCGCGCAGCTCACGCTCGCCGACCTCGACCTCGACCGGCTGGAAGCCGACCGCATGCGGCAGAACTCCTTCGGCGAATCGGCGCGGCGGCACGCCGCCGAGATCGCGCGCTTCAGGACGGTGGAATTTTCCCTGCCTGTTTTCAAGGGCGTTTCGAAACTGGCAAGAAAGATCGGGAAATTTCCCTATGTGCCCGGCGACCCGGCGACGCGCGATGCGCGCTGCGAAGAGGTCTATCGCATCCAGGTCGAAGGCCTCGCCACGCGGCTGCGCGCCACCGGCACGCAAAAGCTCGTCATCGGCGTCTCGGGCGGGCTGGACTCCACGCAGGCGCTGCTCGTCTGCGCGCGCGTCATGGACGAGCTCGGCCTGCCGAGGACGAACATCCTCGCCTACACCCTGCCCGGCTTCGCCACCTCGACGCGCACCCGCTCCAGCGCCTGGCAGCTGATGCGCGCGGTGGGCGCCAGCGCCGGGGAGATCGACATCCGGCCCTCCTGCATGCAGATGTTCCGCGACCTGGGCCACCCCTACGCCAAAGGCCGCAAGCAGTACGACATCGCGTTCGAGAACGTGCAGGCGGGGGAGCGCAGCAGCCACCTGTTCCGCCTCGCCAACCACCAGGGCGGCCTGGTGGTCGGCACCGGCGACCTCTCGGAGCTGGCGCTCGGCTGGTCCACATATGGCGTTGGAGACCATATGTCGCACTACAACGTCAACGTGAGCGTGCCCAAGACCCTGATCCGGCACCTGATCGGCTGGGTGGCGAAATCCGGGCAGTTCAACGACGCGGTAAGCAAGGCGCTCGCCCGCGTTCTCGCGACCGAAATTTCTCCGGAATTGAAACCGGATCAGAAAACCGAAGACGTCATCGGTCCCTATGAGCTGCAGGATTTCCACCTCTACTACACGCTGCGCTTCGGCTATGCGCCATCGAAGGTGGCGTTCCTCGCCTGGCACGCTTGGCAGGACAAGTACACGCTGGGCGAAATTCGCAGGTGGCTGGGGGTGTTCCTCGCGCGGTTCTTCCAGACCAGCCAGTTCAAGAGGAGCGCCCTGCCCAACGGCCCGAAGGTGGGTTCGGGGGGCTCGCTGTCGCCGCGCGGCGACTGGCGCGCGCCCTCCGA
>Ga0154760_1097_pt3 | contig 11895 bp, 8 predicted proteins | sample Rifle2008BG16ft_FD_105768 | JGI IMG/M metagenome (GOLD analysis project Ga0154760, IMG submission 105768) | Betaproteobacteria bacterium RBG_16_66_20
ACCTGTACCACCGCCTTTCGGTTTTCACGCTCGGCGTGCCGCCCCTGCGCGAGATGGAAGGCGACAAGCTGCTGCTGCTCGAGCATTTCCGCCGCTTCTACGCCGAGCAGTCCGCAGTGCAACCGTTCTCCCTGGACGATGCCGCCGAACGGCGCTGGCTCGCCTACCCCTTCCCCGGCAATGTGCGCGAGCTGCGCAATATCGTGATCCGGCTCACCACCAAGCACCCCGGGCGCCGCCTCTCGGCGGCCGAGCTCGAGCCCGAGTTCGACCTCGCCTCCGAGGCGCCGTGGGATGCCTCCCCCGGCGAAGGCGACATGCTCGAACAGGCGCTGCGCCACCTCGAACGAAGCCGCGGCGTACGTCTCGACGAGATGCTGCAAGCGCTGGAGCGAGGCTACATCGAGGCCGCGCTCAGGCTCACGCGCGGCAATGTCAGCCAGGCCGCCAAGCTGCTCGGGGTCAACCGCACCACGCTCTACAGCCGGATGAACACGTCGGACGCAGGGGAACCTCAAGGCGGTTCCCCCGCACCCCTTCCCCACGACAAGAAGAACTAGCAAATGGCACTGTATCTCGAGCACTTCGGCCTCATCGAGCCGCCGTTCCGCATCACCCCGCATCCGGATTTCTTCTTCGACGGCGCCGACCGCGGCGCAACCCTCGAGGGCCTGATGTACGCGATCCTGCACGACGAGGGCATCGTCAAGCTGAGCGGCGAGATCGGCAGCGGCAAGACTACGCTCTGCCGGGTGCTGATGGAACGCCTCCCGGATGAGGTCGAGACGGTGTTTCTCGCCAACCCGTCCTATTCGCGCACCGAAATCCTGCACGCGATCGCCGAAGAACTCGGGCGGCCCGCGAGCGACGATCCCGCGGCGCCCGCGCTGCGCGACCTGCAGGCCCAGCTGATCGAGCTTTACGCGAGCGGGCGCAGGGTGGTGGTCATGATTGACGAGGCGCATGCAATGCCGGAGGAAACCCTGGAGCAGGTGCGCCTGCTCTCGAACCTCGAGTCGAGCCGCCACAAGCTGCTGCAGATCGTGCTCTTCGGCCAGCCCGAGCTGGACGAAGCGCTCGCCAAAACCTCGATGCGCCAGCTGAAGGACCGGATCACGCACAGCTTCCGCACCCGGCCGCTCGCCGTGGATGAAGTCTCAAAATACGTTTCTTTCCGCATGCGCGCCGCCGGATACAAGGGCCCGGAAGTCTTCTCCAAGGCGGCGATCGCGGCGATCGCACGCGCCTCCAGCGGCCTGACGCGCCGCATCAACGTGCTTTGCGACAAATCGCTGCTCGCCGCCTTCGCCGCGAACGCGCATGAGGTGACGCCGCGCCAGGTGCGTGCCGCGGTCGCCGACTCCGATTTCGCCCCGGTCGCGGGGCGCAAGCCGCGCGCCGCCCGCGCGCTGGCGGCTGCGGCCCTTCTGGCCTCCGGGGCGATTGCGGGCGCGGCGGTTTTCTACTGGCTCGACCGCAGCGGTAACGCGCCCGCGGCCGCCACGACGATTGCCCCTTCGCCGGCCCGGCCGGTGGCAACGCCGGCACCCATAACACCCCCGCCTGCCGCTTCGAGCGCGCAAGCGCAAGCACCCGCGGCGGAAGCGACAGCGGTTGTGCCGCAGGCTCCCGCCCTGGGCCCGGCGCAGGTTGCCGAGAAACCCGCGGCGCAGTTCCTTGTGCCCGAGCAGCTGCGCCGCCTGTCGGGTTACGTCCCCGGCGGCAATCGGCTGCTGCGCGAGCAGCTTGGCGCCGCGCGCGAAAAACTCCTGAGCGAGCCCGATAACAGCTTCAGCATCGAACTGTTTCTCACCGAAAACAGCGACCCTGCGCGCACCGAGCGCTTTCTGCTCCGGGCCCGCGAGCTGGTCCCGCTCTCGGAGGTCTACGTGATTCCGGTTGCGGCCGGAGGGCGCTATCAGATCCGCGTCGTCTACGGCAGTTTCCCGAGTCGCGAAGCCGCCGCCGAAGCCGCCAAGCGCCTGCCGCCGAAATACCAGAAGGCATTCCGCTTCGAACTGCGCAGTTTTGCCGAGCTTCGCGCGTCGATTTGAGGCGCTCGCCCGACGTTGCCGGCAAGTCAGAAAACGTCATAGTGACAAATGGTTAGAAGACTTTCTTGAAAAAAACGTGGTACCCTAACTCGATGGCAGAATCCTGGCGCGCGACCGGTTCGTCCAAAGCGTTCATCGCCACGGCACTGGCGCTCGCACTTGCGGGCTGCGGACAGGTTCCGATCAAGCCCTCGCCATCCCATGTTCTTGCCGACGAAAAGCGTCCGGAAGGAAACATTCCGGCGCCCGTTCAGCTGGTACCGATGCTGCCCCTGCCTTCGCCAACGCCGCGGCCCGAGACCTACAGCGTCGTGGTCAACAACGTGCGCGTGCAGGACCTGTTGTTCGCGCTCGCGCGCGACGCCAAGCTCAACGTCGACATCCATCCCGGGGTCATCGGCTCGGTCACCCTCAATGCGATCGATCAGACCTTGCCGCAACTGCTCGGCAGGGTCGCAAGACAGGTCGACATGCGCTACGAAATCGACGGCCAGACCCTGACGGTGATGCGCGACACGCCCTACCTGCGCGTTTACCGCGTCGACTACGTCAACCTCACGCGCGACGCCGCGAGCCAGGCGAATCTCTCCACCCAGGTGAGCGGCACGGGCGCCAGCGCCGGCGGCGGCAGCTCGGGCGCGCAGAACAATTCGACCTCGATCGTCAAGACCAGCTCGATCAACAAATTCTGGGAGACGCTGGTCGGCAACATCAAGGACCTGCTGCGCGAAACCGACAAGATCGTCCAGGTCAGCCAGCCGGCTGCCCCCGCCGCGCCCGCGGCCCCGGCCGCACCGGGGGCGCCGCCGACGCCGGCGGCAGCGCCCACGCCGCAGCCTATGGTGGAATTCCGCGAGGCCGCCTCGGTCATCGCGAACGCCGAGGCCGGTGTGCTCAGCATCCGCGCCACCGCGCGCCAGCACGAGAAGGTGCAGGAATTCCTCGACCAGGTGCTGGCGAGCGTCAAGCGCCAGGTGCTGATCGAGGCCACGATCGCCGAGGTCCAGCTCAACAACCAGTACCAGCGCGGCATCGACTGGCAGCGCGTGCGCAACCTTTCCGGATTCGGCTTCGCGCAGGCCTCCGGCGCCACGCCCGCCGGCATCAACACCAATGCGTTCACGCTCGGATTCGGGACCGGCCCGGGACTGGGTATCAGCGGCACGATCAGGCTGCTCGAGTCCTTCGGCGACGTGCGCGTGCTCTCCAGCCCGAAGCTGAGCGTCCTCAACAACCAGACCGCGATACTCAAGGTGGTGGACAATCTGGTGTACTTCACCGTTACGGCGAGCACCACAACCGCCGCGAACAGCCCGGCGGTGACCACCTTCAACACCACGGTCAACTCGGTGCCGGTCGGATTCATCATGGCCGTGGTGCCGCAGATCAGCGAAAACGACACCGTCCTGCTCAACATCCGGCCGACCATTTCGCGCAAGCTGACGGACATCGCGGACCCCAATCCGTCACTCGCCAACCCCTGCGGCATTCCGGTGCCGGCCGCGGGATGCAACATTCCCGGCATCTCCAGCCTGATTCCCGTGATCCAGACACGCGAGATGGAATCGGTGATGCGCGTGCAGAGCGGCCAGACCGCGGTGCTCGGCGGCCTGATGCAAGACTCGGTCACCAACGTCGAGGATACGATTCCCGGCGTGCGCAACGTTCCGGGCGTGGGCCAATTGCTCGCGCAGCGCAAGGACCTCAACCAGAAGACCGAACTGGTGATCTTCCTGCGCCCTACGGTGATCCGCGACACCAGCATGGACGGGGATTACTCCCGCCTGCGCGACCTGGTTCCCGGCAACGACTATTTCCTGAAACCGAATCCGAGCCGGGAATCGCCCGCGCAGTGACATGAGCCTGCTGCTCGAGGCCCTGAAGAAGGCGGAAAAGGCCAAGGAAGAAGCGCAACGGCGCGCCAAGGGCACTGCGGCGGGCGGCGACGCACAGCCCTCGGCCTTCGACCCGGAGGCGACCGCCGTCGATGAGAACCGCCACGTCACGACGCGCAACGAGCTGCCCGATATTTCCGCGCCGCTGGAAATCCTGAGCGAAGACCTGCGTTCCGGCACCCAGGCCAAGGCCGCGCCGATGCAGCTCGCGCTCGCCGACGAACCGCCGCCGCGGGCGCCGGAGCCGAAGGCGGCGCCGCGGCGCGACAATACGCGCGCCGCAGCCGAAGCACAGGCGACCGCGGCGGCTTCCGCAGCCGGCGCCGAGCGCGCCACGGCGCAGAGGGTTTTCGAGGCGAAGTTCAAGGAGCCCAATCCCCGCCTGCCGTTCTACATCACGGTCGCGGTGCTCGGCGTACTCGCGATCGGCACCGTGGGCTATTTCTGGGCCCAGTTGCAGCCCCCGGCCTCTCTCGTGAATACGAACCCGGTGCGTTCCGCGGACGAAAAAGCGGTCAGTGCGGCCGCTGTCCCGGCGGCCGCAGCCACGCAACCGGCGCAGGGGCCGGGCGCGATCGCAGGTCTGCCCGGCAGTCCTGCGTCCCGGCCCGCCACGCCGCCGTCAGCGCCGGCAATCGCTGCTCCCGGGGGCCAGGCGGCGGCCGCTCCAGCGGTTGCGCCGCCTCTGGCCGCTCAGCCGGCCACGCCCGCCGTAAGCGCCGCAGCGCGGGCGCCGCGCAGCAAGCCTGCTGCGGCGGCGAGCGACGATCGACCACTGAGCGTGAATCGCGGGGGGCCGCAGATCCATCCGCAGGTGAGCGCCGGTTATGCCGCGTTCCAGGCAAGCGACCTTGCCAAGGCGCGCAGCGAATACCAGCAGGCGCTGCGTGACGAACCCGCCAACCGGGACGCGTTGCTCGGCCTCGCCGCGGTCGAAATGCGCGCCCAGCGCTACGACCTCGCGGACTCCTACTATCGGCGCGTGCTGCAGGCCGATCCGCGGGATCCGCACGCCCAGGCCGGGATGCTTGCGCTGCGCAGCGAGCAGCTCGACCCGGTCCAGGTCGAGAGCCGCGTCAAGACGCTGATCGCCGCCGACCGCGAGGCGAACGTGCTTTATTTCACTCTCGGCAACCAGTATGCGCAGCAGGGCCGCTGGGCCGAGGCGCAGCAGGCCTACTTCAAGGCATTCGCGACCGATCCCGACAATCCGGATTTCGCCTTCAACGTCGCGGTGAGCCTGGACCAATTGCGCCAGCCCAAGCTCGCCCTGGAATACTACCGGCGCGCGCTCGCGCTGGCGGAAAAACGCGGCGCCAACTTCGCCGCGGAAGCCGCGCGCACGCGCGTGCAGCAGCTCTCGCGCTGACATTTTTTTGCAGTGCGGCGCACAGGCGCGCCGGGTATCATTGAGACTGGATGAATACGCCCACGAGCCCTCAGGCCAAGCGGCACATCGGCCAGATCCTGATCGACCAGGGCATCCTCACGGAAGACCAGCTGAGGATCGCGCTGCTCGAGCAGATGAAGTCGCACCTCCCGGTGGGGCGGCTGCTGGTCCAGCTCGGCTTCGTTTCCGAGGCGACGCTGCGCGACGCCCTGTCCGAGAAGCTCGGGCTGCAATCGGTCGACCTCGCGCACATCATCGTCGACCCCTCGGCGCTGAAGATGCTGCCGCGCGAGCTCGCGCGCCGCTATCGCATGTTCCCGGTCGCGTTCGACCGGCAGGCGAAGAAATTCATCGTCGCGTTGGCCGACACCAACAACATCGTCGCGGTGGACCAGTTGCGCGCGCACCTCAAGGGCGACCTGGAGATCGAGCTGCGGCTGGCGGGCGACTCCGAGATCGAACGCGCGATCGAGCATTACTACGGCCACGAATTCTCGATCGACGGCATCCTGCGCGAGATCGAGACCGGCGAGCTCGACTACACCTCGATCGCGGAGGGCGACGAATATTCGCAGCCGGTCGTGCGCCTCATTTCGGCGCTGCTTGCCGACGCGGTCGAGCGCAGCGCCTCCGACATCCACTTCGAACCCGAGCAGAATTTCCTCCGCATCCGCTACCGCATCGACGGCGTGTTGCGCCAGATCCGCAGCCTGCACAAGACCTACTGGCCGGCGATGGCGGTGCGCCTCAAGGTGATGGCGAAAATGAACATCGCCGAGACGCGCGCGCCGCAGGACGGGCGGATCTCGGCGACGATGTCCGGACGGGTGGTGGACTTCCGCGTCTCGAGCCTGCCCACCACGCACGGCGAGAACGTGGTGCTGCGGATCCTCGACCGGCAGAAGGGCATCGTGCCGCTCGACCGCCTCAACATGGAGGAGTCGCAGCTCGAACTCCTCAAGCGCATGATCGCGCGACCCGAAGGCATCATCATGGTGACCGGCCCCACCGGCAGCGGCAAGACCACCACGCTGTACTCGATCCTCAATCACATCAACTCCGACGGCGTCAACATCATGACGCTGGAGGATCCGGTCGAGTACCCGATGACGCTGATCCGCCAGACCTCGGTCGCGGAAGCGGCGAAGCTCGATTTTGCCAACGGCATCCGGGCGATGATGCGCCAGGACCCGGACGCGATCCTGGTGGGCGAGATTCGCGACGAGGACACCGCCGAGATGGCATTCCGTGCCGCGATGACCGGTCACCAGGTGTATACGACGCTGCACACGAACTCGGCCGTCGGCGCGATCCCGCGGCTGCTCGACATCGGCATCGTCCCCGACATCATGGCCGGCAACATCATCGGCATCATCGCCCAGCGCCTGGTGCGCAAACTGTGCCGCACCTGCCGCCAGTCCTACGATCCCGACGTCAAGGAGCGGCGCCTGCTCGGGCTCTCGCCGACCGAACCGGCGGCGCTGTTCCGCTCGGTGGGCTGCGAGCAGTGCGATTACCAGGGCTACCGCGGGCGGGGCGGCATCATAGAAATCCTGAAGATGGATGCCGCGATCGACGAGCTGGTAGCGCGCCGCGCGACCGCGCGCGAGATCCTCACCGCGGCGCGCGCCAAGGGCTTCAAGACGCTCGCCGAGGACGGCATCCGGCTGGTGCGCGGCGGGGTGACGAGCGTCGATGAGCTGATGCGCGTCGCCGACCTGACCGACCGCATGGCGTAGGGAGGAACAGGGGGTGCTGCGGGCCGCAGTTTAGATGCGGCACCCCCCGTGCCCCCCGGTGCTTTCGGTAACAGGTAACCTAGCGCTATGCCTCTGTACACCTACAAGGCAATAGACGCCCACGGCAAGGCCGTGCTCGGCCGGGTCGACGCGGGCAACGTGTTCGACCTGGAGCAGCGCCTCGCGCGGATGGGGCTCGACCTGGTCAGCGGCGCGCCCACCGCGCACAAGAGCCGGCTGATCGGCGGCAGCAGGGTCAAGCGCCAGGACCTGATCAATTTCTGCTTCCACATGGAACAGCTCGCGAGCGCCGGCGTGCCGATCGTCGAAGGGCTGATCGACCTGCGCGAAAGCGTCGAGAACCTGCGCTTCAGGGAAGTCGTCGGCGGCCTGGTGGAGACCATCGAGGGCGGCAAGAGCCTGTCGCAGGCGCTGGCCGATTATCCCGAGGTGTTCAGCAAGGTGGTCGTGAGCCTGGTGCGCTCGGGCGAGCAGACCGGAAAGCTCCCCGAAGTGCTGAAGAGCCTCGCCGAGACCTTGAAATGGGAAGACGAGCTCGCGGCGCAGACCAAGAAGCTGCTGATGTACCCGCTGTTCGTCGGCAGCATCGTGCTTCTGGTCACGTTCTTCCTCATGATCTATCTGGTGCCGCAGATGACCGGCTTCATCAGGAACATGGGCCAGGAGATTCCGCTGCAGACGCGGATCCTGATCCACGTCTCGAATTTCTTCGTCGGCTACTGGTGGGCGGTCATCGCGGCGCCGTTCGCGATCTGGTTCGGCCTCAAGGCGGCGGCCAAGTCGAACCCGGCGGTCGCTTACCGGATCGACGACCTGAAACTGCGGTTTCCGCTCATCGGCCCGATCCTGCGCAAGATCATCCTGTCGCGCTTCGCCTCGAGCTTCGCGATGATGTACAGCTCCGGGATCACGGTGCTCGACGCGATCCGCTCTTCGGAAGAAATCGTCGGCAACCGTCCGCTCGAGAACGCGCTGCGCAGCGCGGGCCAGCAGATCGCCGAGGGCAAGGGTCTCACCCAGGCGTTCACCGACGTCGGCCTGTTTCCGGCGCTGGTCATCCGGATGCTCAAAATCGGAGAGAATACCGGCGCGCTCGACAGGGCGCTGCTCAATGTCAGTTACTTCTACAACCGTGAAGTGAAGGAAGGCATTGACAGGGTGCAGGCGATGATAGAGCCCGCGATGACGCTGGTGCTCGGCGCGATCCTCGGCTGGGTGATGCTCTCGGTGCTCGGGCCGGTCTACGACACGATCTCGAAAATGAAGTTCTAACGCGATGTCGGCCAAGCTCGTCCTATATTTCACCGCCAGCGGGCACGCGCTGTATCGCTGGGCGGGCAGCGCGCTCGCGCTGGAGGCGCGCTTCAGCCCGGACGCGGCCGGGCTCGGCGATTTCCGCGCCCACCTGCAGGGGCGCACCGGAGCGCTGGCCTATGTGCTCGCCGACCTCGCGGGCGAGGATTTCCACGAGGACCAGATCCCCTACCTGCGGGGCGGCGACCGCCAGGCGGTGGTGCAGCGCCGGCTGGCGCAACGCTACCGCGACACGCGGCTCGCGGCAGCACTGTCGCTCGGCTATTTGACCGGCGAGCGGCGCAGCGAGCGGCTGTTGCTCGCCTCGTTCACCAACCCGGAGCAATTTACGGACTGGCTGGACGCGCTCGCCGCCTCGGGCGCCCGGCTCTCCGGCGTGTACTCGGTCCCGCTGCTCGCGCCGGCGCTGGCCGCGCGGCTCGGCGTGCGGGGCGGGCGCGCGTTCATCGTCACGGCCAACAGCACCGGGCTGCGGCAATGCTACGTCGAGGACGGCCGGCTGCGCTTCGCGCGCCTGGAACGCACCCCCGATATGGCGCCCGAAGCGCTCGCCGCGTTCGTGCGCGCCGAGACCCTGCGCCTGGTGCAATTCCTCTCCACGCGCGGCGCGCTGCCGCGCGAGGGCCCGCCGATCCAGGTCATCGTGGTCGCATCTGCGGCGCATCGCGCTGCATTCGAGCAGGCGCTGGTGTCGGACGCGCGGCTCGCGTTCCACACCATCGCGATGCAGGAGGCGGCGCGCAAGTGCGGGGTCAAGGGCCTGGCTGCCGATGCGCCTGGCGAACAGCTGTTCCTGCACCTTGCGGTCAAGCACCCGCCCAAGGACCAGTTCGCCCGAGTCGAGGATCGGCGCAGCTTTTTCCTCTGGAGGGTGCAGCGCGCCATCGTTCGCACGGGCGCGATCGGCTTCGCCGCCTGCGTGCTCTACGCGGCGGCGCAATGGATCGACCTCATGGGCCTCAAGGACCAGATCTCGGCACAGAAGCGCGAAGCGCGGGATGCAAGCCAGCAGTACGAACGCATCACCGCGTCGTTCCCGGTGACCCAGACTACGACCGACAATCTCAAGGCGACCGTGGTCGAGTTCAGCAGGATCGCATCGCAGTCCGCCTCGCCCGAACCCGCGCTCGTATACCTGTCGCAGGTGGTGGAAAAATTCCCGCAGATGGACCTCGAGTCGGTGCAGTGGCGCACCGGGCGGCTGGATGACCGCGGCGAAGCCGCCGCGCCGGCCGACAAGCGCCCCGCCCCGGCGGCGGGCGGCGCCGCGGCTGCTCCCCCGGGTGGCGAGATGATGCAGATGCTGGAAGTCTCCGGGCGCGTAAACGCTACCAAGCGATCGGACTACCGGGCCATCACCGGGCAGGTACAGCGCTTCGCCGAAGCGCTGCGCGCGGATCCGGCCTGGCGAATCCTGCGCACGCAGCTGCCGTTCGACGTGACCTCCGAAGGCACGCTCTCCGGCGATATCGGCTCTGGCGAAGCCACCGAGGCGCCGAAGTTCTCCGTCACGGTGGGGCGGGTCCTGAAATGAATTTCTCCGCCGAAGAGCTGAAAAAGCTCGCCGTTCCGATCGCGCTGCTGCTGGCGCTGCTCGCGGCGGGCGCCGGGCTGATCTACTGGATGCAGCAGGAGCAGCGCGCTGCCGAGCAGCAGCTTGCGGCGGCCCGCACCGAGCGCGCGCAGGCGCGCGAGCGCCTGACCCGGATCGCCGAGGAGGAGAAGGAAGTCAACGACAAGCTCGAGGTGTACCGCAGGCTGAAAAGCCTCCACATCCTCGGCGAAGAGCAGCGTCTCGAATGGGCCGACGCGATGACCCGCATCCGCACCGGCCGCGAGCTGCTCGACCTGCGCTATCTCGTAGAGCGCCAGCGCATTCTCGTCTCGGTGCCCGGCAAGCCGGTCAACGTCGACTTCTTCGCCAGCACCATGAAAGTCGACATCGCGCTGCTGCACGAGGGCGACCTGCTTGCGTTCCTGCGCGACCTGCGCGAATCGGGCAACGCCTATTATTCGATCAAGCGCTGCACCATCAACCGCACCGGCAGCGCGCCGACCGGTCTTTCGATCGTGCCGCGCCTGCGCGCCGATTGCGATGTCGATCTGATCACCATCCTCGACCGGGCGGCCAAGACATGAGCCGCATCGCCGGCCTCCTGCTGGGCACCGCGGTTTGGCTCTGGGCCGCGGGCGCGCAGGCGCAGGAACTGGGGCGGCTGTTCTTCACGCCCGATCAGCGCACCGCGCTCGATGCGCGGCGCAAAGCGCGCGTTCCCGACAAGCCGGCAGCCGCGCCGGTCACCGAATCGCCTCTCACCCGGGTCGATGGCGCGGTGCGTCGCGCGGGCGGAAAATCCACCGTGTGGGTGAACGGCGAGGCGATCCCCGAAGGCGCGCAGCCGGGCAGCGCGCAGGTGGCGCCGAAGGCTTCGAGTCCCGCGCGCGTTTCGATACCCGCGGGCGAGGGCGCGCAGCGCTTCGACCTGCGTGTCGGCGAGTCGCTCGACCGCGGCAGCGGCGAGGTGCGCGACGTGATCGGCGAGGGCGAGATCAGGATCGGCCCCCGCCGCGCCGCGCCGGCCAAATGAATGTCCGCAGCACCCGTCGGCAGCGCGGGGCGGCGCTGATCCTATTCGCCACCATCCTGGTACTGGGCGTGGCTTGGTTCACCATCGGCGCCCTGGGCAAGGCCGCACCGACCAGCGTCGACCGGGAAATCAAGACCGGGCCTGCGCTAAAGGCGGGCAAACAGGCTCTGCTCAGCTACCTGGTGCAATACGCAGCGCGCACGAGCACTGCCGAGCCGGGGCAGATGCCTTGTCCGGAATCGCTCGCTTCGATCGGCGGCGCGAACGAGGGGCAGGCGTCCACGAGCTGCAGCAATGCCACGGCCAGCACCGGCCGCCTGCCTTGGCGCACCCTCGGCATCGAGCAATTGCGCGACGGCGACGGTGAGCCGCTCTGGTACGTGCTCAGCCCGGGCTTTCGCAGCGCCCCGATAAATTTCGCGACCATCGGCCAGCTCACCTACAACGGCGCACTGAGCGCCGCGGTAGCGCTGATCATTGCCCCCGGGAAACCGCTCAACACGCTTACCGATCCCGCGACGCCACCGGCGGAATGCAGCAAGGTGAACCAGCAAGCGAGCAACCGCAATACCGCTTCGCTCAATCCGGCCAATTTTTTTGAATGCGGCAACGCTAGCGGCAGCTACGCCAACCCCGGCACCTCCCAATGGACCAACGACCGCGTCGTGTCTATAACGACCGCCGAATGGCTGGATGCCATCACTCCTGCAATCGCGGATCGGCTGCAGCGCGAGGTGGCGGCGGCGCTGGGCAAATGGGATCAGGACGAGCTCGCGGCCACGGGAAGAAGCTGGGGCGCGACCCACGGCCTTCCGTACCTGCCATTCGCGTCGACCTGGGGCAATCCGACGACGACCAATTATTGCGGGAACCAAGGGAGCCACGAGGGATTGG
>Ga0154760_1114_pt1 | contig 11798 bp, 20 predicted proteins | sample Rifle2008BG16ft_FD_105768 | JGI IMG/M metagenome (GOLD analysis project Ga0154760, IMG submission 105768) | Betaproteobacteria bacterium RBG_16_66_20
CGGCGTCACGATCGGCTGCTTGAAGGGCTTGGCCTTGTCCCACTTCGCCTTCGAAGCTTCAGCGAGGCGTCTCTGCTCCTCGTCGTGCCAGAAGATCGAGGGCCGGTACTGCGAGCCGACGTCGCAGAACTGGCGGTCGCTCACCGTGGGATCGTGGTTCACCCAGAACTGCTCGAGCAGCCGCTCGTAGCTCACCTTCACCGGGTCGTACACGACCTGCAAGACTTCGGTGTGGCCGGTGGCGCCAGAGGAGACTTGCTCGTAGGTCGGGTTCTTCCTGCTCCCGCCCATGTAGCCGGAAGTGGTCGAAACCACGCCGGGGACCTTGTCCATGGCCTCCTCCGTACACCAGAAGCAGCCGGCGGCGAAGGTGGCTTTGGCGAGTCCGGCGGGCTGGCCTTGCGCAAAGACAGAGGAAGCTGCGAAGGCGGCCAGCCAGAGCTGCAGGGCGAGAATGCGGGCAAACATGGCGTACGGCTCCTTTCGTGGCGTTGCCGGATTGGTCGGTGATAGGACCGGTGGCTTACGCTCAAGTTCGAGAATCACCGCGTCCCGGCGCCGGCGCTCGCGGATGACAGCGCCCGCTAGAATCGGCAAGCAAGCCCACCCCTCTACACGAGTTGGAAATGACGTGGCTGTCGCTGCTTCACCTGGTGCTTCATGTCGCCGTTCCCGGCGCGGTCGCGCTGCTGTTTTTCCGGCCACATTGGAGGAGAGCGTGGTTGATCATGTTCGCAACCATGCTCGTGGACCTCGACCACCTGCTGGCTGACCCCCTCTACGACCCGAACCGGTGCGGCATCGGCTTTCACCCCCTCCACACCTATCCGGCGATCGCTATTTACGGCCTCCTCCTCATCCCCCGCGCCACCCGGCTGCCCGCATTGGGTTTGGTCATCCACATGGCGCTCGACGCGCTGGACTGCGTATCGACGTGATGCCGCCATGGCTAGTTCGGCGGCGATTCGATGACCCAAAGAAACAGCTCTCGCGGCCCGCGGGCGCCCTCCACGTTCTGGGCTTCCCGCGGCGGCCAGTCGCCCATGCTGTGAATGTAGGAAACGACGCGCGTGCCGGGCCTGAGCTCGCGCCACAGCTTCGGGCGCAGCTTGAGGTTCACGCTCGGCCAGAGAAAGAGCGTCACGACCGTTGCGTCGGCAATATCGGTCTCGAACAGGTCCTGATTCCGGAAGAGAATGCGTTCGGCGACGCCCGAGCGCTGCGCCTTCGCACGGCTCTCGGTGATGCGCTGCGGGTCTATGTCTACGCACACGCCCCGTGCTCCGCGCTTCGCCGCCGCGATCACGATCCGGCCGTCGCCGCAGCCCAAATCGTAAACAACGTCGTTCGCACCGACCTGCGCAAGTTTCAGCATCTCCGTCACGACGAAGTGCGGCGTCGGCTCGTAAACGACATCCGGTGCGCGGAGCGCTGCTTGCCCCGTCGCGGGCGATCGATCGCAGCCGCTTGCCGCCGCGATTGCGGCCGCGCCGGCGAGAACCGCCAGCCAGCGTTTCAAGGTCACGCCGCCTTCAGGCATTCCGGGCGAGTCAGTTTGACCCAGACGGCAGCCCCGAGAAACGCAGCGCCGGCGAGCGCGACGTAGAGGCGCACCGGTTCGAAGTACTCAAGCAGTAAAGTGCTGCCGATCAGCAGCACGAGGATCTTGTTGCAGACGGGGCAGGCGATACCAAGAAAGCCGATGACGGCCCCGGCTCCCGCGGTGCGCTTGCCGCAAGCGCTTTGCGGCAGGCCTACATAGACACCTGCGAGAACCGACTGCAGCAGCAGAAGCGAGATTTCGAAGCCGCCGGTCGGTGTCATGCGCATGAACAAGGGGTTCTTCCAGAGCGCGGCAACGGTGCCGAGCGCGACGAACATCGCCGCCGCCGCCGCGGCGCCGCGCGCGAGATCCCTGGTTGAAACTACCGTCGTCATCGGAGTGTCCTATACTACAATTATGCGGTTCTGGGACAAGTTGCGCCGGTTCGCCGTTTTGCGAGTAGCGGCAGGGAGCTTGTTGCCCGTGCTCATTCTGGCGTTCATGTTGGCTGGCGCGGTGGTTTCGTCACCAGCCCCTGCATCGGCAATGCTCTCCACTTCGTCCGATACGCTCGCTGGGGCGGCGCCCGGCGAACCCCCGCTATCGGTACGCATCGCTGCGGCGCGTGTTCCTGACGGGCCGGTCCAATGTTTCGAGCGCCCTCATCCGTGCGGGCCGGACGCTATCGCAGCGGCATGCGCCGAGCCGTTGTTCCTCGGCGCGGCGTGGCGCACGCGCTTTGTCATGCCACACGCCCCGGTACCGGTTCCTGTTTTTGACATGGCGCCGCGCCACCCAGCTTCTCTTTCGATTCTTTTCAGAAACTTCCGCAAATAGCAGCGTCGCCCGCGGCGCGCTCGCGCCGGATTCGCTGTCTTGATCGAAAACGAGCCGCGCGCAGTCCGGCGGCCTTCCGTATGCGGAGAAAGCATGAATTCCATATCGGCGTACGCAACGCAGGCGCTGCTAGAGCAGCCGGGAGTGGCCGCCGTCGAGGGGCTGGAAATAAAACGCCGCTGGGGCAGAGCGCGCAGCGTAACGGCGTGCATCACGATTCACGATGGCGCCGACGCACGCGACGTCTGCCGCTGGGCCGCGGAAGCGCTGAGGAGAGAGTTGCACGCGACCGACGTGTGCTTGGTGACTGCATTGTCGCCCGTCGAGGCGGTGTCGCGGAAGAGAACATTGTGACGATCACGAAACTGCTGGCTGCCGCAGCTCTGCTCGCCGTGGCGTGTACGGCTGCCGCCGACGAAGCGACGGTGCGCCGCATGGTGCAGGAACAGATGCGCCGGGGCGGGACGATCGAAAGCGTTCAGAAAACGCCCTGGGGGGATCTCTATGAGGTCGTCGTGCGCGGCCGCGACGGTGCGCTTATCTACTATGTCGATAGTCGCGCGACCGTGATCATCACCGGGTCGGTGATCGATGCCAAAACAGGCCGCAATCTCACCGAGGAGCGCCAGCGCAGGCTGGACGCGGTCAAATGGGAGAGCCTGCCGCTGCAATGGGCGATCACGACGGTGCGCGGCTCGGGGCGCCGTAAGATCGCGATCCTGTCAGACCCGAACTGCCCCTACTGCAAGCGTCTCGAGGAAGGTCTGGCGACGCTCGACGACATTACCGTCCATATCCTGCCCTACGCCATCCTCAGCCCGGCGTCGGTGCGTCAGGCGAAGGCGGTCTGGTGCGCCAAGGACCGGGCCAAGTCCTGGGACGATCTGATGTTCCGCCGGATCGAGCCGCGCGCCGCGCCCGATTGCGACACCCCGGTCGAGAAGCTGGTGGAGTTCGGCCGCCGCATCGGGGCGACGGCGACGCCGACCTGGTTCCTGGAGTCGGGCGAGCGCTACAGCGGCGCGCTGCCGCTCGACGAAGTCCGGCGCCTGCTTGACGCGACGTCGCCGGGCAAACGCTGATGAAGACCCTGAGCATTGTTGTCGTTCTCACCCTGTTCGCCGCCTTCGCATGGTCTTTGCTCCCGACCCCTCCTCGAGCGGACGCTGAGCAGGGTTCTGGCGGACACGCCCGTCATGCGGGCGACCCAACCGCTCTTGCCGACGGCACGGTGCTGTCGGTAGACAGGGCCGCAAGTATCGTCACCATCAGCCATGGTCCCCTCCTCAATCTCGGCATGCCGCCGATGACGATGGGATTCGGTGTCGGGGACCCCGCGTTGCTCGGGAGAATCAAGGCGGGCGACAAGGTGAGGTTCCATGCCCATGCCATCGGCGGCGCGTTCACCGCGACGAGTATCGAGATTGCGAACTGATTCCGTGAACTTCGCGAAAACGTGCTTGTCCCAATCGAGGCCGTGAGTCGGACAAACTGCTATTAAAAGGATATCAACTCTTCTGGCCACCCATAGGAAAAGACTCGTGTCCAAGGTGATTGTCTCCATTGTGGCGTTGCTGGCTCTCGCCGGGTGCATTTCGCTGCCGCAAACCGAAGCCCTGCGCGAGTCCGGGTATGCCGGACTGCCGCCCCGGGTGGAGTTGGTCGATGTCCCGTATTACCCGCAGGAAGACCTGATGTGCGGGCCCACCTCGCTCGCGATGGCGTTGAATGCGGTCGGCGTTGACGCGAAGGTGGCGTCGCTTACGGAGCAGGTATATCTGCCGGGCCGCGAAGGCAGCCTGCAAATCGAGATGCTCGCGGCGACACGCCGCAATGGAGCGCTCGCCTATCAGCTCGCACCCGAGCTCCGGGCCGTGCTGCAGGAAGTCGCGGCGGGCACTCCGGTCGTGGTGCTGTTGAACATCGGCGGCATCAAATTCTGGCCGGTCTGGCATTACGCGGTGGTCGTGGGCTACGACCTCGAGCGTGAGGAGATCATTCTGCGCTCGGGCCTCAATCCGCGGCGCGTGACCGACGTGGGTTTTTTCGAATTTCTGTGGAAAGACGGCGGATATTGGGCAATGGCCGCGGTGCCGCCAAATCGCGTTCCCGCCACGGCCCAGGAGCAGCCTTACGCTGCGGCTGTTGCCGCGCTCGAGCGGGTCCGGCGCCCCGAAGCGGGCGAGGCGTACCGCGCGCTGCTTTCGCGCTGGCCCGAAAGCCTCGCCGGTCTTATCGGGCTCGGAAATACCGAGCATGCCGCGGGTAACCTCCCTGCCGCAGAAGCCGCATTCCGGCGCGCGGTCGCGGCTCACCGACAATCGGCCGTGGCACTCAACAACCTCGCGCAGACGCTTGCGGATCTGGGCCGGCTCGAGGAGGCGGAACCAGCGGCGCGCAGCGCGGTTGCGATCGGCGGCGCGACGCTGCTTGCAGCCCAGTCGACACTTGCTCAGATCGTCGAGAAGCGCTCCAAGGCCAAGGCCAAGGCCAAGGCAAAGTGAGTGAAACGCCGCCGGCCGAATAGTGGCCGCGAAATGCTCACAGGTACAAGGTTTTCTTTGCGAAAGGAAAGGGCAAATGAATCGAAGACGGTTTCTTGCAGCCTCCGGCGTTGCCCTGTTCGCCGGCCCCGCGCTCGCCGCGCGAGATGCGGTCGAGGTCTACAAGAGCGCCACCTGCGGCTGCTGCAGCGACTGGATCAAGCACTTGCGCGCCAGCGGTTTCGAGGTGCGCGCGCACGACGTGTCGAATCCGGGAGAGTACCGCGAACGTTACGGCGTACCAGGGGTCTTCGCTTCGTGCCACACTGCGGTGGTCGGCGGCTATGCAATCGAGGGCCATGTGCCGGCACGCGAGATCAGGCGGCTGCTCGCCGAACGGCCGAAAGCGCAGGGGCTGGCCGTGCCGGGCATGGTGCCCGGTTCACCCGGCATGGAAGGCCCGCGCAGCGATCCTTACGAGGTGCTGCTCTTTCAGCGCGACGGACGCTACACGGCCTATGCGCGGTATTCACGCTAACGCAAACAAGGGAAATATGAACATGAGAAAGCTCGCAATCGCGGTTATCGCAATGCTGCTCTCCGGCCCGGCGGTGTTTGCCGCTGAACAGCAGGCAAAGGGAGGAGACGCGCAGACCGTGGGGGAAGTGCGCAAGGTGGACAAGGCGGCAAAGAAGGTCACCATAAAACATGGCCCGATCACGAATCTCGACATGCCGCCGATGACGATGGTGTTTCAGGTCAGGGACCCGTCGATGCTCGAGAAAGTCAAGGTGGGCGACAAGATCAAGTTTCGCGCTGAGGACGTCAAAGGTGCGCTCACGGTCACGAGGATCGAGGCGGCGCAATAGTCTGGTCCCGGTTTGATCTTCGTCAAAGCGGGCATGGCCCACCGTGCGAATCTAACCAAATACGATGTCCGGAATTCGTCAATCTAGGAAGGGCCCGCATAGAGCAGTGCTTGCGGTCGCGATCGCGGCCTTGGCGCTGCTGTTGCTGCGTCCGTTCTGTGACCTCGCCTTTGCTGCCGCGGGCCGAGTCGACGTCGCGTCTGCCGTCACAACGATGGCACACGGTGCCGTCGGGCATGCGGTTCCGGGAACCATGCCATCCGAGGCATGCTGCACTGATGTTTCGGATAGAACGCTGATCAAGCCCGTCGAGCCGCTCATTCCGTGGCTGTTGGAAGCGCCGCTCGGCGCCGCTCTTTTCTTCCTTGCCGCTCTGTCGCTGTTCGCGAGTTCGCGCCATTCGGTGCGGTTCTTCCTCGCTGCCCCCCCGGAACGACCCTTCTACGCACGCTCGGCGCGCATCCTGCGCTGAGTTCCTGACGCACGCGCGGCGTTGAGCGGGCAGCATCCGCTCGACGCGCAGCCGCGCGCCAGATCCGAAATTGCGTGCCGGGCGAATCACCGCCCGGCCGCGGCAATCGAATGAAAGGCAATCCGCAATGGAGCAAGACGTGTGCAGGCAATGGCAAACATGAAGTCGGTGGAGCGCTACGGCGTAGAGGCGACTGATATCTCCGGCGCGCCACACGTCAGACCGTTGACAAAGCACTGGCCTTATCTGGGGCCCTTGGCTATTTTCGCGATCGTCGGCGTGTTCCTCGGCGTCGGTCTCACGCTTAATCCGCGCGAGATTCCCTCGCCGCTGATCGGCAAGCCGGTGCCGCAGTTCCAGCTCGCGGCAGTGAAGGGGCGCACGCTGGGACTTGCGAGCAGCGATCTGCGCGGCGAGGTCTCGATCGTGAATGTATTCGCCTCGTGGTGCGTCGCCTGCCGCGAGGAGCATCCGCTGTGGATGGCGCTCGCGCGGCAGAATATTGCGCCGATCCACGGCCTCAACTACAAGGACAAGCCGGACGACGCGGCGCGCTGGCTCGGCGAGTTGGGCGATCCCTACCGCCGCACCGGTGCGGATCTGGACGGGCGCGTCGGAATCGAGTGGGGCGTGTACGGTGTCCCCGAAACCTACGTCGTGGACAAACGCGGGGTGATCCGCGACAAGGTGATCGGGGCGATCACGCCCAGGATTGTCGACGAGCGCCTGCTTCCGCTGGTTCGCAGGTTGCAGGCCGAATGAGCCGCGACGGATCGATCGGGCGGCGGGCGGGGCGCGGCAAATGACCGACGCCGCGACGGTCGGCCTCATGGCAGCGTTCGCGGCGGGGATCGTCTCGTTCCTGTCGCCCTGCGTGCTGCCGCTGGTGCCGGCCTACGTTTCGTTCGTCGCCGGCCAGAACTTCCAGCGGCGCCGGCATCTGCATGCCCGCGAGAGGCTCGCCGCTCTCGGCATGAGCGCGTTCTTCGTCCTGGGTTTTTCGACCGTGTTCATTGCATTCGGCGCGAGCGCAAGCGCGCTCGGCCAGTTGCTGCAGCGCTACCGCTACGAAGCGAACCTGGTTGCGGGCGTGATCGTGATCATCTTCGGCTTGTTGATGCTGGGAATGTCGCGCTTCCTTCCCTGGCTGCAGCGCGATCTGCGCCTGCACCCGCACCTGCATGGCGGCAATCCGGCCGCGGCGTTCGTGCTCGGCGTCGCGTTCGCATTCGGCTGGACGCCGTGCATCGGACCGGTGCTCGGCGCAATTCTCGCGGTGAGCGCCGCGGGCGCGAGCGGGGTGGATCTGCTCGCGGCCTACGCGCTCGGGCTTGGCGTGCCGTTCCTGCTCGCTGCGCTCTTCGCGGACCGCATCGCGCGGCTGCTGAGCCGGCTGCGCGGGGTCGGCGCGGCGCTGCAGATCGGCGGCGGGCTGGTATTGATCGCACTGGGTATCGCGATGGTGACCGGGCAACTCACGGTGTTTTCGAAGTGGCTGCTTGACACCTTTCCGGCGCTCGGCAGCATCGGATGAGGGGTCACCGCGCATAGTCGCCGCGACAGGACATGCAAATTTTCTCGAATGGCATTGAAAGGAGAGTTCCATGGCACGCAACGCAAGCATCGCACCGAAAGGTTCCATGAACAGGAATCTGGCCCTGGGGGCTGCCGTGATTGCAGTCGGCCTGGCGATCGCGGTTTTCGTCGCGAAGCCCGGCAGCCGGCCCGTAACCCCGGCGAATCCGGCGCCGGCCGTCACGCTTCCTGCTGCGGCAATCGCTGCCGTGGCTAACCCTGTTGCCGCCGCCCCTGCAACCGGCGGGCTGCAGGCCCGCGAAACCGCTTTCGACTTCGGCTCCATCTCCATGGCGGCCGGAAAGGTCACGCATCGCTTCTGGTTCAGGAACGAGAGCGGGTCCGAGGTGCTCATCCGCAAGATCTATACCTCCTGCATGTGCACCACCGCGACGTTTGTGAAGGGGATGAAAGTGATCAACAGCTACGGCATGCCGGGCCACGGTCCCCTGCCCGCCGTGAACGAATCGCTCAAGCCGGGCGAGGCGGCCTACATTGACGCCGTCTTCGATCCGGCGGCGCACGGTCCGGCGGGCCTCGGCCCAACGCAGCGAGTCGTCACCATAGAGAGCGACGGCAGCCGGCCGCTCGAACTCAATTTTGCCGCCAATGTGAGGCCCTGAGCCGATGGACCGGAAACTGGCTCTCATCGTCTCGGCCGGCGTGTCGCTGGTCGCCCTGGTAATGGTATTCAAAATCGGCAGTTTCGGTACCACCGCGCTGTGGGGCGTGAGCGAGGGCGGCAGGTGGCTGCTGCCGCTGGTGGGTGTGGCGGCGCTCATCGACAGCGTCAATCCCTGCGCGTTCTCGATTTTGCTGCTCACCATCGCGTTCCTGCTCAGCATCGGCAAGCTGCGCTCGAACGTGCTGCAGATCGGAAGCTCCTACATCGCCGGGGTCTTCGTCGTCTACCTGTTGATCGGTCTGGGCCTGTTGCAGACGCTGCACATCTTCGACACGCCGCATTTCATGGCGAGCGTCGGCGCCGGGCTCCTGGTGCTGCTCGGGGTGATCAATGTAGTGAACGAGTTCGTACCCGCGTTTCCGGTCAAGCTGGCGATACCCCATGCGGCGCACCGCAGGATCGCCGTGCTCATGGAGCAGGCCTCGGTGCCGACCGCATTCCTGCTGGGCGGCCTGGTCGGGCTTTGCGAGTTTCCCTGCACCGGCGGCCCTTACCTGATGGTGCTCGGCCTGCTGCATGACCAGACCACGTACTTTACCGGTGTTGGCTATCTGATTCTGTACAACGTCATCTTCATTCTGCCGCTGGTTCTGATCCTGCTCCTCGCGAGCAACGAATCGCTGCTGGGCAAGGTACAGGCGTGGCAGCAGAAGAGAAAACAGGCGATGCGACTGGGGGGCGGCGCCGCCATGGTTGCGCTCGGACTGTTCATATTCACCCTGTGAATCCGCGATGACTTTCGCTCTCGCGCTCGTATCGATATTCGTGCTTGCGGGACTCGCGTGGCTTGCGGGAAAGGCGTTGCGCTTTTCCCTCTGCCCGATCTGTTTCGGGGTCGCGGGCACTTGGCTATGGATGCTCGGCGCGCGGTTAGCCGGTTTCGCGGTCGATAGCACGATGCTCGCGGTGCTGCTCGGCGCCTCGGTGGTCGGTATTGCCGGGCAGCTAGAAGCGCGCCTTCCGCAGGGGTGCTCGCCGCTTTTGTGGAAGACGCTCACCCTTCCGGTCGGCTTTGTCGCCGCTTACGGTCTTGTCGCGGAGCGCTGGAACATGGCGGCGATCTCTTTCTTGGCGCTTGCGCTCCTGGCGGCGCTGTTCCTGCTGCCGCGGCGCCTTGCCGGGACCGACGAGGCGGTCGTCAAGAAGCTCGAACAGCAGATGAAGAAATGCTGCTGAGGCGGCGCGATCCGCCGGCTGGGGAAACCAAAGGCGCCGGTGGCTGTCCTATTTTGTGGTGCGCCCGGTGGCAGCGCGGCGGGCAGGCCTTGAGTTGATATAAGTCAAATGGCGCGTTGCCCGCCGTGGGATGCTTGCATCAGATCATGTCCGTAAACCTTCGATCGACTGGACCGTTCGTTCGACTGCAAGCCTGGAAATCTGCGCCAGGCATGCCGCGAACGATGATGCTCGCACTGGTATTCGTGGCGCTCGCGTTCGTCCTGTTGCGCGCGTTCTGCGAGGTCGAATACGCCGGCGAGGGAAACAGTGGTGTCGCGGGTTTCGTTACCGCGGCAGGACACGATACCTCTTCGCACCTGGGTCGCGGATACCCGCCCTCCGGAACCTGTTGCTCGAGCGTCAAGGACGGAACGGTCGTCAAGCCTGCCGAACTGCTCACCTCGTGGACCCGGGGCGATTCGCCGGGCGCCTTGCTTTTCGCATCTGCCGGTCTGCTGTTGTTCGTGCGATCGCGCAATACGGTGGGGCGTCGTCTCGCCGCACCCCTCGGAAGGTCCTTCTACGCACGCTCGGCGCGCATCCTGCGCTGAGATCCATACGCACGCGCGGAGTTGAGCGGGCAGCATCCGCTCGACACGCACCCGCACGCCAGAAGCGTTTTTATCCAGTCGCGCAGCGGCCTTGGCCGCAGAAATTGCGTCGCATTCAACTGAAAGGAGCAGGTCATGAAACGAAAACTGATCGCCGCGGCGGCCGTCGCCGCGCTTTTCTCCGCTACCGCTTGGGCGCAGATGGGGCCCGGCATGATGGGCGGATACGGTCCGGGCGGCTACGGCATGGGGCCGGGGATGATGGGCGGTTACGGCCCGGGCGGCTACGGCATGGGGCCGGGGATGATGGGCGGTTACGGCGGGCTCAACCTCAGCGACGAGCAGCGCGCCAAGATCGCCGCCATCCAGCAGGAAGTCTCGCGCAAGCAATGGGACCTGATTGGCAAGATGCATGAGCAGGGCTATCACATGGATCAGTTCAATGCGCCCGGTACCGTGGACGAGAGCGCTGCCCGCAAGGCGTATCAGGTGATGAGTGACGCCCACAAGGCAATGTTCGAAACGATGCTCGAATCGCGAAAGCGTATCGATGCAGTGCTCACCAACGAGCAACGTGAGCAACTGCGCCGCAATTGGCGCGGTCGCTGAGAGCCACGCTCGGCGACGAAGCGGGAGCGGAACGCAAGTAGCTCCCGCCTTACTCTTTTTCAACAAGGAGTCATGCAATGTGGGGTGATATGGGAGCGATGGGCTGGGGTTGGGGCGGAGGCTGGGGAATGCTCGGCGCCGCGCACATGGTGCTGTGGTGGGTGCTGATCATTCTTGGCATCGCTGTGCTTGCAAAGTGGCTTTTCCGCTCGGGCGCGCAGGATGGGCGTGCGACCGGCGGTAATGCGCTTGAAATTCTCAAGGAGCGCTACGCCCGCGGCGAGATCGGCAAGGACGAGTTCGAGCAGAAGAAGCGCGATCTGGGTCCATGAGCGCGATCATGAACGGCCATACGGCAATTGTGCGCCCCTCTACGTTCGGTGCGCTCGCTTTCGGCGCCCTGCTGGCGGTGTACTTCGGGGCGCTCACGCTGGTTTCGGGGTGGACTTTCACCGTCAACCAGTTTTCCGAATTCTGGTACTACATCGTGCCGCTCGCGCTGGGCTTCGGCATTCAGATCGCGCTTTTCGTGCGCCTGCGCCAGGTCGTCAGCCTCGCGAAGGAATCCGGCGCCGTGGTTGCGGCCTCGGGGACAACCTCGACGCTGGCAATGATCTCCTGCTGTGCGCACTATCTGACCAACGTGGCCCCGGTGCTCGGCGCGACGGGGCTGGTCGCCTTCGCCGCCCAGTTCCAGGTGGAGTTCTTCTGGGTCGGGCTGCTGTTCAACGCCGCCGGCATCGCCTACGTGGGGCACAAGCTGTTCAGGGCATCCAGGGAGCATGCACGATGCGTCGCGTAATTTCACGATCTGCTGGCCCGGGCGGAGCAGACGGCGCACCGCCAAGCGATCAGGGCGACACGGAACACAGGCATTTCACCGCGCGGCGCGGGTTCGTCGCGGCCGCGGGCTTCGGCATGCTGGGCGTCTATTTCGTGTGGGCGGGCTACGGCGC
>Ga0154760_1155_pt2 | contig 11731 bp, 9 predicted proteins | sample Rifle2008BG16ft_FD_105768 | JGI IMG/M metagenome (GOLD analysis project Ga0154760, IMG submission 105768) | Betaproteobacteria bacterium RBG_16_66_20
GCCCTGCAGGGAGGCCTGGAACGCCTGCGCGGCTCCCTGGAATGAGGTGTTGATGGTCGCGGGGATCGCCATCGTCGCCATCTCCCGCCTCACCTGGTCGATCGCCTGCGACAGCGCCACGCCGGGCCGCAGATCGAACGAAACCGTGACCGAGGGCAGCTGCCCGAGGTGCGTGACCGAAAGCGGACCGACGCTGTAGGAGAGCTTCGCCACCGAATTGAGCGGTACCAGCGCACCGCTGGTCGAGCGCACGTAGAGCATGGCGAGCGCCGAAGGGTCCTGCTGGTAGCGTGGCTCCAGTTCCAGGATCACCCAGTACTGGTTGGTCGCGGTGTAGATGGTCGAGACCTGCGACGCGCCGAAAGCGAAACCGAGCGTGGTCTCGATCGCCTGCGGCGAGACGCCCAGCGCCGCCGCCCGCTCGCGGTCGATCTCGACGTTGACCTCCGGGCGGGCGATCTGCAGGTCGCTGGAAACATCGATGATGCCCGGCAGCGAGCGCAGTTTCTGCTCGATGCGCGGCGCCCATTCGTAGAGCTGTTCGGTGTTCGGCCCCTGGATCACGTACTGGTAGGGGCTCTTGGTGAGAAAGCCGATGCGGATCGTCGGCACATTCTGCACGAAGGTTTTCATGCCGACCACTTTGGCGAGCTTGGGACGCAGGCCCCTCACGACTTCGTCGGCCGGTTTACGCTTGCCGTAGGGCTTGAGGGCAATGGTGATGCGGCCGATATTCATCGCGGCGTTGGTGTTGCTCGCCCCGATGAACGACATGATGGCCTCGATGTTGGGGTCCTGGCGCACGATCTCGGCGACCTGGCGCTGCAGTTCCACCATGCCATCGAAAGACACGTCCTGCGGACCCTCGGTGAAGATGAACAACTGGCCGGAGTCCTCGCTGGGCAGGAAACCCTTGGGCGCCCGGGCGAACAGCACGCCGGTTGCCACGCAGATCGCCAGGAATGCGATCAACGTGACGCGCTGGTGTGCGAGCACCCAGCGCAGTGTGGTGCCGTAAAAATTGCGCCAGGCGTCGAAGCCATGTTCGAACGCCATGAAGAGCCGACCGTGCTGCAGGTTCGGATCGTGCGGCTTGAGGATGCGGCTGCACATCATCGGCGTCAGCGTGAGCGAGACGAAACCCGAGATCAGCACCGCGACGATGATCACCACCGCGAACTCGTGCAGCAGGCGCCCGAGGATGCCGCCCATGAAGAACACCGGGATGAACACCGCGGCGAGCGAGATCGTCATGGACACGATGGTGAACGCGATTTCCTTCGAGCCATCGAGCGTGGCCTGCATTACGCTCTTGCCCATCTCGATATGGCGGCTGATGTTCTCGAGCATCACGATGGCGTCGTCGACCACGAAACCGACGCACAAGGTGAGCGCCATCAGCGAAATGTTGTCGATGCTGTAGCCGAACGCGTACATGAGCGAGAAAGTGCCGACGATGGACATCGGCAGTGCGATGCTCGGAATGACGGTCGCCGGGATATTGCGCAGGAAGATGAAGATCACCATCACCACCAGCGCCAGCGCGAGCAGCAGCGTGGACTCGACCTCCGCCACCGACGCGCGGATCATCGTGGTGCGGTCGTAGAGGATGTCGATGGCGATGCTCGGCGGCACTTCGGCGCGGAATGTGGGCAGCAGCTTCTTGACTGCGTCCACAACTTCGATGGTGTTGGTGCCCGGCTGGCGCTGGATCGCGAGCACGATCCCGCGCTTGTCCTTGAACCAGGCCGCGACCTTGTCGGTCTGCACGCTGTCGATGACGCGGCCGAGTTCTCCCAGGCGCACCGGATTGCCGTTGCGGTAGGTGACGATGACCGACTGGAACGCCTTGGCGTCGTACAGCTGGCCCGTGGCCTGGACCGCGAACATGCGGTCCTTGCCGTAGAGCGTGCCGGTGGGCAGGTTGACGTTGGCATTTGCGACCGCTTGCTGCACCTCGTTCATGCTGACCCCGCGCGCCGCGAGCGCGCTCGGGTCGACCTGCACCCTTACCGCGTACTTCTGCTGGCCGAAGACCTGCACCTGCGCCACGCCGCTGATGGTCGAGATGCGCTGCGCGAGATAGGTTTCGGCATACTCGTTCACGGTCGAGATCGGCAGCACGTCCGAAGTGAGCGCGAGCAAGAAGACCGCGAAATCGGCCGGATTCACTTTGCGGAAGGACGGCGGCGTCGGCATCGCCGGCGGCAGCAGCCGCGCGGTCGCGGCGATCGCCGAATTCACGTCCTGCGCCGCGGCGTCAATGTCGCGGTCCAGGTTGAACTGGATCGTGACCGAGGTCGAGCCCTGGCCGCTCACCGAATTCATCGAGTCGATGCCCGCGATGGTGGAGAACTGCTTCTCCAGCACCGTCGCCACCGCCGAAGCCATGGTTTCCGGGGACGCGCCGGGCAGCCCGGCGGTGACCTGAATCGTCGGGTAGTCGACGTTGGGCAGCTGGCTCACGGGCAGCAGCCGGAATGCAACCACGCCGAAAATGAGGATGCCGGCCATGATCAGCACCGTCATGACCGGGCGGCGAACGAAGATCTCGGAAAGGTTCACGAGGCCGCCGCCGAATCGACGATGTTGACCTTGACGCCGGGCGCCAGACGCAACGCGCCGCGCACCACCACCTGCTCGCCTTTGGCGACGCCGCCTTCGGCGAGCACCGTCACATCGCCCTCAGTACGCGCGACCACGACATTGCGCACTTCCGCGGTCATGTCGGGTTTCACCACGTAGACGAACTGGCCGCTGGGACCGGTCTGCAGCGCGCGCGATGGAATCAGGATTGCGTTCTCCTGGTCGTAGAGTTTCACCCGCACGGTGACGAACTGGCCCGGCCAGAGCGCCACATCGCCGTTGTCGAACACCGCGCGTACCTTGATCGTGCCGGTGGTCTGGTCGACCGCGTTGTCCAGGAATGCGATGCGCCCGGCGGCAAGTGGTTTGTCGGTGCCCGGGGCCGCGACTTCGACCGCGAGCGGACTGCGCCGCACCAGCTCGCGAACCGTCGGCAGCTGCTGTTCCGGAATGGCGAAGCTCACGTACACCGGCTTGACCTGATTGATGACGACCAGAGCAATCGTGTCGTTTGCCTTCACCATGTTGCCCGCCTGCAGCAGCGCGCGGCCGACGTAGCCGTCGATCGGCGAGCGAATGATCGTGTAATCGAGATTGAGGCGAGCGTTCTCGAGCGCCGCCTGGCTCGCCTTGGAAGTGGCCTCGGCGGTCGCCGCATTGGTCCGGTACTGCGCGTAGGCGTCCTTGGAGACGAAGTTCTTGTCGAGCAATTCCTGGTAGCGGCGCTCCTGGTTGGCCGCTTGGTCGCGGCTCGCGACATCGCGCAGCGCCTGGGCTTCGGCCTGTCTGAGCGAGGCCTCGAAGCCGCGCGGGTCGATGCGGAAGATCACCTCGCCTTTCTTGACTTCCTGGCCCTCGCGAAAAGGCACTTCGACGATCTGCCCGTCTACGCGCGACTTCACGGCAACGGTGCTGTACGCCTCGACGTTGCCAATCGCCTGTAGCCGTACTGGAACAGTTTGCTGCACTGCGGCGATCACGGCGACTGGGCTCGCGGCCGGAGCCTTCACGACCTGCTTTTCCTTGGCCCGGGAATCGGCGCTGAAATACGCGGCCAAGGCCCCCACCCCCAGGGCGATGGAGACGACGGCAAAGACCGCGTAACGTGTTCTGGATTTCATCAGGCCATGGACCCTAGGCTAGGACCCGCTCTCCGGCAAAGAGTTGTTCCACTGTTTCGCGCTCGCGCACCAGCGACGCATTGGCGCCTGAAACCATCACCTCGGCGGCGCGCGGGCGGCTATTGTAGTTCGAGCTCATCACCATGCCGTACGCTCCTGCGGCCATTACCGCGAGCAGACCGCCGGGGCGGGCCGCCAGTTTGCGGTCCCGGGCGAGGAAGTCAGCGCTTTCGCACACCGGCCCGACGATGTCGTAAACATCGGTAGCGGCCCCGGACTCCGTCTCGCGCACGGTCCGGACTTCGTGCCAGGCGTCATACAACGCCGGCCGGATCAGGTCGTTCATTGCCGCGTCGACCACCACGAAGCTCTTGCTCTCGCCCGGCTTGACGTACTCGATACGCGTGAGAAGCAGGCCGGCATCACCGACGATTGCGCGGCCGGGATCCATGATCAGGGATTCCTTGCGCGTGCCAAGCGCGGCGAGCGCCGCGCGGACGAACTCCGCGACAGGCGCCTGGGATTCGTCGCGGTACCGGATGCCGATCCCGCCGCCGAGGTCGATATGCGACAGGCGGATGCCGGCGCTCTCGAGCCGCGCGGCGAGCGCGCCGATGTGCGCGGCCGCCGCCGCGTACGGCGCAGCGTCGTTCATCAGCGAGCCGATGTGGCAGCCAATTCCGATCAGCTCGATGTTGCGGCGCCGCGCGGCGTCACGGTACAGGCGTTCGGCCTCGCCGTGCGCGATCCCGAATTTGTTCTGTGCAAGTCCGGTTGAGACGTACTTGTGCGTTTTTGGATCGACGTCCGGATTGACCCGGAAGGCCACCGGTGCCCGTACCCCGAGGCGCGCGGCAATTGCATCAACACGTTCGAGTTCGGCTTCCGATTCGAGGTTCAGGCACAAGATCCCCGCGCGCAGCGCCTGCTCGATCTCCGCTTCGGACTTGCCTACGCCGGAGAACACCACCTTGCGCGGGTTGCCGCCCGCCGCGAGGACGCGCGCGAGTTCGCCTCCCGAGACGATGTCGAATCCGGCGCCGAGCCGCGCCATCAGCGCGAGCACCGCGAGGCTCGAGTTTGCCTTCACCGAATACGCGATCAGCGCCGCCCTGCCGGCCAGCGCGCGCGCGAACTGGCCGTAGTTGTTCTCCATGATGGCGCGGGAATAGACATAGCAGGGCGTGCCGAACCGGCGCGCGATTTCCTCGAGCGAGACTTCTTCGGCGCACAGGACGCCGCCGCGGTAGGCGAAGGCCACCGACCGCGCCTACTTCTTGCCCGCCGCGCCGCCCTCGTCCTCGCCGGCCTCTTGCGGATAAGGAACCGGCTTGTAGGGCTCGGGCTTGGGCGGCTTCACGCCCGGCGGGGGATTGTCGCGCAGGTAAAGCGGCCCCTTCTGGCCGCAGCCGGCGGCAAGCAGGAGAAGCAGCACGGCGAAAATGGCGGGGCGCATGGCGTTGTGGCAATGAAAGGCGGCACGAACGGCGGCTAAAATGGTCATGTTAGCAGGATCGTCCCCTCACATGACCGAGAGCGAATTCGAGTCCCTTGCAGGCGCCGCGCTGAGCGCGCTGGAAAGCGCTTTTGAAGCCGGCGTCCCGGATGCCGATGTGCAGACCAAGGGTACCGGCGTTCTCGAGATCGAGTTCGAGGACGGCTCCAAGATGGTGATCAACCGGCACGGCGCGGCGCGCGAGATCTGGGTCGCTGCGAAGTCCGGCGGCTTTCATTTTCGCCATGACGGCGCGCTGTGGCGCGACACGCGCGACGGTACTGAGCTGTTTGCGGCGGTCTCGAAGCTCGCTTCGCAGCAGGGCGGAACGCCGGTGGTGCTGAGGGCGCGTTAGAGCGAGGGCCGTTCCGGTCGCTCCTGCGGCAGCGCGGGCGCCGATGACGCTGCATCTTCCTTCGAAGGCGCGAATTCGCGGTAGAAGAACTCCGAGGCGCCTCTCGCGTTGGGGGGCGCGGCCGGATCGGCATCGGCGCTGGCCGAAACCACGCCCTCCGGAACGCTGCGCTGCCCTTCGGGCGCGCCCTTGAGGGCCTTGCCCATGTAGTCGATCCAGATCGGCAACGCGATCCGGCCCCCAGTCTGGTTTTTCCCCAGGGTCTTGGGCTGATCGAACCCCATCCAGGCGATGCCGACAAGATCGGGGTGGTAGCCGCAGAACCATCCGTCCACGAAGTCGTTGGTGGTCCCGGTCTTGCCGGCCAGATCGCGCCGTCCCAGCTTGGCGACGCTGGCTGCGGTGCCGTAGCGCGTCACGTCCTGCATCATCGAGTCCATGATGAACGCGTTGCGCGCGTCAATCACGCGCATCGATTCCTCGCCCGCATGCTGCGGCTTGGCGACTCCGAGCGGGTTGCCGCGGTCGTCGACGATTTTCTCGATGAAGTAGGGCTGAATCAGATAGCCGCCGTTGGCGAACACCGCATAGCCGCGCGCCATCTGCAGCGGCGTTACCGAGCCCGCACCCAGCGCCATGGTTAGGTAGGGGGGGTGCTTGTCGGCGTCGAAGCCGAACCGGGTCACGTAGTCCTGCGCGTACTTCGGGTCGATGGCCTGCAGGATCCGGATCGAGACCATGTTCTTCGATTTCGCGAGCGCAGTGCGCAGCCGCATCGGGCCTTCGAACTTGCCGTCGTAGTTTTTCGGCTCCCAGCGCTGGCTTCCGGTGACTTCCGCTTCGACGACGATCGGTTCGTCTGCGATCACGGTCGCGGGGGTGAATCCTTTTTCCAGGGAGGCGGAGTAGATGAACGGCTTGAACGATGATCCCGGCTGCCGCCAGGCCTGGGTGATGTGGTTGAACTTGTTGCGGTGGAAGTCGAATCCGCCGACCAGGGCGCGCATTGCGCCGTTGGCCGGATCGAGCGAGACGAACGCGGCTTCAGCCTCGGGAATCTGGACGATCTGCCAATTGTTCTTTTCGTCTCTCTGCACCCGGACGACCGCGCCGCGCCGGATACGCCGCTGCGGCGCCGCCTTGTCCTCCAGTGCGCGCGCCGCGAACCGCAGGCCGTCGCCCGAGAGCGTGATGGTTTCACCGTTCTTCAACGCGGCCCGCACCTCCTTGGCGCCCGCCGCCAGCACCAGGGCCGCCTTCAGGTCATCGACGTCGGAGTGCTCGGCAAGCGCTTCTTCGATGTCGTCCTCGGCCGCGTTCGCCGCCAGTTCAACGAAAGCTTCCGGGCCGCGGTAGCCCTGGCTGCGGTCGTAGCTGAGCAGGCCGCGCCGAACCGCCTCGTAGGCGGCCTCCTGATCGGCCTTGCGGACTGTGGTGTAGACGCGAAAGCCTTTCGAGTAGGCTTCCTCGGGATATTGCTCGTAAATTGCCTGACGTACCATTTCGGCGAGGTATTCCCCATGAATCCCTGCAAAATCATCCACTTCGCGGCGGACATGAAGAGGCGCCCTGACCGCGTCGGCATGCTGCTGGTCGGTGATATGGTCGAGTTCCTTCATGCGCCGCAGCACGTATTGCTGGCGTTGGCGTGCCCGTTGCGGATTTGCAACAGGGTTGTAAGCTGATGGGGCCTTGGGAAGCCCGGCAAGGATTGCCGCCTCGGCCAAGCTCAGTCGATCAAGCGATTTACCGAAATAGATCTGCGAGGCGGCCGCGAAGCCATAGGCGCGCTGTCCCAGATAGATCTGGTTGACGTAGAGCTCAAGGATCTGGTCCTTGGTCAAATTGTTCTCGATCTTGAAAGCGAGCAGCGCCTCGTAGAGCTTGCGTGTGAGCGTCTTTTCGGAGGAGAGGAAAAAATTGCGCGCCACCTGCATCGTGATCGTGCTTGCCCCCTGCCTGCGGCCGCCCTGCACCAGGTTGGCATAGGCGGCGCGCGCGACGCCGAGGTAGTCGATCCCGGTGTGCTGGTAGAAGCGTTCATCCTCAGCCGCAAGGATCGCGTGCCTGAGCAGCTCGGGAACCTCCTTGATCGATATCACCGAGCGACGTTCCTCCCCGAACTCCCCGATCAGCGCCCCGTCGCTGGTGTAGACGCGCAGCGGGATCTTGGGCTGGTAATCGGTAAGTACTTCAAGCGAAGGCAGATTCGGATAGGCGAGCGCAACCACCAACCCGGCGAGGAACGCACCGGCTGCCGCCAGACCGCCGAAAAGCACCAGCGGGAAGGCCAAAAAACGTAGCCACATCAAAGGGGTTACGCCACCTCGAGGGGACTGTTGCGCGCGGGCTGGAACACGGGGCATTATAAGACCTTCCCCTTCGTGGAAGATTCACTAGACACTGGGGGGAGTTGTTGCTAGCATCTCACGCAAATTCTACGTATCGCGCCTAAGAGGCCGATACGCAAAGGAAAAAAGGGATGGACCTCGACTTCTTCAAGCCGAAAGCGCCGCCGTTGTTCGGGCTGGACATCAGCTCCTCGTCGGTGAAGATGCTGGAGATCGTGGACGCCGGCAAAGGCGCCCACCGGGTCGAGCGCTATGTCATCGAGGCGCTGCCCAAGGACGCCGTGGTCGACGGCAACATCAACATCCTCGAGGCGGTGGCCGACGCAGTCGCGCGCGGCTACAAGCGGCTTGCCACGCGCACCAAGCATGTCGCGATGGCGGTTCCCTCCGGCGCCGTGATCACAAAGAAAATCATCGTGCAGGCCGGCCTGCGCGAGGAAGAACTCGAGCAGCAGGTCGAGAGCGAAGCGAACCAGTACATTCCGTTCGCGCTCGAGGAGGTCAATCTGGATTTCCAGGTGGTCGGGCCGGCGCCCTCGAATGCGGAGGAACAGGAAGTCCTGATCGCGGCAACGCGCAAGGAGAAGGTCGCCGACCGCTGCGCGGTGGCGGAAAACGCCGGGCTCAAGCCGCTGGTGATGGATGTCGAGTCGTTCGCGCAGATGGCTGCATTGCAGCTGGTCATCAACCAGCTGCCCGGCGCCGGCAAGGAACAGAACGTCGCGATTGTCGACGTCGGCGCGAACGTAATGCAGATTACGGTGGTTCGCAACGAGCAATCGGTTTATACGCGCGAGCAGGCGTTCGGCGGCAACCAGCTGACCTCCGACATCGTCGCGCGCTACGGCATGAGCCCGGAGGAAGCGGAGAATGCCAAGCGCTCCGGCGGCCTGCCGGACGATTTCGAGGCCGAGGTGCTGCGGCCGTTCATGGAAAACCTGTCGCAGGAAGTGCAGCGCGCGCTGCAGTTCTTCTTCACTTCGACCTCCTACAACGCGGTCGACCACATCCTGCTCGCGGGCGGATCGGCCGTGATCGCCGGGCTGGAAGAGGTGGTTCACACGCGCACCCAGGTTCCGACCTTGGTCGCGAATCCCTTCGGCGCGATGCAGACTTCGCCCAGGATCCAGCTCAAGCGCCTGATGCAGGACGCGCCCTCGCTGATCGTGGCCTGCGGCCTGGCAATGCGGAGGTTCGACCCGGTATGAGCGGCAAAATCAACCTGCTGCCGCACCGCGAGGAGCGGCGCAAGCGTGCACGCACCCATTTTGCGGTCCTCGGCGGGATGACCGCGGCGCTCGGCATCGTGATTGTCGCGGCCGTGTGGTTCGTCTATCAGCAGCGCATCGGCGCGCAGGACGACCGCAACAAGTTCATGAAGTCGGAGATCGCCAAGCTCGACAAGGAGATCGACGAGATCAAGGAAGTGAAGGACAAGATTGCGGCGTTGCTCGCCCGCAAGCAGGTGATCGAAACGCTGCAGGCCGACCGCGTGCAGACCGTGTACCTGCTCGACGAACTGGTGCGCCAGATGCCCGAGGGCGTGTTCCTGAAGTCGGTCAAGCAAAGAGGCGCGGGCGTCGAACTGGTCGGCTACGCGCAGTCGAACGCGCGCGTCTCGACGCTGATGCGCAATATCGAGTCCTCGCCCTGGCTGGCGAACCCGAATCTGGTCGAAATCAAGGCCGCGACGCTGGGCAAGATGCGCATCTCGGAATTCAACCTGAAGCTCGCGCTCAAGCGGCCCACGGCCGGCGATTCGAAGGACAGCGCCAAGGCCCCGGCCAAGCCGGCGCCGGCGAAAAAGGGATAAGCCATGGCGATCAATTTCAATCAGATCGCGGACGACTTCAAGCACACCAACTGGAAGGATCCCGGCACCTGGACGTTCGCCCCCAAATTGCTGGTGCTGATCGCGATCCTGGTGGCGATCCCGGTGGCCGGCTTCTTCGGCGTCTGGCAGGGGCAGATCGAGGAGCTCGAGAAGGGCCTGCAGCAGGAAGAGACGCTGAAGAAGGATTACCTCGCGAAGAAGACGCAGGCGGTCAATCTCGATCTGCACAAGCAGCAGTTGCGGGAGATCGACACGCAGTTCGGCGCGCTGCTGAAGCAGCTGCCGAACAAATCGCAGATGGACGCGCTGCTGGTGGACATCAACCAGGCCGGCCTGTCGCGCGGCCTGCAGTTTGAATTGTTCAAGCCGGCGCCCAACGAGGCGGCCCGGGAGTTCTATTCCGAGCTGCCGATCCAGGTCAAGGTGATCGGTACCTATCACGACATGGGCGCATTTGCCGCCGATGTCGGGCAGCTGCCGCGCATCGTGACCTTGAACAACGTCTCGATCGAAGCAGGCCGGGACGGCAACCTGACGATGGACGTGACGGCACGGACCTTCCGCTACCTCGATGAGGAGGAAGTCGCGGCGCAGCGCAAAGCGGCGGCAGGCGCGAAGAAGGGACCGGCGAAGAAATGACAAAGGTCACCGCAACCCGAATGGCGGTCGGCGCGAGGGCCGCCCTCGCAGTGGCGGGCATCGCGCTGCTTGCGTCCTGCGGCGGCGAGGAACAAAGCGAACTCCGGCAGGAGCTGACGGCGCTGACCAAGGATCTGCGCGGCAGGGTCGATCCGCTGCCCAAGGTCAGAACCTACGAGCCCGTGCCCTACAAGGGCGAGAGCATGCTCGATCCGTTCGTTCCCGGCCGGATCGTGGTGACGCAGGCAGCGGCCGGCGGCGGCGGCGGCGGCGTTCAACCCGACCTCAACCGGCCCAAGGAACCGCTGGAGGCATTTCCGCTCGAAGCGATCCGGATGGTGGGCACCCTCAGCCAGAACAAGGACATGTTTGCGCTGGTGCGGGCCGGCACCAACCTGTTCCGCGTGAAAAAGGGCAATTACATGGGCCAGAACTTCGGCGTGATCACCGGTATCGATGAAGGCCAGATCAGTCTGAAGGAAGTGGTCCAGGACAGCGGCGGGGATTGGGTGGAACGCAGCACTTCGCTGCAAATGCAGGAGGGCAGGAGATGAACATGTTCAACGGATTGCGAAAACTGTGCATCATGCTTGCTGCCGGGCTCGTCTGGACGGGAGCCGCGTTCGCCCAGGCGAACAGCATCGAGGCCTTCGACGTCGCCCAGCAAGGCGGCAATATCGTGGTGCGAATCACCACCAAGGAGCCGTTGAAGAGCGCGCCGGCCAGCTTTACGGTCGCCAATCCGGCGCGCATCGTTTTCGATTTCGCGGGTACCAGCAACGCGCTGGGCCGCAACGCGCAGGAGATCGGCCAGGGCGAGCTGCGCAGCATGAACGTGGTGCAGGGCGCGGACCGCACGCGCATGGTGCTCAATCTGCGCCGCACGGTGTCGCACGAGGTGGCCCTCGACGGCAGGAACATCGTGGTCACCCTGTCGTCGGCCGCCGCCGCGCCGACCGGTGCCGCCGCCGACAAGGTAGCGCATTTTGCCGAGGGCAAGGCCGATGGCAAGCACGCGATCCGCGAGGTGGACTTCCGCCGCGGCAGCGCGGGCGAGGGGCGCATTCTGGTCGAGCTCACGGATTCGTCTACCGGCATCGACATCCGGCAGCAGGGCCAGAACATCGTGATCGAATTCCTGAAAACATCGCTGCCCGAAAATCTGCGGCGCCGGCTGGACGTGGTTGACTTCGCCACGCCGGTACAGACCGTCAGCGCGTTCCAGCAAGGCGAGAACGTGCGCATGGTGATCGAGGGCAAGGGCCAGTGGGAGCACAACGCCTATCAATCCGACACCCAGTTCGTCGTCGAGGTGAAAGCGGCGGTGCAGGACCCGGCCAAGCTCGCGCA
>Ga0154760_1109_pt4 | contig 11727 bp, 17 predicted proteins | sample Rifle2008BG16ft_FD_105768 | JGI IMG/M metagenome (GOLD analysis project Ga0154760, IMG submission 105768) | Betaproteobacteria bacterium RBG_16_66_20
CGGTGACAATGACATAGTGGCCGATCAGGAAATATGCTGCTATTCGCAACGCCTTGGTTTGCATTTTTCCTCCACAGAAGTTGCAGAAGACAATTCCGTCTCCCGCTACTTCATCAGTTCGTCCAGCTGCGCGCGCAGATTGCGGCGCGCTTCGGCGGCGGCAGCGGGATTGCCGGCGACGGTTGCGCCTCTCTTGAGGCAGGCTGGCGGGCCACGCCCCGCTTCCGCCGGGAATGGACCGAGTATGCTGGGCAGCCGCGCGAAGCAGTCGGCGCCGTTGCCGACGTTCGGCAGGAAGATCTTGCCTCTGGCCTGGTCGAAGGCATGATGCGCGCCGGGGTAGACGTTGATCGCGACGTCCTCGCCCGAGGCCTGGAGCGATGCGGCCAGCTCGGCGCAGGGTCTGGACGGGGTCCAGTCGTCGGCCTCTCCGGTGTGGATGCGCACCGGCGCCGAAACGCGGTTGCGCTCGGGGAAGGCGGCATTGCAGTTCGGATAGAAGGGAAAAAAGGCGCGGAACGACGGCTGTCCCGCGGCTGCGTAGGTTTCCTTGGCCCATGCGGTGGAGGCGAGCATGGTGAGCGCGCCGCCATGCGAGAAACCCATGAGCGCGATACGCCGCGAATCGATCTTGCGGTGCGCGGCCAGCAGGCGCAGCGCGCCATAGGCATCGGGCACGCGCTGCACCGGCAGCAGGATGCGGCCATTGGTGCAAACTTCGGTGATGCCGCGGCCGCGGAAACTGTCGATGACGAAGGTGGCGTATCCCCACTCGCGCAGGACCGGTCCCCACGCCGCCCCGACATTGCGGTTGCCATTGCAGCCGTGCGCGAGAACCACCGCCGGGAAAGGCCCGCTGCCTTCGGGAAATAGCAGTTCTCCCGAGAGCGACGCTGAACCTCCCGGCGTGAACCTGCGGCCGTCGGCGCTGCGCTGCAGGCTGCCGGCGCTCGGGAACGCGATGACGCCGGCATCGGCCGCCGCGGGCGCCGCGGTCAGAACGATCGAATCGGATGCGCAGCCGCCCAGCGCCAGCAGGCCCAACAGGATGACGATTGCTCTGATGCGCCCTCTCCAGCAGTTCCAACTGCGGCGGAGCCTAGCACTAGATCGCTTCGCGCGGTGTCCGCGACGCCTGTGTCTCGCGCCGCAATGGGCCATCCACTTCGGAGGCGAAGCGCGCCAATGCGTCGAGCAGCACCTCACGCTTGAGGCGGTACAGGACGCGCTGGGCTTGCCGCTCACGCTCCAGGAGTCCGGCGCGCGCGAGCACGGCGAGGTGCCGCGAGATGGCCGGCGGGCTGAGCGAAAAGCGCTCGGCGAGGTCGGAGGTGGAAAGCGCCGTCTGCGACAGGAACGCAATGATCTGCCGCCGCGGAACGGAGGCGAGCGCGCCGAAAATACGGTCGGGATCCATCGCAATTCCTGCATTAACAGATTTGCTAATAGTCTACCGGATTTTTTTGTTTACAATAGCCGCTCACGTTCAGGGAGAAGTGATGGCGAAGGCAAGCAAGGGAGCGACGGCCCCGCTGTCGATGGCGGATCGCGACGGCTGGATCTGGTACGACGGCAAGCTGGTGCCGTGGCGCTCGGCAACCACGCACGTCCTGACGCACTCGCTGCATTACGGCCTCGCGGTCTTCGAGGGCGTACGCGCCTACAAGACGGTCGGCGGCACGCAGATTTTCCGCCTGCGCGAGCACAGCCAGCGGCTGATCAACTCGGCGCACATCTACCTGATGAAGATCCCGTACCGCATCGAGCGCCTGATGCAGGCACACCTCGAGGTGGTGGCGGCGAACGGCCATGAGGCCTGCTACATCCGCCCGATCGCGTTCTACGGCTCCGAGAAGATGGGCGTCTCGCCGGTGGGCGCGAAAGTGCACGTCGCGATCGCGGCCTGGCCGTGGGGCGCCTACCTTGGACCCGAAGCGCTGAACAAGGGCATCCGCGTGAAGACCGCGTCGGTCGTGCGCCACCATGTCAACGTGACGATGGCGCGCGCGAAGATGTCGGGCACCTACCCGAACTCGGTGCTGGCGACGCTGGAAGCGACGCAGCACGGCTATGACGAAGGCCTGCTGCTCGACGTCGACGGTTTCGTCGCCGAAGGCGCGGGAGAGAACATCTTCATCGTCAAGAACGGCGTCATCATCGAGCCGGAACTGACCTCGGCATTGACCGGGATCACGCGCTCCTCGGTGATCGAACTGGCCGAGGGCCTGGGCTACAAGGTGATGGCCAAGCGCCTGACGCGCGACGACATCTACATCGCCGACGAATGCTTCTTTACCGGCACCGCCGCCGAAGTGACCCCGATCCGCGAGCTCGACGGCCGCAAGATCGGCGAAGGCAGGGCGGGCCCGGTCACCAAGGCGCTGCAGAAAGCGTTCTTCGACGTGGTCACCGGCAAGGACCGCAAGCACAAGCAGTGGCTGACGCCGGTGCCGATGAAGCAGGCGGTGAAGGGGAAAAGCCGGTGAGCACGGATACCCGCAGTGACACCTCGTTGCAGGTCGAACTCACCGAGAAGGACCTGCCGCTGCACTGCCCGCTGCCGGGCGCGCCGCTCTGGGCGCGGCATCCGCGCGTGTTCCTGGATGTGGTGAAGCATGGCGAAGCGCTTTGTCCCTACTGCGGGACGAAGTACCTCTACAAAGGTACTGCGCCGAAAGGCCATTAGTCTGTCGCGCCTCCTTGTCGTGGCGCCCAACTGGATCGGCGACGCGCTGATGGCGCAGCCGCTGCTCATCCGCTTGCGCGCGAAACTTCCCGGCGCCCGGATCGAGGTGCTCGCGCCGCCCTGGGTGGCGCCGGTCGCTAGGCGCATGGCCGAAGTGGACGAAGTCATCGAAGCCGGCCTGCGCCACGGCGCGCTGCAACTCGGCGCGCGCTGGCGGCTCGGGCGCCGGCTGAAACAGCGCGCCTTCGACCAGGCCATCGTGCTGCCCAATACGTGGAAGTCCGCCCTGGTCCCCTTTTTTGCGGACATTCCCGTGCGCAGCGGCTATGCGGGCGAGTTGCGATACGGGCTTCTGAACCTCACCTACCGGAAAGCAACCGGCCGCGAAGCCATGGCGCTCCACTATGCGCGCCTCGCGGAGCAACCGGGAATCGAACCGGAACTTCCTTTGCCTTTTCCTTGCTTGAGATTCGATCCGGAAAAAATGGCAAGAACTTCAGCGCGCTTCGGCATCTCCGGCCGGTACACGGTTTTCTGCCCGGGCGCGGAGTACGGCCCCGCGAAGCGCTGGCCGCATTTCCGCGAACTCGCTTCGAAGCTGGATTCCCAGATCGTTTTGCTCGGATCTTCATCGGACAAGAAGGAAGCAGAACAAATTCCAGGCAAGAACCTCGTCGGACAAACGACGCTCGATGAAGCGATCGACCTCATCGCCGGGGCCGCGGCGGTGGTCACCAACGATTCCGGGCTGATGCACGTCGCCGCGGCCACGGGCACGCCCCAGGTGGCGCTGTTCGGTTCATCCAGCCCCGAGCACACGCCGCCCATGTCTGCCGCCGCCCGCGTGCTCTGGCTGAAGATCGAGTGCAGCCCCTGCTACGCGCGCGTATGTCCGCTGGGGCATTTCCGCTGCATGAGGGAGATTTCGGTCGCGCAGGTGCTGGAAGAGATGAAGAAATCGGAGCCTGGCCCGGTTCATTCGTCATGAGCGCGAAAATCTTCCCCACCGCCCAGGACGCCGAGAATGCGTTCTATGAGGCGCTCGAGCGCTGCGACCTCGAGGCGATGATGGCGGTGTGGTCCGAGGACGACGACATCGTCTGCGTGCACCCGGCGGGGCAGCGGCTCGCGGGCCAGGAACAGGTGCGCGAGGTGTGGCGCCAGATGTTTTCCAGCGGGCCCAACATGCGCGTGCAGATCGCACAGCAGCTGGTCATCCCGGGAATGATGCTCGCGGTGCACAGCGTGCACGAAAGCATCACCGTCGCGGGCGAGCAGCGGCCGCGGCCGCCGATGGTGGCGACCAATGTTTACCTGCGCACCGCTGCAGGCTGGCGCATGATCGTGCATCACGCCTCGCCCGCGCAGGCACCGGCAGCGGAAGCCGCGCCCGCGGAACCCAAAATCCTTCATTGAAGCGCCCCCTTGCCTTCCTATAAAGCCCCTTGGTGGCTGCCGGGCGGGCACCTGCAGACCATTTACGCCGCGCTTGCACCGGCACCGCAGGTTTCCTATCGACGCGAGCGATGGGAAACCCCGGACGGCGACTTCATCGACCTCGACTGGGCAGGCCGGTCCGAAAACCCGGCCGGCCCGGTACTGGCGCTGTTTCACGGCCTCGAGGGGAGTTCGGCCAGCCCCTACGCGCGCGTGATCGCGGCGCAGGCGCTCGCGCTCGGCTGGCGCTGCGTGGTACCGCATTTCCGCGGCTGCTCGGGCGAACTGAACCGCCTGCCGCGCGCCTATCACTCCGGGGACAGCGAAGAAATTGCCTGGATACTTGAAGCGCTTGCCGCAAGAACCGGAATGCTTTATGGCTGCGGCATCTCGCTCGGCGGAAATGCGCTGCTGAAATACCTGGGGGAACAAGGCGAAGACGCCGTCGTCCGCAAAGCGATCGCGATCTCCGCCCCGCTCGATCTTGCCGCTGCGGGCGGCGCACTTGATGCCGGCCTGAGCAGGGAAATCTACACCCGGATCTTTCTGAGAACGCTCAAGACAAAGACCTACGCCAAGCTGCACCGCAAACAGATCGCCATCGATGCCGGGAGACTGAAGCGGGCCCGCACGTTCTGGGAATTCGATGACATCGTCACCGCACCGCTGCACGGATTCCTCGGTGCAGACGACTATTGGGCGCGCGCCTCGAGCGGCCCCTGGCTCGGCCGGATCCGCGTGCCGACACTGGTGCTCAACGCGCGCAACGATCCGTTCATGCCCGCTGCAGCATTGGACGCGATCAGGGATGTACCGCCGAACGTGGTGCTAGAATTTCCACGTAGCGGCGGCCACGCCGGATTTCCCGGACGCAGACGCTGGCTGGCGCGACGCGCCCTCGATTTTCTTTCGGCACCATGAACGTCCCCGCAGAAATCTTCCGCACCTACGACATCCGCGGCATTGCCGGGAGCACGCTCACGCCCGCGGTGGTGCGCGAGATCGGACGCGCGCTTGGCACGCTCGGCCGCGAGCGCGAGGCGCCGGGGTCGGGAAGAAGGACCGCTTTCGCCGTGGGCCGCGACGGGCGCCTCTCGGGTCCGGCGCTTTCGGCCGCACTGATGGACGGACTGAACGCCGCGGGCGCCGACGTGATCGAACTCGGGATCGTGCCGACGCCCGTCAGCTATTTTGCCGCCCGCCACCTGGGCTGCCGCAACGCGGTGATGGTGACCGGCAGCCACAACCCGGCGCAATACAACGGCCTCAAGATGGTCGTTGCGGACGACACCCTCTCAGGTGACGAGATCCAGGCCCTGCGGCGAAGGGTCGAAAGCGGCGTCTTCAGTTCCGGCGACGGAAGAAGGAGCCGTGAAGACCTCCTCGACGCCTACGTGGATCGCATCGCCGGCGACGTCAAGCTGGCGCGGCCCTTCAGGGTCGCGATCGACTGCGGCAACGGCGTCGCGGGTGTGGTCGCGCCGCGCCTCTACCGGCGTCTGGGCTGCGATGTGATCGAACTGTTTTCGGAGGTGGATGGAAATTTCCCGAATCACCATCCGGATCCCTCGCGGCCCGAGAATCTCGCGGATTTGATCGAGGAATTGAAAACCGGAAAGGCCGAACTCGGACTCGCCTTCGACGGCGACGGCGACCGGCTGGGCGTGGTCACGAAAAGCGGCAAGATCATTTTTCCAGACCGCCAGCTGATGCTCTACGCCAGGGACGTGCTGTCCCGCAATCCCGGCGCCGAAATCATCTACGACGTGAAATGCACGCGGCTGCTCGCACCCTGGATCGAGCAGCATGGCGGACGGCCGCTCATCTGGAAGACCGGGCATTCGCTGATCAAGGCGAAGCTGAAGGCGACCGGCGCCCCGCTCGCCGGCGAGATGTCCGGCCACATTTTTTTCAAGGAGCGCTGGTACGGCTTCGACGATGCGCTCTACTGCGGCGCGCGTCTGCTGGAAATTCTTGCCGGGGAGGTGGATCCGAACCTGGCACTGGAGAGCCTGCCGGATGCGCCCTGCACCCCGGAGCTGAACTGGAAGCTCGCCGAAGGCGAACCGCACGCGATCATCGCCCGGCTGCAGCGCCTGAGCCCGTTCTCCGGGGCAAGCCGCGTGCTGACGATCGACGGCGTGCGCGCCGAGTTCAATGACGGCTTCGGCCTCGCGCGCGCTTCGAACACCTCGCCGGTGATCGTGCTGCGCTTCGAGGGAGATACGCCGCAGGCCCTCGCGCGCATCCAGGAAGACTTCCGCCGCGCCCTGCAGCCGCTGAAGCCGAATTCACCGTTGCCCTTCTAGGGCAACGGTCCTGCGATCGCCGCTGCCGTTCTAGGAATTCAAGCTCTTTTCAAGCCGCCGAGCAGCGCCGCTACCGGCCGCGCGCGGCGTTTCGCCTGCGCGTTGGCGGTCTCCTCCGGCTTGGGCACCGCGGGCGCGGTCCCCGGCTCGTAGGGCCTGGAGAAAATCGGATCGTGCGGTTTTTGCGGCGGCCTTGGCTGGGAAATCTGGGCAGGGCTCTGCTGCGGGCTGCCGTTCTGCGCGCCGTTCTGCGGCCTGTACTGGGGTTTCTGCTGCGGCCGGTGCTCCGACCTGCGCTGCGAACCCGGTCGCGATCGGCCCGCGCCTCCGGCCCCGCGGCGGCGTGCATCTTCTCCGGACTCCCCGCTTACCAGCGTCGCCACGGTGCCGGCGGTCGCGAAACCCGGGACCAGGACGCGGTCGAGCTTCATCTTGATGAGTTTCTCGATCGCAGCGAGCGCTTCGGCATCCTCCGGCGCGACCAGCGAGATCGCTTCGCCCGTCAACCCCGCCCGGCCAGTGCGGCCGATGCGGTGCACGTAGTCCTCGGGCGAGTGCGGAATGTCGAAATTGACCACCTGCGGCAGGCTTTCGATGTCCAGGCCCCGGGAGGCGACGTCGGTGGCGACCAGTACGGTGGTCTTGCCCTCCTTGAACGCCTCCAGCGCCGCTTCGCGCTCGGCCTGCGTCTTGTCGCCGTGGATCGCATCGACCTGGATGTGGTTGGCCCTCAGCTGATGCGCCAGCCGGTTGGCGCCGATGCGCGTGCCGGTGAAAACCAGCACCTGCTTGAGGCCCCTGGTCTGGATCAGGTAGGCAAGCAGCTCGCGTTTCTTTTCGCGCGCCACCGGGTGAACTACGTGGGTCACCAGGTCCACGGCCGCGTTGCGCGCCCCGACCTGCACCTCGGCCGGATTCTTCAGCAGGGCTTTGGTCAGATTGCGGATCTCGTCGGGGAACGTGGCCGAGAACAGCAGATTCTGCCGTACCGGCGGCAGCAGCGCGATGATGCGCTTGATGTCGGGCAGGAAGCCCATGTCGAGCATGCGGTCGGCCTCGTCCAGGATCAGGACCGAGACCTGGTTGAACATCACCGTCTTGTTGTGCACGTGGTCGAGCAGCCGCCCGGGGGTGGCGACCAGAATCTCGACGCCGCGCCGCAATTGCGCGATCTGCGCGTTCATGTCGGACCCGCCGTACACGAGCGCGGTGCGCAGCGGCAGGTACTTGCCGTATTCGCGGAAGCTTTCCTCGACCTGGATCGCGAGCTCGCGCGTCGGCGCGAGCACCAGCACGCGGATCGGATGGCGCGCCGGCGACTGGGAAGTGCTCGCGTGCGGCGCGAGGCGCTGCAGCGTCGGCAGCGCGAATGCGGCGGTCTTGCCGGTGCCGGTCTGGGCGCCGGCCATGAGGTCGCGGCCCTCGAGCACGAGGGGAATCGCCTGTTCCTGGACGGGGCTCGGCTGCTCATAGCCGAGATCCTTCACGGCTTGCAGCAGCGGCGGAATCAATCCTAGCTTTTCGAAACCGGAACTAATGACGTAATGCCTTGAATTCTAAGAAATTCAATTATACCCTTTAATTATCCCCGTTACCGGGGAATCACGGGGCTATGACCAGTTGCGTCTGCGTTACCAGCGCGACCAGCTTCCCGGCTTCCGACCGGATGGTGGTCTGGCAGACCACCGTGGTGCGGCCCTTGTGCAGCGGCACCGACTCGCCGATAACGCGCGTGCCCAACGCTGCACCGCCGATGAAATTGGTTTTCGATTCGATCGTCGTGGTGCGCGCACCCTCCCGCATGTTGAGGATCGCCGCCACCGCGCCCAGCGTATCGGCGAACGCCATGATCGCGCCGCCGTGCAGGTTGTCGCCAGTGGTGCACAGGTCCTGGCGCACCGCGAGCTGCGCAATCACCTTGTCCGGTGTTACGTCGGTGAATTTGATCCCCATCAAATCGGGCAGCAGGCCTTTGACGCGCTCCTGGATCGATGCGGCGAGATTCATTTCAACGCACGCTTCAGTTGATCGTGCGACGTGCGCGCTCGGCGGTTTCCTGCGGCTCGACGCCGGGGAGCTTGAGTTCCATGTCCCAGTCGCTCTTTTTCACCGCCGCCTGCAGCAGGCGGCACACCGAGTGCAACAGCACCGGGTCGAGCGTGAGCGTCACGCCCTGGCCTTCGGCCGGGTGCATCGCGAGCACCGGATGGCCGTTCGGGTCATGGCCGGTCTGGATGCGCGCGAGCAGCAGCGGCTCGGCGCCGAGCGGCGTGGCGCGCGTGCTGTCGTCGTAGGGCTTGGAGAAATTCGCCTTCGACACCGCCTGCTCGTGCTCGATGTTGAGCAGCGCCTTGCGCGCCTCGGGATTGGGCTGGGTGCGGATGCGCGGGCTCGCTTCCTCGGCGAGCTTGACCAGCAGCGGCCACAGCAGCTTCACGAAGCGGCGCGTGAGCCACATGCGCACCTCGACCTTCTCGCTCGCCGCGATCAGCATCAGCAGGCGGTCCTGTTCGGCGGCGAAATCGATCTTGAGCTGGTGCAGGCGCATGCGCGAAGCAAACCCCGGGGAAGCGGAATTGTAGAATGTTCTGGTGCTAATTATCTCCCCGGCAGCCACGCCGCGGGACATCTCGGATGTCCACGCGCTATTCGGCGAATACGCGGGCATGGTCGCCGAGGCGCTGTGTTTCCAGAACTTCGACCAGGAACTTGCCGCGCTTCCCGGGGAATATGCACCGCCCGGAGGGGCGCTCCTGATAGCCCGCGACGCGGATGCGGCAGCCGGCTGCGTCGCGCTGCGGCGCCTTGACGCCGGGACCGGCGAAATCAAGCGGATGTACGTGCGCGAGCGCTACCGGGGCAGCGGCCTGGGGCGGCGCCTCGCCCTTGCAGCAATCGAAGAAGCAAGAAAAAGAAGCTATACGCGCGTGCTGCTCGATACGCTGCCGAAGCTCGCGCCGGCGATCGCGCTCTACCGCGACCTCGGATTCCGGGAAACCGGTCCCTACCTGGCGTGCCCGACGCCCGGTGCGCTCTGTTTCGAGCTCAGGATTTCCTGATTTTCTCGAGCAAAGAGGTGCTCGAGCGCTGGTGCTGGAACGGGATCGATACCACGCGCCCGCCGCGCGCAAGCGTCTCCTTGCCGCCGACGATCTGCTCGACCGCCCAGTCGCCGCCCTTGGCGAGGACCTCCGGGCGGACCGCTTCGATCAGCGCCGCCGGGGTATCGGCGTCGAACCAGGTGACCGCGTCCACCGCGCCGAGCGCGGCGACGAGCGCCATGCGGTCCTCGAGCGCATTGACGGGGCGTCCATCCCCTTTCCCCAGCCGGCGCGCCGAAGCGTCGCTGTTCACCGCGACCAGAAGCGCGGCGCCCAGTTCGCGCGCCTGCGCGAGATAGGTTACGTGGCCGCGGTGCAGCAGGTCGAAAACGCCGTTGGTGAACACCAGCGGGCGGGCCAGTTGCGCGGCCCAGCGCGCCGCGTCCCCGGGCGCTTTTATTTTTTCCTCAAATCCCAGGCTAGGACCCGCTCTTCTTGGGTTCCTCGGCCTTCGCCTTGGAGGGTGCGCAGATGGCGTCGGCAGGCTTGCAATATTCGAATACCTTTACGACCTTGCGCACACCGCCGGTCGTGCGCGCGACTTCCACCGCCGCCGCGGCCTCGCTCTCGGTCACGATGCCCATCAGGTAGACCACCGAGGCCTCGGTCACGACCTTTACCAGCAAAGTGTTGAACCTGTTGGCGTCGAGAAAGCGCGCCTTCACCTTGCCCGTGATGGTGGCGTCGCTGGCGCGCGACGAAAACGACGAGCCGCCGGCGACCTGCAGGTCGTTGGTGACGCTGCGCACATTGGGCGTGCCGGTCACGATCTTCCCGATCTCGGCCTTGGCCTTCTCGTCCGGCACCTCGCCGGTGACCAGCACGCTGCGGTTGAACGAGGTGATGTTGACGTGGACCCGGTCGCCGAAACGCTCGCTGACGCGGTTGGTCGCGCGCAGCTCGATGCCCTCGTCGTCAACCTGGGCCCCGGTCGTGCGCCGGTCGACGGCGGACATCGCGGCGGCGCCCGCGCCCACCACCGCCATTTCGACGCAACCCTGCAGCGAGAGGGCGAGCAGGGGAAGGACCAGGAGCAGCAGGATCGACGGGATCCGGATTTTGTTCATCATTTTTGGTCTCCGAAAAGCTGTGTATCGATGCCATCGCACAGGCAATGTAGAACCAGCAGATGCACTTCCTGTATCCGCATGGTGCGCGCATGCGGCACGCACACATGGACATCGCCGGGCGCCAGATGTTCCGCCATTTTTCCGCCGCCCCGGCCGGTGAGCGCCACCACGGCGACGCCCAGCTCGCGCGCCGCCTGCATGGCGGCAACCACGCTGCCGGAATTGCCGCTGGTCGAAATCGCAAGCAACACGTCGCCCTTGCGGCCCAGCGCGCGCAGCTGCTTCTCGAACACCTGCTCGTAGCTGTAATCGTTCGCGATCGACGTGAGCGCCGAGGAATCGGTAGTGAGTGCCAGCCCCGCGAGCGGCGCGCGCTCCCGCTCGAAGCGGTTGACCAGTTCGGCGGCAAAGTGCTGCGCGTCTGCCGCGGAGCCGCCATTGCCGCAGGCGAGGACCTTGCCGCCCGCCCTGAGCGCGGCGGCCATCAGGCCGATGCCGCGCGCGATCGGCGCCGACAGCAGCTTCGCGGCATCGAGTTTCAGCCGCGCGCTGTCGGCAAAATGCGACGCCACCTGCGCTTCAAGCGATGCGCCCTGCTCGGCATGTCCCATGCGCGGCAGTTTACACCGTGAATTGCGGCGTCGTTTCCAGGGCTACTCCAGATAGACCTCGAATTCGATGCGGCGCGCGCGGTTGCGATGCTCGACGAGGCGGCTGACCCGCGCGCGCAGCGGCGTGCCGCGATCCATGCCCCAGGCAAGCGCCGCATTCTCGCGCCGCGGCACATAGCCGAGCTTGCGGCCGCGCCAATCGACGCGCACCGCGTTCGCGTCATTCGGGTTCTGCGCCTCGCGCACCAGCTCGAGCGGGTCGCCGAAGCGCAGCAACGGCCAGACCGCCGCCGCTTCGCCATGGCGGTACCCCGCCAACGGGGAGCTTTGCACAAGAATCTGAACCGAAGGAGTCTGTCCGGGCGCGCACAGGCTGAAGAAAAGCAGCGGCGCAAGAACGCTACGCGGTAAAGGCATTGCGGATCCACTGCACGCGGCTCGCCTCGAGCGCATCGAGCAGCAGCACGTCGAACCTGCATTCCGCGTCCGGGCGCCGCGCCAGGTACAGGCGGG
>Ga0154760_1052_pt1 | contig 11562 bp, 10 predicted proteins | sample Rifle2008BG16ft_FD_105768 | JGI IMG/M metagenome (GOLD analysis project Ga0154760, IMG submission 105768) | Betaproteobacteria bacterium RBG_16_66_20
CCGAGATTGACCGGTTGACGAGAGGGGGCATCGTCGCGCAGCGCATCTTCCAGCTGCCCTGGGGCGCGATCGGCTTCGACCGCATGCACGAGGTGATGTCGCAGGTGCATCCGTTCGGCTGGCACGCCAACCTCCAGCTCGACGGCCGCGAGTTGCCGCAGAGGGAGGACACCATCAAGCGCTTGCCGGGCAAGTTCGTGATCGACCACATCGGAAAGTATCTTGAGCCCGTGACAGCCGAGCAGGAAGCATTCAAGGCGCTGCTGCGCCTGCTCGACACCGGCCGCTGCTGGGTCAAGCTCTCGGCGCCCTATGAGACCTCGAAGACCGGCGCGCCAAAATACGAGGACGTGTCGCGCCTCGCCAGGGCGCTGGTGAAGCACGCTCCCGAGCGCATGCTTTGGGCGAGCAACTGGCCGCATCCCTCCGCGCCCAAGGACAGCGTTCCCGACGACGCCGATCTCCTTGACCTGCTGTTGGATTGGGCGCCAGACGAGGCGACCCGGAAGAAAATCCTCGTAGAAAACCCCGCGGGACTCTACGACTTCTGATATCGGGCTCTGATCCCGTTTTCGCTAGTCGTCCGCTTGCGCCTCCGGCCGGTGCGCGGCGACCAGCTTCTGCTGCAGCACCGGCGGCGCCTGCTCGTAGTGGCTGAACTCCAGCGTATAGGAGCCGTGGCCCGCGGTGAGTGACTTCAGCCGCGCCGGGAACTGCTCCAATTCGGAGAGCGGCGCCTGCGCGAGGATTTTGACCGTGCCGGGGCGCGGCGCATCCGAGCCCTTGATCTGGCCGCGGTGTCCGGAGAGCTCGCCCGCGATGTCGCCCATCTTCTGTTCCGGCGCGAGCACGTCGACGTTGACGATCGGCTCGAGGACGATCGGGCGCGCCTTGCCGAGCGCATCGAGGAAGGCCTTGCGCCCCGCAGAGACGAACGCCACTTCCTTGGAATCCACCGGGTGGTGCTTGCCGTCGTAGACGGTGACGCGCAGGTCCTGGATCGGGTAGCCGGCGACAAAGCCGGCCTGCAGCACGCCGCGCACGCCTTTTTCGACCGCGGGAATGAACTGGTTCGGGATCGCGCCGCCCTTCACCTTGTCGACGAACTCGAATCCCTTGCCGCGCGGCAGCGGCTCGATCTTGAGGAACACCTCGCCGAACTGCCCGGCGCCGCCGGTCTGCTTCTTGTGCCGGCTGTGCCCCTCGGCGCGCGCCGCGATGGTCTCGCGGTACGGGATCGAGGGCGGCCGGGTATCGAGTTCCACCTTGTACTGGTTCGCCATCTTCTCGAGCATGACCTTGAGGTGCATCTCGCCGATGCCGCGCATCACGGTTTCGTTCGCCTGCGCGTTGTGCTCGAGGCGAAAGCAGGGGTCCTCCGCCATCAGCTTGTGCAGCACGTCGGACACCTTCTGCTCGTCGCCGCGCTTTTTCGGCTGCACCGCGAGCCCGAACACCGCGATCGGCAGCTCGAGCGGCCGGGCGTGGATGTGCGCGTCGCCGGGGGAGTCGTGCAGGATGTGGTCGAACTGAATCTCGTCGATTTTTGCGATTGCGCAGATGTCGCCGGGAAGCGCTTCGGACACCTCGACCTGCGTCTTGCCCTTCAGCAGGTACAGATGCCCGGCCCTGATCGGCTTCCTGCCTTCGCCGATGAAGAGCTGCGTGCCGGGCGTAATGCGTCCCTGGTGCACGCGGAACACCGCGAGCCGCCCGATGTACGGATCGATCTCGACCTTGAAGACGTGGGCCAGCGCGTGCAGGCCGGGGTCGGGCAGCGCGCTGATCTCGCTTGCTTCGCCGCCCTCGGCGGGGACATTGAGATAGACCGGCGGATTGCCTTCGGCCGGGTTGGGCAGGAGTTTCACGATCACCTCGAGCAGCTCGCCGATGCCGGCGCCCGTCTTCGCCGAGGTGAACACCACCGGAACGAGATGGCCTTCGCGCATCGCGCGCTCCAGCGGCTCGTGCAGCGCGTCGGGCGGAATCTCGCCCTTTTCGAGGTAGACCTCCATCAGCCGCTCGTCCACTTCGACGACCTGCTCGACCAGTCTCTTGTGCGCCTCCTCGACCGAGGAGAAATCCGCCTCGCCGGAAGGCGCGAAGAAGCAGTCCGAGACCTTGCTTGCCGCGGCCGCGGGGAGATTGAGCGGCAGGCACTCCTTGCCGAAGGCCTGCCGGATCTCTTCCAGCAGTCCCGGCAGGTCCGCGTTCTCGGCGTCGATACGGTTGACGATCACCAGCCGGTCGAGGCCTCTCTTCGCCGCCCATTGCATGAAGCGGCCGGTCATCATCTCGATGCCGTTCTGGGCGTTGATCACGATTGCGGCGGTCTCCACCGCGGCGAGTGCCGGCAGCGCGTGGCCGAGGAAATCCGGGTAACCCGGCGTGTCGAGCAGGTGGATGCGGTGCGGGCCGTCCAAATGCGGGGCTTCGAAACTCGCGACCGCGAGCTTGAGCGAATGCTTGAAAGATTTCTCGAGCGGCGTGTAATCGCAGACCGTGCTGCCGCGCTCGACGCTGCCGGCCGCGGGGATCGCTCCCGCCCGCGCGAGCAGCGCCTCGGCAAGAGAGGTCTTTCCCGAACCCGCCTGGCCGACCAGCGCAAGGGTTCTGATTCGCTTGATGGGGAACTTGGACACGGCGGGCTCCTCGTGATCTCCGGATGCCTCTTTTTATATCAGCAAGGGGCGGGGCCGGGGAAGCGTTATGTCTTGATCAATCCCGACAGCAGCTTATTCACCTGCTCGGGGGCTTCCAGTTGCGGAAAGTGGCCGACACCCGGGACGATCTCAATCTGCGCCTGCGGCGCCTTGCGGCGGACCAGGTCGAGCCAGGGCGTGGTTTCGCCGGGCTTGAGCGCGACGCGCTTGCGCTCGGCATTCAGATAGGTGCTCTGGATCACGAGCAGGGGGACCTGCACCGAGGCCAGGGCCCGTTCCATGTTGGCGGCATCCCAGCGCACCATGCGCGGAAAAAGCGCCGCGCCGACCGCCTCGGGCAGGCGCAGCGCACGCTCGGCGATCTCCGCGCCAAGCTCGCTAGGCGACAGGAACATGCTGGCAAACAACGTTCGCGCAAAGCTCGAATAATCCTGAATCAGGACAGGATCGCTTGCGCCAAGGTAACTGCCATCTATCAGCGCGAGCGCCGCGATGCGTTCCGGCGCATTCAGGTACGCCTGCAGCACCACGCGGCAGCCCATGCTGTGCCCGACGAGCGCCGCGCCGCTCAGGTCCTTGCCGTCGAGCAGGGCGGCGATGTCCGCGCCGTAGGTCTCGATGGAGCAGTCCGCGGGGCGCGCGTGCGTCGCGCCATGGCCGCGCAGGTCGGGCGCGAAGGTCGGGTGCGCGCCGGAAAAATGCGCGGTTTGCAGCCGCCAGTCGGCGTGCGTGCAGGCAAAGCCATGCACGAAGACGACCGGGCTCATGTCGAGCTGCGCTGCGGCACTATTTCTTTTTCTCGTCTTTTTTCGCCAGCAGGCCCGCCCGCTTCTTGACGATGTCTTCGAGCTTCGATTTCGGGATCAACAGCGTGTAGCCGCCAAGCGCCTTCTCGCGCGGCAGCCGCTCGTTGATTTTCTTCAGCCGCTCCTCGGCATCCTTGCCCTCGGGCCTGGGTTCACCCGAGATCTGCAGCGTGGCGTAGTAGTTGTCGCCCTCCAGCCTGCCGAGCTTCAGGGAGTAGCTCAGGCCATCGAAGGTGGTGGCGGTGACGAGCGTCGGTTTCGCGAGCCCCGTGTCCTGCGGTTTGGCGTCCTTCGGCGCGACGTCGGCGAGTTCGAGACGCGCGAACGTGTAGCCGGCGGCGTTCGCCTTGGTGATCTCGAGTTTCTCGCCGGCGCGCATGCCGGCCAGCTTCCAGTCGGCATTGTCGCCGGCGCGCTCGATTTTCCAGGCATCGCCGTCCGCGGCGCGCAGTTCCAGCGTCTTGACTTTCTCCACATCGAAGCCCGCCTTGCTGATCCAGTCGGCGGTCCTGGTCGACATCTGCGCCAGCGGATCGGAGATCACGTATACGCGCTTGTCGTCGCCCGGCAGCGCGACGTAGCGCCCGTCGCCGACCGCTTTGTCCGGATTCTCCGGCTCGGCCTTGAAGTACTTTTTTCCGGCCGTCAGCCGCGCCAGCGGCTTGCCGTCGGCGCCGAGGAATTCGACCGCGGTGCCGCCGGCGTCCAGCAGCAGCCGGGCGCGGTCCTTGTCGCCGATCGGCTCGGACTGGCCGATCTTCAGCGCGATCGCCTTCAGCACGAAATCGCGCACCTTGTCGTAGTCGGCCGGGAAGCCGTCGCGCTCGGCGATGGTCCAGCGCTCGTCCTTTTTGGCGATGGTGATCGCGTCCCTGGGCTCGCGGATCACGATCGAGGCGACCTGCGAGGCCTGCAGCCCCTTCAGCAGCGGCTGGCCGAGCGTGCCGGCGTCCGGGGATTTCCGCGAATCGGTCTGGTTGCGGACCAGCAGCGCGCCGCCGCCGAGGACCGAGAGCAGCACCAGCAGAGCGGCCGCAATCCGCGCGTTCATGCCGGGTTCAGCCTGCGGCGATTCAGGACGAAAGCGGCGAGCCCGAGGAGCACGACGAGCAACGGCATCAGGGCAATGTTGGCCACTTTGGTCCAGAAGACGAGCGACTCGGCGTCCTGGCGCAGCGTCTTGCGAACCTCTTTCAGCTCTTTCTGCGTCTCTACGGCCTTTTTCTTCAGGTTCTCGATTTCCAACTGCTGCTCCGGGGTCAGCAGCTGGGCGGATTTGGCCGAGGCGCCGCGCGCCTTCTGCAGCTCCTGGAGTTTCTCCATGGTCCTCTGGCGCTCGTCTTCGAGCGCCTTCAAGCGGCCGAAGTACTGCTTCTGCGCATCGGCCTCCATCTGGCGCACCACGGTCAGCGGGCGGAACGCCGCGGCACGGCTGCGCAGCGTGACCAGTGCGTCGCCGGCACCGAGCTGCTCGACCATGCCTTGCGCGAGCGCGAGGTTGCCGTTCGAGGGCACGACGATGCGGCGCCCGAACACTTCCTGGATGTCGACCGCGGCGCCGTCGTTCAGCATGTCGACATCGGCGACCAGAATGACGGAGTTCTCGGCCGCGGACTCCTTGAGAGAATCTTCCTCTTTTTTTCCTGAAGATTTCTTATCCTGGGAAACAGGCCTGCCGTCGGCAAAAGCGGTCTTGAATTTGCCCGTCAGCCGCAGCGCGAGCGGCCGCGCCTTGTTCTCGGGCTGGAAACCCTTCATCGCCGCTTCGCCCGACACCGTCGATACGACGTTGTCCACCAGCATCGAGTTGGGCGAGCTGTTGATGAGCTCCGTGAGTTTCAGTCCCTCGACCGGTTTTACTTCGAACGCGCCGCCGAAGGCGTAGAGCAGGGTTTCGATCTGGCTGGTGACGACGTCGTCGCGATTGAGCGCGGTGCGGTTCAGCGTCAGCACCGTGGGCGTATAGCGCTGCCCGGCGCCCGAGGCGTAGACCACGTCGGCCAGCACCTTGCCCGGATTCATCTCCACCCCCCAGGCCTTGAACAATTTGGGCAGGCTGGAGCTGGTGCCGCCGCCGCCGATGCCGGGCATCGGGCTGGGCTGCTGGTCGAAGTAGGCGTAGGGGTCGACGAAGGCGATCAGCTTGCCGCCGCGCAGCACGAACTGGTCGAGCGCGTACTCGGTCGCCTCGGGCAGGTCGCGCGGATGGATCACCAGCAGGACCTTGATCTCCGGGTCGATGGCTTCCGCGGCCAGCGAAACCTGCTTGACGTTGAAATCGCGCTTCAGTTCGTTGGCGAGCACCCAGGGCTCGGAGCTCTGCCGGGTCATCGGATTGAAGCGCTCACCGAGGATCGGCAGCGCACTCATCAGGCCGAGCACCGGCCGCTCTGCCGAACCGACGCGCGCGATCGCGCGCGCGAGGTCGTATTCCAGCAGCCGCTCGCGCTGCGGCGACAGTGCCGGGATCGCCTGCTTGCGGTCGAGCTGGCCGACTGCGAGGCCGAGATAGAACTGCTCGCCGGAAAACAGCTGCTGCGCCTCGACGCCGTCGAGTTGCGCCGCATCCTCGTCCTCGCTGTCGGGCCTGGGGTTGTACAGCTCGATCAACAGGTTGCTGCCTGCGACCGACTTGAACTCGCGCGCGAGGTCCTCGACGCGCTGCGCGAAGCCGCGCAGCGGCAACGGCATCGCCTGCTCGCCGCGCGAAATGTAGAGTTTCACCTTCACCGGCGCGTCGAGACCGCGCAGGATCTTCTTCGTCCCCTCGGACAACGTATAGAGGCTGCCTTCGGTGAGATCAATTCTCTTTGCGCCCAGCGCCGCGAGGTAATTGAACGCGACCAGGATCAGGAACAGGGCCGCGAGCCCCACCGCCGAGTACACCAGCGCCTCGTTTTTTTTCATGAACGTCTTCATCGGTTGCGCAGAATGATGCTGGTGGCGAACAGCGCGAAGCCGATCACCGACAGGAAATAGAACAGGTCGCGGGTGTCGATCACGCCCTTCTGGAAGCCGTCGAAGTGGGTGACGACCGAGAACGCTGCCACCGTGTCGACGAACGCCGGGCTCGCCCAGCGCACCATCAGGTCGGTGACCGGGCTGAAGCCGGCGAGGATCAGGAACAGGCACGCCACCACCGCCAGGATGAACGCCACCACCTGGTTGCGCGTCATCGCGGAGGTCATGCAGGTGAGCGCGAGGTAGGCCCCGGCGAGGAACAGGCTGCCGAGGTAGCCCGCGAAGATCATGCCGTTATCCGGGCTGCCAAGGACATTGACCGTGATCACGACCGGGAAGGTGAGTGCGAGCGCGAGGCCGAGGAAGATCCAGGAGGCGAGGAACTTGCCCACGATCGCCTCCCAGGGGGTGATCGGCATGGTGAGCAGGAGCTCGATGGTGCCGGCGCGGCGCTCCTCGGCCCACAGGCGCATGCCGACGGCGGGCACCAGGACCAGGTACAGCCAGGGATGCCAGCCGAAAAAGGCGGCGAGGCTCGCCTCGCCGCGCTCGAAGAACTGCCCGGCCGTGAAGGTGAAAAATCCGGTCAGCAGCAGGAAAATGACCAGAAACACATACGCCACCGGGGAGCTGAAGTAGCTGCCGAGCTCGCGCTTGGCGATGACCCAGATGTTCCTCATTTGTTCACCGTGTCCGGGATGGTGATGCGGCGGAAGACCTCGTCCAGCGGCCTTCCCAGCTCGTCGGGAGTGCCCTGGGCGACGATCCGGCCGCGGTCGATGATGATCGCTCGCGTGCAGGCCGCGTCGACCTCCTCCAGGATGTGGGTCGAAAACACCACCGCCTTGGTGCGCCCCAGCTCGCGGATCAGGTTCCTGATTTCGTGCTTCTGGTTGGGGTCGAGACCGTCGGTCGGTTCGTCCAGGATCAGGACTTCCGGATCGTGGATCAGCGCCTGCGCGAGGCAGGTGCGGTGTTTGTATCCCTTGGAGAGCGTGTCGATCGACTGATGCAGCACCGAGGAGAGGAAGCAGCGTTCGACTGCGCGCGCCACCGCCTTGCGCTTGGCGTCGCCTGCAAGGCCGCGCAACCCGGCCGCGAACTCGAGAAAGCCGTGCACCGACATGTCGGTATAGGCGGCGGCGTTTTCGGGCAGGTAGCCGATCAGCCGCTTGGCTTGCAGCGGCGAGTCGACCACGTCGTACCCCCCTACGCTCACCTTGCCTGCGGTGGGGGCGTAATAGCCGGTGATCATGCGCATGGTGGTGGATTTGCCCGAGCCGTTCGGCCCGAGGAAACCCACCACTTCGCCGCGCTCGACCGCGAACGAGATGCCGTCCACGGCGCGTTTCGCGCCGAAAGCCTTGACCAGGTTTTCGATCTTGATCATTGATTTTTGTGCGGCCGCCGGCCAGATAGGGCCGGCTTCAGCGAATCTCAAGGGGCCGCATTATCGCCGAAATCCGCCCCGGAACTAAATGGAATTCAGTTGGCGTAAAATCGCGCGCGTAAAGCCGCACTTTTCCCCTACCACGGAATCCGAATGGACAAGGCACTGCTATCCAAGACCGCGGCCGCCATGGTCGCCAAGGGCAAGGGCATTCTGGCCGCCGACGAATCCAGCGGCACCTGCGAGACCCGCTTCAAGTCGATCGATACCGCGTGCACCGAGGAGAGTCGCCGTGGCTACCGCGGCCTGCTGTTCACCACGCCGGGCATGGAGAACTTCATTTCCGGCGTGATTCTGTACGACGAGACTATCCGCCAGAAGACCAACGACGGCGTGCTGTTTCCCGACTACCTGGCGGGGAAGGGCGTTCTGCCGGGGATCAAGGTCGACACGGGCGCGAAGAACCTCGCGCTTTGTCCCGGCGAGAAGGTTACCGAGGGGCTGGATGGCCTGCGCGAACGGCTCGCGGCCTACTTCAAGCTCGGCGCGCGCTTCGCCAAGTGGCGCGCGGTGATCACGATCGGCGATGACACGCCGAGCCACACCTGCCTGTACGCCAATGCGCATGCGCTCGCGCGCTATGCCGCGCTGTGCCAGGAAGCATCCATCGTCCCCGTGATCGAGCCTGAAGTCCTGCTCGAGGGCAGCCACAGCATCGAACGCTGCGAGGAAGTGAGCGAGGCGACGCTGCGCGCGACCTACGCCGCGCTCGCCGCGCACAATGTTTCCTTCGAGCACACCATCCTCAAGGCGAGCATGGTGGTCTCGGGCAGGACCTGCGCGCGCCAGGCGGGCGTGGACGAAGTGGCCGAGCGCACCGTGCGGGTGCTCAAGCGCACCGTGCCGGCAGCGCAGCCGGGCGTGGTGTTCCTTTCCGGCGGGCAGTCGGACGTCTCGGCGACCGCGCACCTGAACGCCATGGCCTCGATGAAAGGGCTGCCCTGGCCGCTCACGTTCTCCTACTCGCGCGCGCTGCAGAACCCGGCACTCAATGCCTGGAAGGGCCAGCACGGCAATATCGGCGCCGCGCAGCGCGCGTTCCATCACCGCGCGCACATGAACGGGCTCGCGGCGCAGGGCAAGTGGAAAGCGGAACTGGAGAAGCAGGCAGCCTGATGGTTTTGTTTGAATCTCATATAACAAGCCTCACCAGAATAGGCCGCGGCAAAGTGCGCGACATCTACGCGGTGGGCGACGACAAGATGATGATCGTGGTCACCGACCGGCTGTCGGCGTTCGACGTGGTGCTGGCCGACCCGATCCCCGACAAGGGCCGGGTACTGACGGAACTCGCCAATTTCTGGTTCGGGAAGCTCGGCCACGTGGTGCCCAACCACCTCACCGGGATCGATCCGGAGAGCGTGGTCAAGGGCGAGCAGGAAAGAGCGCAGGTGCGCGGCCGTGCCATCGTGGTGAAGAAACTGAGTCCGCTGCCGGTCGAAGCGGTGGTGCGCGGCTACCTGATCGGCTCGGGCTGGAAGGACTACCAGCAGACCGGCGCGCTGTGCGGCATCCAGCTGCCGAAGGGCCTGATGCAGGCGCAGAAGCTGCCGGAGCCGATTTTCACGCCCGCGACCAAGGCCGCCAGCGGCCACGACGAGAACATTTCCTTCGAGCGCATGTGCGAGATCGTCGGCAGGGACGTCGGGGTGAAGATCAAGGGCATCAGCATCCGGCTCTACAAGGAGGCGTCGGAGTTCGCCGCCACCAGAGGAATCATCATTGCCGATACCAAATTCGAATTCGGCTTGAATGAAAAAAATGAAGTTGTCCTGATCGACGAGGTCCTGACGGCGGACTCTTCGCGCTTCTGGCCCGCGGACCAGTATCAGGCCGGCATGTCACCGCCGTCCTACGACAAGCAGTTCGTGCGCGACTACCTCGAGACGCTCGACTGGGACAAGACGCCGCCGGCGCCCAGGCTTCCGGCCGACGTGATCGCGCGCACCTCGGCGAAGTACCGCGAGGCGCTCGAGAAACTCACCGGAAAGAAAATCGCATGAAGACGCGAGGTTCGCCCCGCAATTCGCCCATCGTGGGGATCGTGATCGGCTCGACCTCCGACTGGGAGACGATGAAGGCCGCGGCAAAGGTGCTGGAGTCCTTCGGCCTGCCCTACGAGGCGAAGGCCATGTCCGCGCACCGCACGCCGAAGGCGGTTGCGGCCTGGGCCGGGGGCGCGGCGAAGAACGGCATCAAGGCGATCATCGCGGCCGCGGGCGGTGCGGCGCACCTCGCGGGCGTGGTCGCGGCGCATACCACGCTGCCGGTGCTCGGCGTGCCGATGCCATCGAAGCACCTCAAGGGACTGGATTCGCTGCTTTCCACGGTGCAGATGCCGAAGGGCATTCCGGTCGCCACCTTCGCCATCGGCGAGGCAGGCGCGGCGAACGCGGCTCTTTTCGCCGTTGCCATGCTTGCGCTTTCCGATTCCAAATTGCAGAAGAAACTCTCTGCATTTCGGAAGAAACAGACCGAAGCGGTTCTCAAGGCGGCGCCGCTCAAGCTTTGAATCCCGGGTGTGAAAAACGCGCGTGAATCCTGAGGTCCGCCGCGCGGCGGAAATCCTGCGCGCCGGCGGCCTGGTCGCTTTTCCCACCGAAACGGTCTACGGCCTGGGCGCGGATGCTTCCAGCGCCGCTGCGGTGGCGCGCATGTATGCCGCGAAGGGACGCCCCGAAGGCCATCCCGTGATCGTCCATTTCGCCGATGCCGAAAGCGCGTTCGAATGGGCGCGAGAGGTGCCGGAGGCGGCGCGCCAGCTGGCGGCGCGCTTCTGGCCGGGTCCTCTGACCTTGATCCTGAAGCGATCGGCGAAGGCGAAGGACTTCGTCACCGGCGGACAGGACAGCGTCGGCCTGCGCGTGCCTTCGCACCCGGTGGCGCAGGAGCTGCTGCGCGAATTCGGCGGCGGGGTGGCGGCGCCGTCGGCGAATCTCTTCGGCAACGTGAGCCCGACGGCGGCAGCCCATGTGCGCGAGGATCTCGCGAAGCGGGTAGACCTCGTGCTCGAAGGCGGATCAAGCGAAGTCGGCATCGAATCCACGATTCTGGATCTCTCCGGCGGGGAGCCGATGCTGTTGCGACCAGGGGTTATTTCAAAGTTTCAATTAGAACAAGCATTGCATGCAAAAGTATCGGCAAAGAGTTCCGCTTTCCCCCGCCATCCCGGCGGGCTGGAGCGGCATTACGCGCCCAAGACGCCCGCGCTTCTGGTGCCGCCGCATGCGCTAGACGCGGAGATCGCCAAGCGCGGGGCCAGGGTCGCGGTGCTCGCGTTCTCGCGGCCCGACGAGCGGGTGGATTACTGGATCCGCATGCCGCGCGAACCGCAGGCCTACGCGCAGCGCCTCTACGCCGCGCTGCGCGAACTGGACGGCGCCGGATGTGAGACGATCCTGATCGAGACGCCGCCCGAGACCGCCGAATGGACCGCAGTACAAGATCGCCTCACACGCGCCGCCGCGGGATGATGCGCAGCATCGTTGTTTCGTTTGCACTGTTCGCTGCCGGCTGCGGCGGGCATTCCAACGTCCAGTTTTCCTCCAGCGGCTCGCCCTCGACCGGCGTTTCCACCGGTGGTTCGGTTCATATCCAGGGCCGCTCCACGGTCGGCGTGCTGATCGCGATCGGGATACTCGCGGGGGCGTCGTATGCGAGCGACCGCGAGTACGAAAGCTAC
>Ga0154760_1135_pt2 | contig 11548 bp, 12 predicted proteins | sample Rifle2008BG16ft_FD_105768 | JGI IMG/M metagenome (GOLD analysis project Ga0154760, IMG submission 105768) | Betaproteobacteria bacterium RBG_16_66_20
CGGCAGCCGCCGGCGCCTTCGGCTGGACCGCCGCCGGCGGTGACACGAACTTGGCCTCGTTAGTGCCCAACGCGTTTCTCCAGCTCGACCCTCAGGGTCTGCACCGTCGCCTGCAACTGCGCACGCTCGTCGTGGAACGAGCGCTCGGTTTCCCGCGCGCGCTCTGCGTGCTTCGCCGCCGCCTGCTCCATGGCTTCGCGCAAAGCGACTGCCGTCTGCCTGAGCTGGCGGTTTTCCTCGGCGAGCCCCCTGGTGGCGGCCTCCACCGCCGCGCCTTGGGCGGCATGCGCGCGCTCGAGCGCCTCGCGCAGGGCAATGACCTGTTTCCTCAGGTCTGCTTCGGTGTGCTCGTCCGCCATCATCGGCTCCGATCAAATGCTAGGCCTCGCCGGCGGTAGCGGCTTGATGCCGGTCAAATCGGCGCTACACTGCCCGCGGATCTCGCTGGCGGGCGTGCCGGCGGTTCACAGAGGCCGCCCTCGGGCGGCCTTTTTTTGCGCTGCCATGGTGCTATCGTATAAGAACTGGCGTTCGATGGAGGGATCGATGCTCGCGACCGCGGATCGGGTCAGGGTGTTCTGGCAGCCCGGCTGCACCAGTTGCCTGCGGACCAAGGAGTTCCTTACCCGGCACGGCGTCGACTACGAGTCGATCAACGTGCATGGCAATGCGCAGGGGATGGAGGAGTTGCGCAAGCTCGGCGTGCGCAGCGTGCCGGTGGTCGCGCGCGGCGACCGGTTCGTTTTCGCACAGTCGATCGGCGACGTGATCGAGTTTCTGGGACTCAACGTCCGCCCGCAGGAACCGCTGAGCCCCGATGATCTGATGCGCAAGATGGATCTGGTGCTGCGCGCTGCGGCGCGCTATGTGCGCCAGGTCCCCGCCGATGCGCTCGACCAGCCGTTCCGCAACCGCAACCGGCCGATCCGGGTGCTCGCGCACCACATCTTCGGCATCGTCGACGGATTCCTCGAATCGATGCAGGACGGCAAGGAGCTGACCTACGCGCGCATCATGCAGGAGATGGCGCCGTCGATGCGGAGCGGCGAGGACATCGCGCGCTACGGCGAAACCGTGCTCGAACGCGCGCAGGCCTGGTGGCGCGGTTGCCCGGACCGCTCATGCGAGCGCACGGTCGACACCTATTTCGGCAGGCAGCCGCTGCACATCGTGCTCGAGCGCACGGTGTGGCATCCGGCGCAGCACACGCGCCAGCTGATGCTCATCCTGGACACGCTGGGCATCGAGCCCGACGGCAGGCTCGCGGCCGGGGACCTCGCCGGGCTGCCGCTTCCAGAGAAAGTCTGGGACGAGGACTAGAGGGCCGGCCGCTTTACCCCCGGAGCTTTGCCTAGCGCGTCACGGATGGCGTCGATCAGCTCGGCGCGATCCTCGGTCTTTTTCCCGCCCATGCGCTCCTTCACGCCGAGGTCGGCGAGCCACTGCTGGCGCGCCGCGGTGGCCTCTGCCATCAGGGGCTCGATGCCGATGCCGGAAAGCGTCTCGGCGACCTCGCGCATCTCCGAGGCGCGGCGCTTGCCGTGGCTGACGACGCGCTCGATCATGTAGCCGGCGAGCTTCTCCCAGTCGAGCGATGGGAAGGTTTCCTGCAGTGAGGCGAGCACGCGCGCCTCGACCTGGTACTCGCTCGCCGCCAGCATCGACTCGAGCACCAGCGCCTCCAGCCCCTTGATCAGGATGGAGCGGAACATCTTGATCGCCGAGGCCTGGCCGACCTCTCCGGAGACCAGTTCCATCTTCATGCCCAGCGCGCGCGCCCTCGGCAGCAGCGCCGCGGCGCCCGGCCCGCCGATCAGGCACGGCACCTTGTGGGCATAAGGCGCCACCGGGGCCATCACCGCGACATCGACGTAGGCCGCGCCGCTGGCCGCGACCCGCGCCGCGGTCTCGATCTTGCGCTGCGGCGACACCGAATTGATGTCGAGGAAGAGCTGTTCCTTTTTCAGTCCCGGCAGGCAGGCGAGCGCCGCCTGCAGGCTGGAGCTCGCGGTCACCGCAAGGAAAACGATGCTTGCGTCTCTGACAGCAGTGACGTGGTTTTCCGAAACGGCAATTCCCAGGGAACCGGCGGCCCGTTTCAGCCGGCCTTCGTCCGCCGGATCGTCGAACAGGATGTCGTAGGTGCAGAGCTGCGCGCCCTGCGCGAGCAGGCCGCGGCCGATGGTCTGGCCGGCCTCGCCGAAGCCGATGAATGCGATGCGTTCGGTCATCTCAGTCTCACTTTCGAACGCCTGCTGCTATACGGCGATCAGGTTCGCAAGCCGCTTCGGATCGGCACGAAGCTCGGCGCTCGGGCCGGAAAAGACGACGCAGCCCCGATTGAGCACCATCACCCGCTCGGTAACCTCCAGCGCCAGCCGCGCGGACTGCTCGACCAGGATTGCGGTCAGGGATTCCTCGCGAATGAGACGCTGCAGCGCCGCGAGCAGAGTATCGACGATGATGGGCGCCAGCCCCTCGAGGGGCTCGTCCATGAGCAGCAGCGCGGGGTTGCCCATGAGGGCACGGCCGATCGCCAGCATCTGCTGCTCGCCGCCGGAAATCTGATTACCCATGTGGGTGCGGCGCTCTGCAAGCGGCGGAAACAACCCGTAGACGCGTTCCAGGGTCCAGGGTCCGGCGCGCTCGGCGACGATCAGATTTTCTTCCACCGTCAGTGACGGGAAAATGTAACGTCCCTGAGGTACGAAGCCCATTCCCAGCCGCACGCGCTCATACACCGGCAACCGCGACACGGACTTGCCGCGATACTCGATCGAGCCGCCGTGCAGCGTCGTGTGCCCCATGATGGTGCCGAGCAGCGTCGTCTTGCCGACGCCGTTGCGCCCGAGCACGGCGAGTGAACTGCGCTCCGCCAGCTCGAGTGCCACATCCTCCAGCACGACCGTCGCGCCGTACCCGGCGCGCACAGCGCTGAGGCGCAACAGATCAGGCATGGCGTTCACCGAGATAGACCTCGCGCACCTGATGGTCGGCGGCGATTTCCGCCGGGGTGCCCTCGACAAGCACCGTACCCTGGGTCAGCACCGTAATGCGCTGCGCGAATCGGAACACCAGGTCCATGTCGTGCTCGATGATCAGGATGGCGATGTCCTTGGGCAGGGCGTCGAGCACCTCGAGGATGCGATGCGACTCCAGGCTCGGCACGCCCGCAGCGGGCTCGTCGAGCAGGAGCACGCTCGGCTTGAGGCCGAGCGCGATCGCGATCTCGACCAGGCGCTGCTTTCCATAGGGAAGGCCGGCAACCGTCAGGCGGGCATCTGCCGCCAGTCCCAGGGTATCGAGCAGCGCCATGCTCTCGTCAAGCACCCCGCGGTAACTTCTCGCGGGCCGGAACATGCGCCAGGCAATGCCTTCGCGTTCGGCCACGGCAAAGGCGACGTTGTCCACCACCGCAACGTTTTGAAACAGCGTATTGATCTGGAAAGTCCGGCCCAGGCCGCGCTTCACCCGCGCCGCCTGTCCGAGCGCCGTGATGTCCTCGCCGCCGATCAGAATCCGGCCGCTGGTGGGCGGGATCCGGCCGGTGAGCATGTTGACGAACGTGGTCTTGCCGGCACCGTTGGGCCCGATCAGCGCATGCCGGGCCCCTGGCTCAAGGCGGAAGTTGATCTCGCTGGCCACCGTGAGCGCGCCGAAGCTCTTGCACAGACTCTGCGTCTCCAGGGCAGGGCTCAACTCTGTGTTCTCCGCAATCGGGCGATGATGGCATCGATGATCCCGAGGATGCCGCCGCGGGCGAACATGACCACCAGCACCAGCATCGCGCCGATGCCGAAGTACCAGTATTCGGGGAATTGCTTCGCGAGATAGTCCTGCGCAACAAGGAAAACCAGCGGTCCGACGAATGCGCCGTAGATGCGTCCGAATCCGCCCAGGATCAGCATCACCATCAATTCACCCGAGAGCTCGAAGCCGAGCACCTTGAGACCGACGAACTGCGTCGTCTGCGTGAGCAGCGCACCCGCCAGGCCGGCCAACGCTGCCGAAATCGTGTACGCGATGACCAATCGCCGGTAAACCGGCGCGCCCGCGGCATGCATGCGCACGTTGTTCTCGCGCACGCCGGTGAGCGAGGCGCCGAAGGGTGAGTAGACCAGCCGCCGCACCAGCCACCAGCACGCGAACAACACCACCAGGCAGTAGACATAGGCGGTCTTGCCGAGAAAATCGAACTTGAACAACCCGAGGATCGGCTGAATCGTGAATCCGCCGAGCCCGTCGGCGCCGCCGGTCCAGCTCGTCGCCTTGTTGGCGACTTCAAAGCAAAGGGACGTAATGGCGAGGGTGAGCATCAGCAGCGCCAGGCCGCGGGTGCGAAGGATGATCAACCCGGTAATCAATCCCAAAAGCCCGGCGGCAAGCGTTCCCGCCAGAAGGCCGATCAGCGGCTCGCCCGTGAGGCGCGCCGCGAGAATGCCGGCCGCATAGGCGCCGGTGCCGAAATAGGCGCTGTGACCCAGGGTGATGATGCCGCCATAGCCGAGGATCAGATCGAGGGACAGCGCGAAAATGATCATCGTCAGCACGTAACTGCCCAGCGGCAGGTAGGTGGGCGCGACGAAATAGCAGAGCAACGCGATCGCCCAAGGCAGCCACTCGATTGCCCGAATACGCGGATCGGCGACATATCCGCCGGTGTGATTCACGCAGCCCTCCCGAACAGCCCCTCGGGGCGCCACAGCAACACCGCGATGGTGACGGAAAATATGAAGAATGCGCCGAATTCAGGTACCCAGTACTTGCAGGCCGTGTCGGTCACCCCGATGAGCAGCGCGGCGACGAACGGACCGCGCAGGCTGCCCAGTCCGCCCACTGCAACCACGATCAGGAAGAACACCAGATGCTCGAACGGGTAGGTCGGCTGGATGGCGATGATCTCGGCACCGAGCGCGCCGCCGAGCGCGGCGAGCCCGCTGCCCAGCGCAAAGGTGAGCGTGAACAGCCGCGAGGTGTTGATGCCCACCGACTGCGCCATGGCGCGGTAATCCACCGCCGCCCGCACCATCGCCCCCCAGCGGGTGCGCTCGACGCCGAACCAGAGCAGGCCGATGATTGAAATGCTGAACAGGATCAGAAAGACCCGGTAGGCCGGGAAGTCGCGACCGAGGAAATGCAGTTGCCCCGTCAGGTAATCGGGAAGCCGCACCGGCTGTGGAAGAGTGCCGTAGACAAGGCGCGCGATGGCCACCGACATGAAAATCAGGCCGATGGTGAACAGCACCTGATCCAGTTCACCGGCCGTGTACAGGCGCGAATACAGCAGCCGCTCGAGCACCATGCTGGCGACAGCCACCGCGATGAACGCTGTTGCCACCGCTATCGGAAAGGACACGCCGTAGCTGTTCATGGCCGAAAGCATCACGTAGCCGCCGGCCATGGCGAAGACGCCGTGCGCGAGGTTGACGAAGCCCATCAGCCCCATCGTGACCGACAGGCCGACCGAGATGACGTACAGGATCATGCCGTAGGCGAGGCCATGGAAGGCGACGCTCACCAGCGACGATAGGAAATCCTGCATCTACCCGATCCCGATCCCGGACAAACAAAGGCCCCCGCGCCACACCGCGTGCCGCGGGGGCCCTTATCCCGGTTACTTCGGCTTGTTGAATTCCTTCCAGGGGTCTTTCAGCAGTGTACCGAGCGTCTCCAGCTCGACGTTGGCCAACTGGCCGCCGACCTTGCGGACCTCGCGGAGATATTCGTTCTGCATGATGTCGCGGGTTTCAGGGTCGATCTGGATCGGGCCGCGCGGGCTGTTCGGGTTCTTGTAATTCTTGATCAGCTGCATGGTCCGGTCCGGATCGATCTTGCCGTTCTGCTCGCGGATCGCATGGAAAATCATTTCCATGGCGTCCCAGGCGCCAACGACCATGAAGCCCGGATTCAGTTTCTCGCCGTACTCCTTCTTGTAGGCGGCGACGAACGCCTTGTTGGCCGAGCGGTCCGCGGCCGCAGAGTAATGATGCACGGTCATGACCCCCAGCGCCGCGTCGCCCATGTTCTGCAGTTCCTCGTCGGTGGTGATGTCACCGGTGCCGATGTACTTGATGCCGGCCTTGTTCAGGTCGAGATCGGCGTAGGCCTTCATCTGGGCGGTAGCCTGTTTCCCGGCGGGGTTGAATGCGAATATGACCTCCGGCTTGGCATCCTTGACGCGCTGCATGTAGGGGACGAAGTCCGTGGCCGTCATCGGGACTCGCGCGCTGCCGACGATCTCGCCGCCCGCTTCCTTGAAGCCCTTGGTGAAGGCTTCCTCGGCTTCGTGGCCGGGCGAAAAGTCACTGACGACCGTGTACGCGCGCTTGAATTTCTTCGCCGCCCACTGCCCCAGCGGATACGCGGACTGCCAGAGCGTGAACGACACCCTTGCAAAGTAGGGCGAGATGCGCGGAATCGATACGCCGGCGGCATTCGCGGAAACAAACGGCACCTTGGCTTCGGCGGTAAGCGGCGCGATTGCCGCAGCGTTGGGCGTCCACACCACGCCGGTAAGGAACTGGACCTTTTCACGCGCGATCAGCTCCTGGGCCAGTCGCTTTGCGGCGTCGGCATTGGCTCCCGTGTCGTCGCGAAAAACGGGCTCCACCTTGACGCCGGGCGGCAGCTTGCCGGCGTTCAGTTTGAGATAGAGCTTGAAGCCCTTGTCGAGCTGGTCGCCCTGGGCCGAACCCGGCCCGGAATACGTGGTGATAATGCCGATTTTCACGGTCTGTGCCGCGGCGAGCCCTGAAATGGCGGCAAGCGCGAGCGCGGCAAGCAACGATGATGTTTTTAGCCTCATGGCCCCTACTCCTCTCTGAGTTGGAATCCAACTGATGATGTTATACCCACTTCCATCGGTGCACTCCTTTCTTTGCGGCCCCGCGGCTCATTCCTTCTTCAGTCCGGCGATCTGCGCGGCCACGCGCGAACGCTCGTATTCCTGCCGGATGAAGGCGCCGAAGCCCGCGGCGCTCATCAATTCGGGGGTCGCCACTTCCGCGCCCAACTCGCGCATCCGGTCCAGCACGGCGCTCGCGCCGAGGGCCGTGGTCAGCGCCGCCTGCAGCCGTGCGACGACGTCCTGCGGCGTTCCGGAGGGGGCCAGGATGCCGATATAGCTCGCGGCGGCGAAGTCCTTCACGCCGCCTTCGTCCATGGTCGCGACTTCGGGCGCGAGCGGCGAGCGCTTCGCGGACGCGATGCCGACAAAACGGGCCTTGCCGCCGCGATGGTGCGGCAGCGCGCTCGAGAACTCCGTCATCGCCCCCTGGATGGTGCCGGCCACGAGGTCGGGCAGCAGCGCGCCGCCGCCGCGATACGGCACGTGCAGCAGCTTGGCGCCGGTCTGCGCATTGAAGCGCTCGAGCGTCAGATGCGTCGCGCTGCCGATGCCCGCGGTGCCGACGCCGACTTGCTGCTGCCTGGAGAGCGCGATCAGCTCTTGCAGGCTTCTGGCCGGGACCGCGGCGTGGACGATGAGCGCGTGCGGCACCTGGCTGGTGAGGCCGATCGGCGCGAAATCCTTGAGCGGATCGTAGCCGAGCTTCGCCTGCACGAACGGGTTGACCGTCAGCGGCCCGTTGGAGCCGGTCAGCAGCGTGTAGCCATCCGGCGCGGCGCGCGCGACCAGCTCGGCGCCGAGGCTGCCGCCGGCGCCGGCGCGGTTTTCCACCACCACCGGCTGGCCGAGCGCCTCGGACATTCGACCGCCGACCAGCCGCGCCACGATATCGGCGTTACCGCCGGGCGCAAACGGCACTATCAGCCGGATGGGCCGTTCGGGCCAGGCCGCGTACGCGCGACGCGAAAACATTGCCAATACCGAAACTGAACCAAGAGCCCTCAACAGACCGCGACGTGAGATCGGCATCATTTCCTCCTGTTTGCTATGGTAGCGATAAATCCCGCGATGGTCTGCCTCGAGGAGGCCAGGTGAACGTATCTGAAGTAATGGTGCAGTATCTCAAGGCGGCTGGCATCGGGCACGTGTTCGGTTATCCGGGTGATCCGAACGTGGAATTCATGGAAGCCGCGCGCCGCGCCGGGATGCGGTTCGTGCTCGGCCGGCGCGAGGGAACCGCGGGGCTGATGGCCGAGGCCTACGGTTTTCTCACCGGGCGCCCCGGGGTCTGCATGTCCACCCTGGGCCCGGGCTCCTCCAACATGGTGAACGCGGTTGCCAACGCGTGGCTCGATCGCGTGCCGATGATCGCGATCTCGGGGCAGATCGAGCGCAAGCGCGAGCAGACCTTCACCCACCAGGTGCTCGACCACAACCGCCTGTTCTCGCCGGTGAGCAAGTGGGCGACGCAGGTCGCGCCCGATACCGTAGGCATCGTGATGCGCAAGGCGCTGCGCACCGCGATGGCGGAGCGGCCGGGCCCGGTGCACATCACTACGCACGCGGATGTCGTCGGCGCCGAAGCGACGGACGTCGCGGTGGTATTGCCGCCTTTCAAAGTAAATTCCAGACAAATACAGGTACTTGCGGGAGACCCCAGTCTTGCCGATCTACCGCGACGCCTGCGCGCCGCTCGCAGGCCGGTGGTGCTGGCCGGCATCGCCGCGCAGCGCGCAGGCGCCCACCACGCCCTTGCGCGGCTCGCGGACACGGTCGGGCTGCCCGTCGTGGTGGCGCCGATGTCCAAGGGCGTGCTCGCCGAGGACCACGCCTATTACGCCGGCACCCTGGACATGGCCTGCAATGCCTTCATGTGGGAGTTCCTCAAGGGCTGCGACCTGCTGCTCGCGGTCGGCTTCGACGCGGTAGAGCTGATCAAGCCGTGGCAACTCTCGGTGCCGACGGTGCACATCGACGCCGTGCCGAACACCGACCAGATCTATCCTGCCGAGGTCGAAATGGTCGGCGACATCGGCGCGATCCTCGAGGGCATCGCGTCCGCATGGCAGGGCGCGGCGAAATGGGAGGCCGGGGAAGTGCGCCGCCACCGCGAGGCACTGCGCGCCGCCTACTATGCCGGGCGCGTAAAGGGCAGGCTCAACCCAACCGACGTGGTGGACGCGGTGCGCGAGGCGATGCCGCGCGAGGCGATCGCCACCACCGACGTCGGCTCGCACAAGCTTCTGGTAGGGCAGGGGTGGACCACCTATGAGCCTCGCTCGATGCTGATGACCAACGGGCTGTCGTCCATGGGCTATTCGCTGCCCGCGGCGATCACGGCGAAGCTGCTGCATCCGGCGCGTCCGGTGGTGTGCTTCATCGGCGACGGCGGCCTGGCGATGGTGCAGGGCGAATTGCGCCTCGCCTCCAGCCTCGGCCTGGATCCTCTGGTGGTGGTGTTCTGCGACAACAGCCTGAACCGCATCGAGCTGAAGCAATCGAACCGCAACTACCCGAGCTGGGGAACGTTGATCGAACCCACCGACTTCGCGCAGCTCGCCCCCGCGATGGGTTGCGAGGGCGCGATGGTCGATAGTGCCGCGGCGCTGCAGAAGCTGCTTGCCGGCGCGAGACCCAAGGACCGGCCGCTGGTCGTCGGCGCGCAGATCGACCCCGCGCAGTACGCGACACAGTTCTGAGAGAGCGCATGCACGTCGTCGAACGTTTTGCTGCCTGGGCCGAGGGTTATCGAAGCATCCCGCTCCGGGCAGAGGTCTTGCACCACGCAAAGCGCGCGGTCATCGACTGGTACGCGGCCTTGCTGCCAGGGGCTGTCGTTGCTCCCGCCACTCTGCTTGAAATTGCATTAAAGGACGAATTAGACAAAGGAAAAGCAAGGCTTGCTCTCGGCCGGAGTGCAACCGCGCGCGCGGCGGCGCTGATCAACGGCACCGCGGCGCACACAGTCGAGGTGGACGACATTTTCCGCGACGGCATCTATCATCCCGGCGCGCCGACGATTTCCGCGGCGCTGGCGCTGGCGCAGGCAAACGGCGCGAGCGGCGAGCAGTTCCTGCGCGCGGTGATCGTGGGATACGAGATTTCGACGCGCATCGGCGCGGCGATGGGGCGCGCGCATTACAGGTACTGGCACAACACCGGGACCATCGGAGTTTTTGGAGCGTGCGCCGCGTGTTCCGAGCTTCTCGGCCTGGACGCGAAGCGTTTCGCTCACGCGCTCGCCACCGTGACCACGTTCGCCGCGGGCCTGCAGCAGGCGTTCCGCATGGATTCGATGTCCAAGCCGCTGCATGCGGGCCGCGCCGCGGAGGCCGGCGTCACCGCCGCGCTCGCCGCGCGCGAAGGCGTGACCGGGTCGCTGGATGTGATCGAAGGCGAAGCGGGCTTCGGGTGTGCCATGGGGGATAACCCGGACTGGAATAAATTATTTGATTCTTTAGGAAAAGATTTTCATATCTGCCGCATGACGTTCAAGAACCACGGCTGCTGCGGCCACACGTTCGCCGCGATCGACGGCGCGCTCGCGCTGAAGGCGAGGATGGGCGTCGCGGCGAACGACATCGAACGCGTTCACGTCGGCACCTACAAGGCCGCGCTGGAGGTCGCCGGCCACGAGCAGCCGCGCACGCCGGCGCAGGCGCGCTTCTCGCTCAAATACGTCGTCGCCACCGCGCTGACGCACGGCAGCGTGCGCCTGGCCGCGTTCGAGCCGGCGCGTATCGAGGACAGGTTCACGCGTTCCATCATGGAAAAGATTTCGGTTTCGATCGACCAGGAGCTGGACGCGGCCTTTCCGCAGCAGCGCGCAGCCCGCGTCTCGATCACCGCCCGCGGCCGCAGCGAAGAGCACCTGCAGCCCACGCGCATCGGCGATCCGGACGCGCCGCTGTCGGATGCCCAGCTCGGCGAAAAATATCTCGAGCTCGCCGTTCCGGTAATCGGGGACGAGCGGGCGCGCCAGCTGCTTGGCCGTTTGTGGACGCTAGAGCAATCAAAAGCGATAACGGAATAAGCCTCGCGCGGGCCCTGTTCTCGCCGCGCTCCGTCGCCCTGGTCGGCGCCTCGGGCGACGCAGCGAAGAACACCGCGCGCCCGCAGCGCTACCTGCGCAAACATGGGTATGCGGGGAAGATTTTCCCGATCAACGCGGCGCGCCCCATGGTTCTCGATCTTCCTGCATTCAAAACCCTGCAAGAAGTAAATGAAAAAATAGATCACGCCTTCATCATGGTCGAGGACGTCGAGGGCGTGATCGAGGACTGCGGCCGCAAGGGGGTTCCGGTCGCGAGCGTCTTCAGCGACGGATTCGCCGATGCGGGACCCGAGGGCATGGCGCGGCAGTCCAGGCTGGTCGCGCGGGCGCGCGGGCTCGGCGTGCGCCTGCTCGGGCCGAACAGCATGGGAATGATCAATCTTCCGGGCCACGTCGCGCTGACCGTGAATGCGGTCCTCGAGATGGATGCGCCGCCCGCGGGCTCGACCAGCATCGTGTCGCAGAGCGGCACCATGCTAGGCACGGTGCTGTCGCGCGGCGCGGCGCGCGGCCTGGGTTTTTCCAAGCTGGTGTCGGTCGGCAATGAAGCCGACCTCGGCGTCGGCGAGCTGGTCGAAATGCTTGCCGCGGACCCGGAGACGCGCACCATCCTGCTATTCCTGGAAACGGTACGCGATGCGGTCCGG
>Ga0154760_1067_pt9 | contig 11527 bp, 11 predicted proteins | sample Rifle2008BG16ft_FD_105768 | JGI IMG/M metagenome (GOLD analysis project Ga0154760, IMG submission 105768) | Betaproteobacteria bacterium RBG_16_66_20
TGGACTGGTTCTCCTCCAGGTGGAGCGTGTCCTCGCCGCGCGTGACGCGCGCGCGGCCCGAGACCACTACCCAGTGCTCGGCGCGCTTGCGGTGCAGCTGGAGCGAAAGCGCATGCCCCGGCTTCACCATCAGGCGCTTTACCTGGAAGCGATCGCCGGAATCCACCGACTCGTAGTAGCCCCAGGGCCGGTAGACGCGCTTGTGGGTGAGGTGCTCGGAGCGGTTGGCGCGCTTCAAGTCCTCGACCACTTCGCGCACCTCCTGGCTGCGCGAGCGGTCGGCCACCAGCAGCGCGTCGTCCGAATCGACGATGATCAGGTCCTCGACCCCGAGCGTCGCGACGAGGCGCCGGTCGCCGAAGATGAGCGACCCTCGCGTGTCCTGCAGCTGCACGTCGCCGCGCGCCGCGTTGCCCGAGGCGTCCTTTTCCGCGAGGTCCCAGAGCGCGCCCCAGGAACCGACGTCGCTCCAATCGAAATCCGCCGGAATCACCGCGGCCTCCCTGGTGCGCTCCATCACGGCGCGATCGATGGCCTCCGAGGGGCAGGCGAGGAACGCTTCGCGGCCGAGCCTGAGGAAGCCGAGGTCGTCGGTCGCCGCGGCGAGCGCCGCGCGCGCCGCTTCGAGGATATCGGGCCGGAAGCGGCCGAGCTCCTCCAGCACGCGCCTGGCGCCGAATGCGAACATGCCGCTGTTCCAGTACACGCGCCCGGTGGCGATCATCGCGCGCGCCTTGTCCTCGGAGGGCTTTTCCACGAAGCGCGCGACGCGGAACGCGCCCGCATCGCCCGGCACGGCGTCGCCGCGCTCGATGTAGCCGAAGCCGCTGTCGGGCCGCAGCGCGGCAATGCCGAAGGTCACGAGCATGCCGGAGGCCGCGACTTCGGCGGCGCTTTGCACCGCACTGTTGAATGCATCCGTGCCGCGGATCGCATGGTCGGAGGCGAGAACCAGCAGGACGGGATCCTCGTCCGCGTGGTCCTGTGATGCGGCGATCGCGGCCACGGCGACCGCGGCGGCGGTGTTGCGGCCGGCGGGCTCGAGAATGATGCGTGCTTTGATGTCTACTTCGGATAGTTGATCGTGAACCAGGAATCGATGCGCCTCATTGCAGATCACGATCATCTGCACTTCACCCACTGCCCCGCGCGCGCGCAGCGCCGTGTCCTGCAGCAGCGTGCGCCCGGTCACGAGCGGCAGGAACTGCTTGGGCAGCAGCTGGCGCGACAGCGGCCAGAGGCGGCTGCCCGCGCCGCCGCAGAGGATGACAGGGACGATCTCGCGGCTCACGTTCGGTCCCGAGACGGAGCTACGCCGCCCGGCGCCAGTTCTCGATGGCGAGGCCCGGCACGCGGCCTAAGTGCGCGGCCATCGCCGAGAGGGTTCTTTGCTTGGGGCGCAGCGCCCTGATCCGCGAGAAAAGCAGCCGGTGGCCCTCGGCCTCGTTCGCCAGGTGAAACACGACGTTCGAATCGAACAGATACTTCAGAGCTTGCCCTTGAGCTTCTTGGCCGCCAGGTAGGCCCGCCGTGTTGGAACATCGAGCAGGCGGAGAAATTGCCGCTCCGGCAGGGCGTTGATTTCGGCTTCGGTCATCTGAGAAAGCGGCTTGATGGACACGCGCCGACCGATACGCTCAAGCTTCGTCTTGCGCTTGCCCCTGAATCGGTGCAGATCGAGCAGGTCCATGATGAACTCTCGTTAGACGCGGGAATTTTACCGCACGATCCTGCCGCCGGCCTGAGCGCGCGCCCGATCATCCCTGCAAAATTCGCCACGTCGTGGAGGATTTGCAAGGTTACGCCGGCCCCGGACGGTTACGCAGCCTGCTTCGGCTGCAGGTCGAATTCGGTGCGAATCCGGGAAAACGGCACCCGCACGCCGTCCTTGCTGTCTTTCGTCACAAGGGCGAGCAGGCGTATACTAAAATCGAAAGTCCTCCAGGGACACGCGCCATGACGGAATTAACTGTAACACTGCCTGACGACCTCGCGCGCAAGGCGCGCGAAGCAGGCCTTCTCAGTCCTGAAGGAATTGAGCGTGCGCTCCGCGACGCACTCAAGCGCGAAGCGGGACGCAAGCTCCTCGAGATCGGCCAGTCGATGCAGGCAGCCAAATTTCCCCCAATGAGCGAAGAGGAAATCCAGGCCGAGGTCGACGCCGTGCGCGCGGCGCGTCGCGCCAAGCGCGATGCGCCTGGTGCTTGACACCAATGTTGCAGTTTCCGCTGTCCTCGGTTCAAGCGCGCCGACGCGTCTGTTCGAACTCGCCGCGGAAGGCGCGGTCGACCTTGTTACTTCCGAAGCACTGTTAGTCGAACTGGCCGAGGTGCTTGATCGCGAGCACATCTCCAGACGCCTCGGAAGCAAGCATCGCTCGGTACCCGAAGTGCTCGCCCTCTATGAGGCACTTGCCGAGAGCATCGTTCCCGCCTCGATCGCACGCGCCGCAACCGACCCTGATGACGATGCGGTGCTCGCTTGCGCGCTTGCTGCAAGCGCCGATCTCATCATCTCGGGAGACAAGCGACTGCGTAATCTGAAATCCTTCCACCGCATTCCTATCCTTAGTCCCGCCGACGCGCTTACTGCCATTACACCGCGGACCTAAAATCAGGTTCGAGGCGGGTGAGTGTTTCGATGAGCTTGCGGGCGCGCGCAACAAGAGCCGCGTGCGTGAATTGCGCGAGATGTTCCTTCGCGGCAATGCGCGGATCGGGCCGCGGCCGCCCGGCGAGAATCGCATCGAGGATTTCCCCGAAGTGCCGGCCGCCGTCGCGGCGCGGATCGCGGTAGAGAAAGCCGCTCGCGCCCTCGAGCACGGTCTCGGTGAACGGCGGCGCGTCGGGCGCGAGCACCGGGGTGCCGCAGAACTGCGCTTCGAGCGCGTTCAGGCCGAGCGCTTCCTTTTCCGGCAGGCCGGTCATCAGGTAATCGAGCTGCGGGTAGATGGCGCCGACGTTCTCCTGGTAGCCCCAGAAGCGCGCGCGGCCCCCGAGCGGCGCGAGCGCGCGCCGCAAATCGCGGATCTGAGCGTAACCGCCGTTGCCGAAGATCTCCAGCCGGACCGAGGGCTTGCGCGCGAGGATCGGCGCGAGGATCGCGAACAGCGCCGGGAACTGCTTGATCGGCGAGATCAGCGAGACCAGGCCGAGCGTCAGCCCCGGAGCTTTGGAGAACGAGGTGCCGGCGCCGCGCGTCCCCAGCAGCGTTTCCAGGTGGCCGAGCAGGACGTCGCGGAATTTTCTCCGGTCCACGACATAGGGTGAGTGCCGCAGCACCGGGTCGCTTGAGCGCGCCACGTCCGCGGTGCCGTAGACCGGCTCCGGATAGATGCGCGCGAGCCCCGCCGCGCGCAGCAGCTCGATGCAGTAGCGCGATACCGTGACGACCAGGTGATAGGCGCGCAGGCCCTCGGCGCTGCGCTGGTACATCGGCATGTGCGCGAAGCCCGCCAGGTGATGATTTGCCGCCAGGCGTTGGACGCTTTTGGCGGAGATCGGGCTCTGCGTCAATACGACAGCGCGCTCGCGAGGCAGGCGTTGCAGGAGCACGTTTTCGTTTTCCGTTTTTTCAATCGCTATGCGGTCATCGCCGAGGTCATCCCAGATTCGGACGGCCGGGTGCACATACAGCGTGATCTTCGCTCCGGCATCGGCGAAGGCGCGCGTCAGGGCGCGCGTGTAGATCTCGCCGCCGCCGACGATCGGTTGCAGGTTGACGTGGTGGATGTGGAGCGCCCCGGGGACCGGACTCATCCTTGCATTTTGTGCGAGACATGCTCAAAATGCAAGGATGAAACGGGTCCTGATCGAGCGCCTGCGCCTCGCCCGCAGGGTCGCCCTGGCGCTGCGGCGCAGCCGCGTGGTGGCGCTGACCGGGCCGCGCCAGTGCGGCAAGACGACGCTCGCCCGCGCGCTTGCCGCGGGGCGGCGCGGCGCCTACTTCGACCTGGAGGATCCGGTCGCGGCGGTGCGCCTCGCCGAGCCGGTGACGGCGCTCGGGCCGCTGCGGGGGCTGGTCGTGATCGACGAAGTCCAGCGCGCGCCGCATCTGTTCCCGGTGCTGCGCGTGCTCGCCGACCGCAACCCCGGCGAGGCGCGCTTTCTGCTGCTCGGCAGCGCGTCGCCGGAGCTGATGCGGCATGCCTCGGAGAGCCTCGCCGGCCGGGTCGAGTTCGTCGACATGGCCGGCTTCATGATCGAGGAGGTCGGCGAGGACGCCTGGCGCCGCCTGTGGCAGCGCGGCGGGTTTCCGCGCTCATTCCTCGCCCGGGGCGAGGCCGCGAGCCTGGCGTGGCGCGAGGATTTCATCCGCACGTTTCTCGAGCGCGACCTGCGCAATCTCGGGATCAACGTGCCGGCGGCCGCGCTGCGCCGCCTCTGGAGCATGCTCGCGCACTACCACGGCCAGGTCTGGAACGCCTCCGAGATCGGCCGTTCGCTCGGCGAGGCGCACACCACGGTCAAGCGCCACGCCGACAGCCTTTGCGGCGCGCTGGTCGTGCGCCAGCTGCAGCCGTGGTTCGAAAACCTGGGCAAGCGCCAGATCAAGGCGCCCAAGGTCTATGTGCGCGATTCCGGGCTGCTGCACGCGCTGCTCGGCATCGGTTCGCCCGCGGCGCTGGCGCAGCATCCCAAGGTCGGCGCCTCGTGGGAAGGATTCGTGATCGAGCAGGTGCTCGCCGTCGCGGGCGAGCGCAATGCCTACTACTGGGGGACCCAGTCGGGAGCGGAGCTCGACCTGCTCCTGTTGCGGGGCGGCAAGCGCTACGGCGTGGAAGTGAAGCACGCCGACGCTCCGCGTCTGACGAAATCCATGGCGATCGCGCAGCACGACCTTGGTCTGGAGCGCCTGTTCGTCGTTTACCCGGGAAGCGAGGCCTACGCGCTGGGCAAGCACGCGGTCGCGCTCGGCCTGCCCGAACTGCTCCGGGAGCTTGCATGAAGGTCCTCGTCATCAAGCGCGACAAGATCGGTGACCTGCTGCTCGCCACGCCGCTGCTCGCGCAGCTGAAAGCCGGCCTGCCGCGGGTCGAGACGCACCTGCTCGCGAACGATTACAACGCCTGGGTCGTGGCGGGCAATCCGCACCTCGACCGCGTCTGGGTATACCGCCGCGTGCGGCACGCGGGCCGCGTGAGCCTGGGCGCCGCGTGGCAGGGGCTCTGGCAGGGCCTCGCGCTCAGGCGCGAGCGCTACGACTGGGTGATCGTCGCCAACGGGGACGAGTCGCCGCGCGCGATCCGGCGCGGCCTCGCGGTGCGAGGCGCGAGGACCGTGGCGCGCTGCGCCGACCGGTCGAAATATCCCGGATTGACAGACCCATTGCCGCCGGACAGCGCAAGCCACGAGATTGAACGGCTGTTGGCTTTTCTTTCGCCTTTGGGAATTCCGATCCCGGAAAAAGGCAAAACACCCTTTCCCCGTTACGTCCTCCCCGCGGCATCGGCGGCGTTCGCGCTGAGCTGGCTCGCCGAGCGCGGGCTGGCCCCCGGCAGCTACGTGGTGCTCGGCCTGGGCGCGCGCAGGCCGAAGAAGCAGCCGAGCACCGCGCAGGTGCTCGCCTGGAGCGCGCAACTGAAGCAGCGCTGGGGCCTCGCCACGGTTTTCATGTGGACGCCCGGAAAACCGGACGACCCGCGGTACCCGGGCGACGACGACGTGGCGCAGCCGGTGCTCGATGCCGCATCTCACGGACATGCGCCCCGGATCCATCCGTTCCGCGGCCCGATTGCCGAGGCGCTCGGGCTGATATGGAGCGCGCGCACCAGCATTTTTCCCGATAGCGGGCTGATGCACTTCGCCGCCGCGAGCCCGGGCGGCGTGCTGGGACTGTTCGCCGAGGCGGACGTGTCGCCGGCGCCGGCGCAGTGGGCGCCGCGCGGGCCGAGGGCGGACTGGCTCGAGGCAGAGCGCAGCGTCTCCGAGCTTCCCGAAGCACTAGTCTACGAACGCCTCGCGAAACTGTTGGCTTAGGGTTTCTCGCCGTAGACGGCGGGATTGAGCGCCGGGTCGTTGTACATCTTGAACTGGCGGTAGACCTTGAACCGGGCCGCGCCGCGCGCGCACTCGGCGAGCAGCCGGTCGAGGCAGTCTGCCAGGTCCGTGCGTTGTTCATTCAGACGATTCAATTTCAAGAGACAGTTTTCGATGTGAGCGCCGGCGACGTCGCTGCGCAGGGTCTGCAGGCGCATGTGGTGGATTTTCAGCGACAGGATCGAGAGCCGGTCGATCATCGCGCCGGGTGTTTCACTGTTCAGCCTTGCTGCTTCATTTGTTTCCGCCTTGGAAAATAAAATCAACAATTGTTCGTCGATGCGCTCGATCGCGTCGTTGCGCTTCTGGTTGTAGCCGTCGATCGCGCGCTTGTTGCCGGCGATTTCCGAATCCGGCACGTTCTTGCGCCGCGCGAGATCCTCTTCGTCCCACAACAGGCGGTTGTGGCGATGGTTGTCCTCGATGGCGCGCCACAGTTCCGACGCGGTTTCGGCCGCCTGGCGACCGTCGTGGAAGCCGACGATGCGGTGAGCCTGCAAATGGATCATTTGCCCTGCGCCCTGTTCAGTTCGATCAGCTTCGCATATTTCATGAAGCTGTTCATGCAGCCGATCGCGACGTGGGCGAGGCCGGGCAGGCCGTCGAGGAAGCCCAGGCGCAGCACGTAGAACTTGAGGAAGCGCGTGAGCGGCGAGAGCAGCAGCTCGGTCATTCCGGCGCGGCGCCCGCGCCGATGCAGGTCCTCCGCGGCAAGCGTGGTATAGCGGTTCTGCTTGTCGAGGTAGCGGGCGAGGTCTTCGGCCGATTCGTGCAGCAGATCGCCCTCAAGCGTCCCCGGCGTGACGGCATAGAGCACCTTCTCGTGCACCATGTCGTCGCTCCAGCGCGCCTGCCTGCGGTCGAAGAGGCGCAAGCTCCAGTCCGGGTAGCCTTCGCCGTGCTCGAGCCAGCGGCCGAGGAAGCGGTTGCGGCGCGCCATGCGGTAAACCGGCGCCGCGGGGGCTTCGAGAACGCGCACCAGGCTTGCGGCGAGCTCGCGCGAAACGCGCTCGTCGGCGTCCAGGCACAGCACCCAGTCGTTGGCCGCCTGCTCGACCGCGAACTGCTTCTGCCGGCCGTAGCCGAGCCACTCTTTGGCCACCACGCGCGCGCCGTAGCGCTCGGCGAGGGCCACCGTGCCGTCGGTGCTGCCCGAGTCGACCACCACGACTTCATCGGCGAAGGCGACGCTGGCGAGGCACTCGGCAAGCTGCGCGGCGGCGTTGTGCGTGATCAGGACGACAGACAGGGACAAAGGAAGGTTAAAATCGCTTGAAAACAAAGCGGTATTCTAGCCTACGCCCCCAGGGCGACCTCCTCTTGCCGCGCATCCTCTTCGTCAAAACCTCCTCGCTCGGCGACGTGGTCCACAACTGCCCGGCGGCAAGCGATATCGCGCGCTCGGTTCCCGGCGCGGTCATCGATTGGGTGGTCGAGGAACCCTTCGACGAGGTCGCGGCGCTGCACCGCTCGGTGCGCCGGGTGATTCCGGTGGCGATCCGGCGCTGGCGCGGCGCGCTGCTGTCGGCCGCCACCTGGTCCGGGTTCGGCCGCTTTCGCCACGCGCTCAGAGGCGAGCGCTACGATTTCGTGATCGACAGCCAGGGCCTGGTGAAGAGCGCGCTGGTCGCCGCGTTCGCGCGCGGCCGCAAACACGGTTTTGACCGCAGCAGCGCGCGCGAGCCGTTCGCGGCGCATTTCTACGGCGCGCAGCACGCGGTGCCGGTCGGCTTGCATGCGGTCGAGCGCAACCGCCGGCTCGCGGCCGAGGTGCTCGGCTATACGCTCGAGGGCGCTTGCGACTATGGTTTGCGCGTCGCCGCGGATCTGCCGATCGGGACGGAATCGCCCGCATCTTCCCCTTACGTGGTGCTCCTCACCATGACGAGCCGCGAGGACAAGCTCTGGCCGGAAGAGCACTGGCGCGCGCTCGGCACGGCGCTGGGGGAGCGGGGCCTGCACTGCCTGCTGCCCTGGGGGACCGAGGAGGAAAAGCACCGTTGCGAGCGCATTGCCGCTCGGTTTCGGGGCGCGCTCGTGCCGCGCCGCATGACGCTGGCGGAGATCGCGCGCGTCGTGGCGAAGGCGCATTGCGTGGTGGGAGTGGACACCGGTCTTGCGCACCTCGCCGTGGCGCTCGGCGTTCCGGTGGTCGGCCTGTATTGCGGCTCCGACCCGGCGCTTACCGGCCTGTACGGCAGCGAACGCGTGCTTAATCTGGGCAATATGGGAAAACCGCCCTCGGTCAGAGAGGTGCTGGAGGCAGTTCCCTGATGTGGCGCGTCCTCTACACACTGGCGCTGTGCGCGGCAGCGCCGTTCGTGCTCCTCAGGCTGTGGTGGCGCGGGCGGCGGGAATCCGGCTATCGCCGGCGGATCGGCGAGCGCTTCGGCCGCTACCGGGAGGCGCCGCCGGAGCGCCCGGTGCTGTGGCTGCACGCGGTTTCGGTAGGCGAGGCGCGCGCCAGCGCCGCGCTGGTGCGCGCGCTCGCGGCTGCGAACACGCAATACGCTGTGCTCGTCACCTGCATGACCGCCGCGGGACGCGAGACCGTGAAGGAACTGCACGGCCAATCGGTCCACATCGCCTGGCTGCCCTACGATTATCCCGGCGCGGTGCGCCGTTTCCTGGAGCATTTCAGGCCGCGTCTGGGGGTGCTGGTGGAGACCGAGATCTGGCCGAATCTGCTCGCTGCCTGCGGCGCGTACGGTGTCCGGGTGCTGCTGGCGAACGCGCGCATGTCGGAAAAATCCGCGCGCGGCTACGGGCGCTGGCGCGGCCTGGCGCGGCCGGCGCTCGCGGCGCTGTCGGCGGTGTGCGCACAGAGCGAGGAGGATGCGGCGCGCCTGCGCGCGCTCGGGGCGAAGCGCGTGGCGGTTTCGGGCAACCTGAAGTTCGACAGCGCGCCCGACGATGCGAAACGCGCCGAAGGCCGCGCCTGGCGCGAGCGCCTCGGGCGGCCGGTGCTGCTGCTCGCCAGCACGCGGGAAGGCGAGGAGAAGATGTTGCTCGACGCCCTGCCGGCGTGGGACGGAGAACTGCTCGTGCTCGTAGTGCCGAGGCATCCGCGCCGTTTTGACGAAGTGGCCCTGCTTTCACAATCGCGCCGCAGCGAAGGCCAGGTGCCGGTTGCGCAGGACCGCGTTCATCTCGGGGACACCATGGGGGAGATGGATTTCTACTACGCAGCGGCGGACGTGGCGGTGATCGGCGGCTCGTTCGCGCCGCGCGGCGGGCAGAACCTGATCGAAGCCTGCGCGGCCGGCGTGCCGGTGGTCCTCGGCCCGAGCATGTTCAATTTCACAGAGGCGACGCGCCTCGCGCTCGAAGCCGGCGCCGCGGTGCAGGCGGGCGATGCGGCGGCCGCGATCCGGGAGGCGGTACGGCTTCTGGCGGACGCCGGGAAAAGGGCCGCGATGGGGCAAGCGGGGAAAGAACTGTGCGCCGCGCACCGGGGCGCAACGCAACAGCACCTGCTTGTGTGCGAGGAGCTTCTTAAGGCCGAAGCCAGGGCCGCAGTTACCGATCCAGCGCGCGGTTGACCTCTTCAAGGTCTTCCTCGCGCAGGCTGCCGGCGGCCGCCTTGAGCTTCAGGTGGCTGGTGATGGTGTTGTAGCGCGCCACCGCGAGGTCGCGGCGGGTGGAAAACAGCTGCTGCTGCGCGTTCAGCACGTCGATGTTGATGCGCACGCCGACCTCGTAGCCGAGTTTGTTCGAGTCGAGCGCGCTTTGCGAGGAGACCAGCGCCTGCTCGAGCGCGCCGACCTGCGCGATGCCGTTGGTCACCGCAAGATACGACTGCCGGGCGCTCAGCGCGGTGCTGCGGCGCGCGTTCTCCAGGTCCTGCTTGGATTTCTCGTAGTTGGCCGCCGCCTCGCGCTCGCGCGAACTGATCGCGCCCCCCTGGTAGATCGGCAGGCCGAGCTGCACGCCGAACACGCCGCTCGTGACGTTGCTCGGAACCGCGGACAGCTGCGACGCCGTCTGCGATGTCCAGCCATAGCTGGCCACGAAGTCCACGGTCGGGTAATGGCCGGCAGAATTGCGCCTGGCCTCGAGGTTCGCGATCTCGGTGGCCGACTCCTGGATCTGCACCGGATACGCCTGCTTTTCGGCGAGATCGACCCAGGTCTGCATGCGCAGCGGATTGGGCGGGGAGAGCTTGACCTGCGGCCGCAGCGGCTTCAACGCCGCGTATTCCTTGCCCGTGATCTGCTGCAGCGCGCGCTTCTTGGTCTCGAGGTCGCTTTGCGCCGCGATCTCCTGGGCCGAGGACAAATCGAACCTCGCCTGCGCCTCGTGGGTGTCGGTGATGGTCGCGGTGCCGACCTCGAAATTGCGCCTGGCCTGCGCGAGCTGCTCGCCGATCGCGATCTTCTGCGCCTGCACCAGCGCGAGCGTATCCTGCGCCGCGAGCACGTCGAAGTAGGCCTGCGCCACGCGCACCACCAGGTCCTGGCCGGCCTGCGCAAAGGTCGCTTCGGCCTGCTTCACCTGGAATTCGGCCTGGTCGTACTGCAGGCTGTTCTGCTTGCGGTAGATCGGCTGCGAGAACGAGAGCGAGTAGCCGTAGGAGCGCGCATCCCGCAGCGTGGCTGCGCCGAGTGCGCTGTTGTGCGGCTCGGTTTCGGTGCGCGTGTTGGTGGCGTTGCCCGACAGGTTCAGCGTCGGCAGGATCAGCGCGCGGCCCTGCGGCAGCTTTTCCAGGCCGGCCTGCAGCGCATGGCGCGCGGCGGCGTACTGCGCGTCGTAGCTCTTGGCGTCGCGGTAGACCTGCTGCAGATCCTGCGCCGCCGCGGGGAGCGCGAGAAAGGTTACGGCCAGCAGGAAAGCGCGCATCGCTCGAACCTTATCAGAAGCTGAAGCGCGAAGGCCGCTCGCAATTGACGAGCGGTGCCAGCAGTGTCTCGAAGAGCTCAATGCTGCGGAACGCGCCCGGCGCGGTGCAGGTGACGAGCTTGGCGGTCATGACGGGGGCATCGCCGACCACCGCGAATACGCGTCCTCCGGGCGAGAGCGAGTCGAGCACCGCCTGGGGCAGCACCGGCACCGATCCGGTGAGCACGACGATGTCGTAGGGCCCCCACTTGCGGTAGCCGCGCGCGCCGTCGCCGGTCTCGAGCGTGACGTTGTCCACGCCGTGCCGCGCGATGTTCGCCTTGCCGAAGGCGGCCAGCGCCGGCTGGATCTCGATCGAGTACACCTCGGCGGCGCGGTGCGCGAGCAGCGCGGTCAGGTAGCCGCTCCCGGTGCCCACCTCGAGGATGCGATCTGCTCTTTTTACGACTAATGATTGCAAAACACGAGCTTCGAACTTCGGCGGCCACATCTTCTCCCCTTCGCCAATGGGGATTTCCATGTCGCTGAACGCGAGGTTGCGCCAGCCCGGCGGCACGAATTCCTCGCGCGGCACCGCGTAGAGCAGGTCGAGCACGTCCTGATCCAGCACCTCCCAGGGGCGGATCTGCTGCTCGACCATGTTGCTGCGG
>Ga0154760_1154_pt1 | contig 11511 bp, 10 predicted proteins | sample Rifle2008BG16ft_FD_105768 | JGI IMG/M metagenome (GOLD analysis project Ga0154760, IMG submission 105768) | Betaproteobacteria bacterium RBG_16_66_20
CGGAGCGCAACCGCCTTCGGCATCGCGCACGCGGTGCTCGGTCCCGGCTGCGCGGACGCGTGGTCGCCCAAGGCGCTGCGCGCGGCGATGGGCGCGCATTTCTCGATGCAGATCGCGCAGAATGCGGACCTGCTGGCCGCGATCGGAGAGTTCGGCGGGAAGGTCATCTGCACCGTCCCGAGCGGCGGCACGCCGCTCGCGGACGCCGATCTCTCGGGGCGGATCGGATGGTTGCTCGGTGCCGAAGGGCAGGGCGTGAGCGAGGCACTCGTTGCGCGCGCATCGCTCAAGGTGTCGATTCCGATGACGGCAGGTACCGAATCGCTGAATGTCGCGGCCGCAGCGGCGGTCTGTTTCTACGAACACGCGCGCCGCTACAAGGCGGATGCGGTGCGGTACACTTGAAATCCTTTCACGGGAGGAGGAACACCAATGTCTAACCTGCGTCTTGTGCTCATCGCGGCGGCTCTGGCGATCGCGGCGACCCCCGCCGTCGCCGACTTCAATGACAAGAATCCGATCACGGTCACGGTCACCGGCGCGACACCTACCGGCTATCCGCGCACTATGGTCGAGGGGCTCAACGCGGTGGTACGCGACGCTTACCCGAGCTCATCGGTATCGTTCATGCCGAATTCGCCGGGCGGCGGCGTACTCGCCATCGCCGAAGGCAAGGCCGACTTCACGGCCACCGCGACCGGCACCGAAGTCCGGCTCGCCAACGAGGGCAAGTCCCCGTACACGTCGCCGCTGAAGGGGAAATTCAGCTTCGCGATGATGCTCTACAACATCCAGTACATCCACGTGCTGATGACCAAGGCCTGGGCCGACGCCAACGGCATCAAGTCGTTCGCGGATATTGCGGCGAAGAAGCCCAGGCTGCGCCTCGCGATCAATCGCCCGGACAATCCGCAGACGACCATCGGCGGCCCTTATGAAATGATGAAGGCACACGGCTTCACCATCGACGACATCCAGAAGTGGGGCGGCAGCTATGTGCTCGGCAACAGCACGATCGGGTTGAACGCGATTCTCGACGACAAGGCGGACGTGTTCATGAACGTGCGCAATCTGGGCGATTCGCTGCTGAAGGACGTCGCGAGCAAGCGCGCGATGATGTGGATCGACGACGACCCCGCCAAGACCAAGCAGGCCGCCGACGTGTTCAATTTCACCGTCGGCACGGTGACCAAGGACGATTATCCGTTCCTCGACAAAAGCTATCCAACGATCCGGCAGTGGGTTGCGCTGCTCGTCGGCGCGCATGCCTCCGACGAGACGGTGTACAAGTATGTCAAGGCGATCGGCGACAATCAGGACCGCGTGCAGAAAATCGGCGGCTCCTTGAAAGTCTTCACCACCGCCGGCATGACGGAGAACCCGGCCAAGCTGCCGGTCCACCCCGGCGCCTTGCGCTACTACAAGGAAAAGGGGCTGCTGAAGTAGGCCGCTGAAGGTACCGGGCGCGATGTCCGGAAGTTTGAACGCGGCGGCGGAGGCGGCTCCGCCGCGCCGCGGGATCCTGCGTTTTCTGCGCGAAGGCGGACGGCATCGCCCGGGCGGCGCCTGGGCGGTGCTGATCTCCATCGGATCGGTGGTGGCCGCGCTCTACGTCCTCTGGGTCAGCGCGCTCGCCACGGTCGTCGGCGACCTGGCATTGCGCGCTGCCGCCGAACTCGCGCAGGCCGGTCTGCCGCATGGCGCACTCGATGCGTTCGGGGTCTGGGCGCGCGCCTTTACCGCCAATTTCCATCTCGACATCGCGATCTTCATCGCGATCACGTTTCCCGTGGCATTTCTGACGACCACCGGGAGCCCCCAACGCAAGCTGCTTTCCCGGACCGACATCGCGCTTGCCGGCCTGTCGTTCGCGGTCGCGCTCTATTACATCGTCCTGGATGACCGCTTTCTGAACTGGAGCCGCGGATTCTCGCAGCCGACCCAGGCGGACATTATCGTCGGCTTCACCCTGCTCGCGCTGGTAATCGAGCTGTGCCGGCGCTGCACCGGTTGGGGATTGACCACTCTCGTGCTGGTGCTGCTGGGATTCACGTTCTTCGGCCACTTCATGCCGGGCCCGCTCAAGCACGAGAACTACAGCGTCAACTACTTCATCGAGATGATGACGGTGATGCCGGTCGGGATCTTCGGCACGCCGATCGAAGTCGCGGCAACCTACGCCTTCCTGTTCGTCCTGTTCGGCAATTTCTTCGAACGTGCCGGAGGCGGCCTGCTTTTCTTCGAGCTGGCGAGCGCCATCACCGGGCGCATGGTCGGCGGTGCTGCCAAGGCCTGCGTGACCGCGAGCGGACTCTACGGGTCAGTATCGGGCAGCCCCACCGCCGATGTCGCCACCACCGGGCCGCTCACCATTCCGATCATGATGAAGACGGGCATTCCGGCCGCGCGCGCCGGGGCGATCGAGGCAACCGCGTCGAGCGGCGGCGCGATGCTGCCGCCGGTGATGGGCGCGGTCGCCTTCATCATGTCGGATATCACCGGCATCCCGTACGCCACCATCGCGCTGGCGTCGCTGCTGCCGGCGCTCCTTTACTACCTGGCGATCTACATCCTGGTGCACAACGAAGCCGTTCGCAACAACGAGGCGCGCATGCCCGAGGATCAGATCGTGCCTCTGCACAGGGCCGTTGTGCGCGGCTGGCGCCACCTGCTGCCGCTCGGCGTGCTGATTGCATTGCTGATGATGGGCTATACGCCCGCCTACGTGGCGGCCGGATCGACCGCCGCGGTGATCGCGCTGAGCTGGTTCTGGCCGGCGAGCGCGATCGGGCCGCGCCGCTTCGTTCAGGTTTGCACCGACACCATCACGCAGCTTGTGCCGCTGGTGGGCGCGGTGGCCGCGGCAGGCATCGTCATCGGCGCCATCGAGATCAGCGCGCTCGCGGGAAAATTCACGCTGCTGATCAACTACCTGTCCCTCGGCCTGCTCGTGCCGACGCTGGTCCTCGCGGCCGTGTTCCTGGTGCTGCTTGGCATGGGCATGCCGACGCCGGCGGTGTACATCACCGGCGCGGCGCTGCTCGCGCCCGTGCTGCGCCAGAATTTCAATCTACCCGAGATGCAGGTGCACCTGTTCATCCTGTACTTTTCCTGCCTTTCGGCGATCACGCCGCCGGTGGCCGTGGCGAACTTCGCGGCGGCCGCCATCGCGGGGGCGAATCCGATGGCGCTCGGTCCGTATGCGGTCAAACTGGCGGTGGGCGGTTTCGTGCTGCCGTTCTTCTTCCTGTTCAATCCCGGCCTTAACGTCGAGGGCGGCTTCGTGAATGTCGTCAGCGCGTTCTTCTTCGGCGCGGCGATGGTCACCTTCGCTTCGTTCGCGATTCACGGGCTGGCGGGGCGGCATACGATCGCGTGGCCGCTGCGGCTGGTCCTGTTCGCCTGCACCGTCGGCGCAATCGTGCCGCGCATCGAGTATCAGATGGCCGCGACCATCGTCGGTGCGTCGATCCTCGCCATCCGGCGGTAGCCAATTCTGGTTAGTAAACTTGGCGCTCGAGCCTGAGTTCGCGCAGGATCGTGGTGGCGATTTCCTCGATTGATTTCGCGGTCGAGTTGGTCCAGCGGATGCCTTCGCGCCGCATCAGGTGCTCGGCCTGCTCGATTTCGAGGCGGCAGTTGGCGGGATCGGCATACCGGCTGTTGGGCCGGCGCTCGCGCCGGATCTCGTGCAGCCGCTCCGGCGCGATGGTGAGGCCGTAGAGCTTGTCTTTGAAGGCGTGCAGCGCCTCGGGCAGGTCGTTGCGCGCGAAATCCTCCGGGATCAGGGGGTAGTTCGCCGCCTTTACGCCGAACTGCAGCGCGAGGTAGAGACTGGTGGGCGTCTTGCCGCTGCGCGATACGCCTACCAGGATGACGTCGGCGTCGCCCAGGTCGCGATGCGAAGCGCCGTCGTCATGTGCCATCGAGAAATTGATCGCCTCGATGCGCTGTTGGTATTCCTGCTTGTCCAGCGCGCTGTGCGATCGGCCGATGGTGTGGCTCGACTTCACCCCGAGCCCGCCCTCGAGCGGGCCGATGAAGGCCTCGAAAAAGTCCACGAACAGCGCGTTGGCGCGGCGCACCACTTCGCGCACGTCGCCGTTCACCAGGGTCGAGAACACGATCGGCTGGCCGTTGCCGCGCAGCGCTTCGCGCTCGATCCGCTGCAGGCAGTCCTGCGCCTTGTCCACGCGGTCGACGAACGGCAGGGTCACCTGGTTGAACTCCATGCCCTCGAACTGGGAGAGCAGGCTGTGGCCGAGCGTCTGCGCCGTGATGCCGGTGCCATCGGAAACGAAGAACACGGTGCGGCGCTGCGGCATGGCAGCTAAAATACCAAGGAAATGTACGTCGCGTGGCTCAAAGATCTCCGCATCTCCGACCTGCCCCGGGTCGGCGGCAAAAATGCCTCTCTGGGAGAAATGATCGGGAGGCTCTCCCGGGCCGGTGTCAGGGTGCCCGGCGGCTATGCCACCACCGCCGAGGCTTTCCAGGCGTTTCTGTCTGCAAGCGGCCTCGACGGCCGCATTGCGGAGCGCATCGAGACGCTCGATCCGCGCGACGTCGACGCCCTGGCGCGATGCGGGGCCGAGATTCGGGGCTGGATCGAGGAGGCGCCATTTCCAGCCCAGGTAGAAAAAGATATACGTTCGTATTATCAGCAGCTTGCATCGGATATCTCAGAAGTCACATCATTTGCCGTCCGTTCCTCCGCCACGGCCGAAGACCTTCCGGATGCGTCCTTTGCGGGCCAGCAGGAAACGTTTCTGAATATCCGGGGCGCAGACCACGTCCTGGCGGCGATCCGGCGCGTCTTCGCGTCCCTCTACAACGACCGGGCCATCTCCTACCGCGCCCACCGTGGCTTTGCGCATGGCGCGGTCGCCATTTCCGCGGCGGTCCAGCGCATGGTGCGCAGCGACCGCGGCGCGAGCGGCGTCATGTTCACGCTGGACACCGAGTCGGGCTTCAGCGACGTCGTCTTCATTACCTCGTCCTGGGGCCTGGGCGAGATGGTGGTGCAGGGTTCGGTGAATCCGGACGAGTTCTACGTCCACAAGCCGATGCTGGCGCTGGGCAAGCCGGCAATCCTGCGACGGCGCCTCGGATCGAAGTTGCAACAGATGGTCTTCGCCGACCAGGCCGCGGCGGGCCGCTCGGTCCGCACCGAGGACGTTGCGCCGGCCGAGCGCGACCGCTTCTCGCTCTCGGACGGCGACGTGCTGGAGCTCGCGCGCACCGCCTGCGTGATAGAGAAGCACTACGGGCGCCCGATGGACATCGAATGGGGCAAGGACGGCGTCGATGGCAGCATCCATGTGCTGCAGGCCCGGCCCGAAACGGTGCGCTCCCGCAAGCGCGCCGGCGCCGACGAAAGCTTCCGGCTCAAAGGCAGCGGCAAGCTGCTCGTGAGCGGACGCGCCATCGGGCAGAAGATCGGCGCCGGCCCGGTGCGCATCGTGCGCGACGCCTCGCGGATGTCGGTCGTGAACAAGGGCGATGTCCTGGTCACGGACATGACCGATCCGAACTGGGAGCCGGTGATGAAGCTCGCCGCCGCGATCGTCACCAACCGGGGCGGCCGGACCTGCCACGCGGCGATCATCGCGCGCGAGCTGGGAATCCCGGCGGTGGTCGGCTGCGGCGATGCCACTGCGCGCCTGGTGGAGGGCAATACGGTGACGGTTTCCTGCGCCGAAGGCGATACCGGCAAGGTCTACGCGGGCGCGGTTCCGTTCGAGGTCACGACCAGCGAACACGGGCAGATGCCCCGGATCCCGGTCAAGATCGCGATGAACATCGGCAATCCGCAGCTCGCGTTCGGTTTCGCGCAGCTGCCCAACGCCGGGGTCGGACTGGCGCGCCTGGAGTTCATCATCAACAACGAGATCGGCGTTCATCCCAAGGCCTGCATCGATTGGCCGGAACTGCCGGACGACCTGAAGGCCGCGGTGGCGCATGCAGCCCGCGGCTATCCGGATCCGCGCAGCTTTTTCTGCCAAAAGCTGGTCGAGGGCGTCGCCACGATTGCGGCCGCGTTCTGGCCCAAGCCGGTGATCGTGCGGCTGTCGGATTTCAAGTCGAACGAATACCGCAAGCTGATCGGCGGCGAGCGCTACGAGCCGGAGGAAGAAAATCCGATGCTCGGCTTGCGCGGCGCGGCGCGCTACGTCGCGGCGGACTTCCGCGCCTGCTTCGAGCTCGAATGCGCGGCGCTGCGCAAAGTGCGCAACGAGCTCGGTCTGACCAACGTCGAGATCATGGTGCCTTTCGTGCGCACGCTCGGCGAGGCGGAAAACGTGGTGCAGCTGCTCGCCGACAACGGCCTGCGGCGGGGCGAGGACGGGCTGCGCCTGATCATGATGTGCGAGCTGCCCTCCAACGCGGTGCTCGCGGAGGAGTTCCTGCGGTTCTTCGACGGCTTCTCGATCGGATCGAACGACCTGACCCAGCTTACGCTCGGCCTGGATCGCGACTCCGGGCTGGTGGCCGGATCCTTCGACGAGCGCGACGCCGCGGTCAAGGCGCTGCTGGAAATGGCGATACGCGCCTGCCGCAAGCAGGGCAAGTACGTCGGCATCTGCGGCCAGGGCCCCTCCGACCACCCCGATTTCGCGCGCTGGCTGATGCAGCAGGGGATCGAGAGCCTGTCGCTGAATCCGGACACCGTGGTGTCCACCTGGCGGGCGTTAAGTGGCAACGCGCCCGCGCCGGATGGCGGCGCGCCTGCGCTTAGCGCCGATGCAGCAGGCGGGTCTTCTCCCGCTGCCACTCCTTGTCGCGTTCCGACGCCCGCTTATCGTGCTTGAGCTTGCCTTTGGCAAGCGCGATCTGCAGCTTGATGCGACCCTTGGCGAAATGCAGGTCGAGCGGAATGACGGTGTAGCCGCGCTGCTCGACCTTGCCCACCAGCCGCCGGATTTCCTCGGCGCGCATCAGCAGCTTGCGGGTGCGCGTGGGATCGGGCGTGACATGCGTGGAAGCGCTTCCCAGCGGGCTGATGTGCGCGCCGATCAGCCAGAGCGCGCCGCCATCGACGATCACGTAGGCATCGCTGATCTGCGCACGCCCGGCGCGCACCGCCTTGACCTCCCAGCCCTCGAGCACCAGCCCGGCCTCGTAGCGTTCCTCCACGAAGTAGTCGTGGAAAGCCTTGCGGTTCTGGACGATGGACATGAGGCCCCGATTTTCCCACTGATTTCGCCGTGAAAAAGATTTCCCGCTCGGCGATCGTGGAATGCAGCGCGGCAGCGTTCTACGCGCTGGTCGAGGATATCGAGGCCTATCCGGCGTTCCTGCGCTGGTGCGCGGCGGCCAAGGTGCGCGAACGAGCACCCGGACGGACCGTCGCCACCCTCACTCTGGGCGTCAAAGGCATCCGGCAGTCGTTCACCACGGAAAACATCAACATTCCCGGCCGCTCCATCGACATGCGACTGGTCGAGGGGCCATTCAAGCGCTTTGCAGCGACCTGGCGCTTCACCGCGCTGGAAGCGAACGCCTGCAAGGTCGAGTTCTCGCTGGCGTATGAATTCGCGAACCGCATCGTTGCGGCGACGCTCGGGCCGGCCTTCAGCCGCATCGCCGACAGCACGGTCGAGGCATTCACGCGGCGCGCCAAACCGGATCCGGATGGCCAGGCTGCGCGTTGAAGTCGTTTACGCCGTTGCGCAGGTTCAGGATCTGGTCGCCCTGGATCTGGCCGACGGTGCCGTCGCGCGCGATGCCGTCGAAGCAAGCGGCATGATCGGCCGCCACGGCGTGGCGGCGGACTTCGCAATCGGAATATCCGGCAGGCGGGTCGAGCCCGGGCGGCGGCTGCGGCACGGCGACCGGGTCGAGATTCTCAGGAAACTCGCAACCGACCCCAGGGTCGCGCGCCGGCTGCGCGCGCGCCCCGTGCGGCGCCGTTAGCCGCAGTTCTGCTGGACCAGCTGGCGCGCCTTGCCTGCTTCCTGCTCGCGCTGCGTGTCGTCCAGGTAATAGCGCTCGCCCTTGGCATCGGTGCGCTGGAGCCGCTGGCCCGATTCGATGGTGCGCAGCATCTCGCGCGACCTTTCGCAGTTTTCCCGCTTCGCCTCGGCGTCCTGCCTTTCCTGCTCGCCTTTGGCCGCGGATTTCTGGGCCTCGGCCTGGCGTTTGCGGTACTCCTGCTCCCGCTCGGCGGGCGTGAGCGGGCCTTTCCTGGCGTCCTTGGCGGCGGCGCCCTTGGAATCCGGCGCCGCCTCGGGCGCGGATGGTAGCTTGAGCGTGGTGACCTTTGCGCCGGGGGGCGGGGCATCGCCGCAGGCGCGCTTGCCGTCGGCACCGGTCCAGCACTTGATTTGCGCTTGCGCCACGCCGGCGACGGCGAGCCCGATCAGCAGTAACAGGGTGTTCTTCATTGCCCGCTCCAGAAAAATGCTCCAGCCGGGTATAACGCGCCAGTTCCCGCCCGGAGGACACGCCGACGGTAGCCAGTTTCCGCGCCTGCGTCAAACCCGGCGCGGCGGCTCGCGTATAATGCGTTTTTGAGAGCAAGGATAGCCATGCGGGTGATCCAGAAGGCGCTGACCTTCGACGATGTCCTCCTCCTTCCCGCCCACTCGCGCGTCCTGCCGCGCGATGTTTCCCTCAAGACCCGCCTCACCCGCAAGCTCGAACTGAACATCCCGCTGCTGTCCGCGGCGATGGATACCGTCACCGAGGCACGTCTCGCGATCGCCATCGCCCAGGAAGGCGGGATCGGCATCATCCACAAGAATTTTTCGCCCAAGGAGCATGCCGCCGAGGTCGCCAAGGTCAAGCGCTTCGAATCCGGCGTGCTGCGCGATCCCATGACCATCACCCCCGAGATGCGCGTGCGCCAGGTCATCGCGCTGCAGAAGAAGCACCGGATCTCGGGCTTTCCGGTGGTGGTGGCGGGCAAGGTCGTCGGGATCGTCACCAACCGGGACCTGCGCTTCGAGAAAAAGCTCGATCAGCCGGTGCGCAACATCATGACGCCGCAGAAAAAGCTGGTGACCGTCAACGAGAGCGCGACCCGGGCCGACGCCATGGCGCTGCTGCACAAGCACCGGCTCGAACGCGTGCTGGTGGTGGACAAGCAGTGGCGCCTGAAGGGGCTCGTTACGGTCAAGGACATCATCAAGGAAACCGAACATCCCAACGCGTGCAAGGATGCACAGGGCAAGCTGCGCGCGGGCGCAGCGGTGGGCGTCGGCGAGGGTACCGATGAGCGGGTGGAAAGGCTGGTCGACGCCGGCGTCGACGTGCTGGTGGTGGATACGGCGCACGGGCATGCCAAGGGCGTCCTCGACCGCGTCAGTTGGATCAAGAAGAAGTACCCGGACATCCAGGTCATCGGCGGCAATGTCGGCACGGGTGATGGCGCCCGCGCGCTGGCCGATCACGGCGCCGACGCGGTGAAGGTAGGCATCGGCCCGGGCTCGATCTGCACCACGCGCGTGGTGGCCGGGGTCGGCGTTCCGCAGATCACGGCGATCATGAATGTCGCGGCAGCGCTGGCCAAATCAGGCGTGCCGCTGATTGCCGACGGCGGCATCCGGTTCTCGGGCGACATCGCCAAGGCGCTCGGCGCGGGCGCGCACATGGTGATGCTCGGCTCGCTGTTTGCCGGCACCGAGGAGGCGCCCGGCGAGATCGAGCTCTATCAGGGTCGCTCCTACAAGTCGTATCGCGGCATGGGCTCGCTCGGTGCGATGCAGAAAGGATCCGCCGACCGCTATTTCCAGGACTCCGACATGAACGTCGACAAGCTTGTTCCCGAAGGCGTCGAGGGCCGGGTGCCGTTCAAGGGCAGCGCGCTGTCGATGATCGAGCAGCTGCTCGGCGGCGTGCGTGCGAGCATGGGTTATACGGGCTGCCGCACCATCGAAGAGCTGCGCACCCGGTCGCGGTTCGTCGAGATCACGTCGGCCGGAATGCGCGAATCGCACGTGCACGACGTCCAGATCGTCAAGGAGGCGCCGAATTACCGGGTCGAGTAGCGTGTTGCACGACAGGATTCTGATCCTTGATTTCGGCGCGCAGTACACGCAGCTGATCGCGCGCCGGGTGCGCGAAGCCAAGGTCTACTGCGAGATCCATCCCTGCGATGTCACGGACGCCTTCGTACGCGACTACGCGCCCAAGGGCGTGATCCTGTCGGGCAGCCATCTGTCCGCCTACGAGCAGGCCACGCTCAAGGCGCCCGCTGCGGTTTTCGAGTCCGGCGTGCCGGTGCTCGGCATCTGCTACGGCATGCAGACCATGGCGCAGCAGCTGGGCGGCAAGGTCGAGGCCGGCAAGCTGCGCGAGTTCGGTTATGCCGAGGTACGCGCGCGCGGCCATGCGAAGCTGCTCGAAGGCATCGAGGATTTCCGCACACCTGAAGGCCACGGCATGCTCAAGGTCTGGATGAGCCATGGCGACAAGGTCGTCGAGATGCCGCCGGGTTTCAAGCTCATGGCCTCCACCGATTCCTGTCCGATCGCCGCCATGGCGGACGAGGCGCGCCGCTACTACGCGGTGCAATTCCATCCCGAGGTCACCCACACCGCGCAAGGCACCCGGATCCTGCATCGCTTCGTGCAGGAGATCTGCGGCTGCCGCGGCGATTGGAACATGCCGGATTACGTTTCTGAAGCAATTCAGACGATTAAAGAACAGGTAGGCGATGAAGAAGTCATCCTGGGCCTGTCGGGCGGGGTCGATTCCTCGGTCGCCGCCGCGCTGATCCACAAGGCGGTTGGCAAGCAGCTTACCTGCGTATTCGTCGATCACGGCCTGCTGCGGCTGAACGAGGCCGCGCAGGTCATGGATACCTTTGCCGAGCACATGCACGTCAAGGTGATCCACGTCGATGCCGGCACTGAGATGTTCGCGGCCCTTGCAGGCGTCTCCGATCCGGAACACAAGCGCAGGATCATCGGCAAGCTGTTTGTGGATATCTTTCAGAAAGAGGCCAAGAAAATAAAGGGCGCACGCTGGCTCGCGCAAGGCACCATCTACCCGGACGTGATCGAGTCGGCGGGCGCGAAAACCAAGAAAGCCGCCAGCATCAAGTCGCACCACAATGTCGGCGGGCTGCCCGAGTCGCTGCACCTGAAACTGCTCGAGCCGCTGCGCGAACTGTTCAAGGACGAAGTGCGCGAGCTCGGCCTCGCGCTCGGCCTGCCGCGCGAAATGGTGTTCCGCCATCCGTTTCCGGGCCCCGGGCTGGGAGTGCGGGTTCTTGGAGAGATAAAGAAGGAATACGTGCTATTGCTGCAAAAGGCCGATGCGCTGTTCATCGAAGAGCTGCGAAAGTCGGGCTGGTACGACAAGACCGCCCAGGCGTTCGCCGTCTTCCTGCCGGTGAAATCGGTGGGCGTGATGGGCGACGGGCGCACCTACGAGTACGTGGTCGCGCTGCGCGCGGTGGAGACCTCGGACTTCATGACCGCGGGCTGGGCGCCGCTGCCGCACGAACTGCTCGCCAAAGTTTCCAGCCGCATCATCAACGAAGTGCGCGGCATCAACCGCGTG
>Ga0154760_1074_pt2 | contig 11352 bp, 10 predicted proteins | sample Rifle2008BG16ft_FD_105768 | JGI IMG/M metagenome (GOLD analysis project Ga0154760, IMG submission 105768) | Betaproteobacteria bacterium RBG_16_66_20
CGCACGCGCGTGCCGGCGGGCGCCGCGTAGTCCACGCCCTGGTGCGCGCGCCAGGACTGCAGGAACGGGTGCCTGCGCATGCCGAACCCGGAGCTGACGCGCGACAGTTCGAGCGGCGAGCGCAGCAGCGCCTTGCGCATGTTCCCGCCGTCGGGGGCAAAGTAGCCGTCGGCGAACTTCAGCGCGCGGCGCGTCCTGCCCTGATTGGTGAACTCGGCGGCCAGCACGCGCCCCGCGCGCAATGGCCGGCCCTCGACCGAGTGCATTTCGTAGACGACCGAGAAACGGTCTCCCTGGCGCAGTTCGCGGTGGAAGTCGATGTCGCTGCCGAATACGTCGGCCAGCTGGATCGCGACGCTGTCAGGAATTCCGGCCGCATCCGCGGCGGCGAACAGGGACGAGCGGATCACGGCCGATTTCAGCTCGGTGCGCGTGGCGATCTGGGCCCGTTGCTCGCTCGCGACGATGCCCTGGCCGACGCGTTCGATGCGCACCACGCTGTCGCGCGACCCGAAAAAGCTCAGCCACACGAGTTCGCCCTCATGTTCGCTCCCGGCGCGCACCTCCGCGGTGACGACGGCGCCCGGCCGGAGCAAACGCGTCTCGCGCAGTCGCAGGAGTCTTTGCGCTTCGGCCTCGCCGATCGCGAGCCGCGCGAGCAGGCCCGGCAGCGTGTCGCCGCGCTGGAAGCGTTCCTCGCGCACGTAGGTCGCTGGCGCGGGCAGCAGCGCCTCATCGATGCGGATCGCGAGCGGCTCGAGCACGGCAGTCTTGGCGAGCAGCAACTCCGCGTCGCTCGATGGCGCAATCGTGGCAACCGCGGCGACGGCGCCCGAAAGCGCGAACGCGGCGAAGCCTGCGGCGCGGCGCAGCGGTACCCCCCCCCTCATGGGTCCCCCCTCATGGATCGGCTAGAATCCCTTGTTATTCAGAGACCTGGGAAGTGTAGCACGCATGACGGACGTTACTGAAGCGTTGGCGCGCATCAAGCGCGGCTGCGACGAGCTGATCGTCGAGGAAGAACTGCTCAGAAAGCTCAAGACCGGGCGAACGCTCAGGATCAAACTCGGCCTCGATCCGACCGCGCCCGACCTGCACCTCGGGCATACCGTGGTGATCAACAAGCTGCGCCATTTCCAGGACCTCGGCCACCAGGTGCAGTTCCTGATCGGCGATTTCACCGGGATGATCGGCGACCCGACCGGCAAGAACCAGACGCGGCCGCCGCTGTCGCGCGAGCAGATCCTGGAGAACGCGCAAAGCTACCGCGCGCAGATGTCGAAAATCCTCGACCCGGAAAAGACGCAGGTGCTGTTCAACTCCGAGTGGTCGGACAAGCTCGGCGCCGAGGGCGTGATCCGGCTCGCCTCGCGCTACACCCTGGCGCGGCTGCTGGAGCGCGACGACTTCTCCAGGCGCTACAAGGCCGGGCAGCCGATCGCGGTGCACGAGCTGCTCTATCCGCTGATGCAGGGCTACGACTCGGTGGCGATGAAGGCCGACGTCGAGCTGGGCGGCACGGATCAGAAATTCAACCTCCTGGTCGGGCGCGAGCTGCAGCGGCATTTCGGCCAGGAGCCGCAGTGCATCCTGACGATGCCCCTGCTCGAGGGCACCGACGGTGTGGAAAAAATGTCGAAGTCGCTGGGAAACTACATCGGCATCGCCGAACCGGCGCAGGAGATATTCGGCAAGGTGATGCGGGTCTCGGACGAGCTCATGTGGCGCTACATAGAACTTCTGTCGTTCGAACCGGTCGCTACGGTGCGGCGGTGGCAGAAGCAGGTGAGCGAAGGAGGCAATCCGCGCGATATTAAGGTTCTTTTTGCCAAGGAAATCGTCGTCCGGTTTCACGGCATCGATGCGGCAAAATCAGCACACGATGCATTTGAGAGACGATACCGGGATCAAGAGGCTCCCGAGAATCTGGCGGAGACGCGGGTGAGCCTGCCTTCCGACTCAATTCGCCTGGACCAGTTGCTTAGACAGCTTGGGGAATGCAAATCCGCCTCGGAGGCAAAGCGTGCAATATTGGGTGGCGGAGTGCGGATAAACGGCGAAAAAATCACCAACGCAGACTCGACTCTCCGAAGAGGAGAGCGTCTACTCCTTCGCGTCGGGAAAAATCCCTTCCGACTGGTGCTGCTTCAGTAGGGACGTGCGCAGATCGCTCTTTGCAACGATGTCAATACCCGAACCTCCTTTTTCTGATCCGCAGCCGCCAGTTCTTCCAGCAGTGCCCTCAAGCGTTGGCAAGATTACGCTGACCCTGCCAGAAGCGCTGCAAAGAGCTGCAGCCGCGTACTCGCGCCGTGACTGGGTTGAAGCGGAACGGCTATGCCGACTGGTGCTCAACGCCAGGACGGATAACTTCGATGCCTTGACTTTGTTGGGCATTATCGCAGCCCAAACGCAACGCACGCAGGAAGCTGTAGAGCTGTTTGGGCGTGCGGTCAGTGCGAATCCAAACAACGCAATAGCGCACAGCAATCACGGCAATGCATTGCGAGAACTCAAGCGACTGGATGAGGCACTGACCAGATACGAACAGGCCATCAAGCTCGCCCCTGACTTTGCAGACGCCTACAACAATCGCGGGACTGCGCTGCAAGAACTAAAGCGACTGGATGAGGCACTGGCCAGCTACGAACAGGCCATCAAGCTCAGGCCTGACTATGCAGAGGCCTACAGTAATCGTGGCCATGCGCTGCAAGAACTAAAGCGCCTGGACGAGGCTCTGGCCAGCTTCGATGAAGTCATCAAGCGAAAACCTGACTCGGCAGAGGCCTACAACAATCGCGGGACTGCGCTGGGAGAACTAAAGCGACTGGATGAGGCACTGGCCAGCTACGATGCAGCCATCAAGCGAAAGCCTGACTATGCAGAGGCTTACTATAACCGTGGCCGTGCGCTGCAAGAATTAAAGCGGCTGGATGAGGCACTGGAAAGCTACGCACAGGCCATCAAACTCAGGCCTGACTATTTGGAGGCCCACAACAACAGTGGCAATGCGCTGCAAGAACTAAAGCGACTGGAAGAGGCACTGGCCAGTTACGAACTGGCCATCACGCTCGAGCCTGGCTTCGCAGAGGCTTACTGTAACCGTGGTCTTGCGCTGCAGGAATTAAAGCGGCTGGACGAGGCACTGGACAGTTGCGAACAGGCCATCAAGCTCAGGCCTGACTTCGCGGAGGCCTACAGAAATCGCGGCAATGCCCTGCAAGAACTGAAACGGCTGGATGAGGCACTGGACAGTTACGACAAAGCACTTTCAATCGAGCCGGGGTTTGAATTTTTGTTTGGCAGCCGACTGCATTTAGAGATGCGCATGTGCGATTGGAGTGATGCCGAAAGTCAGATTACTGAACTCTTTCAAAAGGTCCAGCTTAACGAGAAAGTCACTTCCCCGTTCCCCGTTCTTGCAATAACAGATTCATCAGCCCTACAGCGTAAAGCGGCAGAGATTTGGGTGAATGACAAGTGGCCCGCAAGCCTCGCGCTGCCGAAATTCCCCAGGCGCCAAAAGACCGGGAAGATACGCATCGGGTACTTTTCTGCAGATTTTCGCAACCATCCCGTTGCGTTCCAGACGGCGGGCCTGTTCGAAACACACGACCGGTCCCGGTTTGAACTGACCGGCTTTTCTTTCGGACCGAATATGCAGGACGAAATGACGCAGAGGATGGAGGCTGCATTTGGTCGATTCGTAGATGTGCGTGCCCACTCGGATAAGGAGGTGGCGCTGCTTTCGAGAAATCTGGAAATAGATATCGCGGTTGACTTGGGAGGATTCACGCAGGATAGCAGGACAAAAATTTTTGCGCTGCGAGCCGCACCGCTGCAAGTGAGTTATCTGGGCTACCCCGCCACTATGGGCGCGGAATATATTGATTACATTATTGCAGACGGCGTTTTGATTCCGAACGCGAGCCGGCAATATTATGCCGAAAAGGTAGCGTATCTCCCCAACAGCTATTTCGTTAATGACAGAGCAAGGGCGGTAGCGGAAAAAACATTCTCGCGCGAAGAATTGGGCTTGCCCGCGACAGGTTTTGTGTTCTGCTGCTTCAACAACAGCTACAAGATCAATCCGGACACGTTTGATGGCTGGATGCGTATCCTCGGGCAAGTTGAAGGCAGTGTGCTGTGGTTGTCGGAAGCCAATCCGACGGCGGTCCTCAATCTGCGCAAAGAGGCCGAAGCAAGAGGCATTCGCGCGGCGCGATTGATATTTGCCAAACGAATGCTGCTGATGGAAGAGCACTTGGCAAGACTTCGCGCCGCTGATATGTTCATCGACACGTTTCCTTACAACGCACATGCCACCGGCAGCGATGCGCTGTGGGCAGGATTACCCGTTCTGACCCGTGTCGGACATACATTTGCAGGCAGAGTCGCGGCAAGTCTGCTCAACGCAATAGGTTTGCCGGAACTTATCACCAAGACACAGAGCGAATATGAGGCTCTGGCGATCGAACTCGCCACCAATCCTGATCGGCTGATTCAAATCAGGAAAAAGCTGGAAGCGAATCGGCTTGCTGCACCACTGTTTGATACCGAACTGTTCACGAGGCACATGGAAAACGCCTACGTGCAGATGTATGAGCGATATCACGCGGATTTGCCGCCAGATCATATCTATGTGAAAGGACTCTGAAATTGTTGGCAGCAGCCTGAAGTAATGCGGTCACCAGTGAGCGCGATTGCTTATGAGGTCTACGCGATCAAGTACGCGCAGCACGCGCGGCGCGCCTCGGAGAATTTCATCGGCGGCATGCCCCACGATGCCCACGACGGCCCGATGCCGCTCGATTATTTCGTCTGGCTGCTGCGTGGCGAAGGGCGCGAAATCGTCGTCGATACTGGTTTTTCGGCGCCAATGGCGGCCAAGCGCGGGCGCGAGCATCTTCGTTGCCCGACGGAGGGTTTGGGTTTCTTGAATATTGATTCAAAAAAAATCAAGGACGTGGTGATAACGCATTTGCACTACGACCACATCGGCAATTTCGACCTCTTTCCCGCAGCGACCTTCCACCTGCAGGACCTGGAGATGAACTATGCGACCGGCCGGCACATGGCGCAGCCGGTTTTCGGCGGCGCCTACGAGGTCGAGGACGTGGTCGGCATGGTGCGCCGCGCCTATGCAGGCAGGGTACGTTTTCACGACGGCGACAGCGAACTCGCCCCCGGCGTCTCGCTGCACCTCGTCGGCGGCCATACCATGGGCCTGCAGGTCGTGCGGGTGGCGACGCGGCGCGGCTGGGTGGTGCTCGCCTCGGACGCGTCGCACTTCTACGCCAACATGGACGAGGTCCGACCGTTCCCGATCGTCTACAGCGTCGCCGACATGGTCGAAGGCTACGCCAGGCTGCGCGCGCTCGCCGATTCGCGCGAGCACATCATTCCCGGACACGATCCGCTGGTGCTGGAGCGCTATCCCGCGCCATCCGAGGCGCTGCGGGGGATTGCCGCGCGCCTGGACTGAGCATGGGGTTCGACTTCGATACACCCGTGGAGCGGCGCGGCACCTGGAGCACGCGCTGGGAGCGTTATCCGGCCGATGTGATCCCGCTCTGGGTGGCCGACACCGATTTCCGGGCGCCGCCCGCGGTGCTCGCCGCGATCTCGCGCCGCGCCGCGCACGGCATTCTGGGCTACACCACGCCGCCCGCCGAGCTGCGCGACGCGGTGATCGAACGCATGCAGCGCCTGTACGGCTGGCAGGTGGCGCCGGACTGGATCGTATTCGTCTCCGGGGTCGTGCCCGGGCTGCATCTGGCCGCGCGGCACCTGACGCGCCCGGACGAGCACGCGCTCGTGCCGACGCCGGTCTATCACCATCTGAAGCGCTCGCTCGAGCTCGCGCGGCGGGCGCATACCGACGTGCCGCTCGTGCTCTCGGAGGGCAGGTGGGTGTGGGACGAGGCGTTTCTCGCCGCCGCGGCGAAACCCGATTCGCGGCTGCTGTTCCTGTGCAATCCGCAGAATCCGGGCGGAACCATCTTCACGCGCGGGGAGCTGGCGCGGCTCGCCGCCTTCGCGGAACAGCATGATCTCGTCATCTGCTCGGACGAGATCCACGCCGACATCCTGCTGGACAAAGGCAAGCCGCATGTGCCGATCGCGAGCCTGTCGCGCGAGGCGTCGCGCCGCACCGTGACGCTCGTCTCGCCCAACAAGGCGTTCAATTTTCCGGGCGCCGGCTGCGCCTTCGCCGTGATCGAAAACGCGGAGCTCAGGCGGGCATTTTCGGCGGATCATCACGCCACGGTGCACGATCCTTCTGTTTTCGGCTACGAGGCCTCGCTCGCCGCCTATCGCGAGTGCGGCGACTGGCTGGAGGCGCAGCTGGATTACCTGCGGGGGAACCGCGACCTGGTAGAGCGGGAAATTGCGGCAATGCCGGGGCTGAAGATGGCGCATGTCGAAGCGACCTACCTTGCGTGGATCGACGCCTCCGGCCTCGGCGTACCCGATCCGTACCGGCACTTCCTCAAGCATGGCGTCGCGATGTCCCCGGGAGCGCAGTTCGGCGCGCCGGGCTTCGTGCGGTTGAATTTCGGCACGCAAAGGTCCCGCCTCGAACAAGCCCTGAAAAGAATCAGCTCCGCATCCAGGCCGAGCCCCAGAGGTTGAGCGTGCGCTGCTCGTGCGGCCAGGTGCGGAACGCGGTTTCCCTCGGCACCAGTTCGAGCTCCGCGGAGAATTCGACCTTGTGGCCTTCCGGGTCCTCGATCATGAAGAACAGGTTGTTCCCCGGCCCGTGGCGGCCCGGACCCCACCACAGCGGTATCCGCAGGCGCGCCATGCGGTCGCCCCAGTCGCGGATGTCGTTCCAGCTGCCGGTTTCGTAGCAATGGTGATCCGGGCGCGATTCGGGCGCCCGGAACGCGGCGAAACTGTGGTGCTCGGGATCCGAGCGCAGGAATGCGGCGGCGAGCGCGCCGTCTTCCAGCACGCGATCGGATTCGACCAGGCCGAGCCTGTCGCGGTAGAACGCGAGCATGTTTTCCAGCTGCGTGCTGGCGCAGACAAAATGCTGCAGGCGCGCGACTGTCTTGCCTTCAGTTCCGGAAGCGGAAGCAGGCAGGCCAAAAACGACACGCCGGCCGTCCGGATCGGCGACCGCAAATGCACCCGGGGCGAACAGCGGCGATGGCGACGGTTCAATGGCCGCGCCGCGCTGCTCGAGCTCGCGGCGGTAAGCGCCGAGCTGCGCAGCATCGCGCATCTCGAGAGCGAAATAGGGCACTGCGCATTTTGCGCCCTCGCCCACGACGAGCATCCGGCCGCGCCCCGCGACCAGCCATTCGCCTCCCGGCAGCGCCTCGACCCGGTCGCCCAGGAGCTCGCCGTAGAAGCGCGCGAGCCGCTCCGCCTCGGGGCTGTCGCGGCGCAGGTGATGCAGTGTTGCGGGCCAGAGCGCTGCAGTCATTTTCGTTTCCCTTCGGAAAGGTCGCGCGCCGCTTCGAGCACGCGCGCGAGGTGCGGGTCGTTCACGCCGAGCGCGAGCATGTGCTCGAGGGTATTGCGGATGTAGTCCACGCAGCGGCCGCGCTGCCCGATGCCCTGCGCGACGAGGCGCGCGCGGCCGTGCAGGTCGAGTTCGCGGACGAACTGGCGGTGCGAGGTGTCGGCGACGAAGGCGAGCGCGCGGATGCGCCGCTTCGGCCCCACGGTGACCGGTACCAGCGTGGGCACGTAGACCCTGTTGAGCATCTCCCGCTTCCACAGCGCGCCGAGCACGCGGCGCACGCGCGCCGCCGGCACGCGAAACGTCATGCCCCAGCAGGAGCCCCCGCGGCACAGGCCCATCACCAGGCCGGGCCTCTCGGGGGTGCCGCGGTAGCGATTCGACAGGATGCACAGCGCCCTGTGGTAGCCGCGCACCAACCCGGCCCGCTGTTCGGCATGGCGGAAACCCGGCGACCACATGAGCGAACCGTAGCCGAAGACCCACAGGTCTCCCGCCGGTGCGTCCTCGAGGAATCGCGCGATCTCCATCAGCGCCTGCTCATATTGCGGCCATTATAGAATTCCCCGAACGGCGTAGCGGCGCAACGAGTGGAGGTCAATGTCCGATGAGGCGCAAGGAAAGTCCGTGGCCCGACCGGGTCTACAAGACGCTCAAGGCAGCGGGCGTGCGGCAGGTGGGCTACGTGCCCGATGCCGGCCACAAGCGGCTGATCGAGCTCTGCCTCGCCGACAGGGAGCTCGACGCGGTCGTGCTCAGCACCGAGGAGGAAGGCATCGGGCTTGCCGCCGGCGCCTGGCTCGGCGGCGTGCGCGGCGCGCTGCTGATGCAATCGAGCGGCGTCGGCAACTGCATCAACGCGCTCGGCATGACGCGCGAGTGCCGTTTCCCGCTGCTGATGCTGATCACCATGCGCGGCCAGTTCGGTGAATTCAATCCCTGGCAGGTGCCGATGGGGCAGGCGACCCCGGGCGTGCTCTCGGCCATGGGCGTGGTGGTGCACGAAGCGAACGCCGCCGATGAGATCGCGCCGACGGTGGACGCCGCGGCGCGGCTCGCCTTCGGCAGCTGCCAGGCGGTGGCGGTGCTGATCGCGCAGGGCGTCATCGGCATCAAGAGCTTCCAGGAGCAGGCCTCCCGATGACGATCGCGCTGCGTCGCAGGCAAGTCGTGGAAATTCTGTTGCGGAAAAGAAAAGACCTGTTGGTGGTGGCGGGCCTCGGATCTACGGCCTGGGACATCACGGCGGCGGGCGACTCGCCGCTCAGTTTCCCCTTGTGGGGAGCGATGGGCAACGCCGCGATGATCGGTCTGGGGCTCGCCCTCGCCCAGCCCGCGCGGCGCGTCCTGGTCGTCACCGGCGACGGCGAGATGCTGATGGGGCTGGGTTCGCTCGCCACCATCGGCGTGCAGCAGCCGCGCAACCTCTCGGTCGTAGTGATCGATAACGAGCGCTATGGCGAGACCGGCATGCAGGCGACGCACACCGCCTCGGGGGTGGACCTTGCGAAGGTCGCCCACGCCTGCGGCTTCGGGTCCGCCAGGCAGGTCCGGGAGGCCGCGGAGCTGGGGGCCCTGCGGGCGGCGATCCATGGCGCCCCGGGGCCGCATTTCGCCCAGGTCAAGGTGGTGGCCGAGAAGCTGCCGCTGGTCCTGCCGCCCCGGGAGGGGGGTCTCCTGAAGACCCGTTTCCGCCGGGCCTTGCTGGGGGCGGGGGCGGACCTCGCCTAGGCTCCGGCGGCCGCCGTCGGTCCCCGTCAACCGCCAGCCCGGAGGCGCGTTATTCCGCTTGGTTCAGTTTCGAACCATGTCTATAGACCAGGAGATATCAAGATGCTTAAGCAAAAACTGATCGTTGCGCTGGTCGCCTCGGCGTTTGCCGTGTCGGTCCAGGCCCAGGCGCCGGCGAAAGCCCCTGCCGCCGCCCCGGCGAAAGCCACGCCCGCGACGCCGGCAACCCCGGCGACGCCCGCAACCGCCCCGGCGAAAGCTGCCCCGGCGACGGCTGCGCCCGCTGCCGCCGAAAAGCCCGCGAAAAAGGGCAAGGCGAAGGCGAAAGCCAAAGGCAAGAAAGCCGCGAAGTAAGTCTTTCGCTGCCATCAGAGCCCGGCTCCGGCCGGGCTTTTTTTTTGCCTGTTGCCGCCGGATGCGGAATACTGTTGCTGCATACTGGGCCATGCAATCCCCACTGACGGCAATCCTGCTCTGCTGCGTGACCGTTGCTGCCGCCCAGGCGCAGGACGGCGGCGAGCGGGCGCCCTTCGTCACCACGCCGGACGAAGTGGTCGAGCGCATGCTCGCGTTCTCCGGCACCCGCGAGGACGATTTCGTGATGGACCTCGGCTCGGGCGACGGCCGCATCGTGATCGCCGCGGCGCAGAAGTTCGGCGCGCGCGGCCTCGGCGTGGAGATTGACGCGCGGCTGGTGGCGCTCTCGCGCGAGAACGCGCGCCGTGCCGGGGTGGCCGGGCGAGTGGCGTTCGAGGAGGGCGATGTCCTCACGGCCGACCTCCGGCGCGCGACCGTGGTGACGATCTACCTGCTCCCCTTCCTCATAGACAAGCTGCAGCCCAAGCTGCTGCAGGAGCTGCGGCCCGGCGCACGCATCGTCACGCACGCCTTCGCGATGACGGGCTGGAAGCCCGACCGCACGGAAACGATGCGCATCGCGAAGCGGCACCCGGGCCAGGGCGACGAGAGCCGGATCTTCCTCTGGCTGGTCCCGGCGCAGGTGCGCGGCAGCTGGCAGGGGCGCGACTGGCGGCTGCGGATCGCGCAGAATTTCCAGGAGATCGAAATCGAGGGCGAGGCGGGGGGCCGGCCGCTCGCGATCAAGCAGGCGAAGCTCGAGGGAACCGCGCTCAGCTTCTCGGGCGAGGGGTTCGAATTCCGCGGCCGCGCCGGCACCGGCCGCATCGTCGGCGAGCTGAAGAGCGGCGGCACCGCTGCGCCGCTGGTGCTGACGAGACGGTAGCGGGACGCGTAAAATCTGCCGGCAGTCTGTTGCAAGGAAACGCCATGAGCGATCTGGACTTCTCCAATACCGCGCCTATGAAGCTGCCGGCTCAGCCGGCCGCGCCGCCGCCGCCGCCGGTCTACAACGCCGCCATGGCGATGGAGTTCTTCAAGTCAGCGGGCAAGCCGGAGAGCTTCGCGCCGGGCGCGACGATATTCAAAGAGGACGACAAGGGCGGCGGCCTGCTGGGCAAGCGTGACCGGATGTACGTGCTGCTCCTGGGCGAGATTGAAATGATCGCTCAGGACAAGGTCATCGGCACCGTCAGGCCGGGGGAGACCTTCGGCGAGATGGCGGTGATCGCGCAGGCCGCGCGCACCGCCACCGCCAGGGCGAAAACCGCCTGCACTCTCATTGGCCTGGACGACAAGCAGTTTCAAGTGGCATTGCAGCACAAGCCCGAATTCGCCTTGATGCTGATGAGCATCATGAACAGCCGCCTGCGCAGCACCATCAGCCGCCTGCAGGCGAGCCGCGCGCTGCACGCCGGCGAAGCGAAGGAATCCGTGGTGTTCGACAAGAAGCTGCTCGCTGGTCTGGTGAACCTGATGGGCAGCCAGGGGCCGGTGCGCTACGACGCCGGTAAGATGATCATGCAGGAGGGCACCGCAGGCGCGCTGATGTACGTGGTGCTCGAGGGGCGCGTCGCGATCTCGATCAAGGGCGGCATCGTCGGGCGCGCCGGGCCGGGCGGCGTGTTCGGCGAGATGGCGCTGGTGGACCAGTCGGTGCGCGCGGCCACCGCGACCGCGGAAACCGACTGCTCGCTGCTCGCGATCAACCGCAATGCGTTCCTGCAGCTGGTGAAAACCAGCCCCGCGTTCGGTGCTTCGCTGCTCGCCGGGCTCGCCGAACGCGCCAA
>Ga0154760_1041_pt3 | contig 11323 bp, 14 predicted proteins | sample Rifle2008BG16ft_FD_105768 | JGI IMG/M metagenome (GOLD analysis project Ga0154760, IMG submission 105768) | Betaproteobacteria bacterium RBG_16_66_20
TACCGACGCTTCTCTTTCTCGAGCGCCCGCTTGAGCCGCATCGCCCGGTCGCGGAATCTCTTTTGTATCACAGGTAACGTTTTGGTCTGCGGCGGGCCGGCATCGACAATTGAACTCGCGCAATGCTGGCGGCCCGTCCGCAGCACCTAAAGTTAGAAGGCAACGGATTCATTTGGCCAAGGCCAACGCATCCTGTGGATACGCAATTGCACCGGCACCAAGAGCTTCTAGCTTCGATTTTTTGGTGACGGCGTGAAAGTTGGTATCACTCGTGACAAAGAAGCCTCCACCATGCTTGATATGACACCAAAGCCCCAGAACGTCGCATTTGGCGTTTCGCCATGTCTTGTCGATTGCGTCGTCTGGCAATCCCCTTGCTTTAGCATAATCCACCCACGCGAACTCAATGCTGGGAAACAAAATCTCGTGGAGTTGTTGCTCTAGGTTGTCGGTCTCGTCGGCAGCAACGCAGTGGTCCCAAAAGCAAATGTCAAAGTAAGCTAGCGGCGGCAATAGTTCCAAACCGTCGAATCCGATGGCTTTTAGCTTGTCCTTGAATTCGGCAAAATTCTTCGCGTAGCCTCCGGCTCGTTGGCGCTCAGACGCCCCAATCGCAGATACAGCGACCTTCACACCGTTGCTGCCGTTCATTTCGACCAGAGGACGGACGAACTGGCCGTTTGGGCGAGCGTCCTCCACGTCGATGATGCAATTCGTATCCAAGGTGAAGTGCTTAATTGCCATCTAACGTCCGCGATGACGCGCACGAGCTAGCGCCGACGGCGCTTGCCAAGTGTCGCTGTCAATCGCGCGGTTAGCACTCAGTGGTTGCAGTCCGTCGAGACAGAAGCGGATCAAGAAATAAAATGCTTCTCGAATTGCTCAACTCCCTGCGGGATCGACATGCAGTGTAGAGCGGATCTGGTCCAGATATGTCTCTCTACCTTGAACCAATTGGGGTCGTCGAAGGTGCCGCCAGAGATCGAACGCGCAGTCGGAACCCTCTCGAATGTAAATGTGACGTTGGTGCCGCAACGCGGACAGAATTCTAGCCGCAGCCATCGGCCACTTTCATCAGAGCGATGCTCGTAACTGCTAAGCGAACCGCCGGTTATCTCAACATTTTCACCACTGAAAACTGCCACCAAGGCATTTGCGCTGCCGGTACGACGTTGGCAAAAGGTGCAGTGACAAATGTGAGATCGCAAAGGGTTGCCCTTCACGCGATACCGAACGGCGCCGCAGAGACAGCCTCCCTCATGGACCTCAGACATACAGTTGCTCCTTTCTCACACCATTCTGCTGAGTGCTAACTTAATGATTAGCCTGCATGCGTCAGATGCTAGAAGCTTGCGCTGGTAGAAGCAAGCGCGCACCGGTAGAAACTGGTTTCTGCCGGCAGGTTTCCATGTGTAGATGCCTTTCGCATTGCGCCAATCAGGGAGAAACCACGCGCGCCGCGATCCCCAGGCGCTTCGCATCTCCCCAGGCGATCTCCCAGAGTTTCTGCTCCGGACGCCATACCGCGCCGAGGCGCTTGGCGCGTTGGCGCAATTCGGCTTCCCCGTAGGAGATGCGAAGCGCGACGATGTCGTCGTCGCGGCGTCGCAGGGCCCTGGGTTTCGGCTGCCACGGCGCAGAGGAGACGATCAGCTCGACGGTCTTGTATTGGCGGGACGCCTTGGCGTCATACAGGTACCGCACGCAGACAAGACGCTCACCGTAGCGCTCGACCAGCTTCCGGGTTCCCTTTTGTCCCGGACGCAGCGTTGCACGCGTCTCCATCGCCCCTACAACGAACGGGGCGCAAAACGCGTTGACGATGGGTCCCCGCGTTCGCGGGGACGACGGCGGTCAGGCGCGTTCGAAGATCGCGGCAATGCCCTGGCCGCCGCCGATGCACATGGTGACGAGCGCGTAGCGCTTCTGGGTGCGCTGCAGTTCGTAGAGCGCCTTCACCGTGAGGATCGCGCCGGTGGCGCCGATCGGGTGGCCGAGGGCGACCGCGCCGCCGTTCGGGTTCACCTTCGCCGGATCGAGGCCGAGTTCCTGCGTCACCGCCATCGCCTGCACGGCGAAGGCTTCGTTGGATTCGATCACGTCCATGTCGGCGGGCTTGAGGCCCGATTTCTCGAACACTCGCTTGACCGCGGGAATCGGTCCCAATCCCATGACGTTCGGCTCGACGCCGGCATGCGCATAGGCGACCAGGCGCGCGATCGGTTTTGCGCCGGCCTTCGCTGCGGCGCCGGATTCCATCATCACGATCGCAGCGCCTGCATCGTTGAGCCCGGAGGCATTGGCCGCGGTCACGGTGCCGTCCTTCTTGAACGCGGGCTTGAGCTTCTGCATGTCCTCGATCTTCACGCCCTTGCGCACGTGCTCGTCGGTGGTGAACTGCTCGACGCCCTTGCGGGTCTTGAGCTCGATCGGGACGATCTGGTCCTTGAAAAGGCCTTTCTCCAGCGCATTGCCGGCGCGCTTGTGCGATTCGAGCGCGAACGCATCCTGCTGCTCGCGCGTGAAGCCGAATTTCGCGGCGATGTTTTCCGCCGTTATCCCCATATGGCCGTTGCCGAACGGGTCGTGCAGCGCGCCGGTCATCGCATCCACCACCGCGCCGTCGCCCATCCGCTGGCCCCAGCGTCCGGCGGGCAGGAAATACGCCGCGCGGCTCATGCTCTCGGCGCCGCCGCCGACGACGATGTCGGTGTCGCCGAGCAGGATGTGCTGCGCGGCCGAGACGATCGCCTGCAGTCCCGAGCCGCACAGGCGGTTTACCGTGAGGCACGGGGTGCCGACCGGCAGCCCCGCATCGATCGCGGCGACGCGCGCGAGGTACATGTCCCGCGCTTCGCCATGGATCACGCTGCCGATCACGACGTGGCCGACGGACGCGGGATCGATCTTCGCCCGTGCCACCGCCTCCCTGATCGCGATCGCCCCGAGCCTGGTCGGCGCCACGTCCTTGAGCGAGCCGCCGTAGTCGCCGATCGCCGTGCGCGCGCCTGCCACCACCATAACTTCACGTGTGCTCATGCGACTCTCCCGAAAAGATCGTGCTGGTCCGAGCGTTCGATGACGACGTCGGTGAATTCTCCCACTTTGCCGCCCTTGAACCGGACCACGCCGTCGATTTCCGGCGCGTCCGCACTCGAGCGGCCGATGCCCGGCTCATCGACAAGCACCTTCAGCGTCCTGCCCATTTTCGACTTCAGCTTTTTCGCACTGATGCCCGCTTGCAGTTCCATGAACCGCCGGCGCCGCTCCTCCCTCACTTCCTCGGACACGGCCCCCGGCAACTCGTTCGCTTTCGCCCCCTCCACCGGCGAATAGGCGAAGCATCCCACGCGGTCCAGCTGCGCCTCTTTGAGAAAGGTCAGAAGCTCATCGAATTCGGCCTCGGTCTCGCCCGGGAACCCGGCGATGAAGGTGCTCCTGATGGTGATATCCGGACAGGCCTTGCGCCAGGCATGGATGCGCGCGAGCACCTTTTCCGCCGCCGCCGGCCGCTTCATGAGCTTCAGGATCCTCGGACTCGCGTGCTGGAACGGGATGTCGAGATAGGGAAGGATTCTGCCCTCCGCCATCAGGGGGATGACGTCATCGACGCTGGGATACGGATAGACGTAGTGAAGGCGCACCCAGACACCAAGATCACCGAGGGATTTGCATAGTTGTTGGAAATTGGTCTTGATAGGCTTTCCCCCGTGAAAGCCGGTTCTATATCTAACGTCAACCCCATAAGCGCTCGTATCCTGCGAGATCACGAGCAATTCCTTCACGCCCGCGCGCACCAGGTTCTCGGCCTCCTGCATTACTTCGCCGATCGGACGCGACACGAGGTCGCCGCGCATCGAGGGGATGATGCAGAACGTGCAACGGTGGTTGCAGCCCTCGGAGATTTTCAGATAGGCATAGTGGCGGGGGGTGAGTTTTATTCCGATATCTGGAATCAAATCCACATAGGGATCGTGCGGCCTGGGCAGGTGCTCGTGCACCGCCTGCATTACCCCCGGAGTGTCATGAGGTCCCGTAATCGCCAGTACGGACGGGTGCACGCCTTTGATCAGGTCTTTTCTTACTCCCAGACAACCCGTAACCACGACCTTGCCGTTCTCGGCGAGCGCCTCGCCGATCGCTGCCAGCGATTCCTCGACCGCGGCGTCGATGAAGCCGCAGGTGTTGACGATCACCAGGTCGGCGCCGGCGTAGTCGGGCGCGGTGAGGTAGCCCTCGGCCCCCAGCTGCGTGAGGATTCGTTCTGAATCGACCAGAGCTTTGGGGCAGCCTAGAGAGACAAACCCAACCTTCGGAACCGCCACTACTTATTGGGTTCGTTCTTGTTGTTCTGCGGCGCGGGGAAGCCCGGGAACTGGAAGCCGGTGAACATGTTGCGCGCCTGGCTCTGCATCTGCTCCTGGAACTGCGCGAACATCTTCTGGCTCTGCTCCATGTACGCCTGCATCAGGGTCTGCATCGCCGGCCCCTGCAGGTTCATGAACTGCGACCAGAGCTCGTTGGCGTGCGCGAATTGTCGCCGTAGAGCTTCTGCGACTGCTCCTGCAGCACTTTCTGCATCTGCTGGAACCCAGCGAGGTTCTTCTCCAGGTACGAACCCATGAAACCCTGCATCGCGCTGCCATAGGAACGGATCATCTGCGACAGCAGGTCGGAGGAGAACATCGGCATGCCGCCCGACTCCTCGTCGAGAATGATCTGCAGCAGGATCTGGCGCGTCAGGTCCTCGTTCGACTTGGCGTCCAGCACCTGGAACTCCTCCTGCTTCAACACCATCTGCTTGACGTCCGCGAGCGTGATGTAGCTCGAGGTCTTGGTGTCGTAGAGCCGGCGATTCGGGTACTTCTTGATCAGCCGGACCGGATGTTCCATTTTTTCCTCAGGACTTGCGGCCATTCAGTCTACTCCTTAGTACATGTGCTGGCCGCCGTTGATCGAGATGTTGGCCCCGGTCACGTAGGCGGCTTCATCCGAGCACAGATAGATGATCAATCCGGCGATTTCCTCGGGCTTGCCGAGGCGCCCGACCGGAATCTGCGGCAGGATCTTGGAATCGAGGATCTCCTTCGGGATCGCGGTCACCATCTTGGTGCCGATGTAGCCCGGCGAGATGGTGTTCACGGTCACGCCCTTTTTCGCGACTTCCAGCGCGAGCGCCTTGGTGAAGCCGTGGATGCCCGCCTTGGCCGCCGAATAGTTGGTCTGGCCGAAGGCGCCCTTCTGTCCGTTCACCGATGACACGTTGATGACGCGGCCCCAGTTCCGGTCCACCATCCCGTCCATCACCTGCTTGGTCATGTTGAAGCAGGAATCGAGGTTGGTGCGCATCACCGCGTCCCAGTCGTTCTTGGTCATCTTCTTGAACGTCATGTCGCGCGTGATGCCGGCATTGTTCACCAGGATGTCGATGTCGCCGCACTCCTTCTGGATCTGCGCGCATTTCACCGCGCTGTCGTCAAAAGACACGACGTCCACGGGGTAGGCGGCGAAGCTGTAGCCCTTGCCCTTCATCTCGTCGAGCCAGGCCTTGTACTTGGTGTTCGACGGCGAGTAGGTCACCACCACCTTGTAGCCCGCATCGGCCATCTTGGTGCTGATCGATTCGCCCAGCCCGCCCATGCCGCCAGTCACGACGGCGAGTTGTTTCTGCGTCACGTACTTCCCTTCCACCTGTGTGAGGATCTGCCCTCGCGGGCGAGTCTACTACATCATGTGCATGCCGCCGTTGACCGAAATGTTGGCCCCGGTGATATAGCCCGCCTCCTCGGAAGCGAGGAACGCCACCACCGCGGCGATCTCCTCGGGCCTGGCCAGGCGCCCCATCGGGATCGACGCCACGATCTGCTCGCGCACCTCGGCGCGGATCGCCATCACCATGTCGGTCTCGACGTAGCCGGGCGAGACCGTGTTCACGGTGACGCCCTTTTTCACCACTTCCTGCGCCAGGGCCTTGGAGAAACCCGCCATGCCGGCCTTGGCGGCCGAGTAGTTGGTCTGGCCGAACTGTCCCTTGATCGCATTCACCGAGGAGATATTGACGATGCGCCCCCAGCTGCGGTCGACCATGCCGTCGATTACCTGGCGCGTGACGTTGAACACGCTGTTCAAGTTGGTATTGATGACCTCGTTCCAGTCACGCTCGGTCATGCGCTTGAAAAGCGAGTCGCGCGTGATGCCGGCGTTGTTGACCAGGATGTCCACATTGCCGACCACCGAACGCACGTTGTAGAACATCCCGGCGCAGCTGTCGTAGTCGGCAACGTTGCCCTCGGCGGCATGCACCCGGAAGCCGTCCTTGCGCATCGCGCCGAGCCATTCGTCTTTCCTCTCGTAGCCGGGCAGGCACCCGGCTACGATCGTGTGCCCGGCGAGCGCGAGGCGCCGGCAGATCGCGCTGCCGATCCCGCCCATGCCGCCGGTGACGAACACCACGCGCCGCGGAACGGGGAGAACTCCCACGCCATCCGGTTTTTCCGTGTCCTTGGCCCGTTCCATGACGTGCATTGCGGTATCCCCTTATCGCTCGACGGCCAGCGCAACGCCCATGCCGCCGCCGATGCAAAGCGAAGCCAGCCCCTTGTTCGCGTCGCGCTTCAGCATCTCGTGCAGCAGCGTGACCAGGATCCTGCAGCCCGAGGCGCCGATCGGATGTCCGAGCGCGATCGCGCCGCCGTTCACGTTCACTTTCGAGAGGTCCCAGCCCATCTGCCGGTTGACCGCGATCGCCTGCGCGGCGAAGGCCTCGTTGATCTCCATCAGGTCGAGGTCCTGCGGCGCCCAGCCGGCCCGCGCGAGGCAGCGCTTGGAGGCCGGCACTGGACCCATGCCCATGTATTTCGGGTCGACGCCCGCCGAGGCGAACGCCTTGATGCGAGCAAGCGGCTTCAGCCCCAACTCTTTGGATTTCCTTAGTGAACACAAAACAACAGCAGCCGCGCCGTCGTTGATGCCGGAGGCGTTGGCCGCGGTCACGGTGCCGTTCTTGTCGAATGCCGGCTTGAGGCCCTTCATCGCCTCCATGGTCGCGCCGTGGCGCGGATACTCGTCGGCGGCGAAAACCACCGGACCCTTCCTCGAGGGCACCTCGTACGGAACGATCTCGTCATTGAAGCGGCCGGCTTTCTGCGCGCTTTCGGTCTTGTTCTGGCTTTTCACCGCGAACTCGTCCTGCTCCTCGCGCGTGACCGCGTACTCCTTGGCCACGTTCTCGGCAGTGACGCCCATGTGGTACTGGTTGTAGACGTCCCACAGGCCGTCGACGATCATGGTGTCCACCATCTTCGCGTCGCCCATGCGGAAGCCGTCGCGCGAGCCGATCAGCACGTGCGACGACTGGCTCATCGATTCCTGGCCGCCCGCGACCACGATGTCCGAATCGCCGTTGGCGATCGACTGGGCGCCGAGCATCGCCGCCTTCAGGCCCGAGCCGCACACCTTGTTGATGGTCATGGCCGGCACCATGTCGGGGAGCCCGGCCCAGATCGCCGCCTGCCGCGCCGGGTTCTGGCCCACGCCCGCGGCCAGCACCTGGCCCATGATGACCTCCGAAACCTGGTCGGGCGCGACGCCCGCACGCTCCAGCACCTTCTTGATGATGTGCGCGCCGAGCTTCGCTGCAGGAACGCTCGCAAGCGAGCCGCCGAACTTGCCGATCGCGGTCCGGGCCGCGCCCACGATGACGATTTCTTCCATGGAATTCTCCTAGTTTGCCTTCTGCTTCACGTAGCGACCGGGTGCCGGCTCGAGCGGCGGATATTTCGCGCTGCCGGTCTGAGCCGGCGCCTCACGGGTTTTACCGCTCTTGCCGCCCTTGAACTGTTCGATCCATTGCGACCACAGCGGCCACCAGCTGCCGCGCTCTTCCTTCGCCTGCGCAAGCCAGGTGTCCGGATCTTGTGAAAAATTCTCTGAAATCCAATAACTGCGCTTGCCGCCCGAGGCCGGATTGATGATTCCCGCGATATGCCCGCTCGCGCCGAGCACGAACCGCTTGTCGCCGCCGAGCAGCTGCACCGAGCGGTAAGCCGCGCGCCAGGGCACGATATGGTCCTCGCGCGTCGCCACGATGAACGCGGGACGGTCCACCTTGCCCAGGTCCACGCTCACGCCGCAGTTCTGCAACGCCCCGGGAACGCACAGCTTGTTGTCGAGGTAGGTGTTTCTCACGTAGCTGCAGTACATCGGGCCCGGCAGGTTGGTGCTGTCGGCGTTCCAGTACAGCAGGTCGAAGGCCGCGGGCGCGCCGCCCATCAGGTAATTGTTGACCACGTAGTTCCAGATCAGATCGTTGGCGCGCAGCATATTGAAGGTCGATGCGAGCTCCGCGCCGGGCAGAATGCCGCCTTTGCCGATCGCCGCCTCGCGCGCCGCGATTCCCTTCTCGTCGATGAACACGCCGATCTGGCCGGGCGCCGAAAAATCGAGCATGGTGGCGAAATAGGTGACGCTCTCGACGAGATCGTCGCCTTTGGCGGCGAGCACCGCGAGTGCCGCGCCGAGCAGGGTGCCGCCGACGCAGAAGCCCAGGGCGTTGACGCGGTCACATTGGGTAATTTCTTTTGAAACTTCAAAAGCTTTCAAAATGGATTCGACGTAGTCGTCCCAATCGTAATGCCCTTGGGCCGGGCCGACGTTGCGCCAGGACACCATGAACACGGTGTGGCCCTGCTCCACCGCGTAGCGCACGAAGGAGTTGTCGGGCCGCAGGTCGAGGATGTAGAACTTGTTGATGCACGGCGGCACCATGACGAAGGGCCGCGCGCCCACCAGCGGCGTCGCCGCGCGGTACTGGATCAGCTGCATCAGCTCGTTTTCATAGACCACATCCCCCGGCGTGAGGGCGAGGTTGCCGCCCACCTCGAAGGCCGATTCGTCGGTCTGGCTGATGCGTCCCCGGTGCGTATCCGCGATCAGGTTGGCGATGCCGCGCGTGATGCTTTCACCGCTGGAATCGAGCGCCTGCTTCAGCACCGCGGGGTTGGTGGCCGCAAAATTCGCCGGGCACATGGCGTCGGACCATTGCTTCACCGCGAACCGCAGCCGGTCCTTGGACTTGGCGTCGAGTTCCGCGCTTTCGGCGAGATCGCTGAGAAAGCGCGATGCCAGCAGGTAGGATTGCTTCACATAGGCGTAGTACGGGTTATCGCGCCATTCCGCGGCCGCGAAGCGGCGGTCTCCCGGTTCGGGCGCGACCAGGGACCCGCCCGCCCCTGACTGGCCCAACATCGAGGTCCAGAGCTGCGCCTGCTTCATGAGGTACCCGGATTGCAGCGCCGCAAACCGCGCCGGATCCTGGAACAGGGCGCTCATCCAGGACGCGGGGTCCGGAATCTCCGGGGGATTGTTGGCGAGGCTCGGGAGATGCGGCTGCAGAGGAAGAGGCCCTTGGTTGATCCAGCCAACCGCGGATTTTGCACCGCACAAATCGCTAATGCAAGCCCCCGATCAGGGCCCTTGCGAGCGCGATCGAGCCGATGCCCAGCGCGATCAGAATGCTCTGCGACAGGGTCGCGCGCAGCTCGGGCCGGCGGTGCAGGCCCGGGATCAGGTCCGCGACCGCCACGTAGATCATGCTCGCGGCGACGATCCCCAGCAGGACCGGCGTCCAGCCCTGCAGGACCTGCAGCGCGAAGTAGCCGAGCACGCCGCCGGCCAGCGTCGCGCCCGAGGAAAGGATGTTCAGCCAGAACGCCTTCAGCTTCGAGTAGCCCGAATTGAGCAGGATCACGAAATCCCCCACCTCCTGCGGGATTTCGTGCGCCACGATCGCAAGCGCGGTAATGATCCCGAGCTGCGTGCTCTGCAGGAACGCGGCGGCGATCAGGATGCCGTCAAGGAAGTTGTGGATCGTGTCGCCGACCACGATCAGCGCGCCCGAGCGGCCGTGGTCGTGCGCCGCCTGTTCCACCACCTCATGCTCGTCGTGAGAGTGACGCCACAACAGCAGCTTCTCGAGCAGGAAGAACACCAGAATGCCGCCGAGGATCGCCAGCGCCGCGGTGTGCGGGTCGCCGTGCTCGAAGGCATGCGGGATCACCTCGAGGAAAGCGGCCCCGAGCAGCGCGCCGATGGCGTAGGACACCAGCATCGGGATCCACGAGGCACGCAGGAAAAGGGCCAGCGCCGCCGCACATACCGAAAGCACCCCGCCGGCGATGCTTGCAGCTACGATCCACGTGAGCGTCATGGGGGCCGGGATTGTACGCGACTAGCTGAGCCAGATTACCGCGGCCATGCGTTCGCTCGCCCCGTCCCTCCGGTAGGAGTAGAAACGCGCGGGGTCCGCGGCCGTGCACAGCCCGCCGCCAAAGACGCGCGTGACGCCGCTCCGGGCGAGGCGCTGGCACGCAACCGCAAAAAGATCCAGGTGCCAATGGCCGGGACGCACAGGCTGGAAGGCCGCAGCTGCGCCCGCGTCGCGCTCGAGGAATGCGTTGCGGACTTCCTCGCCGATCTCGTAGGCGTCCGGGCCGATCGCCGGCCCGAGCCAGGCAAGCACGCGTGCCGCGGGCACGCCCATGGCGCCGACCGTGGCCTCGATCACGCCGGCGGCGAGGCCGCGCCAGCCCGCATGCGCGATCGCGACCACTTCCCCGCCGTCGTGCGCGAGCAACGCCGGCATGCAATCGGCCGCCGTCACGGCGCAGACGACGCCCGGCTCGCGCGTGAACCAGGCGTCCGCGGCGACGCCAGCCTGCGAGCGCGCGGCGTCCACGACCCCGATGCCGTGAACCTGCCGCAGCCACTTCGGATCGGCCGGCAGCAGTCTGCGCAACCGCGCGCGGCCCGCTTCGCCCGTCATGTCGCCGAGCACGCGCGTCGTCACGAGCCCGTGTACGCGAGGCGGAACCGGCCAGTGCGGAACAATGGCGTCAGCCGTCATGCCGCAACCGTGCAAGAAGATTTGCCATGTCCTCGGGAAGCGGCGCGCCCCAATGCATGCGCTTGCCGCTGTGCGGATGAAGGAGTTCGAGTTCGGCCGCATGCAGCGCCTGGCGCGGAAACGCGATCCCGTGGCGGGTGCCGCGGCGGTAGACCGGATCGCCCACGACCGGACAGCGGATGTGCTGGAGGTGAACGCGGATCTGGTGCGTGCGGCCGGTATCGAGACGGCATTCCAGCAGCGCGGCATTGCCGAAGCGCTCCAGCACGCGGTAACTGGTGCGCGCCTGCTTGCCGCGCTGGGTCACCGCCATGCGCGTTCGCACGCGCGTGTCGCGGCCGATCGGCGCGTCGATCGTGCCGCGCGCCGGCGGGTCCCCGTGCACCAGCGCGAGATAGCTGCGCTTGACGCTGCGCGAGG
>Ga0154760_1130_pt1 | contig 11290 bp, 10 predicted proteins | sample Rifle2008BG16ft_FD_105768 | JGI IMG/M metagenome (GOLD analysis project Ga0154760, IMG submission 105768) | Betaproteobacteria bacterium RBG_16_66_20
CAATACTATTGACTGGGCTGGAACGATAATAGTGGCAAACATTTCTCAAGACAGCGGCGCCTCAGGCACGATCCGAGACGTAGCGAATCTCGGGCTCGTTCGGCCGCCGCTCGCGTACCTTGCCTCCATTGTCATCGGATCGGTGCTCGAGTTCGCTTGGCGACTTCCATTTCTTCCTCATGGGCTTGCGGTTCCGCTCGGGGCTCTTTTCGTGGTGGCCGCTGTAGCGCTGTTCTCCGGTTCGGTAGGAAAGTTCCGTGCGGCGGGCACCCCCGTCCCGGGCAACAAGCCAACGACCGTCATCGTCCGGGCGGGTCCCTATCGCTTCAGCCGAAACCCGATCTACTTGGCGTTCTCGCTGCTACATCTGGGGATCGCAATCTGGGTCAACGGCCTGTGGCTGGTGGCCACCCTCATCGCGGCACTTGCGGTCATGGCCTATGTCGTGATCCCGAGAGAGGAGGAGTATCTCGAAAGGAGGTTCGGTGCCGAGTACTTGGATTACAAGAACTCCGTGCGCCGTTGGGTGTAGGCTCCCTGACACGCCGCTGGGGCGGAGCGGTACGGACGTGACCTGCTTTGCGCAACGGCCCGTGCCCGGCCGCTCACCGCAACGTTAATGTTCATTCGACAAGTCTATAATTCGCGGTCGGAGGTTCCTATGAAATATCGCGTCGCGCTGCACAAGTCGGAAGAAGGCTACAGCGTTTCCGTTCCTGGATTGCCTGGGTGTTGGTCGCAGGGGGGCAGCGAGAAGGAAGCCCTGGAAAACATCCGGGAGGCCGTGCGCGAGTATCTGTCCGTGGTTGAGGATCAGCTCCGCGGCGAGGATGTGCGCGAAATCGAAGTCACGTCCTAGCTTTGCCGAAGATTCCCGGCGTCAATCATCTGGATGCCGTCCGGGCGCTTGAGAAGGCCGGTTTCCGGATTCTGAGGCAAGGCAAGCACATCGTGATGGGCAATGGCCAGCGAATCGTGGTTGTACCCCGCAACAATCCCGTCAATGCGTTCACCATGGGCGGTATCGCCCGCGACGCGGGCCTGTCAGTCGAGCAGTTCCGCGATCTGCTTTAGCGATGAGCGAAGCGCGCTTCCACGGCGTTTTCCCCTATGTTGTTTCGCCGGTCCGCGAGACCGGCGAGGTGGACGCCGGGGTTCTGGCACGGCTGTGCGACGACCTCGTCAAGGCCGGCGTTCACGGGCTGACGCCGCTCGGCTCGACCGGGGAGTTTGCCTACCTGAATTGGGCGCAACGGCGGCGGGTCGTCGAAGTCGTCATCGAAGCCGCGCAGGGCCGCGTTCCGGTGGTGGCGGGCGTCGCTTCGACCACGGTCGCCGACGCAGTGTCCCAGGCGCGCGAGTTCGAACGCCTGGGCTGCAGCGGCATACTCGCGATTCTCGAGGCCTACTTTCCCGTATCCGACGAGGGCGTATTCGCCTACTTCAAGGCGATCGCCGAGGCAGTCTCGATTCCCGTCGTGCTCTACACCAACCCGAACTTCCAGCGCTCGGACCTGAGCCTGCCCGTCATAGACCGGTTGAGCCGCATCCCCAACATCGGCTACATCAAGGATGCATCCTTCAACACCGGGCGCCTGCTGTCGATCATCAACCGGGTGGAGGGACGCATGCAGGTGTTTGCGGCCTCGTCGCACATTCCGACCTGTGTGATGCTGATCGGGGGCGTCGGCTGGATGGCGGGCCCCGCTTGCGTCGCGCCGAGGCAAAGCGTCGCGCTCTACGAGCTTTGCCGGCGCGGGGACTGGGCCGCCGCGATGGAGCAGCAGCGCCCGCTCTGGAATCTGAACCAGGCGTTCGCCAAGTACAACCTCGCCGCGTGCATCAAGGGCGGGCTCCAGCTGCAGGGCTATCCGGTCGGGGTGCCGCTGCCGCCGCAGGCGCCGCTGCCGCCCGAGGGCATCGAGGAAGTGAGGCGTGCATTGGCTGCGATCGGCGCGTTATAGGCGGGCCGGATCGGGATCGCGTTGGCGCGCGCCGCTGCGCGCTACTTCTTCTGCGCGGATGCGAAGTTGAGGTCGTGGATGCCCTCGAGCTCGTCCTTGTATTGGCCGCGCACTTCGTCGAATTGCTTCACCACCTTCATGAAGGCGGCGACCACCTTGGGGTCGAACTGCTTGCCCGATTCGGCATTGATGATCTTGGCCGCTTCCATGGCGGAAATCGGCGGGCTGTGGCGCTGCGTGGAGGTCATCGCTTCGAAGGCGTCCGCCACGGCCATGATGCGCCCCGGGACCGGGATCGCGTCGCCCTTGAGCTTTTTCGGGTAGCCGGCGCCGTCCCAGCGCTCGTGGTGGGTGAGGGCCATGACGCGCGCCTGCTCGAGCAGCGGATCCTGGTGCTCGCCGATGATGCCGGCGCCGATCTCCGGATGCCTGCGCACCTCTTCCCATTCCTTGTCGTTGAGCTTGTCGGATTTTCTCAGGATGTACTCGGAGACGCCCATCTTGCCGATGTCGTACAGCGGCGCCGCCTGCGAGAGGATCTCCACCACCTTGCCTTTCAGGCCGATCGATTGCGACAGCAGTTCGACGTACCCGCCCACGCGCAGCACGCGGTTGGTGAGGCCGCCCTCGCGGAATTCCATGGCGCGCGCCAGCCTGCGGATCAGTTCCAGGCGCGTGTCGTAGAGCTCCTCGGTGCGCGCCTGGATCTGGTCCTCGAGCGCGCGGCGCTGGTCCACCAGCGCGAGCTGGGTGCGCACGCGCAGCATGGTGATCGGCGCGCTGATCGGCTTGGTGATGTAGTCCACCGCGCCCGCGAGCAGGCCCTTGGCCTGGTCCTTGGGGTCGCTGCGCGCGGTGACGAAGATCACCGGGATGTGCGCGAGCGCCGGGTTGGCTTTGAGCCTGGCGCAAACTTCATAGCCGTCCAGGTGGGGCATCTCGATATCGAGCAGGATCAGGTCGGGCAGGGGATCGGTATCGGCGGCCGCGAGCGTCTCGTCGCTGTTGACCGCGAAGCGGACGTCGTACTTCGACTTGAGCATGATGCCGAACAGGTTGCGGATGTCCTCGGAATCATCCGCGACGAGGATCAGCGGCCGGCGGTCCATGGTGGCCGCGATTATAGGCGCTTGCGCAGTTCCGTCTTGAGCACCTTGCCGTAGTTGTTTTTCGGCAGACCGTCGACGAATCGGTACTCGCGTGGGCGCTTGAACCGGGCGATATTGGCCAAGCAAAGATTTTCCAGCTCTTGCACTTCTATTTTTAAAGCATTCTTATTCAATACAACAAAGGCGACAACCTCTTCGCCCCACTCGGGATGCGGCCGGCCCACGACCGAGCACTCGGCCACCGCGGGGTGGCCGAGCAGCACTTCCTCGATCTCGCGCGGGTAGATGTTCGAGCCGCCCGAGATGATCAGGTCCTTGGAGCGGTCGCGGATGGTGAGGAAGCCCTGTTCGTCCAGGCTGCCGATGTCCCCGGTATGCAGCCAGCCGCCGCGCAGCGTCTTCGCCGTCGCCTCGGGGTCGTTCCAGTAGCCGGCCATGACGCAGTCCGAGCGCGTCACGATCTCGCCGGCTTCGCCGGCGGGAAGCTCCCGGCCCTCGGCGTCGACGATCCTGACCTCGACCCCGGTGCGTGCGAAGCCGCAGGTTTCCAATTTCGTTTTCGTCCTGTGAAAATCCTGAGGCAGGCCGGTTATCGTCATCGGGCTCTCCCCCTGTCCGAATAACTGGTACAGCCGGGGCCCGAAGAGTTCGATTGCGCGCAGCGCGTCCGCGAGGTACATCGGCGCGCCGCCGTAGGTGATGGTCTTCAGGGCCGCGGGGCGGCGCGCCGCCGGGCTCGCGAGCAGCCGCACGATCATCGTCGGGGCGGCGAAGAAAGACGCGTTCGGCCAGCGGTCCATCAGGTCGAAAATCTCCGCCGCGTCGAAGCCGCCGCTCTCGGGGATCACGTTGAGCGCGCCGGCGGCGAAGTGCGGCACGCCGTAGAGCCCGGAGCCGTGCGACAACGGCGCGGGATGCAGGATCGCATCGGCCGGCGCGAGCTTGTCGATGTCGGCGAAATAGGCCTGCGACGCGAACAGGATGTTGCGGTGCGTAAGCATCGCGCCCTTGGGCACGCCGGTGGTGCCGCTGGTATAGAACAGCCAGGCCGCGTCGTCGGGCTTTGAGTCGGCAGGGGGTTGAGGTTCAGATTTCAGATTTGCATAGTCTTTTGAACCAGTCAGAACGGAATTGCCAAAAGAACATTCAATGCCAGGCGTCAAGAAACAGACTTTCGCTCCTGAGTGGCCGAGGATGTACCCGAACTCCTTCGGGTGCAGCTTGGCGTTCATCGGCACCGCGGTGAGGCCGGCGTGCCAGCACGCGAACAGTATCTCCCAGTATTCCGGGCAGTTCTTCATCGCGAGCGCGACGCGTTCTCCCGGTTCGAGCCGGAATTTCGAAACCATGCCCGCAGCGAGTCGCGCAACCCGGTGAGAAAGAGTTCCATACGAAAGCAAAACCATTTTTCCCACGGCAACTGCGGGCTGGTCGGGGAGCCGGCGCGCGCTTCCAATGAGCAGCTGGGCGAGGTTCATGCTAGCTCAGGCCGAACAACGCTCTGGCATTGCGCGTCGTCTCGGCCGCCACCTCCTCGGCCGGCCGCCCGAGCGCGCGCGCGACCGCGCGCAGCACGTGCGGCAGGAATGCAGGCTCGTTCCGGCGTGCTTTCGGCTGCGGGCGCAGGTCGCGCGGCGTGAGGTAGGGCGAGTCGGTTTCCAGCAGCAGCCGGTCGGCCGGAATCTCGCGCACCAGCGCGAGCAGGTGCCTGCCGCGCCGCTCGTCGCAGATCCAGCCGGTAATGCCGATATGCAGGCCGAGATCGAGATAGGCGTGCAATTCCGCTTTTTCTCCGGTGAAGCAGTGCGCGACCGCCGGGGGGAGATTTTGCCTGTAATTTTTCAGGATTTCCCCGAACCGGGGGAATGCATCCCTGGAGTGCAGGAACAAGGGCTTCTTCAATTCACAGGCGAGTTCTGTCTGCGCTATGAACCATTTTTCCTGGTCGGGGTGCGGCGAATAGTTGCGGTTGAAGTCCAGGCCGCATTCGCCGATCGCGACCACGCGCGGATGCTGCGCCAGCTCGCGCAGCGCGGGAATCGTGGCGGCATCGCACTCGCGCGCGTGGTGCGGGTGGATTCCGGCCGTTGCATAGACGGCTTGCGGATGCGCGACTGAAAGTTCCAGTGCCCTATGGCTGTCGGGAACTGAAGTCCCGGATACCAGGATCGTTTCCACACCCGCTTCGCGTGCCCGCGCCAGCACCGCCGGCAGGTCGTCGCGGAACGCCGGATGCGTAAGATTTGCACCGATATCAACGAGTTGCATCGCGCGCGGAGTATACTCGCGCGCCATGCCGAATCCCGACGCCGCGCTCGAGATCCAGACCCTCGCGCACGAGCAGGTGCCGATTCGGGTCCGCGCGAGCGGCGGTTGGACCTTCGGCGGCCTCAAGGAGCGGCGCCTCGATCTCGCCCGCAAGCTCGCGCAGCTCGCAACGCAGCCGGTGGAGCGCGTCTCCTGGGATCTCACCGCGGTCACCGAACTCGATGACGCCGGCGCGGTATGGCTGGCGCATGCGCTGCGTGGCACGCAGCGCGTGGAGGTCTCGCCGCGCCACCGCGAAATTCTCAATCAGGTCAGCCAGGGGATGCTGGTGCCGATCGAGCGGGAGCGTTTCGATCCGCTCGCGGGGGTGGTCTGGACCGGGGAGGCCGCGGCGCACGCGGCGGTGCATCTGCGCGACGCCGTCATCCTGCTCGGCCAGCTCGCGCTCGACGTCGCGGGCATCATTCGCCGGCCGCGCGAATTCCCGCTGCGCGAATTCTCCGCGGGCATATTCCGCGCCGGCGTGACCGCCCTGCCGGTGACCATGCTGGTGGGCTTCCTGGTCGGCATCGTCCTGACCTACCTCTCGGCGCTGCAATTGAAGCGCTACGGGGCGGACCTGCTGGTGATCAACATCGTCGGCGTAGGCGTGGTGCGCGAGCTGGGGCCGATGCTCGCCTCGATCATCTCGGCGGGCCGCTCGGGCTCGGCGATCACGGCGCAACTCGGCGTGATGCGCGTCACCGAGGAGGTGGAGGCGCTCTCGGTGATGGGGATCTCGGTCACCACGCGCCTGGTGCTGCCGCGGGTCCTGGCGCTGGCGCTCGCGCTGCCGCTGGTCACCTTCTGCACCGACATCGCGGCGCTCGCGGGCGCGATGCTGGTCTCGCACTTCACGCTGGGCATAACGCCGGGGGCGTTCCTGCAGGCCCTGCCGCAGGCGGTCGAGGTGGTGAATTTCTGGATCGGCATCGAAAAGTCGTGCGCTTTCGGCTTCGCGGTGGCGTTCGTCGCCTGCCACTACGGCCTGCGGGTGCTGCCCAACACCGACAGCCTCGCGGTCGGCGTCACGCGCTCGGTGGTGGCGGCGATCACCTGCGTCATCATCCTCGACGCGGTGTTCGCGATCATGCTCAGGAACGTGGGCTGATGGACGCACCGGTCCCGGGCGGCGAAGACCACGTCATCGAGATCGACGATCTGGTCAACACCGTCGGCTCGGGGGTGATCCTGCACCGCGACCTCCAGCTGAAGGTGCGGCGCGACGAGGTGATGTCCCTGGTCGGCGGCTCGGGCAGCGGCAAGACCCAGCTGCTGCGCGTGATCCTCGGCCTGAAGCGCCCGGCGGCAGGCGTGGTGCGCGTTTTCGGCGTCTCCTGGCAGGATCCCAATGCCAAGAAGGTCCGCGACGCGCGCCGGCGCATGGGCATGCTGTTCCAGAACGGGGCGCTGTATTCCGCGCTTACCGTCTACGAAAATATCGCCTTTCCGCTGCGCGAGCGCGGCGGGATGAGGGAGGAGGAGATCCGCGCCATCGTCAACGCCAAGCTCGCCCAGGTCGAGCTCGAGCCGCGGCACGGCAAGCTGCTGCCGGCGAACCTCTCGGGCGGGATGGTGAAGCGGGTGTCGCTCGCGAGGGCGCTTGCGCTCTCGCCCGACCTGCTGATCCTGGACGAGCCCACCGCGGGGCTCGACCCGGACCGCTCCGAGGGCTTCGTGCGGCTGATCAAGGGACTGCGCGAGGACCACCGATTCGCCGTCGTCATGGTGACCCACGACCTCGATACGCTGTTCGAGTTGACCGACCGGGTCGCGGTGCTCGCCGACCAGCATATAATCGCCTGCGATACGCTCGCGACCGTCCGCGGGCTCAACCACAAGTTCGTGCAGAATTTCTTCGGGGGAGATCGGGGCCGCCGCGCCTTGGAGCACGGCTGAGAACCCCGGCATAAAGCATGGAAAGCCGCGACTAGTGGAAAGCAGGGCTTATGCGCTCGTCACGGGGCTGTTCGTCCTCGGCATTGCGGGCTGCATCGTCCTCTGGGCGCAGTGGCTCGCCAAGGTGCCGATCGCGCGCAGCCCTTACCGGGTCGTATCCACGGTGCCCGTTTCCGGGCTGAATCCGGAGGCCCAGGTGCGCTACCGCGGCATGGGCGTGGGCCGCGTGAACGCGATCGGGCTGGACCCGAAGGACCCGCGGCGCATCCTCATCAGCATTGACGTGGACAACAACATCCCGGTGACGCGAGGCACCTATGCGCAGCTCGGCATGGAAGGCATCACCGGGATCGCCTACGTGCACCTGCTCGACACCTACAGGGACATGGAGCCGGCGGCGAAGAGCGCCGACGGCACTGCCGAATTGCCGCTCAAGCCCTCGTTCTTCGACGCGCTTTCGGATGATGCCGAGGGCGCGATGCGCGATGCGCGCGAGCTGATGGCGAACGTGAACGCGCTGCTGAATCCCGACAACCGCAAGCGCATCGGCACCACGCTGGCCTCCCTCGAACGCATTGCGGCGAATCTGGAGGCGGTCTCGGCCCGCATGCCGGGCGTGGTCGCGCGCACCGAAAGCTGGCTGTCGGAAGAGAACCGCCGCCTCGCTGCCGGTTCCCTCGAGCGCATCAACGAGACCATGAAGTCGATGCCCGAACTGGCGCGCGAGACGCAGCAGCTGGTCAGGGATGCGCGCGAGCTGGTCGGCCAGGTCGGCAAGCTCTCGGCCGAGGCGCGGGGCGCCGCGGGCGCCGTGAGCGGCGACACCCTGCCGCGCGTCAATGCGCTGGCCGAATCGGTAGACCGGGGCGCGCAGCGCGTCGGGCGGCTCGCGCTGCAGCTCGACCGCGACCCGCAGAGCGCGATTTTCGGCCGCAAGCCCGGCAGGCCCGGGCCCGGCGAACCGGGGTTCCAATGACGCTGCGGACTGTTTGGGCGCTTTTTTTTCTGTTGAGTGGTTGTGGTGGAGTTGCGGCGCCGGAACCGAAAACCTTCGATCTGGGATTTGCCGCCCCGAGTACCGTGCTTCCTGCGGTGCGAATCGCGACCGTGCGCGCCGTGGCGCCCTTCGAAGCAACGGATATGCAGTACCGTCTCGCCTACCGCAATGCCGCGGAAATCGCCGCCTTCGCCAACAGCCGCTGGGCGGCGTCGCCCGCGGAGTTGTTGCGCAAGCAGCTGCTGCGCGCGGCGCATGAAAAGCCGGGGAAATGCGTCCTGGAGGTCGAAATCCAGGAATTCACGCAGGTGTTTTCCGCCACGGACGCGAGCGAAGCGCGCATCGAGCTGCGCGCATGGCTCGGCGCCGGCGGGTCGCGCGGCGGCGTCTCCCGCGGCTGGAGCGTCATCGAGCCGAACGCGGGCGCGGATGCGGTTTCCGGCGCCGCGGCGTTTGCGCGTGCCGCCGACCGCGCGGTCGGCGAGCTCGGCGGCTGGATCGCCGCGCAGGCGGACTGCCGCTAGAGTTTCTTCAGCCGGTAGAGCAGCTCGAGCGCTGCGCGCGGCGACAGTTCGTCCGGATTGACGGCCTGCAGCGCCTCCCGCAGGGCGTCGGTTTCGGGCTCGGTTTCCGGTTTTCTTGAAGCAAGGAACAAATCATCCTGGCCACCTCGCTGCAGGCTCTGCGCCTCCAGCATTTCGAGGTATTTCTTCGCCTGCCGGATCACCGGTTTCGGCACGCCGGCGAGCGCCGCCACCTGCAGGCCGTAGCTGCGGTCGGCGGGGCCTTCCTCCACCGCGTGCAGGAACACGATCGTGTCCTTGTGCTCCACCGCGTCGAGGTGGATGTTGGCAAGCTGCCGGTATTCGAGTGCCAGGCGCGTGAGTTCGAAGTAATGGGTCGCAAAAAGGGTCAGCGCCTTGTTCTTTTCAAGAATGAATTTGCCAATCGCCCAGGCAAGCGCCAGGCCGTCAAACGTGGACGTGCCGCGCCCGATCTCGTCCATCAGCACCAGGCTCGAGGCGGTGGCGTTGTGCAGGATGTTGGCGCTCTCGGTCATCTCCACCATGAAGGTCGAGCGGCCGCCGGCGAGGTCGTCGGAGGCGCCGACGCGGGTGTAGATCTGGTCGATAGGTCCGATGCGCGCGCCCTTGGCCGGCACGAAGCAGCCGGTGTGCGCCATGAGCGCGATCAGCGCCACCTGGCGCATGTAGGTGGACTTGCCGCCCATGTTCGGGCCGGTGACCAGCAGCACCTGGCGCGCCGCCGACAGCCGGCAGTCGTTGGCGATGAACGGCGCATGTTCCGAGTTGACGCGTACTTCGACCACCGGATGCCTGCCCGCCGTTATTTCAATTGCAACCTCAGGCGTAAAAACCGGGCGGCAATAATCCCGGCTCGCTGCGATTCCGGCAAAACAGCACAGGACATCCAGTTGCGCCAATGCACGGGCAATTTTCTGCAGGGTCTTTACGTGAGGTCCCAGATTTTCAAGGACCGCGTCATACAGCGTCCTTTCCAGCGCCAGCGCGCGGTCGCGCGCCGACAGCGCCTTGTCCTCGAAGGCCTTCAGCTCGGGCGTGATGTAGCGCTCGGCGTTCTTCAGCGTCTGGCGGCGCCGGTAGTCGGACGGCACCTTGCCGGCCTGCGCGTTGCCGACCTCGATGTAGTAGCCGTGGACGTGGTTGTAGGCGACGCGCAGGTTGGCGATGCCGGTACGTTCCCGCTCCTTCCTTTCCAGAACAATCAGGAATTCACTTGCGTTCGACTGCAGCCCCCTCAGCGCGTCGAGTTCGGCCGAATGCCCCTCGGCGATCACGCCGCCGTCGCGCAGCATCGCCGAGGGCTCGGGGGCGATCGCGCCCACCAGCAGTTTCTGGCACTCGTCGGGGGTTCGCAGTTGTTCCTGAAGCCTGTTCAACAGACTGGCGGAAGAAGGAACTGCAGATCCCAATTCAAAAAGCAAACCCAGGCTCTGCCTCAATCCCGAAAGATCCCGCGGCCGGGCGTTCTTCAGCGCGATGCGCGCGGCAATGCGCTCGACGTCGGCGAAGCGGCGCAGAATTGTCTTGATGTCTTGATTTTTCTCGAAAAGAAATTCAACGGATTCATGGCGAGAAACCAGAACAGCCTGGTCCCTCAGAGGGTGATGCAGCCAGTGGCGCAGCAGCCGGCTGCCCATGCCGGTGGCGCACTCGTCGAGCAGGGAGAACAGGGTCGGTTCGGGCTCGCCGCGCAGCGTTTCGGTGATCTCGAGGTTGCGCCGCGTCGCGGCGTCCATGCGCAGGTACTCGCCGGCGCGCTCGGCGCGCACTGCGCTCACGTGGGCGAGGGCCTGCCCCTGGGTCTTCTTCGCGTATTCGAGCAGCGCGCCGCAGGCCGCGATCGCGGGTTCGAGGTCCTCGCAGCCGAACCCGGCGAGCGTGGCTGCGCCCAGCTGCTCGAGGAGTTTCTTGCGCCCGGACTCGAATTCGAAATGCCAGGCGGGGAGCCGCGTCACGGTATAGCCGGCGAGCTCCAGGCCATCGGCGGCAAGAATTTCGGCGGGGGCGATGCGGCGCAGCTCGTTGTCGAGTGCCTGCGGCGCAACTTCGGCGACGCGCAACTCACCGCTGGCCAACGACAGCCATGCAAGTCCTATTGAAGATTTATCTTTTGCAATAGATAACAAGACGTTATCGGCCTTCTCATCGAGCAATGCCGGGTCGGTAAGCGTCCCCGGCGTGACGATGCGCGTGACTTCGCGCTCCACCGGGCCCTTTGCCGTTGCGACATCGCCGACCTGCTCGCAGATCGCGACCGATTCGCCCAGCTTCACGAGCTTGGCGAGGTACTGCTCGGCCGAGTGCCAGGGAACGCCCGCCATCTTGATCGGCGCGCCCGCCGACTGACCGCGCGTGGTCAGCGTGATGTCCAGCAGCCGCGCCGCCTTTTCCGCGTCGTCGTAGAACAGTTCGTAGAAATCCCCCATCCGGTAGAACATCAGGATCTCCGGATGCTGCGCCTTCAGGCGC